>Ga0302201_10000189_pt1 | contig 53258 bp, 32 predicted proteins | sample II_Bog_N3_2_FD_194586 | JGI IMG/M metagenome (GOLD analysis project Ga0302201, IMG submission 194586) | Peat permafrost microbial communities from Stordalen Mire near Abisko, Sweden - II_Bog_N3_2 | ecosystem: Environmental > Terrestrial > Soil > Wetlands > Peat | place: Sweden: Abisko... | reverse complement strand
TGCTTGACCGCCGGCCGACCTTCTGCGAGAGATGGCCGATTACAAGCGCGCCCAAAATCGCGCCCACATTGTAGAGGATGGCGAGATTAGAAGTGGCCAGCGCCGAAAACCCGTGCACGGTGCGCAAGAAATCGGGGTAGAGATCCTGCGACCCGTGCGAAAAGCAAGTAATCGCCGTCATGAGCGCGACCAGATACGCAAAGACGCCTTTGCGATCCCACACCGCGCGCGCCACCGCGCCAAAACCCGCGGGCCGATTGCTGCGCCAAGCCTCCGGCTCCGGCGCGAGCCATGCCAGCAACACAATCGGCGCCGTCAGCAGCAGTCCGCCAAGAAAAACCCACTGCCAACCCAGGCGCGGAACGACAACGGGCATTGCCGCCGCGGCCAGCAAGTATCCCGCGGAATAGCCCGCCTGCAAGATGCCGCTGAACAAGCCCCGCCACCGTGGCGGCGAGCTCTCAATAACAAGTGACGCGCCGATGCCCCAATAGCCGCCCATGCCCACGCCATAAAGCGCGCGCAAAATCAAAAATGCCCTGTAGCTTGGCGCGAACGGCGTCATCGCCGAAACGATAGAAAAGAACAGCACGCAAGCAATGAGCGGGCCGCGCCGTCCGTAGCGGTCGGCCAGCGCGCCCAGCACCAGCGCGCCCAGCGGACGAGTAACAAGAGTGACAGTAATCGACCAGACGATGGCAGCCTTGCTCACGCCGAAGCGCGCAGCAAGAGTATCGAGAAGAAAAATGAGGATGAAAAAGAAATACGCATCGAGAACCCATCCCAGGATTCCCGACGCCACTGCGAATTGCCATCGCGGCGCGCGCGGAGATGTCGCGATTTTTTCCGGCAGAATAACCTCCGTCACAACCGCTGCTGCGTCAGTCCGCCGTCAACCACGATCGTCGCGCCGGTGGCGTACGGCAGTTCGCCGCGCGCCAGCACGCTCACCGCGCTAGCCACGTCGGCCGCAGTGCCCCAACGCTTTTCGATCGTCAACCCAGACTCGATCAGCGCATCGTATTTGCCGCGCACGCCCTCGGTCATCTCGCTCTCGATAATTCCCGGCCGCACCTCGTAGACGCCGATGCCGAACTCCGCCAGCCGTGCCGCCCACAGCCGCGTCGCCATGGCAACGCCCGCTTTCGACAGGCAATACTCGCCGCGATTCACACTGGCCACCGTGGCCGAAACCGATCCAATATTGACGATGGCGCGATGCGCAGCGGATGCGCTCTCCCGCTGCCGGATCATCCACGCCGCCGCGGCCTGCGTGAGGAAGTACGGTCCTTTGAGATTGGTCGCCATCACCTCGTCGAAGTGTTCCTCGCGCGCTTCCAGAATGTCGGCGCGCACGCGCGGCGCGATGCCCGCGTTGTTCACCAGCACGTCGAGCCGGCCGAAGCGCTCTTCGATAGCCAGCAGCAAGCGCGCGCGAGCGCAGCCATCGGCCACGTCGGCCTGCACGTAGAGAGCGCCGGTTCCACACTCGCGAATACGATCCACTGCTGGTTGCACTTCTTCCGCCGTTCGCCGGCCGGAGATCGCGAGGTCAAAGCCGTCCTGCGCCAGGCGAAGCGCGATGCCGAAGCCGATGCCGCGCGCGCCGCCCGTCACCAGCGCAACCTTGTTCCCCATCTTCGCCTCCTTGTAGTCCGCATGCTAGCGCTCGAAGAACGTGTAGTAATTTCCCTCGGCCATTCGCGTAGCCAGCAGCATCGCCTCCAGCAGATGATAGTCGCCCCACATGCTCGACTCGCCACAGGGAATCTTGCGCCCCGCGGGAATCGCGTCCCAGCCGTTGGGCCGGTGATAGACGCTGTGCAACAGGATCCCCTCGTGCTGCGGATCGGTCGAGAGATACGGCTCCTCGAGCAGCCGCCGCAACACCGTCAATCCAGCCTGCGTGTAATTGCGTCCAGCCTCGCCCAGCGCGTGCCCCAAACGAAGAAGTCCCTGCGCCGCAATCGCGCTCGCCGAGGCGTCCACCGGCTCGTAGTCATTGAATGGATCCGCGGGCCGCCCCTGCCAATCTCCGATGCGCGGCAAACCCGGGGCGCCCGTGTCCCAGTAGCAGATGCCGTCCCGCGCACTCGCCTGGTGCATGTAGAAATCGCACGTGGCGCGGGCCGCCCGCTCCAGCATCGCGCACGCGTCCCGCCGATCCGGAACGCCATCGACACCAAATTCTCCAGCCGCGAGTGACTGCACGAACTCAAGCTGCTCGGCAAAACCCAGAGTGGCCCATGCCAATCCGCGCGTCCACGTGGTGAATGGCGAATAGCCTTGCTGCGACGATGGGCAGCGAAATGCGCTGCTCGCAGGATTGAAGATGGCCTCATGCGCCGTGCGGCCGCGCAACTCCGGCACGTCGTAGTGGTCGCGCCCGTCGCCGTAGTAGATGTTGAACTGCGCCGAGGTTTCGGCATGCGCCAGCAGTCGGGCCAGCAGGTTCACGCGCTCGTCCTGCTCGCGCAGCAGCGCGTGGCCCATCTGGTATGCGACGCCGCAAACGCGCAAGGTGCGCATGGTATCGATGAACAGCGAGTGGCCGCCATTGAAGGAGTGGATGTAGCCAAGGCCATTGGGAAGGCTGGTCCAGCGCGCCGCCTGCACTGCGCCGCTCACCTTGAGCGCGAGTTCGTAGAAGTGCAGTTCCCATTCGTTGCGCTCAATGCGCCCGGCCAGCATCAGCCGCCGCAGATTTCCGTAGGTGGAGATGTTGTTGAAGCCGTGATCGTGCACGCCAGTGTGCGTCAGGTGCTCCGCCATATCCTCCGCGACATGTCGCCGCGCCAGCGTCAGCAGCTCTTCATCGCGGCCTAGCTCAAAGCACAGCAGCGCGTTCCCATACTGGAACCCTTGCGTCCATTGCGTCCAGTTGCGAGCCGTGTATTGGCCGCCCACCGTAAAGACCGGCGCGCAACCGGGGACGCTCCAACGGCGATCCAGCCGCAGCGTCTTTTCTGAGGCTAGCTCAACGGCGCGGCGGATCGCTGGCATCAGATCCTGCGGCGTGATGGTTTCGTTCACTTCCATTTAGACACTCGCTTCCTAAACGAACTGCTCGAACCGCTCGATCACTTGCGCCAGCACCGTGTCAGGATCACTGTCCCAGAGCGCGCGGTTGAAGATTTCCACTTCGATCGGCCCATGGTAACCCGCCTGCTCCACCAGCCCCCGCAGTTTGCGGTTGTCGATCACGCCATCTCCCATCAATCCGCGGCCCATCAGCACGTCGGGCAGTGGCACCAGCCAGTCGGACACATGAAAACCAAAGATCCTCCCTTCAGCTTGCGCGATCAACTCCTCAACGCGCGGGTCCCACCAGATGTGAAACGTGTCGAGAATGACGCCGACCTCGCGCGCATCGTAGGCTCGCGCCAGCTCGAGTGCCTGATCAATCGTCACAAGCACCGAACGGTCCGCGGCGAACATGGGATGCAGCGGCTCGAGGCCGATGCGCACGCCACACTTACACGCGTAAGGCACCAGCTCGGCAACACCGTCAGCCACCATCTGGCGAGCATCTTCAAGCGGAACGCCCGCGCAACCACCCACCACCATGACCAACGAATCCGCGTGCAACGCGGCGGCTTCATCCGCGGCGCGAAAGTTATCTTCGATGTTCTTCTTTCGCTCCTCGGCTGTCGCGGCCGGGAACATGCCGCCGCGGCAAACGCTGGAGACGTGCAGGCCGGCGTCCTCGACGGCGCGAACGCACGCGGTGAGGCCGGCCTCCTCGATCTTGTGCCGCCACAACGCGATTGATCGCACGCCATGGCGCACGCAGCCCTCCACCGCCTCGGCCACGCTCCAATTGGCCGTTGTCATCTGATTCAGCGAGAGTCTTGCCTTATCTGCCATGTGGACTTGCCCGTCATTCTGCGATTCTCTTACGTCGTTGCTGTCGCGCCCAGCGAAATCTCTGGAACATCGATCCAGCGCCGCTCGCGCCACGAAGTCATGGCCAATTCCGCCAGTTGCACGCCGCGCGCGCCGTCCAGAAAGTCATGCGGAAAGGGCGCGTCCTCCGCAACGTGGCGCAAAAACATCTCCCACTGCACCTTGAACGCGTTGTCGAATTCGGCGTTGTCTCGAGCCGCGGCCCACAGACTGCGAAACTCAAACGGATTGGGCAGATCGGGATTCCAAACCGGCCGCGGCGTGCCGGCGCGATCCTGAATTTTGCACTCACGCAATCCCGCCACGGCGCTGCCCGAGGTGCCGTCCACCTGAAGGCTCAGGAGTTCGTCGCGATACACCCGCGTGGCCCACGACGAATTGATTTGCGCAACGATCCCGCTCTCCAGCTCGAACACGCCGTAGGCCGCGTCATCGGCGGTGCATTTGTAGCGATTTCCCAACTCGTCGACGCGCTCTGGAATATGCGTAGCGCCCGTACACGAAACCGCCCGCACCGCGCCAAATGTGTGGTCGAGCACGTAGCGCCAGTGGCAGAACATGTCGAGAATGATGCCGCCATTCTCCTCCTTCTTGTAGTTCCATGAAGGCCGCTGCGATGGCTGATCATCGCCCTCAAAAACCCAATAGCCGAAATCGCCGCGCACCGAAAGAATGCGGCCAAAGAAGCCTGCATCGATGAGGTGGCGCAGTTTGCGCATACCCGGCAGAAACAGTTTGTCCTGCACCACGCCATGTTTCACGCGGGCCTTCTCCGCGGCCTGCGCCATCGCCAGCGCGCCGTTGAGCGTCGTCGCGAGCGGCTTTTCGCAGTAAACGTGCTTCCCTGCCGCAATCGCCTCGAGCACGTTCTGCTCGCGCTGGCCGGTTGCACCCGAGTCGAAGTAAATGGTGTCCTCAGCGGTGTCGAGAGCGCGCGTCAAATCAGTCGTCCAACGCGCCAGGCCGTGCGCGCCGGCAATCGCCTTCAGCTTCTCTTCGTTGCGACCCACCAGGATCGGGTCCGGCATGAGCGCACTGCCGTCGCCGAGTGCTACGCCGCCTTGCTTGCGAATCGCCAGAATCGACCGGATGAGGTGCTGATTGAGGCCCATGCGCCCGGTCACGCCGTTCATGATGATTCCCACTCTGCGCTCGCGCATCACTGCTCCTTGCATTTCTCCCGGCGTTTCGACGGAATGCTATCACACCGCTCACAACTGCATGAATGGCCGAGCGAGGGCGCGTGCCGGCTCGTGCAACTTCCTACACCGAATGCACCCAAAGCACCGGCTGGCGTATGGGAAAGTTGCGAATGATTTCTGAGGTTCTCGGATCAGCCGGCAGCGTGCGCCACAACGCGATGTATTTCGGCTCGTGATAGACGAGGCCCGCGAAGAGCAGACCCGCCTGGCGATTGGGCAAGTCGTCGAAGTACTCCACGTCGTGCGCGTAGGGCCATTTGCCTTTGTCCTGAATGAACGGAAACATGAATTCAACGGCTTTTTGATAGCGGTTCCCGTTGGGCAGCGCAAATTGCCACAGATCGTTTGTCGCGCCGCTCGGCTCCGCGCCGCTTCCCGACGCGATCAGGCATACCATGGCCAGCATATCGAGATTGAAGAGTGAATAGCTGTAGGGTTTGGTGCGCGCTAGTTCCAGCGGGAAACTTCCGTCGGCTGCCAACTGATCAGGCAAAAGATAGTTGCGGAAGCGCCCGCGGCAAAGCTTCATCACATTTTCGTTGCCGGTGAAGGCGGCGAATGCGGCCACTTGCACCACCCAGCAGGTGCCGTGATTGTTCTTCGCTGCCTCCTCCTCCTGGCCGTTCTTCGACGCAACCATCCACAGCATGTATTGCGTGAACCAATCGCGCATGCCGGTGGATTCCTCCGGCGTCATCACCTTGGCGCCGTCAAGATGGCGCGCCGCACGCGTGACTTCAACCAGATGCAGCGTATCGATGATTCCCGTACCGCGGCCGGGAGAAACGCCCCAGACCGCCTGCGCATAATCGAGCGACGGATTCATCCGTGTCGCGGAATCGAGGAACCACGCGCGGAGATGCACGGCCGCGTGCTCGGCGTAGCGCTTCTCCTGCGTGATGAGCCACGCCGCCGTGAGCGCCGGCACGATAAGGCTCAGCCGGATCAGCGCCTCGCGATGGTCGTTGAAGTTTTGCGGGTTGGAGTAGCCGTCACGCCGGATATAAGGCCCACTCGGATTCTTAGGGTCGGGCCACCAGTAATCGCCTTCGGAGAAATAATCGTGCTTGCCGCCTTTGCTGCGAGGCGAAGACGCGGCCGTTACGGTGATGGGCGGCTGGGAAAGGTATTCATTGGCAGCGCGCAGAATCCGTTCGCGGTCGATCTGCTCGATTTCGGCGAGCGTGATCAAGGGACCGTTCACGGAAGCCTGGGAGGATGACGCGGAAAACGCGGATGCGCGGACGGAAGCAACTGCGGCGGTGGCAGTGAGACAAAACTCCCGGCGGTTCATGTCCTCCACATTCACGCATGGGGCGCGCTGTTGTCCAGCACCGATTCCCAGGAGCTGTTCACCATGCAACCTCCACGTCGAGTTCCTTCGCGGCCATTGCCAATTGCTCTTTGGTCGGCACACCATGGTGCCATGCGATTTGATTCTCTGCGAAGGAAACGCCGTTGCCCTTGACCGTGTTCGCGATGAGACACGTGGGCTTGCCCTTTTCCAGAGGCAAATGCGACAAGCGGTCGAAGAGCGCCGCAGTGGAATGGCCATCGATCTCCTCCACCGCGAACCCGAATGCGGCAAAGCGCGCGGCCAGCGGCTCCATGCGAATCGTGTTCTCTGTAAAGTCGCCCTGCTGGATGCGGTTGCGGTCCACAATCACGGTGAGATGGTCGAGGCCGTAGTGCTGCGCGGTCATCGCGGCCTCCCAGTTGGAGCCTTCCTGAAGCTCGCCGTCACCTGTAAGGACAAAGACGCGCCAGGACTCCTTTCTCATGCGCGCTCCCAGCGCCGCACCCACAGCGATGGGCAATCCGTGACCCAACGGGCCGGTGTTGGCTTCCACGCCCGGCACCTTGTTGCGGTCGGGATGGCCGTTGAGCATCGACAGCGGGTCCATATAAGTCTTGAGCTGCTCGACCGGCAAAAAACCACGCGCGGCGAGCGTGGAGTAATACGCCGCGGCGCCGTGCCCCTTGGAAAGGATGAAGCGATCGCGCTCGGGCCACAGGGGCTGCGCGGGATCGACCCGCAAGATGCCGCCAAGAAAAAGCACGGCCAGGATATCGGCCGCGGACAGATCGCCGCCCGTGTGACCCAGCTTCGCGTGATGGTTCATGGTCATGGCGCCGAGACGGATCCAGTTGGCCTTACGCTTCAGCCATCCGTCGCGCTCCGGCCCTGTCGGCGGCATTTCCATCGCGGTCGTCTCTCCTGTCGTTTCCTTGCGAATCGTATTTGCCTCAGCTGCATAGGTCAACAGCAAACGTTTACGTAGCCCTAATCGGCCAGTTGCAGCAAAAAATCGGACTTGCCAATTCCGGGAATCGGAATATACTGTACCGCCTGAACCTCGAAATCCCGGGAGATGAACGTGGCTCGACGCGGAAACAAGGAATTCCTGAAGGAACTGGAACTGGAGCCGGATGGCGCGGAGGGAAACGGCCGCACCAGCGACCGCAACGAGTCCCAGACAGTGCTGCGTGCGTGCGAGGTACTGAAGGCTTTTCGCCATCTCGGCGAGGAGTTGCCGCTCACCACCGTCATGGAACGCACCGGACTGCCTAAAACCACCACCTTTCGTCTGCTGCGCACGCTCATTCACGGTGGCCTGGTGGAGCGCGTGAGTGCGGGCGTGTATCGCAATAGCTTCGGGCCGGTCACGGCGCGGCCTTTCCGCATCGGCTTCGCCACGCAGGGCGACACAGAATTTGCCCGCGAGGTGACGCGCAGCATGGTCACCGCCGCGGCGCGGGAGCACGTGCAGCTCATCACTCTCAACAATCGCTACAGCGCCCGCGAGGCATTGCGCAACGCCGACGTGTTGATTCGCGAACGCGTCGATCTGGTCCTCGAATTCCAGACCTACGAGCGCGTCGCTCCCGTGATTGCCTCAAAATTTCTTGCCGCAAACGTGCCGGTCATCGCCATTGAAGTGCCGCATCCAGGCGCCACTTACTTCGGTGCGGACAACTACAAGGCCGGACTCATCGGCGGCCGTGCCCTGGGCCGCTGGGCGCGCGAAAACTGGGAGGGCAAGGTGGACCAGTTGGTTCTGGTGGAGCTTCCCATCGCCGGTTCGCTTCTCGAATTGCGTCTCGCCGGCCTGGTTGACGGCTTGCGCGCCGAGCTTCCGAAGATTGTCGAAGCGCCGCTGGTGCGTCTCAACGGCCGCGGAAATTTTGAACAGGTGCTGGATGTACTGCGCAAATACCTGCGCCGCCGCGGACCACGCCGCACGCTCGTGGGCACGGTGAACGACATTTGCGCACTGGCCGCGCTGCGCGCCTTTGAAGAAGCCGGCGCATCGCAACAATGTGCCGTGATGGGCCAGAACGCCCTGCGCGAAGCGCGCGCGGAGCTGCGCCGCCCAGGTACGCGGCTGGTTGGATCAGTGGCCTATTTCCCCGAACGCTACGGCGACGAATTGATTCCGCTGGCGCTCAATATTTTGCAGCAGCGGCCGGCGCCTGCGGCGATCTTCGTCAAGCACCAGCTCCTCACCCCGCGTAATGTGGACCTCGTGTACCCACTCGATGAGGTTGGGGCAGGCACCGCGCGCAAGAGTGCGAGTGGCACAGAGAATTCCGCTATGCGGAATGACAAGACCGTCGAAGTTTGACCTACAGCGCACGCCGGTCCACATCATACTGTGCATGGGAGAACGCTCCATCGGAATGGACATCGGAGTCACAAGAAGGGATTTCCTGGCCGGCGCAGCCGCGATCGCACTCGCGAGCGGCGAGCGCGGATCCGCGCTTTCCGCCGCCCGGCCCCCTGTCTCTGATCCGCTGGCCGAATTCGATTACGGCGCCGTTGAGCTGACGGGCGGGCCGCTCAAGCAGCAATATGACCGCATTCACGCCGCATATCTCGCCCTCGATAACGACCGGCTGCTTCAGGTCTATCGCGAACACGCAGGTTTGCCCTCTCCCGGCGAACCCATGGGCGGATGGTACGGTCGCGAAGGCTTCGTGCCCGGCCATTCGCTCGGCCAGTATATCTCAGGGCTGGCCCGCATCGGGCGCACCACCGGCGACGCGGCGTGCGCGGCCAAGGTTGCGGCGCTGGTCGACGGCTTTGCCGCCACTCTCGGTCCCAGGGATCAATGTCTTGCCGGACCGAACGCCGAAAACGTTTGGCCGTGCTACATCCTCGACAAACATCTCGCCGGGCTGATGGACGCGCACCAGTTAAGCGGCATCGCGCAGGCGCGCGATCTCATTCCTCGCGTGTTTCATGGAGCTCTCCCGTACATTCCCGAGCGCGGCCGTGATCGCGTCGGCAAGAAAGATCCACCGTATGATGAAACCTACGTTCTGCCCGAATCTCTCTTCCTGGCTTATGAGCTAACTCAAGATCGCGCATTCTATGACCGCGCGATGGCCTATCTGCTGGATCGCGATTATTTCGATCCGCTCGCAGCGGGGCAGGATGTATTGCCGGGCCGGCACGCATACAGCCACGTGATTGCGCTCAGTTCAGCGGGCAAAGCGCGCCTGGTTCTGGGTGATGAAAGGTACATGCGCGCCATGCAGAACGCATCGCATCTGCTCGCATCCACGCAGCAGTTTGCGACCGGCGGCTGGGGGCCGAACGAGACCTTCATCGAGCCGCACAAAGGCCAACTCTATGCGAGCCTGCGCACGACCAACGATCATTTCGAGACGCCCTGCGGCAGTTACGCGGCCATCAAACTGGCGCGCTATCTGCTCTGCGCCACCGGCGATGCGCGCTATGGTGACGGCCTCGAGCGCGTCGTCCTCAATGGCATTCTCGCAGTGAAAGAGCCCGATGCCGATGGCGATTACCCGTACTACTCCACCTACGGCGCCGGGGCGCGCAAGGTTTTTTATCCAAAGAAATGGCCGTGCTGTTCGGGAACGCTGGTGGAGGGTGTCGCGGACTACGTGAAGAACATTTACTTTCACGCACACGACGGCGTGGGGGTGAATTTGTACGCGCCTTCCCGCGTGCAATGGATGGAACGCGGCGCCGAAGTTATGCTCACACAGGAGACGGATTATCCGCTCGGCGGGAAAGTTGTCCTGCGCGTGACCTCGACCACGCCAACCGAGTTCGCGCTGCGCCTGCGCGTTCCCGGATGGCTCGCCGCAACGCCACAACTTCGCGTGAACGGAAAACCGGTGCATGCGGATCTACAGCAAGGATTTGCCACCGTGCGGCGGCGCTGGACGAGCGGCGATGCGCTCACGTGCGAATTCCCGCTGCAATTTCGCACCGAAGCCATCGACGACGTGCATCCTGAGACCGTGGCGCTGTTGCGTGGGCCGCTGGTTTACGTGGAACAGAATCCAGCGGTCGCTGAATCCGCGCACGCAAATCTTGAAGCTCTGCGCCCCGCGCCCGGAGCGCCCGGAGTCTTTTCATCTCACACTGGCAGCCGCACCCGCACCTACGCGCCGTTCTACCACGTGCGCGATGAAGCTTACACGATGTACGCCCAACATGGATAAGACAAGCGCAAATACGGATCGCATTTTCGCGCAGTATTGGATTGAGACCGCGTTTCCGCTCGACGACGCGGCAGCCATCATGGCAGGCGAACAGTCCACGGGAACCTTCGTGCGCGTTCCCGGCGAAACCGACGAACTCCGCGAACGCTACGCCGCGCGCGTGGAGCAGATCGCCGAATTGGGCACGGTCGAATCGCCGTCGCTCGCCGGTTCCGGCCTCCCGAAAAGGCACACCGGCCCCGTGGTGCGCCGCACGGCCGAAGTTACTCTTTCCTGGCCCATCGAAAACATGGGGCCCTCACTCCCCAACCTTCTTGCTACCGTCGCTGGCAATCTTTTCGAGCTCAAGCCGTTCTCCGGCCTCAAGCTGCTCGACGTCACCCTGCCGCCTGCTTTTCTGTCCGCGTATCTGGGGCCACAATTCGGCGTGGACGGAACGCGGCGGCTCACCGGCGTCTACGGCCGGCCCGTCATCGGCACCATCATCAAGCCGAGCGTAGGCCTTACGCCCGAGCAAACCGCGGCGCAGGTGAAGATGCTCGCCGAGGCCGGCGTGGACTTCATCAAGGACGACGAGTTGCAAGCCGATGGCCCTCATTGCCCTTTTGAGCAGCGCGTTCCCGCCGTGCTGCGCGTGCTGAGCGAATACGCCGAGAGAACCGGCAAGGGGCCGATGTATGCGGCCAACATCACCGGCGAAATCGACCAGATGCTGCGCCGCCACGATCTGGTCGTCGCGTGCGGCGGCACATGCGTCATGGTCAGCGTCAACAGCGTGGGCTTGCCCGCGATGACCGCGCTGCGCCGCCATGCGCAGGTCGCCATCCATGGCCACCGCAACGGCTGGGGTATGTTCAGCCGCTCGCATGCCACGGGCATGAGCTTCATCGCCTTTCAAAAGTTCTGGCGGCTTTCCGGCATCGATCACATCCACGTGAATGGCCTGCACAATAAGTTTTGTGAAGACGACGCCAGCGTGATCGCATCCGCACGCGAGTGCCTCACACCCATGTTTCCCGCGCCGCATAAAGGCTGCGAAATCATGCCGGTCTTCTCTTCGGGCCAGTCTGCGCGCCAGGCGCCAGATACATACAAGGCGCTCGGTTCCATGGATCTGATCTACGCCTGTGGTGGAGGGATTCTAGCTCATCCCACAGGCCCTGCCACGGGCGTGCGCAGCCTGCATCAGGCCTGGGAGGCCGCGGCGGCGGGCATTTCACTGGCCGAGTTTGCGAAGAGCCACGAGGAATTGCGCTCCGCTCTGGAGGCGTTTGCCGCGTGAGCAAAGACCCCGCAACACGCCCACTCTACACCTGGTACGGCGACGACTTTACCGGCTCGACCGACGTGCTTGAGGCGCTGGCGCTGCACGGCGTCAAGGCGGTCTTGTTTACGCGCACGCCCGATGCGCGCGCCCTTGCTGCATTCTCCGATTGCCGAGCGGTGGGAATCGCCGGCGAAAGCCGCAGCCGCAGTCCCGCGTGGATGAGCCGCAATCTGCCCGCAATCTTCCGCACCATGCGGCGGCTCGGCGCTCTCATAAATCACTACAAAGTCTGCTCCACCTTCGATAGTTCGCCCAGCGTGGGCAGCATCGGCCGCGCCATGGAGCTGGGCCGCGCCGTGTTTCGCTCCGGCACCGTCCCAGTTGTCGTCGGAGCGCCGCACCTGGGCCGCGCCGTTGTCTTCGGCAACCTGTTCGCGGAGGCCGATGGCGTCTGGTACCGCATCGACCGCCATCCGACCATGCGGCATCACCCGGTGACGCCCATGACGGAGGCCGATCTGCGCCTGCACCTCGCCCAGCAGACAAAGCTTCCCATGGGACTCATCGACCTGACTGCCTTCCAGTCGCAGACTGCGCAGAAGCATTGGCAGAACGAAATCGACGCGCGCACCGGCGCCGTTGTTTTCGACGGCTTCTCCGACGCCATGCTCGAAGAAACCGCGCGCATCCTCTGGGAACGCGCCGCGCAGCGAGCGATCTTTGCCGTCGGCAGTTCCGGTCTCACGCATGGGCTGTTGCATCATTGGCGCTCGGCAGGACTAATCGACGCGGCGCAGGCGCTTTCGCCTGCGTCGCCCGTCGATCGGCTCCTGGTACTGAGCGGAAGTTGCTCTCCGGTGACGGCCCGCCAAATCCGTCGTGCGAAACAAATCGGCTTCGCTGCAATGCGTCTAGAAGGCCCAGGGACGTGGAGCGCCGCGGCAGCCAAGGCTCATCGAGCCCTCCAGAGCGGCCGCAGTGTCGTGCTCTACACCGCGCTCGGCCCGCAAACTCGCGGCGAACAATACGGCGAGAAATTTGGATCTGCGCTGGGCGGCCTGTTACGCGAGCTCGTGCTGTCGAGCGGCGTGCGCCGCGTTCTCATCGCCGGCGGCGATACGGCGACTCATTCCGTGAAGCAACTGGGACTCGACGCGTTGACTTTTTCCGCGCCCCTCGTAGCCGGCGTGCCGCTCTGCCGGGCCAGCGCCGCGTCGCAACTAGACGGACTCGAACTCGCACTCAAGGGCGGCCAGATCGGCCCCGAAGACTTCTTCGCCAACGTGCGCGATGGCCGCTGGACCTGATCATGCGTTGGTGCCTCTCAATCCGCGTCAACGCATTGTGTGCAGTCGATACGCGTAAAGATCGCAGCGCTCGCCAGCACCATGGCAGCGATGAAATACAAGGGCAGGTTATAACTGCCGGTGGCGTGCACAATGTAGCCAAACATTACGGTGCACAAAAATCCTCCAGCCTGACCTGCGGTGTTCATCATTCCTGTCGCTGTTCCACTCAGGCGACCGCCGATGGCCAGGCACAAGGCCCACGCCGAGGGCAGCATCAAATCCATCGTGCCGAAACCCAGGCTGGAAAGCGCCACCACCGCGACCTTTCCGTGAAAGACCGCCATGGCGACGAGCAACAGCGCCGTAACCGTCAAGCACACCGCGGGAATCCATTTGAGAGCGCGCCGCGCGCCCCAGCGCACAGTCAAGCGGTCGCCCAGTTGCCCTCCGGCGAGGTTCGCGGCCAGGCCAACAAGAAACGGCAGCGAAGCGAACAACACGCCATTCAGCGAGAAGCCAGCGGTGTGCATCATCCAGGTAGGAAACCATGAAAAGTAGAACCAGCTTCCGCATCCGTAGCAGCCGTAGGCCAGAACAATCAGCCACAACGCGCGCGATCGAAAGAGTCGCCGCCAGGGCACGGCCCCTTCGTGGCGTGCCGCGCGAGTTTCTCCGATCTCAGCCAGTTCCTCTGCCGTTACTGAAGGATCGTCCTGCGGACGGTTGCGAAAACGGAACCACCACACCGCCGCCCATGTAAATCCCGCCAGCGCCAGCACGCGAAATGCCGCGCGCCATCCGAAAAAATGCACCAGAGGAACAATCAGCACCGGCGCCAGCGCTCCACCTAGGCGGCTCGCAGCCCACACCAGGCCCTGGCAACGCGCGCGTTCTCGTGCCGGGAACCAGCGCGCAATCACGCCGGCAATGTTCGGATACGCGCCGGCCGCGCCCAATCCGAAGAAAAACCGCGACGCACACAACTGCCAGAATCCGCGCGACCACGAAGCGAGCAAGTTGAAGCAGGACCACCAGGTAACGATGCGCGTCATCTCACCGCGTTGCCCGCGACGATCGCCCACAGCGCCGGACGGCACTTCGAAGATCCCGTTGGCCAGCACGTAGGCGCTCAGGATCCATCCCCATTGTTGTGGCTGGATATGCAGATCGGCCTGGATCGCGGGACCCGCGACGGCAATGGCAAGGCGATCGAGAAACGTAAGTGCGGAGAGCAGGCCGAGAAACGCGAGAACCCTGTAGCGCTGCTTCAAGCGCTGGCCCTCTCCAGTTGCGGAAGTCTCAGCGCCTTGCGCGCGCTCAGCACCGCGAGTTCGGGGCTGGAGAGCACCGGCGCATGCACCACATCGGCCGCGAGAGTGGTCAACACGCGCGCCATGGAAGCTTGTGCGAGCACAATGAGGTCCACTCCCTTCAAATCTTCCACCAGCGCCTTCGCCAGCAGGCGATCGTGGGTTGCGGTGTCGCCGGCCAGCACGGCGGGAAAAGCATCCTCGCACAAGCACTCTATCAGTTCCACCTTGCGCCCTGCCTTGGCCGCCTTTTCGCGCAGCAACGCGGTGGTGGGTTCGAGTGTGGTGCGCAACGTGGCCAGCACGCCGATGGTGTGCGCCTGCCGCACCGCCTTCTCGGCCATGGCCTCATCGATGCGCAGCACGGGAATATCAAAAAGCTGCTGTGCCAGTGTTGCGCCTGGACCGATCGACGAGCACGTCACCAGCACCGCATTCGCTCCGGCCTCTTCCGCCGACGTGATCTGCCCGATCAGGCGGCGGATGGTGGCTTTGCGCAGGTATCCCGACTTCACGGTGTCCTGAATCAGGCTCTCATCAACCATGTGAAATACCTTGGCCTCGGGGATGTGCAGATGGCACAGCTTGGTGAAACCAGGCGCAAGTGTAGGACTGGTATGAATGAGAGCAAGGGTTGGTTTGGTTTGAGTCGACAACGTTTTGCCTTTCCGTGCGGCGGGCCCGCCCAGCCATCGCGTCCAGGCCGGGAATCATCTCTCAACCTCAACCTGGATTTCGAGCCGGTTTTCAGGTGCTACTCAAGTTACCGCATTTGCATTGCCTCCTGCGAACCATGACAACCTCACTGCACTGCGATTCCGGTAAGCGGAACGGAAACCAGCGTCAGCAGGGCCCTCGATCTTTGCCTTGTGTGATACAACAGCCTCGAATGAGAAAACGCATCGTGATCGGCAGAGGAACTCCGGCGTACTCGTTGCGCGGCGCGGGTTTGGCGCTGACATTGTCGCTGGCAGCGCTTTCTTTCGCCCACGGTCCGGCTCTTGCGCAAGGCGTAAACGCCGCGCCTCCACCGTTGCTCCTGGGCGCAGCGTGGTACCCCGAACAGTGGCCCGAGTCGCGCTGGGATGCCGATCTGAAGTTGATGGAGGATGCTCATCTGCATGTGGTGCGCGTCGGGGAGTTTGCATGGAGCACCATCGAGCCGGAAGAAGGCCGTTACGATCTGGACTGGCTGGAGCGCGCGGTCCGGCTCGCGGAAAAACACCACATCGCGGTCGTCATCGGCACGCCCACAGACGCGCCCCCGGCATGGCTCACTACGGCGCACCCTGAAACCTTGCGCGTCGACGCCGCGGGCCGACCCGCGGAACACGGCAGCCGCCGCCAGTTCAACTATGCAAGCCCCGAATACCGCAGATTCTGCGCGGCCATTGCGGAACAGTTGGCGCGCCGGTTTGGGCACGACCCCGCCGTCATCGGGTGGCAAATCGGCAACGAATACACCGACGAGTCCTTCGATCCCGCGACGCGTATCGAGTTCCAGATGTGGCTCCAGCGCAAATACGGCACGCTCGACGCGCTCAATCGCGCCTGGGTCACGGCCTACTGGAGCCAGACCTACGACCGCTGGGAGGAGATTCCGCTGCCCGTCGCCGGCGGCAATCCCGGCCTACTGCTCGACCACCGCCGCTTTGTCAGCGATACCTGGCGTAACTTCCAGCAGGTGCAGATTGACGTCATCCGCAAGTTCGCCGACCCACGCCAATTCATCACCACAAACATCGGCGGCCTGGGCTGGAGTGACAACTGGGACCATTATGAAATCACGCGCCCGCTCGACCTCGCCGCATGGGACGACTATGTGGGCGAAGGCCATTTGAATGTTGCGCGCAATGCAGCCATGCACGACTTTGCGCGCGGCTGGAAGCGGGAAAACTTCTGGGTGATGGAAACGCAGCCCGGCTCGGTGAACTGGGCGCCGGTAAACACCGCGCTCGATGCTGGTGAAACCCGCGCCATGGCCTGGCAGGCTATTGGCCACGGCGCCGATGCCGTTCTTTATTGGCAGTGGCGCGACGCGTTGAACGGCCAGGAGCAGTATCACGGCGCGCTTGTTGGTCCCGATGGCGAGCCGCTTCCCATCTATTCCGAAATCAGTCGCATTGGCAGCGAGTTTGAACGGGCTACCGATGCGCTGCGCGGTACCCAGCCCAAAGCGCAGGTTGCTCTGCTCGTGAGCTATGACAGCCGTTGGGCCATCGATTTCCAGCCGCACAACAAGAACTTCGATCAACTCGAAGTTCTGCTCGGTTATTATCGCCCCCTACGCGACCAGCAACTCACTGTCGACATCGTTAGCGCAGATTCCTCGCTGGACAATTACAAATTGGTTTTCGCGCCAAGCCTGAATGTCATTTCGCAAGATCTTGCCGCGCATCTGCTCACTTATGCGCAACAAGGCGGCCATCTCGTGCTCGGACCGCGCTCCGGCATGAAGGATGCGTACAACTCTCTCAACACGCAGAGGCAGCCCGGCCCGCTCGCAGCGCCGCTCGGCGGGCGTGTAGAGCAGTATTACGCGCTCGAGGACGCTGTGCCGGCGGGCGGAACACTTGGCTCCGGGACGGCCTCGCTTTGGGCTGAGCAGCTCTCGACGAGTGCGCCGGACGTTGAAGTTCTTCTTCGCTACGGAAAGGCGAACGGATGGCTCGACGATCAGCCCGCCATGATTACGCGCCGCGTCGGCAAGGGCCGCATCACTTACCTGGGCGCAGTGCTCAATCCCGATCTCATGCGCAAGGTCGTTGCCTGGGCGACATCCGACGCACATCTTGAGCCCGAATTTCCCGAAGTGCCCGCAGGCGTTGAAGTGTGCGGCCGTGTGGACGCCAACCGCAGGGTCTTTGTACTCATCAATCATGATTCCGTCGCAGCTCACGTCACGCTACCATCTGCAATGAACGACGTTCTCCACGACAACAGCCGTCACGTGACAAGCGTCGACCTCGAGCCGCAGGGCGTGGCCGTGCTCGAATCGAATGCGCGTTGACGTAAAGTCAGAGTGTGAAAAGTTATTCCATGACTCGAAACCTTAGCCGCCGCAAATTCTCCTCGTCGCTGGCCATGTCACTCGCCGGCCTGCCCTTCGTGCGTAGAGCACCGCTCTCCGCCGAGGAATTCAGCGCATCCGAAATCGCTCCCTTCCGCACGCCCTACAAATTCGGCAAGCTGGTGCTCGCCGCGTCGGACGATCCCAGCGCATTCGACTCGAAATCCGTGGACGACCCCTTCGTCTTTTTGCACGAGGGCGCGTTTTACATGCTCTACATCGGCTTCGATGGCACAGGCTACCAGACCGGCCTGGCAAAATCTGCCGATCTGCTGCACTGGGAACGCATCGCCTGCGTGGCGCGCCGCGATCCCGACTCCAAATACACGCGCTTCAACATCGCGCTCAGTTGCATCGTGCGCGATGATGGCCTGACTTCAAAGGGGCAACTGAAGAAAGTGCATGGCCGCTATCTGGGCGCATGGAATGCCTATCCCGGCGCGGGCTATGAAACCGGCGCGGCAGTCATCGGCCTCGCGTGGAGCAGCGATCTGTTGCACTGGGAGCTGACCGACCCAATCTTGTTTCCCGCGGACGGCACACCGTGGGCGCACGGCGGCCTCTACAGGCCCAACCTCATCGAGCAGGACGGCGTCTTCTACCTCTACTACAACGCCAAGACCGATGCGCTGCCGAAGAGCGAAGGCGGAGGCTGGCACGAGCAGACCGGCGTAGCAACTTCGCGCGACCTAAAACAGTGGACGCGCTACGCAGGCAATCCTATCCTGCCCAACGGCGGCCCCGACTCATGGGATGCGCGCTTCGCCAGCAATCCTTTCGTCGTGCGTCACAAAAGTCTTTGGGGAATGTATTATTTCGGCCTCGACCGCCGCGGCATGGCCCGCGAGTTGCTCGCTCTCGGCCGCGATCCTTATCACTTCGAAAAGGTGAACGAGATCATGATCGATCGCGGCGCACCGGGCACGGTCGATGAGGATTACGCCCACAAACCCTCCGTCCTCTTTCACGATGGCGCGCTCTACCACTTTTACTGCGCGGTTTCGGGTAAATGGCCACACGATGTTCGCGGCATTTCCGTCGCGCGCTCTAAACCCTGGTGACCAATGGTGACCAATCAGGGTGCCCCCGGTCCCTCGCATTTGGGGACCGGGGAGCAACAAGTTTGGAGGAGCAAATTCCTGGGATCGGAGTACTATCGTGCGAGATTTGCCACGCGCACCTCGTACTTCCCTGAACCAGCTGTCATCTCCATGCTTGCGCCCTCGATGTGCGTCTCAAGAACACCCGGAGCACGGGCCGTCGGAACCCCGTTCACGGTCGCCATTCCGGCAGCCGCCGAATCAATCTCAATCGTTGCCGTCGCGTTCGCCGGAATAGTGAAGTTGTAAACCGTCTCCGTTGCTCCGCGATGCCATTCACTCTCGACTTCACCGAGCACCGATCGATAATGAGCGCGCGCCCACTGGATCTTCCCCGCCAAAACCGGGTGCAGAACCAGCCGCTGCGCGCCTTCGCGAGAAAGATTCACGTTGATCCCTCCCAGTCCGCGATAGAACCACTCCTCTGCGCTGCCCAGCATGAAGTGGTCCTGCGAATGGCCGCCGTCCCATCCCTCAGTCAGCGAAGTTGCTCCCTGCGCCAGTATGTATCCATAACTCGGCGCGTCGGTCCGTTCCAGCATGTCGAGCAATACGTCGGAGCGCCCGCCCTCGAGCAGCGCGTCGACCTCGTAGTGGAAGCCCACTTCGCCCGACGTGGTGTGACTCTGATGCGCGCGAATGTCAGCGACCAATGCGTCGAGCACTGCCTGTCGCTGTCCCTCGGGAACCATGCCCATCGCCAACGGGATGGCCTGTGCGGTTTGGCTGCCTTTGTCGTAGCGATGCTGCGCAGCATCGAAGAACTTCGCGTTGAAGTCGTCGCGAACGCTCGCTGCCTGATCTGCGTACGCCGCGCTGTCCTGGTTTCTGCCCAGCACTGCGGCGGTTTTCTCCAGAGCTTTCAAATCCTGGTAGTAGATCGCCGTCCCCGTCACGCCCGCCGTCGTCAGCTTTGAAAATCCCGCGTCGCCCGGACCGATATCGAACCAGTCGCCAAGGCCGTAATCCACAATGCCATCGTGCGCGCGCGAGCCAAGATAATTTGCATACGCGCGCATCACATCATACTGCGCCGACAGAAACGCGCGATCGCCGGTGCGCTCGTAAACGTACCATGGCGCCAGCACAGCCGCGCTGCCCCACTCCGGCGAATCGTCGAACACGCCGTAATCGGGCTTGAAGACCACGTACTCCGGCGCAATGGTCGGCACCATCCCGGCCTCCGAGCCATCATTGAGCTGCGCATCGGCGATGTTGCGTGCCGTGGCCCCATAGAGGCCCGCAAAATCGAAGTCATAAAGAAGCGACGGCGCCATCAAATGTGTCTCTTCAAGCCAGCCAAGTTTTTCGCGATGCGGGCAATCGGTAAAAAGGCTTACCGCGTTGTTTTCCATGGCGCGCAAAATCAGCACGTGGATGCGATTGAGCATCTCGTCGGACGACGCGAAGTCTCCTACCTCCTGCGACGTCGTATGCACCGCTTCTCCGCGCAGGCTCACCATGCGCGCGCCGCCTTCCGCAGCGCCCTCCACCTGAACGTAGCGGAATCCGTAATAGCTGAAGCGCGGATGCCAGGTTTCAACGCCCTTCCCGGAGCCCACACCGCGCAGCGTGTAAGAAAACCATTGCGGACGGCCCGAGCTGCGCTGCAACACCAGTCCATCCTTGTCGAGCAGTTCGCCGGGAATCAGTTTCACCGTGGTCCCGGCTTTTCCCGTAACGGCGATCTCCGGCCAACCCGCGAAGTTCTGGCCGAGGTCGTAGACCGTCACTCCCTGCTTGGGATGCGTCACCTTCACGGGCTCGTAGGTATGCATCATGCGAATAGGCGGCGCAATCTCCGGTGTCAGCGCGCCGCCGGGGCCATCGACCACCGAAACCGCACGCCACGCGCTATCGTCAAAACCCGCGCCATCCCATCCCCGCGGCTCCAGTCGCGCGTCAAAATCCTCACCGCCGTACGTGGACGAGAAAGTGATCGGGCCCGGCGCGGTCTTCCACGAACCGTCGCTCAAAATCTCCGCCGCACTGCCATCGGTGAACTCAACGTGGAGCTGCACGGTGCATTTCAGCTGGCCGAAACTGCCCACAAACTTCGTGTAGCGGTCGGGCGTTTTCAGCACGCGATACATCCCGTTGCCTAGCATCACGCCCATTGCATTCTGTCCCGCGCGCAAAAGCGCCGTCACGTCGTAGGCGTCGTAATACACCGTCTTGCGATAGTCGCTCCAACCCGGCGTCAGCTCGTCATTGCCCACCTTGCGGCCGTTCAACCGCAATTCGTCCTGCCCCACTCCCGATGCGTAAAGCACGGCGCGCGCCACGGGCCGCGACAACGTGAAGGTTCTGCGGAAGAGCGGCATCGGTTCGTTTGCATCGACGTCCGCGGGATGCGCGGCAATCCATCCAGCGCGCCACACCGGCGCTTCCGTCCAATGGCCCGCATCGCTCCAACCGCTGGCACGATGCTGCTCGTCCCAAACATCCGCGCGCCACGCGTATGCACGGCCCGCCTTAAGTGCCGGCCCGGCGTAGGCAATCCCAAAAGTAGCCGCGCTGGTAATAACGCCGCTATCCCAGACAATGGCTCGCGCCTCTCGATCGCCACGAGCGTCCTCCGTGACCTGAATGCGGTATGCGGACTGACTCACAGAGTGCAGTCCCGGCGAGGCTACGGCCAATTGCCAGGAAAACTCCGGATGAGCTTCGGCAACCGCTAGCGGTTCGCTCTTGTCATCGCAGCGCAGATTGGTCGGCCGCAGCAGATGCGACCTTGAATTGGAAGCGGCATGCGCCAGGGCAACCGCAAGCGACATAATGGCCGCGCCACAGATGAATGCACGCACGCAAACCTGAGCGTGCTTCGGAAATACTGCGTAAGACGTCATCAGCCCGTAATACAGCACCCGGGTACATCGACGCAATCCTCAAACCCGCACCGCATCTGCTAGTTTGGATGGGATGAATCGCAAAGTGCGCAACCGTCGAACCCAATTTGCTTTTGCCGCAACCGTGTTGGTCGCGTTGGCCTGCCCGGCGCGCGCGCAGCAAACATCCGTAAATGTGCAGCGGCAACTAGCGCGCGTCGACGCGGCTGCGCGCACCGGCCCTTTTCGCGCCAATTGGAACTCGCTTGCCGGCTATCGCGCACCCGAGTGGTTTCGCGACGCCAAGTTCGGCATCTTCATCCACTGGGGCGTGTATTCCGTTCCGGCATTCGGAAACGAATGGTATTCGCGCAACATGTATGTCGAAGGCAATGCCGCGTTCAAACACCACGTCGCGACCTACGGGCCGCAGTCCAAATTCGGCTACAAGGACTTCATCCCCATGTTCCGCGCGGAGCACTTCGACGCCAATGCCTGGCTCGATCTCTTCGCGCAGGCCGGCGCCCGCTACGTCGTTCCGGTGGCCGAGCATTGCGACGGCTTCGCCATGTACGACTCGAGCCTTACGGATTGGGACGCCGCAAAGATGGGGCCGAAGCGCGACGTCGTCGGCGAGTTAGAAGAAGCTACGCGCCAACACGGCCTGCACTTCGGCGTCTCTTCGCATCGCGCCGAGCATTGGTGGTGGTACGACGGGGGAACGAAGTTCGATTCCGATGTGCGCGATCCCCGCTACGCCGGCATCTACGGTCCCGCGCAGCCCATGGCGCTGCCCGGCGACGACGACTCGAAGGAGCCGGACCCCGATCATCTCGAGCGCTGGCTTCCGCCGGACAAGACCTTCCTCGATGACTGGCTGGCACGCAGCTCAGAACTCGTCTCCAAATACCATCCTGACTTTCTCTACTTCGATTGGTGGATTGGCCAGCCCGCATTTCAGCCCTATCTTCAGCGCTTCGCTGCTTACTACTACGATGCTGCGGCAAGCCGCCACCAGGGCGTGGTGCTTACCTACAAGGGATACGATTTCCCCGAGAATGCCGCCACTCTCGACATCGAACGCGGCAAGCTCGACACTCAGCGCCTGTTGCCGTGGCAGACTGACACCTCGGTCAGCATTCACTCCTGGGGCTACGCCAACAACGATGAATACCGCAGCGCCAAGTCGCTCATCGACGAGTTGGTCGATGTGGTCAGCAAAAACGGTAATCTGCTGCTCAACGTGGGACCAAAATCCGACGGCACCGTTCCCGAGCAGGCGCGCACCATCTTGCTCGAGATGGGCGCATGGCTCAAGACCAATGGCGAGGCCATTTATGGCTCGCGCCCGTGGCTCGTCTATGGTGAAGGCCCCACAAAAGTCACTGGCACGGCAAAGAACTCCGACCAGCAGGAATTCACGGCTGAAGATATTCGCTTTACTACGCACCACGGCGTGCTCTATGCCATCGCGCTGGGTTGGCCTTCTAGCGGCGAGCTGCGCATTCGTTCGCTGGCGCGCGGCTTGCCCTATCTCAAGGGACCCGTTTGCGGAGTGAAGATGCTGGGGTCAGATGCGCCAATTTTCTGGCATCAGGAAGCCGACGGACTGCACATCGAATTACCCACGCAGCGCCCAAACGAGGTCGCTTGGGCGTTCCGAGTAATGGAACCGGAAGATCATACGCATCGCTGCGGAAACTAGATATTTATTGCTCCTGGAAGTTACCCCGTATCCCGGGCGTCGCATCGGCCTTCTTCGCGCTCCGACTGATCATCAATGAGGCACGCAGACCGGGGTACTGGCAAGGCAGGAAGCAGGCGCGCCTTTCATTCATGATTCGATTTCCGTCAAGTGTTTATGCCCACTCCGCGGGCTTTCGCGCGCCTCGTTTCGCCCGGCAACACCTTTCTGCGGACCCTTCCAAACAGTCGAAAATCGCATCTCCGTTCATCCCGAATATTGTTCCGCTTTGCGGATTACTTTGCTGAAAATCTGCTGGCGGTCCGAGCCGTGGTTCTGTTCGGCCATCTCCCCTTCATTTCCGCACGGCGAAAAACTGGTTTTCACGTTGACATCGAAATTGAGGGTTCCTTACTGTTCCCCCGCAGCAGCACATCTATGCTCTCTTCGCGGCCAGCAAAGAGAGCGAACCAAAATCGGAAGGAGGCCTCGATGAAACTGAATCAGATGCGCAATGCATCTCGACTGGTTGTAGTGTTTACTTTGTTCTGCATGGCCGCTTGGCTACACTCGCAGAGCGCAACCAACTGCTCGATTTCCGGCACAATTACTGACCCCACCGGCGCGGTAGTACCCGCTGTCCAGGTGACAATCACCAACCAGGCCACAGGCCTGTCGCATACCGAAACCAGCAATGGCAACGGGTTCTACGACGCAGAGTCGCTGGCGCCGGGAGATTACTCGGTTGCCACCGCAAAGACCGGATTCAAGAGCGAGCAAATCAAGGACATCCACCTCGATCCCGGCCAGCGCCGCGGACTGAACGTGAAACTCGATATCGGCAACGCGTCCGCCTCCATCAGCGTGGTAGCTGACGCCGAAGTGGTGCAAACCGAGAGCGCCGAAGCTGGCGGCACCATCACCGCTAAAGAAGTCCAGAACATCATGCTCAATGGCCGCAACTTTGAATCTTTGTTGACGGTTGTTCCGGGCGTAAGTAGCGTGAACGGGGCCAACGGCACATATCAGGCCGGCCAAGGCGCTATTACCTCGGCCGTCGTCATCAACGGCTCCTCCGACGAGGAGAGCATGTACACCATTGACGGTGTGTACAACGATGTCAGCGCTTCGGACATTACCCTCCCCATCACGCCCGTCGTCGATCACGTGGCCGAAATGCGCGTACTGAGCGACAATTTTAGCTCCAAGTATGGACTGGCCGGCCGTCAGGTCCTCGTCACCACCAAGAGCGGCGGCGAGCAGTTCCACGGCAGCAGTTATTTCTTCGACCGCACCAACGAATACGGCACAGCACATGGCTTTCTCCAGAACGGATCGGTGCCGTTGACTTCGCTGCACCAGTCCGACTGGGGCATCACGCTGGGCGGACCTGTGGCGATTCCCAAACTCTTTGACAATCTGGATAAGAAGCTCTTTTTCTTTGTCGGTGCGGACTGGAAAGCAGTGCATCAGTCGTACACCTCCGGCGCCCGCGATGTGTTTTCGCAGGCAAACCGTGGCGGCGATCTTAGTACCGAGGTTGTGGATCCAGCCGGAGCCAGCGCCAACCTGACGCCGTATGCATCGCTCGATGCGCCGCATCAGGCTATCCTCGACGCCCGCGAAGGCGGCGGTGCCGGCTCGGGAGCGGCCTGCATCTACCAGAAAGGCGGCACCGGGCCCTACAACCAGATTCTGCCCAAGTGCATGGACGCCAACACCGTGGCCCTGATGAACGCCTACTGGCCGCTTCCCAACTACAACACCACGCTCGCCGCCACCAGCCAAAACTATTTGAACGACAATCCCACAAAGTTCAGCGTCAACGATGAGCTGTATCGCGGGGACTACAACATCAACTCCAACAACCTCGTCACCTTCCGCGTGCTGCATGAGGAAGTTGCCTCTATCAATGCCACGCGTGGTTATAACGATTACGCGCCCAATCCCAACTCGGCGGCCTACACGCCTTCAACTGACGCGTTGCTGCGCTGGCAGACGACCATTAAGCCGAACGTGATCAATGCAGTCGGTTTTGCGCTGATCTATTCCAAGTACATCGCCGCGTTGATCGGGCAATACACCGTGCCCAGCGGCGTCACCATCAATCAAAAATTCCCGGGCGCGGATCCGCTGAACCGCATTCCCGATATCAGCATGAACAACGACTCGCAAATGTCGAACGGCTGGTTCTGGCTCGGTGAGGGAGCGCTGCCAACACACTCCAATAGCTCCAGTGGCGAACTCCTCGACGACTTCACCTGGATCAAGGGCAACCATGCTCTCCAGGCTGGAGTCACCGTCATGTGGGATCGTCTGCATGTCAACGCCAGTTCATTCCCCATGGGTAACTTCTGCTTCGACGGCAGCTATTCCAACGACACTGCCGGCGACTACCTGTTGGGCTTCCTGGCCAGTGGCAGTCACGCTTGCAGCAGCTACGGGTACGAACAAACCAACACCCAGCGCGACGGACTTTTCCGTAACGTCTGGACAGAAGCCTATTTTGAGGATGACTGGAAAGTTAACTCCAGACTTACGTTCAACCTTGGTATGCGCTGGTCCTATTACACCGCGCCCACCAAGAACGGCAACGATGTGTCCAACTTTGAACCCAGTGCATTTTCAGCCGGCAGTGAGCCGGCCATATGCGCGTCTCCATCCGGCGCCGCGTTGGGCAGCCTGCCCGCCTGTGCGGTTTCGTCGTACGGGTTCACCTCCACAACCTGGCAGTATTTAAGCGCCGTCAACTCGCCATTAGAGAAGGACAGCCTCACCGCAGCGAATGTGGCCAACAATGGCATGGTTACGGCCGGCAATGGGGTACCGAACGGTTTCACCACGCCGCACAAGGATCTGTTCGCGCCTCGCCTCGGCTTTGCCTATCGCTTGACCAACGACGGCAAAACATCGATTCACGGCGGCGCCGGCTTCGGCTACACCCAGGTGGGCCTGCTGCAGACCTCAAATCTGCTCAGCAATATCCCCTTCGTGCAGACCCCGGTCTACTTCAACACCGAATTCACCAACCCCGCAGGTGTATCGGGCAGCGGCTCCGTGCCCAATCCTCCTGGCCTACTGGCGGTCAACTCCACCAACAACAGCTATCGGCCGGCCACCATCCGCGATTACAGCTTGACGATTGAAAGACAAGTCGCTCCGGGCGGCGTCGTTGCCATCGGATATGCCGGCATGACCACGCAGCATATCTTTACCACCGGCTGGGACTCGAACTTCCCATTGAATGCAAATCCAGTCACTGGAACCTACGCCAACCCATCCGGAACCGCGGCTTGCGTCGCAGCATCCACGGCTCCCAACCAACTCACATCGGGCTTTGCCTACGATCCCTGCATCAACCAGGGCAAGGTGAACAGCTATTACTATCGTCCCTATCAGGGATACGGCGGCATAGGCACTGGCGCCAGCTTTGGCGTTGCCAACTACAACGGCCTGCTGGTTGGGTATGTGCAGAAAATGCACGACCTGACCGCACACGTCTCCTATACATTCAGCAAGGCGCTGGGCGACATCAACGCCAGCGGCATCCAGGTGGCCTACAGCTCCAGCGGCGCCTTCCAGAATTCCAACAACCCACTGGGCGATTACGGCAAGCCGGATTACGACCGGCCCGACGTCTTCGTCTACTCGCTGGTCTACGATTTGCCGTTCTTTAACGCGACGTCGAACTATCTTGAGAAGGCGCTCCTGGGCGGATGGAATTTCACCTCCTATGGCGTCGTCGAAAGCGGATTCGCGCAAACTCCGACTTACAACTCAGGCTTGGCGACACGGCCCAACGTACTGGGTCCGATTTCTCGCAACCACGGCACCAGCGGCAAAGTCAGCGAGCACCAGCAACCCGTCTACAACGCCAGCAGCTTCTCCGCTCCTTCATGGGGCTACTTCGGTACTGCCGAGGTGGGCAGCCTGCGGGCGCCGAAGGAAGTTGCGTTCCATATGGCCACGGAAAAGGCCTTTGCTATCCGTGAATGGGCGACCGTTAAACTCGGCGCGCAGGCCTTTAACGTATTCAACCACCCCAACGTGCTGGGCCTGAACGCAACCTGGGCGCCAGGCTCAACCACATTTGCCACAGCAACATCGTACGGCGATCCCCGTCAGATGCAGTTCTACACCAAGATCACTTTCTGACCTCCATTGTGTGACCCAATCGAGGGGATGGACGCCGCTTGGCAACCGTCCCCTTCTTTTTGCCGCGCAGACATTCCCTTTGGTGGGCCTCGTGCCACTGTTCGTCTCCGCCGGCGTTCGTTCCGCGTAGCGGATTGACCGCGAAGTCCGGTTCCTCCGCCGGGGAGAATTTGCGGCAGCTCTGAGGGCTGGCAGTTTCGGGAGTTCCAACTTTCAGGCCTGTACCTGAAGCGAAACGGAGATTATCAGGCCTGACTCATCGACCGCGTAACAGTTCAACGGTCTCCCGCAGAATTCATTGATACTAAATAGCTCGCGAGCAGGAGCTGGGCGGATTTCCGGCTTTCCGCGGGCCGCATCTTCTCGCCGGAATCCGCACCTCGTCATGGCATGGAGCCCTACTTTCAAATTCGCCGTTCCGAAAATTAGAAAATAATCGTATACTCTCGAAAATAAAGCGCCGCTGTCGTAATGCCTATTGCCACCGCCAATCCGCTTCATCGCTCGGCTCCCTCCCCAACTTCGTTTCCGCAGCAAATCTGTCTTCTCGCCGACGACTTGACCGGCGCCTGCGACGCAGCCGCGGCATTTCTTCCCACAGGCCGCGCGGTGCGCGTCTGGCTTGGCGGCGCAGCGACCTTTTCGGCCACAGAGCCGGTGCAGGCCTATAACACGGATTCTCGCTCCCTCTCGCCGGTCAAAGCGTCGCGCATCGTATCGCGCTCTGCCGCTGCACTCGCCTCCAATCCTCAAACACTTTTTTTTAAGAAGATTGACTCCGCAGCCCGCGGCCCTTTTGCCGCCGAAATTCTGGCCGCGCTCCGCGCTTCCAGATCGCGCGCCGTCCTGCTGGCCCCGGCATTTCCCGCTGCGGGCCGTACGGTGTGCCACGGCATCTTGGAAATTCAGGATGCCACCGGCCAGCGCACGCAGATCGACATCGCCAGCCTCTTTCCGCCAAAGAAAAGGAGCCTCATCGCTCTCGTCTCCCGCCCTAAAGAACTTGCCGCAGCGCTCGACACTGGCAAGTCCGTGCTTTTGTGCGACGCTTCTACCCAATCGGATCTGGAAGCTCTGGTTCGCGCCGCGGAAAAGCTTCCCGGCCTCCTGTTTGCGGGATCCGCCGGTCTCGCGCAGGCACTCGCCGGCCGCGACGCCCGGCGCATCCAGCACGCACCGCCGCCTTCTGCCGCGCGCACATTGCTCGTCGCCGGATCAGATCATCCCGTGACGAAACTCCAGCTTGAAACTCTCGATCGTGTCGACTCTCGCAACGTTCAGGTGCTGCGTCTCGATTTCAGCCCCCGCGATCGCGCGCGCATTCTCGACACATTCCGCACCTTCGCGCCGCAGGCGTTGATCCTCACCGGAGGCGACACCGCCTCGCTCGTTGCCGGCACGTTCGGCGCCCACTCTTTTATCCTCCATGGAGAGCTTGCTCCCGGAATTCCCTGGGGCAATGTGCAGGGCGGCATTGCAGAAGGGTGCATCGTGATCACAAAGTCCGGCGGTTTTGGCGCGCCCACAGTCTTCAGTGAAATCCTCAACGCCCTTCGAGGTCCGGCATGATCAGGCATTCGCGTATCGCCATCAGCATCGGAGATCCCGCCGGCGTCGGCGCCGAAATTGCCCTCAAGGCTCTCCGCGACGATTCCGTCGCGTCGCTAGCGCAGTGGATCCTGATTGCCGACTCAGCCGCGCTCCACGCTGCGGGCCGTCTTACCGGCATTGACCCGGCCACGCTGCCCTGCACTCTTGTTGAAACCGGTACGCTGCCCGCCGATCACACCGTTGCCTTCGGCCAGCTTCGCGCAGAGTACGGCCTCGCGGCCATCGCCTATGTCCGCCGCGCCATGGAACTCTGCATGAGCGGCGAAGCCGACGCCATGGTCACGGCGCCGCTCAATAAAGAAGCGGTCACGCTCTCCGGCCGCGCGTTCACCGGACACACCGAATACATTGCCGAGTTGACCGGCGCGCCCGAACCCCGCATGTTGCTCTACTCTGAGAAGCTGGCAACCATCCACGTCAGCACGCATATTCCCCTCGAGCAAGCCTGCCGCCTCGATCACGCGCGCATCGTTGAGACCATTAGGCTCGGCAACGATGCTCTCATGTGGATGCGCCGCCGCGCCCCGCGCATCGCCGTCTGCGGCCTCAATCCTCATGCCGGTGAGCATGGACTCTTCGGCGCACAGGATGCCGCCATCATCGCCCCCGCCATCGAGGAGGCGCGCGCGCTGGGCATCGACTGTTCCGGCCCGCATTCGCCCGACACCATCTTTGTCCGCGCCCTGCGCGGCGAATTCGATCTCATCGTCGCCATGTATCACGACCAGGGCCACATTCCCATGAAGCTCATAGACTTCACCGGCGGCGTAAATGTTTCGCTCGGTCTGCCCATCATTCGCACTTCCGTCGATCACGGCACTGCCTTCGATATCGCCGGCCGCAACCAGGCCGACGCCACCAATATGAAGTCGGCCATGCGCCTCGCCGTCCGCATGGCTGAAGGCAAGCTCGCTCTCGCCGCTGCGGCAGCCGGCTCCGCAAATTCTGAATCCGCAAACGCCGGGAGCGTGCGCTAACATGCATCTCGCCGACACTCTCATCATTGCCGCCTATATGATCGTGCTAGTCGGCATCGGCATTCGTGTCGCGGGACGCCAGAAAACTACCGACGCATACTTCGTCGCTGGGCGGACGGTTCCCGGCTGGGCTGCGGGGCTTTCGCTGCTGGCCACCATCATTACCAGCCTCACCTTCATTGCATACCCCGGCGCGGCTTACGCGGGCGATTGGAACCTGCTCGTTCCCGGCTTGCTTTTCGTCTTCGTGATTCTCTCCATCGGCCCCGTCATCGTACCCTTCTTCCGCCACGTGGTGTCGATGTCGGTCTACGAATACTTCGGCAAGCGCTTTGGCCCCGCAGTGCGCATGTATTCATCTTTCGCCTTTGCCGCAGGCCACTTTGCCAAGATGGGTTTTGTCTTTTACCTGCTTGCGCTCGCCGTCGCGGGATTTACTAGTTGGTCCATCGCGTTTCTCATCATCGGCCTCGGTGTCATCACCATCTTTTACACGTTCATTGGCGGCCTTCGTGCCGTCATTTGGACTGACGTAGTCCAGGGCTTTCTGCTCTGGACCGGAATCGCCATCACACTCGTCCTTTTGCTGCTCTCGCCACACGCGCGGCCTGGCGCCATGTTCCATCTCCTCGCCGTGAACCACAAGCTAAGTCTGGGCAGCTTCGACTTCGACCTCGCGCGCCCCACCTTCTGGACCATGGCGCTCTACGGCTTCTTCTTCTACCTACAGAAATATACCGCCGATCAAACCGTGGTGCAGCGCTACCTCGCCGCAAAATCCGACCGCTCCGCTTTGCGCGGCATTGCCATGGGCGCATCGCTCTGCCTGCCCGTGTGGACCGCTTTCATGCTCATCGGCTCGTTGCTCTGGGCCTTCTATCATCTCTCGGGCCAGCCGCTGCCCGCCGCCATCACGCGCGCCGATCAGGTTTTTCCCTATTACATGGTCACGCAGATGCCGGTCGGCGTCGCCGGACTCTTCCTCGCCGCGCTTTTCGGCGCAGCCATGTCCATGCTCGCCTCTGATCTCAACTGCCTGGGCCTCATCCTGGTTGAGGATTTCTACTCGCACTTCTTCCCGCGTAACACAGACGCCCAGCGCTTGCGTTTCGGCAAGTTCGCTGTGGTCCTGTGCGGTTTTCTCGCCATCGCGGTCGCGCTCCGGCTCAGTTCCACGCACGGCTCCGCGCTGGCGCTTTATTACGCCGCCACCGCCATCGTCGCCGGCGGCCTGGCCGGGCTCTTTCTGCTGGCATTTCTTTCACCGCGAGCCGGCCGCTTAGGCGCTATCGCCGGCATCGTCGTCAACTTGCTCTTCACCGCCTACGCCACTCTCACTTTCGACGGCGGCAAAATGCTCAACCTGCATCGCTACAACTACCCATGGAGCGAATACACCATCGGCGTCTTCGGTAATCTTTTGCTCCTCGCTACTGGGCTGCTCTGCGCGGCTTTTTTCCCCGCGCCCCAAAGTCTTTCCTCAAACCAAACACTCTGGAGCTGGCTTGCCGCTCGCAAGCATTCCGGCCCTCAATCCGTTCCATTAGGAGATACTCCATGAATCGTTTGCAGCAAGCTGTTCAGGCTAACGGCGGCAAAACACTTTTGGGCGCGGCCGTTTATTTCTATGACCCCATCTTTCTTGAGATCTGCGCCCATCTCGGCTACCAGGTGATCTGGATCGAGATGGAACACGGCCACATCACCTTTGCCGAGGCCGCCGACCTTTGCCGCATGGCCGCCGGCACCGGCATGTTGACCATGATCCGCATTCCCGATGTGCGCCGTGAAAACGTGCTCAAAGGCGCCGAATGCGGGCCCGACATCCTCGACGTGCCCATGATTGAAACCCCCGAACAAATGCAGGTACTGCGCGACTTCGCGCGCTTTGCTCCCGCCGGCAGCCGCGGCTTTTTCTCCGTCTCGCGCGCCGTCAACTACAGCATTCCCAGCCCCGTCGTCGATCAGCAGCAAAGTCTCAATAAAGAACTTTGCCTCATGGCGCAGATTGAAAGTTCCGCCGGTCTCGATCGCGTCGACGAGTTGGCCGCAGTTCCCGATGTGGATCTCTTCATCGGCCCCGCCGATCTCGCCGCGAGCCTCGGCCTGCCTTCGCAAACCTCGCACCCCATAGTGCAGGCAGCCGCGGCAAAGATCGTCAAAGCCGCCCGCGACCATAACAAATGCATCGCCACTGCCTGTGCGCCCGACGAATTCGCCTTCTGGCTCGGGCTTGGCATCGATCTTTTGTTCTGCACCAACGATATTTCGTGCCTCAAGCAAGCCGCCGGAGATTTTCTGAGCGACGCACGCACAATTCTCGAGGGCATGAACGACAAGCTTGTAGCGCCGGTCTCCTGAGCGGCTGTAACGGGGGTCTCCAGACCCGCGCGCATCCGCGGATCGCTAAGAACTTATGAGATCAGAGCGTTGGCACAAGCTCTTATCGTGATTGTTGGGATTCATCAATGAGACTTCGTCTTGAATTCGCATTCGCTCTCGGACTTCTCCCCGCCGCCGCGCTCGCCCAGCCATCCTCGTCGCCTCAGCCCTTCGCCGTCCTTCATCCCGACGACTATCACCATTACGTCACTCAATTCGCGGCCGACGAGCGCGAAGCCACCCGCCAACTACCCGCCGACGAGTGGCCGTGGATCGCCGCCAACATCCCGCTCTTTGATTCCTCGAACAAACAGTTCGAGGAGATGTATTACTTCCGCTGGTACTCATTTCAGAAGCACATTGAGGAAACAGCGGACCACGGCTTCCTCATCACCGAGTGGCTGCACCGCCCCGACCTTCCCCAAAACGGCGTGCTGCCCGATGCCGCGTCCTTTCACCTCGGTGAGGCACGCTGGTTGCGCAACCCTAAAATCGCGACGGATTATGCGCGGTTCTGGGGCAGCCCTGACGCAAGACCTCGCAACTATAGCTTTCCCTTTGCGTGGAGCGTGCAGTTGGTAACCGAAGCCACGGGCAATCCGAAGCTCGGCACGGATCTGCTCCCCAATTTCATCAACAACTACCAGGCCTGGGACGATCATCTCGATCCAGACGTTGGCATGTATTGGCAAATCGATACGCGCGACGCCATGGAGAAATCCATCGGCGGCGACGGCTATCGCACGCCGCTCAACAGCTATATGCTCGCCGATGCGCGCGCCATTGCGGATTTCGCGCGCGCCTCGCAACAATCGGCAGTCTCCGCCAATTACGATGCCAAGGCTAGGACGCTCGAGCATCTGATCGAAACCAGACTCTGGAATCCGAAAGATCAATTCTACGAGGATCTCTCGCCCGCAGCCGACTCCGGCATTCGCAGAGAAAAGCGATTCAAGGACCCCGGCACGCAACTCCAGTTCGCGGGCGTGCGCGAACTCATCGGCTACATACCATGGCAGTTTTATGCGCCCACGCCGAGCCACGCCATCGTCTGGAAGCAACTCTTCGATTCCAACGGCTTCGCAGGCAAGTACGGTCCCACAACCGCCGAGCGGCGCAGCCCGCGTTTCCGCTTCGCCTCGGACGATCAGTGCACGTGGAATGGCCCCTCGTGGCCCTACGCCACCACGCAAACGCTGCTGGCATTGGCCAACTTGCTGGGCGATCCTGCGCAGTCCTACATCGGAAAAGCGCAGTACTACCAGTTATTCGCAAATTATGTTTTGTCGCAGCACATCAAGCTGCCCAGCGGTCGCCTCATCGACTGGATCGACGAAGATCTCGACGCCGACACCAATGAGTGGATCGCGAAAGACATGCTCATCGCCAAAAACAAGCAGGTAGGCCGCGGAAACTACTACAATCATTCCGGATTCGCCGATCCGCTCATCACGGGGCTCATCGGCCTGCGTCCGCGCGCAGACTCGAAGATCGTCGTTCATCCACTCTTGCTCGCGGGCGAATGGACGTATTTCGCCGTAGACGGCCTTCCCTATCACGGCCATCTGCTCGCGATTGTGTACGACGAGACCGGCAAGCAATATCGTTTGGGCCGCGGCTTCATGCTGTTTGTCGACGGAGAGAAAATCGCCAGCCGCGCCACGCTCGGCCCGCTAGAAGCCGAACTGCCGCACTGAAATCAGAGCGTGCTTCAAGAGTCTGTTTTGTAACAACGGCACGGCTTTAGCCGGGCCGAATATTTCGCCTAATAAGAGACAGATGGGCTTTAGCCCCTGAGGGAGTTTCTGTTGTGCGCAAATTGACATTCCTGGTTCTGCTGACGACCGCTCTCACGGTCGCATCGCCCGCGCAGCCTGCGCCGAACATCCCCATGGCGAAGATTCCCGCCGGCTCATTCACCATGGGCGCTGACGATGCCGCGCTCTCACCTGCCGTCGTTAACGGCTTCGGCGTCATGTCGAACCGTCCCTCGCACGGCGACTTCGACGAAGTCCCCGCGCATCGCGTCACCATCACGCACGCCTTCTCCATCGCCGCGCATCTCGTCACCGTCAAGCAGTTCCAGCAGTTCGATCCCTCCTACCAACCCGTCGCTGCATATCCCGATTACGCCGCAGGCATCAGCTACAACCAGGCCGTAGCATTCTGCGCATGGCTCTCAAAGAAAACCGGCAAGCCCTGGCGCCTCCCCACTGAAGCCGAGTGGGAGTACGCCGCGCGCGCAGGCACGCAAACTCCGTTTTTCACCGGCGACACGCCGCCCACGCCGGGCCAGGCGAACGTGTGGGGCGTAGTCGTGGGCGAAGGCACGCCGGAGTGGGTTGAAGATTGGTATGGCCCGTATCCCTCCGCCGCGCAATCCGATCCCACGGGCCCGCAGCATGGATATTTTCGCGTCGTGCGCGGTGGCGGCCTCGACTTCCGCAAATCGAAACCCGGCGAGATGGTCCCTGCCACCGCGCCGTATTTCATGCGCTCCGCCAATCGCGCCAGCATGGCGCCAAGCTACGAGTCGAAGGAAGGCAACATCGGATTCCGCGTGGTCCAGGCGCCGAACCCCACGCCGCACTCCTCGCCCGCCGCGCAATTGTTCTTCTTCACCGATGTAAAGCAGGCGCCGGTCGACATCGCCAAAGGCCCCGATCCCGCAAAGCCCTTCTATCAAGTGCACGAACTGTTTCCGAACCTCAACGGAAAATCCATGCCGGAGATTGGTTGGCGAGTGGGCCTCGCGCCCGGCCTCGGCATCAACTATCACAACTCCGCGATCCAGGTGCTCGCCAACGGCGACGTGGTCGCAGCCTACTACAACGCGCCGCGCAATGAAGACGATCCCGACCAGACCGTGATGGTGATGCGCCGCCGCGCGGGCGCTGAAGACTGGGACATGCCCGAGCCGTGGCCCGACTTTGCCGATGCCGCCTGCGCCGCGCCGGTCTTCTGGAACGACCATGGCCATCTCTGGCTCTTCTTCGGTTTCCCACGCTTGATTGGCGCGCCGCCCTTTGCCTTCACCACCTCCGACGACAACGGCACATCCTGGGCGCCGATTGAATTCCCCCACTTCACCGCGCCCATCGGCCGCTACGTTTCGCAGCCCATCAACTCTATCGTGCGCGCAAAGAATGGAACCATCTACATTCCCACCGACTCCACGGGGCGCGATGACGATGGCAACGGCTCCATCTCCGCAGTCTGGGCCACGCGCGACAACGGCCGAACATGGTACGACACGGGGGGACGCACCGCCGGCCGCCACACCACGATCGTGATGGCGCAGAACGGCGACATTTTCGGTTTCGGCGGGAAGAACTCCAACATCGACGGCCGCATGCCGCTCGCCACCAGCTCCGACGGCGGCCGAACATGGACGAAATCGAAGACCATCTTCGATCCACTTTCGAGCGGTGAGCGGCCCAGCGTGATTCGTCTCGTCTCGGGCCGTCTCTTCTTCGTCGCCGATTTCAATCCTCACAACGAAAAACGCCTGCATAGGGACGGCGCATACGTTGCACTCTCCGGCGATGACGGCAAAACCTGGAAGCAGAAGCGCCTGCCCGGCGACATCCTCACAGTGGGCTATGTAACCGCCACGCAGGGCCCCGATGGCGTGATCCACATCGCCACGTCAAAGAACACCGTGAACTACGAAATCGAGCTGAATGAGGCGTGGGTTTTCGCCCCTGATGCCGCGCTGTTGCCCGTGCCGAATTCAATTGGCCCACTCACCAAGCACACCGAGAAATGGCCCGACGGAAAGCTCAAAGCCGAATGGAGCACAGCGCGCGCAAATGACGGCCGCATCCTGCTCGAAGGACCGCAGACATTTTACTTTGAAGACGGCGCGCCGCAGTGGACCGCGGATTTCCATCTCGGCCGCAAAGTCGGCGACGAAGTCTTCTATCGCACCGATGGCTCAAAACAGTGGCAGAAAACCTACGGCTCGGACGACGAATGGACCTGGCTACTCTTCGATGCGGCCGGAAAACAAACCGCCGAATCTCGCTGGCGCGGCAAGACGCTCGTCGACGCATCATTTACGGAGGCAAAATGAGCGCGCGCACGCTAGTCCGCTTTGCTGCCGCAACGCTGTTGGCAATTTGTGCCGGAGCTTTGTTCGCACAGATGCCGAAAAGCACCAAGAATCCCAATCCGCAAGCGGCCAACACCGCGAGCGGCGCGTGGCTTTTCATTTACTTCAAAGAGCCGGGCAATCAGGGCATTTATTTTGCGCTCAGCCGCGATGGCTATCACTACACGCCGCTCAACGACGGCCAGCCGTGGGTCGCCCCGGCGCAAGCGGGCGACGCGCCTGCGCAAAAAGAAGAGCTGATGCGCGATGTCTTTCTCACGCGCGGCCCCGATGGACTCTTTCACATGGTGTGGACTTGGAACTGGCGCGGCAACTCGCTGGGTTACGCCTCGTCGCCCGATCTCCTCACATGGTCCGCACAAAAACAAGTCCCCATCATGGCCGATTTTCCCGGGACCAACAACGTGTGGGCGCCTGAGACATACTGGGACGCGGCGAAAAAGCAATGGCTCCTCATCTGGTCGAGCTCGATGAAAGATTCTCAGGACGGCAATCGCATCTGGTTCTCGCTCACGCCAGATTTTCAGGCCTTCTCCAAATCCGCAATCTTCTTCGATCCCGGATACGTCACCATCGACGCCACAATTTTCCACGGTGCAACCGGGCTTTATCGCCTCATCTTCAAACAGCAAACATATGACCCGCTCACCTTTCAAGAGCGCGTCGCAACTGGACCTACGCTTGAAGGACCGTGGAGCAACATCTCAGGGCCAATCAACGAAAGCTGGTCGGAAGGCCCATCAGCGATTCAGGTTGGCAAACAGTACATTGTCTTCTACGACCACTATCGCGCGCCGCATGCACGCTACGAAGCTGTGGCGACAACCGACTGGAAGCACTGGCAGGACATCACCGCGCAAACTTCGCTGCCGCCTTATTCGAAGCACGGGAGCTTTCTGCACATTACCGATGAAGAAGCTGCCCGCCTGCTCGCGCGCCACGATACCCCCGCAAGTGCGCCGCCATCTTCAACACCTGAGCCGCAAAAGCAGTAGCTATGGCGCGCTTTCCATCAATCTTGCTGATGGCTGAAAGCTGATAGCTAAAAGCTGGCTCTACTCGAACAGCCAGTCCAAATTCGGCGGACCGCCTCCGCTGCCCGTCTGCGCGAAATTCACGTGCGGAGCTATGTGGTCGTCAGCAGGAATGAAGCCGAGGATCACGTATTGACCCTTGCCCAGGTCGAGTTCGTTTGCGCCCGCCGGCAACGGCTTGGCCCACACCGCCATGGCAGGAACTTTCGGCGCCGCAATCGCATTCAGCAGCACCAGGTTCCACTGCTCGGTTTCGGGATCGAGCACCGAGTTCTTCTTCGATGCGTTGCTCACAAAACCGACAAGAATCTGCGCCGGCTCCGCGAGATCGAAGTGCAGCGTTCCGCCTTGGCTCGGCGCGATGCGGATTCCTTTCATGCCGGCAAGTTCCGGCGCCAAATCGCTGATCGCTGCATTCGCGCCAACAAACAGACTCGCGCCCTTCTCCACGGTGAATGCCTCGCCCGCACCGGGATGGAGCGTGAATCCAATTTGCGGCAGTGTTGCAACTGGCTTGCTCTCGTCGATCTTCTCACCGGAGCTCAACTGCGTCAGCCGCTCGCGAAACGTGGCCAACTCCTTCTCATACATCGGTAAGCACTGCTGCCAGTTGGGAAACTGATTCATGCCGCCGCGAAACGGAATCTGACGCTGCGTCGTCTCCATGCTGGTCGCGGTGCGATAAGCCGGGCCGGCAATCGCAGTCAATTCGCGGAAATGGTCCACGCTTTCTGTCAGCAGTGTTTCAGCCTCCCGCAAATGCGCCGCATCGTGATCGTATCCGTAAAGCAGCACCTGCTCCGCCGCTTTCGTCTTCGCATTGTAGAACTCCATCAGCAGTTCAATCGCGTGCATGTCGTTCACGATGCGCCCATACTCGGCCTTGTTCTTCGTCACAAAAGGTGCGGCCGCGTTCGCTGCATCGAATGCCTTCCGCGATGCGTCCACGCTTTCGTCGCTTACGCCGAGCGGCGTCTCGCCATGGTGAGGTTCGTTCTTCACTTCTTCGGCCACATAATCGTCCAGCCGCTCGCCCGGCGGCGCGTCGCCCGTCCACAGCGGTACCGCGGGATTGAAGCGCGCGGGGTCAATCAACTGCGGCATGGTCATGCCCAGCGTGAGCGCCTGGCGGTTTCCTTCCGTGATGCCGATGCGCGGCAAAAGCTTCGGCTGGCAGGGTCCGGCCAGGGTGTACGCTGCGAGGATTTTTTCGCCGGTCTCCGCTGATCCGAATTTCTCCGCGAAGCGCGACACCCAATACGCATGCTCCCTTTCGGGATCGCGATTCGGATTCCACGCGTAGCGCCCCCACGCTTCAAACCAAGTCCAGTCGCGATCGGTTTGCAGCAGAGGTGATTGCGTATTGTCGCCCGCATACGGCCAATCCCAGTAGCGCAGCGGATACAGATGCAGCCCCTCGATGCCGATGCGTTGAAAGTTCGTCTCTGTCTGACGGATGAAATCCGGGTCGCCCCAGCGGAACGGCTCAAGATTCGAAAGCAGGTGCACGTTGGCAATGGTCACGTTCGAAGATTCGGCGAGCATTTTGAAGCGGTCGAGCACCGGCCCGCGCACGTTGGTCCATGTCAGCGATTCGCCATTCCACTTGAACATGGTGTCGATGTTCGAATAAAGCGGCGTGGCCTCTTTCATCACTGCGTCGATGTCCGTGGCGTGCGCGCGCACCACGATGGGAGGCTCCTCGGTGATGCCGAGTTCCTTCAGCCCATCTTCGACGCCCGGAATGATCGTCTGCGTAAGCCACTCTGCACCGTAGCGCGGGCTCAGCGCCTCGCCCAGCGTCATCATCAAGCCGGCGTGCGGATACTCGCGCACAAATTCCGAAATCACGTAGCGTGTATAGGCGCTCGCCTCGTCATTTGGAACCGACAAATGATAAGGAAGATGATGCGCGCGAGCAAAGGTGTGTGAAAGATGAATGTTGTAAAAACCCTGAAGCACCCAGATGCCGCGCCGGTCGGCCTCCGCCGTCAACCACTTGAACAGCGCGATGTTCTGGTCCAGTTGCGCCGTCGGCAGCTCTTGCGCCTCGGGATATTTCGGCAACTTCAGAAGGCTGGTGAAGGGATGGCCGTTCCAAAGGTAGAGCGTGTTGTAGCGCTCCTCGGCGAGCATGTCCAGATACTTGATCCAAGCGGCTTTTTCGTAGAAGAACGGGAAATTCTGCGGCGTGTAGGGATAATCGTATTCGGCATCGTCGTAAATGATCTCCTGCTTCTGCATCCCGATGCAGGTTCCGCGCAGCTTCAGCGCCGGATGCTCCATGTCATCGATCCCCGCGGGCAGCGTCTTCGCGGCGCGAATGCGACCGGCCAGCTCCAGTTCGCCGTAGAGCACGCCCGACGGATCGGATCCCGTGACGATCCACGTTTTACCAATCTGCCGGATGAGAAACGCTTCCTGAGCCTGTGGCCAGAACTCGGGCAGATCGAAGTGTGCGAGTTCCGGCGCGCTGCGCACCGCCACCAGCACGCGCGCACCCGCCGGGTTCGTCTTCAATTCCGCAAGCGCGGAGCGCAGTTTCTGCGCGCCATAGAGCTCGCGCGGCGACGCGCCTTTAGCGGTAATGACCGTGACCGCGCGTGCAGAGGCGCACCAGGCAAGCACCAGCAACGTTGCGCAAAATGAGCGCGCAATCCGGCATGAACCAAGCTTCATGATTTCGACCTTATGCTTTCACAAACAGCACAGCCATGTACGGCTTGCCGCTAAGCGTGATCTTGCTCTTGCCGCTGAAGGTCCCGGGCAGGAGAGATTCCGTCATCTCCCACGGATCGATCATCGCGGCTTTGAACGCGACCCTCTCCGGTAGTGGAAACTCGTACTCGCCCACGCAATGATAGTCGAAGTAGTAAAGAATCACCGCGCCGGGATTGCCCGCATTCAGGTAATACGGATTCTCCGCCGCCATCAGGCCCGTGGTGCGCGATTTCTCCAGCAGCTTGCGCAGGAACGTGATGCGCGCCGCGCTCGTTCCATGCAGTTCGCCCGCGTCGGACCAGACTGGACTCCCGTCCGTCACCATGTATGTCTCTCCATGTGTCGCGTACACGCCGTACACCGTGGCGCGCCAAAAACGGTGCGTCATCTCCTCCGGCGAAAGATTGCCCCAGCGCCGTGAAATGTTGCCTTCGTACTGAATTTCGTCGTAGATGATGGGTTTGTTCCAGGCCGCCATCCGCTCCGGCGATTTTTCAAAGTCGTATTCCTGCAAACTGGCGTGCGTGCACCACGGCTTAGAGTGGTCGTACACCACGCGGCTGTGATGAATCGACCGCAACCGGCTGTGCGGATCGCATTCCTGCACGATGCGAAAAAAACGGTCCCAATCCGTCATGGTCTTCGAGCGCACCAGGTCGTATTCGTTGGCAATTGACCACCAGACATTCCGGTATGCGGAAAGCCGCGCCACCGCGTAGCGCAGATAGCGGTCGTCCGCCTCCGCTCCCATGGCTTTGAATCCCCACGCGTCGTATGGATGAAAAAGAATCACATCCGCCTCAATGCCGGCCGCCATCAGGTCCTGAATGCGCGCTTCGAAATGCTGAAAGTAGGCTGGATTGAATCGCGCCAGATCGAATTTCTCATTGCTCGCGCCATTGTCCTCGTGATTCTCCGCGCCCTGCGGCGACGCCTCGCCAATTCTCTCGAAGGGCATGGCCACCGGCTGCAATTTCCCCAGTCCCTTGGGCAGCAAACAGATGCGCACCTTGTTGAATCCTGTCTCTTTCAGGTTCTTCAGCGTCTGGTCGCCGTAAGGCGCGCCGATAAATCCGTATGAGTAACAAGTCGTTCCGAAGGGGAAGTACGGCGTTCCGTCGGCATATTGAAAGTGGAACTGGTGCGCCGTCCCCACCGGCCCGCGATTGTCTGCCGCCGGCGCCACGCATTCGAAGCCACCAGTCAGTCCGGCAAGTTCCTTCACGTTGCTCGTGGTTTCAAAGCTCCAGCGCCCCACCGTGTCCGGCGAGAAACGCACTTTGTACACCCCATTGCCGTCATAGAATCCCGCTGCGTCCACGCTCCGGTGGCCCAGCGTAAATCGCGCGCCAAACTGAACGTCCACAAAGGGATTTCCGGCCGAAGTTCCCTGCGTCTTGACCTCAAAAACGCCCCACTGCTCCACCTTGTCGTTCGTGGGCTTCTCATTCCCGGGGCTTGCCGGCGCAGCCGAGGCGCTCGAAGCCAGCCCGGCCACCACTGCTCCGGCCCCCATTTTCATCAAATCTCTGCGATCCATCGTTCCTCACTTCCCTGGCCAGCCCATCTCACCAGGTCCTTCACCTGGCTTGACCCCGGCCCGCGGTCAACCAAGCTCCGAATCGACCCTCGTTCGGGTGGTTGAAACTGCGCCCATCACCAGGCAAAGCCTGTTCTACACAGCTTCCACCTGAGTGTCAAACCAAACAGAGAAAATGAAAATTATTGCACGCAATGGTCCGAACAGCGTATAAATTGCAAGAACAAGCCAAACACGGTCTCAGAGCAAAGGTGCGGTCCTTCCATGAAAGGCAAGACAGAACTCTCCTCCACACAACGCAAGATCACGCGGCGGCGCATTCCCAAATGGGCGCTCCACTCAAAGGACACGGCAGCCAACGAGCAGTATTACCTGCGCTCCATCGGCCGCGCGCTTGAGGTCCTCGACTGTTTCGACGGTAAGGCGCCGCTGGCACTCAAGGAAATCGGCATCTCGACCGGCCTTCCCGAGTCCACGCTGTTCCGAGTTTTGTTGACCCTGGAAAAGCACGGCTACCTGAAGCAAGCTGTGGACGGAACCTACCAGCTCGCTCCCAAGCTCCGCTTTGGCTGGCTCATTGAGCAGGCCAACACGCTGCGCGACCGGGTGCGTCCCGAATTAGAGCGGCTCACACGGCGCTTCAATGAAACCGCCAGCATGGCCTATCTTTACGACGATCGCATTCACGTCCTCGATTCCATTGAAACCTTTCATGAGATCCGCATTTCGAACCGCATCGGCCGCGTCTTGCCGCCACATTGCAGCGCGATGGGCAAGGCCATCACCGCCTTTCAAGACCGTGCCCTCGCCGAGCAAATTGTTGAGGTCTATGGCTTGTCGCGCCGCACCGAGTTCACCATCACGGATCGCGCGCGCCTGTTCGATGAATTCGCACAGATCCGCTCGACCGGCGTCGCTTGCGATCGTCAGGAATCGATACTCGGCGGTGTCTGCTACAGCTCCGCGCTTCGCCCCGCCGAAGGTCCAGTGGTCGCAGCTATCAGTCTCTCCACCCCCGTTGTCCGCATGACTCCCGAGCGGGAAGAAGAAACCCGTGAGGCCGTCCTCGAGGCTGCGGTGCGCGCCTCGGCGCTTTGAATCAAGGGTCATGAGCGGTTGAAAATTAGCGGAAGGTTTTTCCGCGGCGCCTCCGCACTCGGCCATCTTTCCCTCATTCCGACATCGCGGCGCGCCTTGGCACAACCTGCCCCGCATGGGGCTTTTCTCATGCCTTTGCGGTCCAAGCCTGGCGCCCAATTTCGGGCTCTCAGGACCACGCCGGCACGAAGGTAGACCGCCATCCATAAGCGGGGCGAATGAGGTGCGAAATCGGAAAACTTGGTTCCGGTTAGCGGAATTTACGAGGCTCTTCGGGCAGGGTTTCCGAGGCGGTTCCCGATATTTCAGGCAGTTTGCGGATTCAACTACTTTAACTTTCAAAAAGCGCTACTAGTTCTCCGATTCTTCTTGACACTCGTATCTCCGCCTCATTACCTTGGCGGATGTTTCAGTAACCGCTAACTGCCCGTATGGCAAAACAGGCAAGACAAAGTATCCCGCGTGAAGCGGTCTCTCGTGATCGATCTTCCGGTCACTTCACTGGCAGCCTCTTCGCGTGCCAGCGAACGCATGTCATGCGATTGATCGCCGGGAATTCAAACTCATCGGCCCTTCAAAAAACCGCAACAGTGAAACAGTGAAATTAGGAGGCATCTAGTGAAGCACTTTGTATTGTTCCTTCTCGTTCTGGTGGGATCGTACGCCTACGCACAGGAATCACGCGGCTCGATCACCGGACAGGTGACGGACCCAACCGGAGCTACCGTATCGAACGCGGCTGTGACGGTGACCAGCACCGACACCGGCGCGATCTCTCGCGTGAATTCGACGCAGGAAGGCTTTTACACGGTTCCCGGCTTGTTGCCGGGCGGATACACCGTGAGAGTAACTGACCAGGGATTCAAGGCCTTTGAACGTGCGGGCATCACGCTGCAGACGCAGCAGAACTTGACCATCAACGTCAAGCTGGAGATCGGTGCGGCCTCAGAGCAGATCACGGTCACCTCTGCGCCACCGCTCATCGACACGGCCGACGCGTCAGTGGGCCAGGTGCTCACTACCGAACAGGTTGAGGATCTGCCCAGCAACGGCGGCACTCCTCTTGGCTTCGCCCGCATCGAATACGGCGCGGTGGTCAAGGCCAAGCATGCGCTCGGCGGCGCGACCCCCATCAGCAACAGCACGGTGGACGACTTCTCACTGGGCGGTGGCAACTCAGCGTCAAACGAACTGCTACTCAATGGTGTTCCGAACATGGAGGACAGCGGCCGTACCGCCGGTTACAGTCCGCAACTCGACTCGGTCAATGAGATTCGCGTGGACGTTTTCGGCGCCAACGTACAGTATGGCGACACTTCAGGCGGCACCGTCAACATCACCACCAAAAGCGGCACCAACCAGTTCCACGGGTCGGCAAGCTGGAAATACGAAGCAGTCGGGTGCTCGAACCTCGATGGAAAATATGTCAGCCGGGCCGCCAACGACTGTACGTGGATGACGGCGCTTCCCTATGCCCAGGGGGTCGGCGGCACCACGACGCCCGGAAGCCACACCAACCAATTCGGCGGCACCATCGGCGGCCCCATCTGGATTCCCAAAGTCTTCAACGGCCACAACAAGCTGTTCTTCTTCTATGCGTATGAAACGTATCGCGGCCAGCCCCCGGCTTCGACCACCACCACCAGCGTTCCCACGGCCGCGGAACGCGCCGGCGATTTTGCTCCTCTGCTCGCACTCAACACCTCTACAAAGGGCTACGCCCTGTACAACCCGTACACGGCAACGGGCACGTCGACCAACTTCTCAAGAACCGCCATCTCCAACAATTGCCTGGGACCGGCCGCTACCGCCTACTCTTCGAGCGACTGCCCAACCAACGCCGGGCTGGCATTGAGTCCCATCGCGCTGGCATATCTCAAGCTGGTTCCCCTGCCAAATTACAACGGTGCGACGACCACCGCGGACGGCGAGAACAATTACTCCACTTTCACACCCACTATCCAGGACTATCGCTCGCACATGGGCCGCATCGACTGGAACATCAGCTCCAGGGACAAGATCTTCGGTACGGCGCAGCGCAGCCGTTATCTCAATCAAGCCAGCAACTACTTCCATGACGCGTTGAGCGGCACCAACGCAGATCAAATTATGTTCGGTGCTCAAATCGACGAAATTCACACCTTCTCACCCACGCTGTTTTCCGATGTGCGCGGCAGCATAACACGTTACGACAACAGCAGCCTTCTATCAAGCTCCGGCATCAGCCCCACGAGCCTTGGCTTTCCTGCCTACCTGGCCCAGAACGCGACCGAGCTCGCGATTCCGCGCGTCACCTTCACTGACCAGACCAGCCCGCAGAGCTGGAGCGCGGAGCCCGGAGCCGTCGAGAACTTCGATACCCTTGAGCTGCTTGCCGTGGTAACAAAAATCTACAAAGCGCACACCTTCGTCGGCGGTACCGATCTTCGCGCCTACAAGTATTCCTCCCTCGCAACGAGCAATGCCGACGCATACTTCAGCTTTAGCAACACCAAGGGGGGTCCGGTGGCGATAAACAATAGCACGGGTCCCGCCTACTTCGGCAGCGCGTGGGCCGAGCTGATGCTCGGTATTCCCCAGGGCGGCTCAGAAGACATCTTCGTCCCCTTCCAGTACAACAGCTTCCTCAATGCCTTTTTTGTGCAGGACGACTGGAAGGTGAAGCGCAATATGACCGTGAGCATCGGTATCCGCGCCGAGCACGAGCTTCCCGTGAACGAAAGCCAGAACCGCATGACGACCGCTTTCAATACCTCGGCGACCAATGAAACGACCACCGCGGCTGAGACCGAGTACGCAGCTCACCCCAGCACGCTGCTGGCGGCATCATCGTTCCTGCCCGTAGGTGGCACAACCTATGCCTCCTCGAGCAATCGCTATGCGTACCTGCTTCCGCCGGTCTATTGGAGTCCGCGCCTGGGCATCACCTGGTCGCCTGATTTCACGCGCGGCAAGGGCGTCGTCCGTTTGGGATTCGGCATCTACGACAACCCGTTTAACGACTACGACACCAGCCAGACCTACGGATACTCCGCCACCTCCGCCTACGTCGCGTCGATCAACAGCTACATGACCAACAACAACTGGTCCGACCCGTTCCCCACATCGTCGAGTGCGCCGGCCGTGAACCCCATCCAGCAACCGACCGGCAACTCCCTGGGAGTGAACACCAACCTCGGAGCCAAGATGGTGTACTATTCGCCGACTATCAAGGTGCCTTATTCGGAACGCACCAGCCTCGACGTCCAGTACCAGATCGGAAACACTATCCTTATCGAGGTGGGCTACATCAACAATCACCAGGTCCATCTTTCCTACAGCAACACGGTCGATGCGGTTCCGCTTCTGCCCTACCTGAGCCATTCCCAATACTTCGACATTCCGTCGAACAACCTGCTGACCGGAACCACGTTCAAGAATGGCGGCCCGGCAACCACCGACGTCACCAATCCATTCAAGGGCCTCGCGGGAATGACGGGGACTTACGCGACCACCGGCACCTTGCATGCCTATCAATATTTGCAGGCGTTCCCCCAATTCAATTCCAGTTCGGTAACCGAACAGCTGATTCCCGGCTCGGAGTCAACGTACAACGCATTTAACGCGCGCGTTGCCAAGTTGATGGGCCATGGATTGACCCTCAACGGCGTCTTCGAGTGGTCGCGGCTGCTCGGCACATTCAACCAGCTCAACTCAGGCGGTGCGCTCAACTACGGCGAAACCACGTCCGATTATCCGTTCCACTTCGCCGGCTACGGCACGTACCTGTTCCCGATCGGCCGCGGCCGTCAATTCTTCTCGAACGACAATCGCATCGTCGACGGCTTCGTTGGCGGATGGCAGATCTCTGGCATCTACCAGTTCCTCAGCGGCACGCCAATGTCGTGGGGCAACGCGATCTACGCAGGATCTGGTTGGAAAGACTTCGCCAACCACCAGCACAACAAGACCGATGTGATTGGCGGCAAGCCGGTGTTCAACACCTCCGCATTCGACACACGCACTTGCACTTACCCTTTTGTGACCGGCCAAACAGCGTGCAACAACGACCCTACCAACGTGAGCGCGACAAATCCCTACAACCCCAGTCTTCAACCCGGCACCTACAACTTCCGCACTTTCCCGCAATACCTGCTGCGCCAGGACTACACCAGCAACTGGGATGCGAATGTGCAGAAGGATATCAAGGGTCGGGAGAACACCGATCTTCAGCTGCGACTTGACTGCTTCAACCTGCTGAACAGGCCGCAATACAACACGCCCAACGTCAGCCCGACGTCCAGCCTGTTTGGCACGGTAACAGGCGTTTACAGCGGCACCACCTCCCGCCAATTCCAGGTGGGCGCACACTTTTCGTTCTAGCGATTTCCGGGCTGAGATCACGCGGGGGATGCGCAATGCATCCTCCGCTTTCTCTTGCTGTCCCATTTCGGTCAGCAGTCTCAAATCAGCCCAAACCCATCGCTGCGCCCGGAATTCTTCGCTCCGCAACCGCCCCGCCCGGCCGTACCCTCAGAAACATGGCCGTACTCTCTGTCGATCTCGCCTTCCGCCGTTGGTCCGATCTGGGTGTCGTGGTTCTCAGCCGCGCTCTCTCGCCTCTGCCCAACCCGCCCGTCACCTGCGAAATTCTTCCACTCGGTCCTCCCGGGCCCGGCATCGCGGAACACCACAGTCCCATCGACCCCGAGATCCTCGCCGGACGCCTCAATCATCTTTGTGCGGTGCGCGACATACGCATTCTTATGCTCGACGGTCCCCAGGCATGGAAATCCGCCGAAAACGGCCTCCAGCACGCGCGCCTCAGCGAGCGCCAACTGAACACCGCCGCCAAAACCGGCCTACCCGGCATGGTCAAGCCGGCCACTTACAGGTCGTTTGCTGAATTCTGTATGGATGTCTACGATGCGCTCTGCCGGCGCGGCTGGCGCCGTCTTCGTACCCGGCCGCAACCCGAGGCGCCCGAGCCGGAGGCAGCGCCGCTCGAGCGCGTGCTCGTGGAAAGCTACCCTCACGCCGCCTGGAAATCACTGCAGTTGAAACCGCTGCCCGCCAGGCGCCGTGCCCGCGTCAGCGACCTGGCCGAGGCCTACGCGTCCCTGCGCGCTGTGGTTCCCTTCACCACCAACCGCCCGCCCAATCACGACCAGTTGCAGGCCATCGTGGGCGGTCTGCCCGGCCTGGCTTTGGAAGAGCGCAACCCCGCCGCCATGCGCATTGTCGGCAATCCGCCGCATCGCGAACAGGGGCATTGGCGCGAAGGCTTCATCGTCGTGCCTTTGCCGCCCCGCACACCCTCCAGCGTTCGCTGGCTCCACTAAAGAGCCCGGGCTAGTCCCTCAGTCCCTGTCTTTTAGAACCGGTACACAACACCAAGCGTAGCGCGCGCGTTCCATGTCAGGTGCGTCGAGTAAGCGAGCTGCGGAGTATTGTTGGCCAGTGAGAACGATGCGCCGACGCGATCACCGGCCAGCCGCACGGCAAAATTGTGGCGCAAGTCGTAGGTCAAGCCCCCGCCAAAGCCGCCTGCAAAGGAGATACTGGGCGTCATGCCCTCGCCGCCAGTATGCTCTCCGCCCACTTCCCCGAATATCTCGCCGCTGAGGTTTCCGTAGAGGTTGGCATGGACTCCCGGCCCCACCATGAACGAGTAGATCGAGGGGTGGCCGGGACTCGGCAGATTGGCGTGGCCTGTTCCCACCGTGTAGTAGTCGCCCGACGCGACGAGCTGAAAATATTTGCCCCAATCGCGGGCTACTTGCACTTTTCCGCCAAGCAATCCGCTATACGACTCGGTTGCCTGCCTGAAGCGGCTATAAGCAACGCCAGCGTACACCTCGTACTTGTAAGGTGCGGCCTGCCCGGGACCTTGTGCCGCCTCTGGGTTTACCTGGCCAGCGGCTGCCAGGGGCGCAAGCGCCACCACAACCATGGCCGAAATTCGAAATAGGATCGTCCTGTTCAACTTGAAAATCTCCTCAAATACTGCCTTGCTCACACAAACCTGTAGCCGCCGGGTTTCGAACCGCGGCAGGCATCTTCCGGCTGGTTTCCGGTACCCTCCTAGACTATCCTCTCCCCCCGTCTTTCACGAAGTCCCTCAAGCCGTGAAATGCCCCGGCAGGCAGGCACCCCGGCGCAGCCTTTTCTTCCAGAACCTTTCTCCTTGGGACGGACGCTGCGCCGGAAAGATAGCACGGGCTGCGCCCGTCCGCCTCGGGACTCGCCGCGAGCGCCGATCAGTCCTTTTCCAGATACCAGGGAATATTGATGACCACGACGCGCCGGTTGCCGCGCATCAGCAGCATCACCTTCAGCAGGTCGGAGCGGCGGTTGTGCAACATGCTATCCCACCAATGCCGCACCACCAGCTCCGGAACCAGCACGCAGACCTTGCATGTCTCGCTTTCGCGCTCCACGTCGAGCACGTAATTGACAATCGGGAGGAGGATGTAGCGGTAGGGCGACTCGAGCGTAATGAGCTTGGGAATGCAGCGGCCGGCGGCTTTCAGCGGCGCCACAATATCCTTATCCCACTCATCGCAGAAAGGATCTGGGTCGTCGCTAAGGCGCACGTGCACGCAACGGATATCGCACGACATCGACAATGCAAAAGAAAGAGCTTTCTCGCTGATCCGGCTCCAGCGGTCCACAGGCACGATGACGATGGGCTCGCTCACCTCGGCTGGAATAAAAGGCCGGTCAAGATTGATCTCGCTGTCCACATGCCGGTAATGCCGATTCACGGCACGCATGAACACGATCATCACGGCAATCAGCAGCACCGTGATCCACGCGCCCTCGGCAAACTTGGCCAGCAGCACCACCACCGTGGTGATACCCGTGGCCACCGCGCCCACGCCGTTCACCATCATCCGCCCCGGACGATTGCCCTGACGCTTCCAGTGCATCACCATGCCCGCCTGCGAAAGCGTGAAGGCCATAAACGCGCCAATCGCGAACAGCGGAATCAGCCGGTCCGTCACGCCGCCAAACACGACGAGAAGCAGCGCCGTCAGCACAACGAGCACATAAATGCCCCACGAGTAGAGCAGGCGCCGCCCACGGATGAGAAAGATGCGCGGCATGTAGTCGTCGAGCGCAATGGCGCGCGTCAGCCGCGGGAAGTCGGCAAACGCGGTGTTGGCCGAGAGGGCCAGCACCAGCAGCACTGAAGTGATGGTCAGGGAATAGAACCATCCATGGCCCATCACCGCGCGCGTCAGCATGGAGAGCACGCTCTCGTATCCCGCGCCGCCGGGATTGGTGGCGGCAATGCCGTAGGCGCGGCACAGCAGCGCAATCCCCAGCAGCAGAATCGCCAGCAGCGCAATGATGATGGTCAACGTGATTTTGGCGTTCTTGCGCGTGGGGTCGCGGAAGGCCATCACGCCGTTGCTCACCGCCTCCACGCCGGTCATGGCCGTGCAACCAGAAGCAAAAACCTTCAGGATCAGCCACCAGCTGAATACCGCTGTGATGGGCGGAATTGCAGGCATCGGCGTCACCGGCGGGGGGTGCCCTGCCGCGTGCACCACCTGCCATCCGCCCACCGCGATCACAATCAGCAGCGTCGCTGTGAACAGATAGGTGGGGATCATGAACACCACGCCGGTGTCGCGCACGCCGCGCATGTTCACGAGCGTCAGAATCCCCAGCACGATGAGGCACAACATCAGCGTGTGCGGCTGCAAAGAAGGCACTGCGGAGATCAAAGCGCCCACGCCCGCCGAGATGCCCACCGCAGCGGTGAGAATGTAGTCGATCATCAGCGCCGCAGCGCCCAGAAGTCCTGCGCCTTCGCCCAGGTTCTGGCTGGCCACGGTGTAGGACCCCCCGCCATGCGGATAGGCCTCGATAGTCTGCCGGTAGCTGAAATAGACAATAACCAGCAGAATCACGATCGCCGTGCTCACCGGCACGATGTACTTCACGCCCAACAGGCCGAGCGGAATCAGCAGGGTCAGAGCGGCCTCAGGCCCGTACGCGGCCGAGCTCAGTGCATCCAGCCCGAAGATGGGAATCCCCGCCAGTGGGCCGATTTGCTCGGCGCGTTCTTCGCTGGTCGCCAGCGGCCGGCCGAATAGCAGATTGACACATTTCGTAGTAACGCCCATGAACCCCCTGGGAACCCTCAGGAATCGTTGACCTGCGGCCGTCAATTCCGTGCGGGGAACGCCGCCGATGGCATTGTCTCACGGCACACGGAGATACGGCGCGTATACCCACGGTCCACAAAGTCCGCGGCCTGCGTGGCGCCGGGTTCAAGGGCCTGCGGGCACCGGCCGGATCATTGGAAAGCTCGAATTCCCAGACAACCCTATGAACCCATTTCGACATCCAACAGTCAGATTTGGGCCTTCCCCCCTGCGGCTTTCTACATCCTTGAGTTTCGCATCCTGGAGCCTCGCGACGGTACGTATGCCCACCATAGCTAGACGGGTACAGAAGAGAGTCGTCGCTTGTGGATTGGTTGCCGTTGCCGTCTCGCCTTTCTGCGTCGCAGCCTATGCCTCGCAGACGGCCAAGCTGAAGCGTCTCTTGCGAGAGGAAGAGAGATGAAGCTTCCCTCCCGCCGGCGTTCCATAGCTTCGATGCTCACATGGATGAATCTTCTGGCCAGTGGCATCGCGCTGATGCTGGTCTATGTTTCCTTCCTCGGCTACAACCTTTTCTCACTCCGCGAGGCCGCCATCGCAAGCCTTTCGGGCGAAGCGCAGATCGTGGGCTCCAACAGCATCTCCGCCATCGTGTTTGACGACCGGGCCTCGGCAGAGACCACATTGTCGGCCCTCAGCCACTCCAGCGATATTGTTGCCGCCGCAATCTATACAGAGAAAGACGTCCTATTCGCCGAGTACCCGGCAAATGGAGCGATTTCAATGGAGAGGCGCCCTCTGGCGAATTCCGTCACGCTCCAGCACTGGACCGAAGGACCGGATATTCTGATCGCCTCGCGCATCGAGTTCCAGGGCAAGCCGATCGGCATCGTCTATGTGCAGGCGCATCTGACCGCCCTCCGCCGTCAGGCCATCCAATTTGCCGCGATCGCAGCGGGCGTCCTGCTCATCTGCCTCGCCGCGGCCTTGCTGGTAGGTACGGTGTTTCGCCGGCTTTTGGCTAAACCCATCGTCTCGCTTTCCAGCACCGCACGCCTGGTTTCGCGATATCGCGATTACTCCCTGCGCTTCACTCCGGACCGGAGCTACGACGAGTTGGTTTCGCTCACTGAAGCTTTCAATGAAATGCTTGCTGAAATCCAACACCGCGATGAAGCCCTGGAGCAGGCCAGGGTCAGCCTCGAACTCCGCGTGGAGGAACGCACTGCCGAATTGCAAGCCGCCAACCGCGAGCTCGAAGCGTTTTCCTACACCGTGGCCCACGACCTGCGCGGCCCTCTTCAGTCCATCAACAATATCAGCTTCCTCATCCAGCACGCGGATCGGGCAAAGTCATCTGACGAAATTGCGCCCATGCTCGCGCAACTGGGTCTTTCAATTAAAACCATGTCGGCGATGATCGACGATCTGCTGAATCTTTCCCGCTCCACCAGCGCTCCCTTGGAATTCAAACAAACCGATCTCAGCCTGCTGGCCACTTCAGTCCTTGAGCGGCTCGCCATGGAGCAACCCGAGAGGAAGGTAGAAACCATTGTCGCCCGGAAATGCCTTGTGAACGCCGATCCCGGCTTGATGCAGGTTGTCATGCAGAATCTTCTCCGCAATGCCTGGAAGTTTACGGGGCGGACCGATCGTGCCCGGATAGAATTCGGCTGTTCGCAGCAGGGCAAGGTCCCGGTCTTTTTTGTTCGCGACAACGGCGCGGGATTCGACCAGCGATACGCTGACAAGCTCTTCAAGCCCTTCCAAAGGCTCCATGCCACCAGCGATTTTCCCGGCACCGGCATTGGATTGGCAACGGTAGAAAAAATTCTCCGCCGCCATGGTGGAGAAGTCTGGGCAGAGGGCGAAGTCGATAAAGGCGCCACCTTCTATTTCACCCTCGAACCTCGCGAGACAGTAAGGACGAGACTCACCGAATGAATCGCGCCATTTTTCAAGCCCAGGTTAGGCTCTGGAGCGCTGGTTCTGGTGCGTTCCAAAGGGACCGACCTGAACGAATCGAGACTTCGCAGCGAGTTCACTGCGGAGGGTGAACATTCGGCACGGGCGTACCCGGCTGCGGTGGCGGCGGAACATTGGGAGTCTCGGCCGCTGCATCCTGCGCGGCTTTCAGTTCGTCCCTCGCGTCCATCTCTGAATACGTCGCCTGCTTGAGAGCGTCGTTGGCGGCTTGCCATGCGGCCTGATGCTCAGGCGTGGCGTGATCGATGAGATCCTGCCGGGCAGCTTCTAGTGCCTTTGTGGCTTGAGCTCGCTTTACGCCGGCTTCATCGAGCTTGCGCAGAGTATCAGCGCTCGGGTTCTTGTTGTATTCGTCGTAGGCGTCGTGATGGTCCATCTCGGCGTTGGCCTGGGCGCGAATTGCC
>Ga0302201_10000183_pt1 | contig 53877 bp, 39 predicted proteins | sample II_Bog_N3_2_FD_194586 | JGI IMG/M metagenome (GOLD analysis project Ga0302201, IMG submission 194586) | Peat permafrost microbial communities from Stordalen Mire near Abisko, Sweden - II_Bog_N3_2 | ecosystem: Environmental > Terrestrial > Soil > Wetlands > Peat | place: Sweden: Abisko... | reverse complement strand
CGATTGGCGTGCCGTCGGGCGCGAGGATCTGCATGCGGAAGAGGTGGCGCGCGGTCTGCTCCTGGAAGGCGAGCATCATCTGCTCGAACATCTCGAAGGACTCCTTCTTATAGGCGACGAGCGGGTCCTGCTGCGCGTAGCCGCGGAGGTTGATGCCCTCCTTGAGGTAGTCCATGTTGAGGAGATGGTCCTTCCAGAGGCCGTCGAGGACGCTGAGCATGACGACGCGTTCGTGATAGCGCATCTGTGGCTCGCCGATGATCTTCTCCTTGAGGTCGTAGCGCTCGCCGAGACGGGTGAAGATGGTCTCGCCGAGATCGTGGCGGGAGATTTCGTCGATGTTGAGCGTGCCTTCGAGTTGCAGGCCGAAGAGTTCGAGGACCTGCGCGTTGATCTGCTCGACGTTCCACTGCTCGGGATGGGCCTTGATGGGAGCGAACTCGTCGAGGATGTTGGACAGGATGGTGGAGACGTAGTCCTCGGTGATGAGGAGTTTTTGCGCGACGCCTTCCATGAGCTGGCGGCGCAGCGAGTAGACGGCCTCGCGCTGCTTGTTCATGACGTCGTCGTACTCGAGGACGTGCTTGCGGGACTCGAAGTTCTGCGACTCAACTTGTTTCTGCGCGGCTTCGATGCGGCGGGAGATCATGCGGCTTTCGATGGGCACGCCCTCTTCCATGCCGAGCGATTGCAGCAGCGTGGAGACCCACTCGCGGGCGAAGATGCGCATGAGGTCATCTTCGAGCGAGAGGAAGAAGCGCGAGGAGCCGGGGTCGCCCTGGCGGCCGGCGCGGCCGCGGAGCTGGTTGTCGACGCGGCGGGACTCGTGGCGCTCGGTGCCGAGGATGTGCAGGCCGCCGGCTTCGATGACGGCATCGTGCTCGGTCTGCGTGGCGGCGGCGTGTTTGGCGATGGCCTCATCCCACTGCTGCTGCGAGACCTCAAACTCCTTCGACTGGTAGTAGAAGCGGACGTAGCCGGGGGCGGCGACGGGAGAGATGGCGCCCTCGGCGGCGGAGACGGAGCGCGCGACCTTCGTCTTGACGAGGTCCTGCTTCGCCATGAACTCGGAGTTGCCGCCGAGCAGGATGTCCGTGCCGCGGCCCGCCATGTTGGTGGCGATGGTGACCATGCCGAGGCGGCCGGCCTGGGCGACGATCTCGGCTTCCTTCTCGTGAAATTTGGCATTGAGGACGACGTGGCGCACGCCTTTTTTCTTGAGGATGTCGGAGAGGCGTTCGGATTTTTCGATGCTGGTGGTGCCGACGAGGACGGGTTGTTTGGCAGCGTGGAGGCGCTCAATCTCATCGGCGACGGCGGAGTACTTTTCTTTCTCGGTGCGGTAGACGACGTCCGGATTTTCGAGGCGGAGCATCTGGCGGTTGGTGGGGATAACGACGATGTCCAGCTTGTAGATCTTGTCGAACTCGGCGGCTTCGGTCTCCGCGGTGCCGGTCATGCCGGAGAGCTTTTTGTAGAGGCGGAAGTAGTTCTGGAAGGTAATGGTGGCGAGCGTCTGGTCTTCCTTGCGGATGGCGACGCCCTCCTTGGCTTCGACGGCCTGGTGGAGGCCATCGGACCAGCGGCGTCCAGGCATGAGGCGGCCGGTGAACTCATCGACGATGATGACCTCGCCGTCCTTGACCACGTACTCGACGTCGCGCTTATAGAGCGTGTGCGCCTTGATGGCGACCTCGATGTGGTGTTTCATGTCCCAGTTCTCGGGCTCGGCGATGTTGCCGATGCCGAGGAGCTTTTCGATCCGTTCCCAGCCCTCGTCGGTGACGGTGATGGCGCGGGCCTTCTCGTCGATGACGTAGTCGCCGGTCCAGGTCTTGGACTGCGACTCGAAGTTTTCGATCATCTCGCCCTCTTCGAGCTGGGGGATGATCTTGTTGGCGATGGCGTACTTGTCGGTGGTCTTGTCGGTGGGGCCGGAGATGATGAGCGGGGTGCGGGCCTCGTCGATGAGGATGGAGTCGACCTCGTCGACGATGCAGTAGTAGTGGCTGCGCTGGACCTGGTCGGCGAGCTCGAACTTCATGTTGTCGCGGAGGTAGTCGAAGCCAAACTCGTTGTTGGTGCCGTAGGTGATGTCGGAGGCGTAGGCCTCGCGGCGCTGCTCGTCGGAGAGGTCGTGGACGATGACGCCGACGGAGAGGCCGAGGAAGCCGTAGATCTTGCCCATCCATTCGGCGTCGCGCTTGGCGAGGTAGTCGTTGACGGTGACGACGTGGACGCCGTGGCCGGCGAGGGCGTTGAGGTAGCAGGGCAGGGTGGCGACGAGGGTCTTGCCTTCGCCGGTCTTCATCTCGGCGATCTTGCCGGAGTGGAGGACCATGCCGCCGATGAGCTGGACATCAAAGTGGCGCATGCCGACGACGCGCTTGCCGGCCTCGCGGACGACGGCGAAAGCCTCGGGGAGGATGTCGTCGAGGGCGGCCTTTTCGATGGCCGCGATCTCTTCGGGGTCGCTGAGGCCTTCGATCGCGCTGGCGATGCGGGCCTTGAATTCGTGGGTCTTGGCGGCGAGTTGGTCATCGGAGAGCTGCTGCATCGCCTCGTCGTAGGCATTGATCTGCGCGAGGACAGGGAGCAGGCGCTTGACGGCGCGTTCATTGCTGGTGCCAAAGACCTTGGCGAGTGCGTTATTGAGCAAAACGAGAACCTTTCGGGCTGCAGCGATAGAGAAAGCGCCCAACATTCAGTGTAAACGGTTGGAGAGTGGCGAATGGAGGATAGCTCGCGAGGCGGGCGGAGATTGTGTTGTGTTCTTGGAGGGGGAGTCACGGGGACGGAGGCGATTGCGGAGCCGGAAAAGGTTTCCCCGAAGATGAATTTTCTGTTGACAAGCATGGAAAGGGCTGTCTAGGATGCTGGCGACTCAGAAACTCTTTCCGTATTGAAATCGAACACTTTGGAGAGCCCCATGCCTACTTCTTCCCCTTTCCTTCCAGCACTGCGCCGGCGAGCGCTCACTGGATTCTTCGTTGTCCTGGCCCTGTGCTGCGCGATCGCAACGAAGCTGACGGCGCAGCTTTCTACCCGCGCGACGATTACGGGAACTGTGTCTGACAGTACCGGCGCCGTGGTGCCGGACGCGACGGTGACGTTTACGGACGAGGGGACCAAGGTCGCCATCAAGACGGAGTCCAACAAAGACGGCAGCTATAACTCGCCCGGACTTGCGGTCTCGACCTATACGGTGTCCATCTCCAAGACGGGCTTTAAAACGTACACCGTCACCGGAATTGAGCTGCACCCGACGGAGGTCGTCCAGGTAAACGGAACGCTGCCTGTGGGTTCGGCCAGCGATACCGTCACGGTGCAGGGAACCTCGACGGATGTGGAGCTGTCCACCGCGGAGAACTCCTCCTATATCTCCGGCGACTCGGTTAGTTCGCTGCCGATCAACGGGCGCAACTACTCGACGCTCGCGGGACTTCAGCCGGGCGTGAACAACACCTCGCAGGGCTCGGCGCTGACCACCGGTGGCCGTTCCACCAACGATTCCCTCTCCGTTAATGGCATGGCCACGTCCCGAAGCTTCTATGCAGTGGACGGAATCTGGAATGAGAACACCGGCAACATGACGCAGCAGTCGGTGATTCCGAACCCGGACTCGATTGAAGAGGTGCGCGTGCTGCAGGACAACTTCTCCGCGCAGTACTCGCTGATGGGTTCCTCGGTGATCCTGGTGCAGACCAAGAGCGGCACTTCGAGCCTGCACGGCACGGCGTGGGAGTTCCTGCGCAACGATCTCTTTAATTCAAAGCCCTACTTCCAGGCTTCGCCCGTCATCGCGCCTTACAAGCAGAACATCTTCGGGTTTAACGTGGGAGGCCCGGTGTTTATACCGAAGGTCTACAACAGAGACCGGAAGAAGACCTTCTTCTTCTGGGACGAGTCGTACGTTGTGCTGCATGTGCCCAGCCAGAACACAAGCCAGCTGCCCACAGCCAATCAGATTGCCGGGTGCTTCACGACTCCGGTCAAAGACCCTGCGAACCCCGGCACCCTGTTCCCCGTCGTCAACACCTGTGCGGGAACGGGAGCAACCGGCACGTTCTACCAGGTCCCGACCGGGAGAATCAACACGAGCTCTGAGTCGTACCTGACGACACTGTATCCCAAGCCGAACTACTCGATCCCCGGCAACACGAACAACTACATCAACAACCAGGCGGTGACGACCTACCAGCGTGACGACCAGATCAAGCTGGACCACTACTTCACCCCCAACTACCACCTGCAGGCCGAGTACTTCCAGGAGTACCAGAAGTTCGCGCAGAATACGGTGTCTAACGGCACGACGCCCATCAGCTCGGAGACGGACTTTACCAACAACAAGCTGGCATCGGTCTCCCTGATTCAGACGCTGACGCCGAACATGGTGAACACCACCAGCATCGCCATGAACATCTTCCTGCTGAACCTTACGGTGGTGGGAAAGTCCGACATCAGCCAGCTGCCGAACTTCAGCGAGACGTTGTTCTATCCGAATGCCAACTTTTCGACCCGTACACCGGTGGTCAATCTGGCAGGTGGACTTGCAGGGCAGGGCATCAATGGACGCCCCATCCCCCACGCCTCCGATCTGGACGATACCGTCGGCGACAACTGGAACTGGCTTAAGGGCAAGCACTACCTCACGGCGGGCGTGACGTTTGTCTTCAACACCAAGCGCCAGCAGTCCATCTTTGCGACGAACGGCAGCTTCACGTTCTCCGGCAATTCCTCCGCGCCCACCACCGCTCAGAAGAATGCGGCGGGCCCAAACGGCGCATGCAATGCCAATGCCGGGGCCATCGGTACTGCCACCCAGTGCACGCAGGATGACGGTGTCGCCGATATGCTGCTGGGTTATATCGGCAGCTTCAGCCAGTACAGCTACGAGCCGCATGGTGACATCCACGACTTCTCCTGGTCGCCGTACGTGGAAGACCGGTACCAGTTCAACAAGAACCTGACCCTTACTCTGGGCCTGCGCATCTATCACCTGCCGCTGCCCTATGGCGTACCGAACTCCGAGACGAACTTTGTGCCCTCGGCCTTCAACCCCGCGGCGGTGCCAACCGTGAACCAGACCAGTGGCGCGATTAGCGTGCCGGTCGGAACTGACTACAGCAACGGGATGGTGTTCAACAGCGGCATGGCGGGCGGTCTCCCGGTGAACTTCTCCAACAACCACATCTGGTACTTTGCGCCCGATGGAGGCTTTGCGTGGGACGTCTTTGGCGACGGCAAGACCAGCCTACGCGGCGGCTACGGCGAGAGCTACACCCGCATCTTCACCAACCAGGACTGCTCGTTCAGCTGTGACGCCAATCCACCGGTCTTTACCAATGAGGCCTTGTCTAATCTGGTTCTGCCGTCCACAACGACCTGGAACGTAGCAGGGGCGGGCGGAGTAGCGGCGACCACGCAGAGCGCCGCGACACTCACCGCGATGGACCCGAACATCCAGGCCTCGCCGGTGGCCAGCTACTCGCTGGGAGTGCAGCACCAGTTCCCGGCCAACTTTGTCGCGTCCGTGGTGGGAGCCGGAAGCCGCATCCAGCATCTGGTGAATACATGGAATATCAACCAGCCGCCACCCGTGGTGATTAATAACGTCAGCTATGACTTCAACCCGAACATTAACTTTAACCCCGTAACGAACAGTCCCGACAGCTCGGCGTTTTATGCTCCCTATCAGGGATATGGCAGCATCAATACTCTCTCCACCAAGCTGTGGCAGGAGTGGAACGGGCTGGAGGTGCAGGTCAAGCACCCCGTGGGCAAGTCGCTGAACGTCACGGGCGCCTATACCTGGTCGCACAACACGACCAATCTGGGCTCGATCGACCCGTATGACCTGAAGCGGTTCCATGGCAACACGGAGAGCCTGAACTATCCGCAGTCGGTGGCGATCACGGTGATCTACCGGCTGCCGACGCTGGAGCACTCCAATGGCTTTGTGAGGAATGTGATAGGCGGATGGAGCTTTGACGACATTACGACCTTCCGCAGCGGAACCTCACTGACGCCGAGCCTGGGCGAAGCGCGTGCGGGACTCGCATTGCGCCCGGATCCGGTGCCGGGAGCGCACGTGGATGGTCCAAAGATCTGGAAGAACAATGCGGCCCCCAATCAGATGTGGTTCAACACCAATGCCTTTGGCTGCCCGGGAGTGGCAGCCACCACCCCCGGCAACTGCGGTACCTTCACGGCAGCGAGCTATGGACTCTATGGTCACGTCCAGACGGGTGTTATCCGCGGGCCGGGCCAGGAGATCTACAACATGGCCCTGTTCAAGACCTTCGACATCCTTGAGAAGGCCCACCTGGAGTTCCGCGCGGAGGCGTTCAACGCGTTCAACCATACGAATCCCAGCAACCCGAACACCAGCCTGAGCAGCTCAAGCTACGGCAAAATCACCGGCGCGCTGGACCCGCGCATTATGGAGCTGGCGCTGCGGCTGAAGTTCTAAGCTGCTGCATTCTCCGTAAGAAAAAGGTTGGCCTGTGTGCCCTATGTCTCGTGAGAGGCATGGGGCCATGTGGCGTTTGGGGGTGTTATGAGCAGGCCCCGTTCATGACGGTGAAGCTGTCATGAACGGGGCACCCGGTATGCTGGCCTTACCCTGAAAGGTCGCGATCGGATCGCTCGAAAACCCGCTGGAAGAAGATGCGGGTCGCGAGGTAGCCGCCGAGAAAGCCTTCCACAAGGAAGAAGATTATCAGCGCAGCTGCAAATGGGACCAATTGTGGGTCATTGTTCGGGGAGGCATTCCCTAATCCTGCGGCGACGAAGTGTGCTGCGGCGCTCAAGCCGCCGGGAAGTTCTTTGAGCTCAACCAAGCCGACACCCACGAGCAGTTTGGTAAGCCAGTCCGAGATTTGTTCGATATTGGTGTTGGCAGAAAGCGCCCGACTGCCTGCGGAGGTATCTGATGGTGGAGAGCTTGCCGCACGCGGGACACCGAAGAGCAGTCCGAGAAGAGAGCCGACGCTGAGACAGGCCAGTGTCCACATGAAAGCGGCTGCAAATTTCGGAACGTGAAACATCAAGACCGCGCCCATACCGTTGAGAATGGAGCCGATGACGATCGTGCCGGTAAGCCACATGTCGCGATCAATGCCGAGCCATTGTGGATTGCGGAGGGTGTGAGCCATTTGGGAAACCTCGCTGGGCGGAGACGTGGATTCGGTTAGAAAATCATATCCCGGGATAGTTAGCCGAGTACCCGCGGCATTGGGGTTCCTGTGTCGTTCGAGTGATGAGTTGGTGAGCTTTGAGTGGGGGAGTGCTGTTGAGCTTCGCGCAGTGAGCTTTCGGGCTTTGAGCTATTTGAGGTAGGCGGCGACGGGGGAGTGGATGCGGCGGAGGGCGACGGTGACGTCGTGGGCGTTGGCTTCGGCGCCGATCGCGCTGGAGTGGGTGTGGTCGATCGGGAAGAGCAATGCGGTCTTCTCCGGGCCGAGGGCCTGGAGGCGGTCGGCGGCGACGGTGGCCATGTCGGCGAGGGGGACGTGCTCGGCGGCCGCGAGCTGGAAGTCGATGTCACCGAAGCCCATGTCGCGTTCGATCTGAGGAGTGCCGGCAGCGTCGGGCTTCCAGATGTTGCGGATGGTGGGGGTGAGCAGGATGGGCGTGGCGCCTTTGGCGCGGACATCGGCGAAGTACATGCGCATGTACCAGCCGTAGGTGTGGACGGTTTCAACGGTCTGGCCGGCAAGCGGGCCGGTAGTGAAGGGCCTGAGAATGGGGACGTCAACAGTTTCATCGCCGAGGGAGTGGATGGTGGTGCGGGACTTGGCGTCATGGAGGACGGTGTCGGCAGTACCGCCGCCGTCGTTGTGGCCCATCTGGAAGAGGACGTAGTCGCCGGACTTGATCTCGGAGAGTGTGTGTGCCCAGAGGCCTTCGTTGTAGTAGCTGCGCGTGGAGCGGCCGGCGCGGGAGCGGTTCGCAACGTTGATGCGCGTGGTGTCAAAGAACTGAGCGAAGTGGTCGCCCCAGCCGAGGTCCACATTGTTGCGCGCGGTGGAGTCGCCGACGATGAAGACGGTGGGCAGCGCGGGGTTGAGTGGGCCGTCCTGCGGGACGGCGGCCTGCGCGGGCGTTGCGGGCGGGGTCGGCGGCGTCTGGGCGAGCGCGGAGAGCGTGAGCAGAATGAGTGCGGGGAGTGCGGGCAGGCGGGTCATCGGGAGAAAGGATAGCACCGGCGGGGTAGAACGGGCTTTGTAGAGTTTCGAGTTATGAGTTTGTGAGTCTTGAGTAGGAAAGAGGCAGGGATAGTACGATAGCGGCACTGACGGCCGCAGAGGCTTAGGAATAGGAACGAGGACTAGCGATGAGCGAAACAGCGGTCGGATATGCGAAGTCAAATGGGGCGCGGTTTGTCGAGGAGTTGAAGGAGTTGTTGCGGATTCCGTCGGTGTCGACGGACCCGGAGCACGCTGGGGATGTGCGCCGGGCGGCGGAGTTCGTCGCCGACGGCCTGCGCGCAGCGGGGATGGACGGTGTGCGGCTGATTGAGACTTCGACGCCGGAGCGGACAGGACATCCGCTGGTCTATGCGGAGTGGCTGAAGGCACCCGGCAAGCCTACGGTGTTGCTCTATGGGCACTATGATGTGCAGCCGGCCGAGCCGCTGGACGAGTGGAAGTCTCCGCCGTTTGAGCCGGAGGTGCGCGACGGCAACATCTATGCGCGCGGGGCGGTGGACGACAAGGGGCAGATGTGGATGCATGTGAAGGCGTTGGAGAGCCTGCTGAAGGCCGACGGCAAGCTGCCGGTGAATGTGCGCGTGATCGTGGAGGGCGAGGAGGAGGTGGGTGGGGAGGGCATCGCGGCGTTTGTGCGCGAGCACGGGGACCAGTTGAAGGCCGATGCCGCGCTGGTGAGCGATACCGAGATGTTCGCGCTGGAGTTGCCGACGCTGTGTGTAGGCCTGCGCGGGATGATCTATACGGAGCTGGAGGCACGCGGCGCGGCGACGGACCTGCATAGTGGCATGTACGGCGGCGCGGCGCCAAATCCGTTTGTGGCGCTGGCGCAGATCATTGCGCAGATCAAGCGCGAGGACGGGCACATTGCGATTCCCGGGTTTTATGACGGGATAGAAGAGCCGAGCAAGGCGGAGTTGAAGGCGTGGCGCACGCTACCGTTCGACGAGGAGGAGTACCGGAAGAAGGAGGTGGGCTCGACCGAGCTGACGGGCGAGACGATGTTCAGCGTGCTGGAGCGGACGTGGTCGCGGCCGACGATGGATGTGCATGGCATGCCGGGTGGGTTTATAGGAGCGGGCGCGAAGACGGTGATTCCTGCGAAGGCCACGGCGAAGGTCAGCTTCCGGCTGGTGCCGGGGATGAAGCCGGATGACATCTTCGCGAAGTACAAGAAGTTTGTGGAGGCGATCTGTCCGGCGGGGATCCAGGTGAAGGTGACTCTAATTCATTCCGGCGAGCCGATTGTGGTGAGTACGGACAATGCCGCGGTGCGCGCGGCGACCGCGGCGATGGCAGAGGTCTTCGGCAAGCCGACGGTGTTTGTGCGCGGGGGCGGGTCGATTCCGATTGTGGGCGACTTTGTGCGCGAACTCGGGATACCGACGGTGATGATGGGCTTTGGGCTGCCGGATGACAACCTGCACGCGCCGAATGAGAAGTTTCACTTGGCGAACTTTCATCGCGGGATTCAGTCGATTGTGTTGTTTCTGGACGGCGTGGGGGAGGGAATATGAAGCATCGTGAATTGGCTGCCATGAGTCTTCTGGGATTCGCAGGGCTCCTGTTTCTGGCGGGCACTCTGTCGGTTGCCCAGAGCGCGCAGGGTGTCGAGACAGCCAACGCCAAGAGTCTGGGCCTTGTGGGAAAACCTGCTCCCGAGTTCCATTTGCAGGACATCCATCACGGGAATTTCGATCTGACCGAGGCTCGCGGGAAGGTTGTGGTGCTGGCCTTTTGGGCGACTTGGTGTCCGCCCTGCCGGACGGAGATGTCGGGTCTCGCCAAGCTGCAAAGGGAGCTTGCGCCGCACGGAGTGGAGGTTATTCCGGTGGCCTTTGATGATCCAGGAAAGGCGCAGGATTTTCTGACCAAGAAGAGCATCGATCTCTGGTCTTTAACGGATGAAGACGGTCAGGTCGCCTCGCTTTATGGAGCCCACGCCTTGCGAAAGACATTCGTCCTTGGCCGCGACGGGACTGTAGTGAAGGTCCTGATTGGTAAAGTGTCGGAGGAGGAGTTGCGCCAGGTGGTGGACGTTGTGCGGCGTTAGAGCGTCCGATGTCGGGGTTCTGCCGGTGCATGGGTTTGTGCTGGCCGGTGGAAGAAGTGTGCGGATGGGGAAAGACAAGGCGCTGCTGCAATTTAGCGGGCGGCCGATGGTGAAGATTGCGGTGGAAAAGCTGCGGGAGTTTTGTGCGGAGGTGCGGATTGCGGGTAGCCGCGAGGACCTGAGCGGGTTTGCGCCGGTGGTGATGGATGAGAGCGAGGAGGCAGGGCCGGCGGCAGGGATGGAGGCGGGTCTGCGGGCGGCAAATGAGGAGTGGGCGATGTTTCTGCCGGTGGATGTGCCGCTGGTTCCGGCGGGGTTGCTACGGCAGTGGGCGGAGGCGGTGATGAGGCGGGGAGCGCGGGCGAGCTATCTGCGTTGCGGTGAGGAGTTGCATCCGGCGCTGTGCATGCTGCATCGGGATTGCCTTCCGTTGTTTCGCGCCTCGCTGGAGGGAGGCGAGCGCAAACTGACGCGGATACTGGAAGGGCTGGGCGCGGGGAGGCTGTGGGTGGCGGAGGCGGCAGAGTTTGCGCCAGAGGGCGCGGAGGTGGATGCTTGGTTCGCGAATGTGAATACCCCAGAGGATTTGGCATGGGCGAATGGCATACTGGGCGAGAGGGATGGCGCGCATGGGTGACGAGTTCGAGCCGAAGCATCCGGAGGACGCTGCGGCGCCGGAGTTGACGCCGGATGTGGCTCCGCAGGTCAAGGAGTTCATGGCGGAGACGGCAGAGGCCAACGAGGCCGAAGGCGCGGCTGCGGCCGAGGAGTCGCACTTTGCCGCGGGCGGAGGGCTGGAGGCGGCGTCGTTTGCGGTGGGGGTGGAGACGGGCCCGTATATCGCGTTTAAGGATGTCAACAAATCCTTCGGGGATGTGGTGGTGCTGAAGGATGTGAGCTTCTTTGTGAACGCCGGGGAGACGTTGTGCATCCTGGGGCGCAGCGGGGTGGGGAAGTCGGTGTCGCTGCAGATATTGATGGGGTTCCTGAAGGCAGATAGCGGCGAGGTGCTGGTGGCGGGGCAGGACATCGGGGGGCTGAACGAGCGCGAGATGCAGGAGGTTCGGAAGAAGGTGACCATGGTCTTCCAGAATGGGGCGCTGTTTGACTCGATCACGGTGGGAGAAAATGTGGCTTTTCCGCTGCGTGAGCATGGTCACATGCAGGAGGACCAGATCCTGCTGGTGGTGAAGGGCTTGCTGGAGATGGTGGGGGTGGCTGGGATGGAGAATATGCTTCCGAGCGACCTTTCGACCGGGATGAAGCGGTCTGTGGCGATTGCGCGGGCGTTGGCGGCGCAGCCTTCGGCGGTGCTGTACGACGAGCCGACGACCATGGTCGACCCGCTGATGGGGCACCTCCTGGCTGACCTGATACAGCGCCTGAAGATGCAACTGCATCTGACAAGTATCGTGGTGACGCACGATATGAGGTTTGCGCAGAAGCTGGCCGACCGCGTGGTCTTTCTGCACGAGGGCAAGGCCCTGTTCTTTGGAACGATGGAGGAGATGCGGCGCAGCGAAGACCCTATACTCAAGGAGTTCTTCGAACTGGACGAACTGGTTCTCCCTGTCTGAGAATGAGAGAGGTTTGCTCACGCAGCGCAGTCTACCAACCGTAGCGGGGAACGCTATAACGTTCGATTCTGGAGCAGTTTCGCCCGCGAGGGGAGCCGCAACCGATATCGATTGAGAGATACGGGCCGAGCCCGCCAGAAGAGATATTGGGTGGATGACTATCCCTGAGTACCTGGAACATGTCGTGGTGCAAGACCGCAGTCACGTGCGATCGAATGCGGTGTCGCGCAAGGCAGGGCTGTTTGCGCGCTCGGGGACGACGGTGTCGATCTGGGTGATGCTGGATCTTCTGAGCGCGCTGCTGGGCGGCCTGTTTGCGCTTTATCTGCGTCTGGCGCCGACGCCGATGGGACCTTCGGGTTGGCCGCACCGGATGGTGAATGTCTTTCCGCCCATCTCCATCGGCTACATGGTGTTGTTCAGCCTTTTTGTGGTGTTGTTTGCGCAGGTGTACGGCCTCTATCGCACACAGGAGGTACGCAGCGGACTCAACGAACAGCGGCTGACGGTCCAGGCGGTGCTGACGGCTGGCCTGCTCCTTTGCGGGACGCTGTATGTGGCGCATGGGATTGCGGTGTCGCGCATTGCGGTGGCGCTGGCGATGCTGTTTACGATGGGGCTGATGATGGCGCGGCGCATGCTGTGGCGCAAGCTGCGGGAGCGGCGTTTCCGGCTGGGGTACGAGACTCGCAACGTGCTGATCGTGGGCGATGGCCGCGTGGGCCAGGCGCTGCGCAACCACCTGATCTCCCTACGATACCTGGGGTTTCGGTTCAAGGGCTTTGTGACGCAGGACCCGGGCGGCGAGGCTTCCAATCCGCAGGTGGTGGGCAGTGTGCGCAACTGCGTTGCGTTGGCGCGCGCGTTGTTTGTGGATGAGATTTATTTTTCGACGCCGTCGGACCGGGAGACGGTGCTCGCCGTGGTGGCCGAGGCGCGCGCGAACGGAATCGAGGTTCGGGTGATTCCCGATCTCTACGATGGCCTGGCCTGGAATACGCCGGTGGAGTTTATCGGGCAGTTCCCGACCATTCCGCTGCACCGGCGCGACTTTCCACGAGGCGCGTTTGTGCTGAAGCGACTGATGGATGTGGCCGTGTGCGTGTTGCTGGGGGTATTGTTCGCGCTGCCGATGCTGCTGGTGGCGCTGCTCATCCGGCTGGACTCCAAGGGGCCGGTGTTCTACCGGGCGCAACGGATCGGCATGAAAGGGCGGGTGTTCGAGTGCGTGAAGTTCCGCACCATGGTGGACGCCGCGGACCGGATGCGGCTTGAACTGGCGCATATGAACGAGCGCGATGGGGTGCTGTTCAAGATTCGCAAAGATCCGCGTATTACAAGGGTGGGAGCGTGGCTGCGCAAGTACTCGATCGACGAGTTGCCGCAGATGTGGAACGTGCTGAATGGCGAGATGAGCCTGGTGGGGCCGCGGCCTCCGCTGGCGAGCGAGGTGCAGAGGTACGGCCTGGACCAACTGCGCCGCTTGGATGTGATGCCCGGCATGACCGGGCTGTGGCAGGTGGAGGCGCGGCAGGACCCGTCGTTCGACAGCTACATCTCGCTGGACACGGCGTACGTGGAGAACTGGAGCCTGATGCTGGACCTCCGCATTCTGGCGCGGACGGTGGGCGTGGTGCTGGAAGGTACGGGGTCGTAGAGGCAGGAAGTAGGGAATAGGCAATAGGGATTAGGGTGCGTCGGGTTAGACTAGAGGCGTGCGGATCGCGCTGGCTCAGATCAATCCAACTGTGGGCGACTTCCCGGGAAACCTGGCGAAGATAACTTCGTGCGTGGAGCGCGCGGTCGAACAGGGCGCGGAGTTGGTGATGTTTCCGGAGCTGGCGACCAGTGGATATCCTCCGGCGGATCTGCTGGAGAAGGACTCGTTTGTAGAGCGCGCGGAGGAGACGCTGCAGGCGGTGGCGGCGTTGACGCGCGGCAAGGAGCGGCCGGCGGTGCTGTGCGGGTCGCCGATGCGCTGCGAGCAGGCGCGGGGAACGCGGGTTCGAGGCAAGAACCTGTCCAATGTGGCCGCGCTGATGGAGAACGGCGAGCTGCGGTTCGTGCAGCAGAAGATGCTGCTGCCGTTCTACGACGTCTTTGATGAGCAGCGGTACTTTGAGCCGGCGCTGGAGCAGGCGCTGTTCGCGGTGAAGGGCCAGGTGCTGGCGATTACCATCTGCGAAGACGCGTGGAACGACAAGCAGTTCTGGCCCCGGCAGAACTATCCGGTGGATCCCATTGAGCAGTTGATGCGGCGGTGGAGCGTGCTGCCGCAGCCGGTGAGCGGGCATCGGCTGATTCTGAATATTTCGGCGTCGCCGTTCTGGCAGGGCAAGGCGGAGATGCGGCAGCGCATGATCTGCGCGCTGGCCAAGCGGCACAGCGCGACCGTGCTGATGGTGAACCAGGTGGGCGCCAACGACAGCCTGATCTTTGACGGCGCTTCGGTTGCAGTGGACTGGAACGGCGAGGTCTATGCGCGGGGCAAGGCGTTCGAGGAGGACCTGGTGCTGGTGGAGACCAAGGCCGAGGCCCCGGCGTTGCCGGCACGCGTGGAGAACGATACGGAAGACATCTGGAACGCGCTGGTGCTGGGTACGCGAGACTACGTGCACAAGTGCGGCTTCAAGAAGGTGCTGCTGGGATTGAGCGGAGGCATCGACTCGGCGCTGGTGGCGGCGATTGCGGTAGAGGCGCTGGGCGCGGAGAACGTGGAGGGCTACGGACTGCCGAGCGAGTTTTCCTCCAGCGGGTCTTTGAGCGATGCCGAGGTGCTGGCGAAGAACCTGGGCATTGCGTTTTCGGTGCTACCCATCGGCGATATCTTTACGCAGTTCACGGGCTTGTTGGAGCCGGCGTTTGCGGCGCTGGGCGCGGGCACGGAGTTCGGCCTGGCGGAGGAGAACCTGCAGCCGCGAATTCGCGGCAGCCTGCTGATGGCGCTCTCCAACAAGACCGGAGGGCTGGTACTCACCACCGGCAACAAGAGCGAGATGGCCTGCGGCTACTGCACGCTGTACGGCGATATGGTGGGAGCGCTGGCGGTGCTGGGCGACGTCTACAAGACGCAGGTCTATGCGTTGAGCCGCTATGCGAACCGCGAGCGCGAGGTGATTCCCGAGGTGATCTTCTCGAAGGCGCCCTCGGCGGAACTTAGGCCGGGGCAGAAGGACACGGATTCGCTGCCGCCGTACGAGGTGCTGGACCCGATGCTGCGCGCGTACATTGAGGACTACAGTTCAGCGGAGGAGATTGCCCGCACGCAGGGAGTGGAGCTGGAGCTGGTGCAGCGCGTGATCCGCATGGTGGAAGCCAGCGAGTACAAGCGGCAGCAGGCGGCTCCGGTGCTGAAGGTGTCGCGCAAGTCGTTTGGCATGGGACGGCGGTTCCCGATTGCCGCGGTAAGACAGTGATGAAGACAAGTGGTAAGTGGTAAGTGATAAGTGGTAAGTGACCGAGAGATGAAAGAGGATGGAATGTTGAAGTGGGTTGGAACGGTAGTAGGCATGATGGTTTTGGGTACGGCAGTCACGGCAAGCGGAGCGCAGACAGCAACACAGAGTACGGTGACTCAGGCTCCGGCGGCGCAGACAGCGACTCCATTTCCTCCGGTGAGCGCGAAGAACTTTACGGCGGCATCGCCGACCGTGGATGAGGTGAACGCCTTTCTGACGGCGATATGGGGCTATGACACGACCCGCATCTGGAGCGTGGCGGCGATCCTGAAGACGAAGGCTCCCGGCGTATCCAGGGTGGTGGTGTATGTGGGCGACAAGGCGAACCCGGGCAAGACATCGCAGACGGCGTTCTTCACCACGCCGGACGGCAAACACGCCATTGCGGACCAGGTGATCGACTTTGGAGCCAAACCGTTCGAGGAGACGCGCGAGCTGCTGCAGGCGCGCGCGAATGGCCCGGCGGAGGGCGCGGCGAGCAAGCAACTGGAGCTGGTGGAGTTTGCCGATTTGCAGTGTCCGCACTGCAAGGAGGCGCAGGACACGATGGAGAACCTGTTGAAGGATTTTCCGCAGGCGCACATCGTGTTTGAGAACCTGCCGATTCCGGAGATCCATCCCTATGCGTTTCGCGCGGCGGCGGAGGGCGTGTGCGTGCGCCAGTCCAAGGGCGATGCGGCGTTCTTTACCTATGCAGCGGCGGTCTTTGACAAGCAGAGCGACCTGACGCCGACCGGTGTGGATGCGACGCTGGCGGCGGCAGTGACCGCTGCGGGGGGCGATCCGAAGGACGCAGCGGCGTGCGCGCAGACTGACCTGGCGAAGGACGAGATTCATGCCTCGATGGCGTTGGCCGGCGACCTAAGCGTGGACCAGACGCCGACGCTTGTGGTAAACGGACAGATGCTGCCGGTCACCGGCCTTTCCTACGACGTGTTGAAGCGCATGATCGCGTTTCGTGCAGGACAGGATGGCGTGGTGGTCCGCTTGCAGCCGACGCTGAGCAACATCAAGTGAGAGGGGCCAGGGTTTAGGGTCCAGGGTTCAGAAGGCGTTGCTTCTGGGGCCTTGTCCTGACAGGGGTGATCGAGCTTGAAGATTGCGATTGTGTCACCGCATCGCGAGGATGCAGCGCTGTCGCTTGGGCTGGCCGTCGGGGTGTGGCTGGCGCAGGGGCACGCGGCCGAGGTGGTGAACTGCTTTACGCGCAGCGAGGACGCGCCGTACTCAGATGCGGACTCGGTGCACGCGAATGACAGGATGTCGTTCGTGAGCGCGTTGCGCAAGCGCGAGGATGAGGCCTGGCAGAAGCTGTATCGCAGCGCGAAGCTGACGCTGACCGACCTGAACCTGAAGGATGCGCCGCTGCGCCTGCACTGCGCGCCGGAGGATGTATTCGGCGTTGAGGTGAAGGATTCCGACAAGGCCTTTGCGAAGATCGCGAAGGCGCTGGAGAATAGCCGGGCGGCGGCGCTGGTGTTTCCGCTGGGGCTGGGCGGGCACGTGGACCACCGGACGGCGATGCTGGCGGCTGCGGCGTTTGCAGCGGTGATACCGGTGGCGTTCTATGAGGACCAGCCCTATGCGGCGGAGATGGCGACGCCGGTCGACGAGCAGGCGCGGATTGTCGCGGAGATGTTGAATACGACGCTGGAGCCCGTGTTCGTGAGCGAGCTCGGCGATGCGGATGCAGCGATTGCGAGCAAGCGGCGGCAGGCGCTGTGTTACGTGTCGCAGTTGGCGGATGCAAGGGTGGAGCGGGTGGCGGCGTTCAGCGCCCGCTACGGCGGGCGGGAGCGGCTGTGGGCGAATGCAGCGTGGCGGGGGCTCTTCAGCTAGTGTTCAGTTAGGGATTACGGCGGTAGACGTCGTAGTTGTCGAGGCGGCGGTAGAGCGTGAACTGTTGCGCGAGCAGTTGCAGCGTGGCGTCGCGCTGGGGCATGGGGTCGGCGTTGAGTTGCAGCGAGCGTTTGATGATGAGCCAGCGGATGTTGTTGGTGCGCGCAACGGCGGCGATCTGCGCGGGGGAGTAGGGGTCAGTGGTGTTGTCGAAGAGCAGCACAGGGAAGCGCGGGGTGCGGCCGGTGGCGAAGTAGAAGGGGTCCTCGCCAGGGAGCAGGAGGATGCCGTCGTCCTGGGGGATTTCGGCGGCGGCGAAGCGGAGCAACTGATCGAAGCTGGGTAGCCACGGGCCGCGCGTGGCCATCCCGCGCAGCGCAGGCTGCGTGGAGCGTTCGAGGGGCGCGTCGTCGAGCTGGACGTAGGTGAGGCGCTCGGCGCTGACGGCATAGAGTCCGCCGCAGACCAGCAGCGTGGCCGCGACGGTGAGGGCGAGTGCGGGGAGGATCGGGGTTGTATTCGGGGTATCGAGATGAGTGGTAAGCGAGGCGAAGAGTTCGGCGAGGAGCAGCACCAGCAGCGGCCAGAGGGCGTAGGTGGAGCCCCAGAGCTGTTGCGAGAGCAGCGTGCCGATGATAGCGGCCAGAGTCATCACGGGCAGAAGCGTGCGCAGGTTGAGTGAGCTGCGCTTCAGCGCGAGGAGCAGAGAGACGAGCGCAGACGCAGCGGCGAGGGCCAGAACGAGCGGCCAGAGGGCGATCAGATCGTCGGCGCGGTCGTCGGTGTCGGTGTGGAGGACGAGGAGCAGGAGCGTCCAGAGAAAGGGGCTGGCGAGTAGTGCGAATCCAAGCGCGCGTACCCATGCTCTCGCGGCAGCGCGGGAGCGCAACAGGAGCAGCGCGGCGGCGATGGCGGGGAGTTGCCAGAGCAGGGCGGGCTCGGCGAAGACGGTGAGCATGTTGTGCAGGCCGGGGAGACGGCGTTGAGCAGCGAATTGGACCGTCCAGTGAATGTAGTTGCCGAGACCTGCCGTGAGATGCAGCAGGAGGGCGGCGATGAGCAGGGTAGGGACGGCCGCGATGAGGACGATGAGCAGGCGGGCGTTGTGGTGTTGGTGGCGGTTGACGGCCAGCAGCAGAAGGATGCACGCCAGCGCGATGAGCAGGAAGGGGAGGCCGATGTTCTGCTTGAAGAAGAGGGGAACGACGAGTGCGACGCCGGCGGCAGAGGCGCGCAGGTGTGATGGCTGTGCTGGGGTGGTTAGACCTTGGAGCAGAAGCAGCGCGATGAGGATGGAGAGGATGGCGTCGCAGTCGTAGAAGGGGTGGGGGAAGATGCTGTAGATGCCCAGCACGGTGAGTGGCGCGGCCAGCAGGAGGGAGACTGGCCACGCGATGACGATGCGGGGGCGCAGGATGTGGAGGGCGATGCGCCAGGTGAGCACGGTGGCGAAGGCTCCGGCAGCAGCGGCGTAGAGGATCTGGTGGAAGTAGACGCGGCCGGTGAGGCGGAGGATGGCAGCCTGCAGCAGAAATGTCAGCGGTGGGTGGACGAAGGGGAAGTCGCGATAGGGATGTTGGCCGAGCGCCATGCGGGCGCTGCTATCGAGCAGGTAGCTGAGGTCCCAGATGATGGCGAGGCGGGAGTTCTGCCAGAGCACGAACGCGGCGGTGGCAAGAAAGAGCAGCGTGGCCGCGAGTACGTCGCGTCGCGACCAGCCGGTTGTCGCTGAGAGTTCGATGCGCTGCTCCATCCTTCCGATTGAAGCATAAGCCGGTTGTGGCGCCTCCGGGACGTCTCGCGATGCGCCGAGCGGAATAGGCTCCGCTATCGCGCCTTCGCCTGCTCCTGCTGCGCCCAGTGGAGGTTGTTCGCAGCCAGTTGGAAGTCTGGCGCAATCGACAGCGCGCGGTTGCAGTCCGTAATCGCCTCGTCATATTCCTTGAGCATGGTGCGCGCGACACACAGGTTGTTCCATGCCACCGAGTCTCCCTGGTCCTCGGCAACCACCGCGTTCAGAACGGGTACGGCCTCGGCCGGCCGGCCGCCGTTGATGTATGCCAGCGACAGGTTGATGCGGTTGGCGGCTGTAGGCTGTGTGCGGACGAGCGCCTCCAAATCGGCTGCGCTCGTTGCCGCAGCCACCGGAGTCGCCTGCGGCAACGGAAGTGGCGCAATGCCCAGCACCGGCCGCAGGGCCAGGTCCTGCATCTGCGGCAGAAGAAATCTCTCTCGCGCGAAGCTCACATCGCGAAACGCCGCGAGTGCAATCACGCATCCCAGAACGGCCCATGTCCACCGGCCACAAAGCTTGCGCAGCGGACCAGCCGCCGCTGTCGCTCCCACTGCGGCGAGCAGGCAGGCCGCGCCATAGGCCGGCCCCGTGTAGCGAAAGCTATAGCGCTGCGTCAGCACCTGTAGCAGCAGTGCAGCGAACGTGAGCAGCGCGATGCCCATCGGAAGGCCTGCACCTGCCACTGCTGTCCGTAGCCGCGAAGCGCCCGCAAGCGCGTGCGGTGGCCATGCGCGGTAGAGCGTCACGCAGAATCCCGCCAGGCCGAAGACACATACGAAGGGACTGGTCCGAAGCAGCGCGGCAGCGAACATCCATGCTGGGCCGGAGTCATACTGCACGTTGTACGGATTGATGCCGGAGTAGTGGATGTCCTCGCGCGTCAGAATCAGCGCATGGCCCATGCCGCCGAAGAGCGAGCCCAGCGCCAGTGCATAGGCCAGCACCGCAACCGATGTGCTCACCGCCGTCAGCAGAGCGGCCCGGCGTTCTCCGCGCACAAACAGGTGCAGCGCCAACCCGCCCGCGCACAGAAGGAGCGCCGCACCGGCGCTCTCCTTGGTCGTCAGGCAGGCCACGCCCAGCAGCGCGAATGCAACATAAGCCGCAATCTCGGGTAGACCTCGGGCCGTTGTTCTCCGCGCAAGCCATGCAGCCAGCGTCAGCACGGAGACGATCAACAGCGAGATGTAGGACTCCTCCCACGCCCGTCGGCTAACCACCAGGTCGAACGGTAAGACGGCGAGAAAGAGCGTGGCGATGATCGCAACCGTTCGCGATAGAAAGCGGTCAGCGGCGAAGGCCACCAGCAGCAGCGTCGCCATACTGCACAGCAGCGAAAACGTAGCCCCCGCCAGCACGGAACTGTCCTCGGTAAGCCGCATGAACCCCACCAGCGGCAGAAGGTAGCCAATCCGCATCGGCGAGGGATAGATCGCAACTGCCGCCGGGTCCCGTGCCAGCTCATCGCCGAGCTGATGAAATCCCTCCACGCCCTGCGCCAGCACCACATCGGCCTGCCGGGTGTAGACGCGCTCATCCGGCGAGCGGGCCAGCTCGGCCTCGAAGATGCAGATCCGCAGCCCCACTCCCAGCAGCAACACAACGATCAGCAACGCCATCGGCAACTTCGCCGGCAGCCATGTGCGGCTCTCTTCGTCCGTGCTCACTGCGCCCCCAGCTTCTTCTGTGACTCTGCCCACGCCAGGTTGTTCTTCGCGAGCTGAAAGTCAGGCTTCAGTGCGATGGCCTTCTGCGCCGCTGCGATGGCCTCATCCCAGTGGTGCAGCGACGCCTCGCTCGCGGCGATGTTGTTCCACGCCGCTGCATAGCCCGGATTGATATCGACTGCGTGGCGCGCGGCAGCGATGCTCGCCTGATACTGCGCGGTCTGATACAGACGCAAGGACTCATTCACCCAGTAGTCGGCGTTCTGTTCTGGCGGAACCGCCGTTGTCGCGGGCGCCTGCAATGCCTGCAGAGCAACGGCGTCATCCGGCGCTACTGCCAGCGTGTCGGTTGCGGCCTGCCGCGCGGCGTCAAGATCGCCTGCCTGGGTCTCGGCCTGGATCAGTAACTCGTGCTGCATCAGCCGTGGCGGGTCAAGCGTAATTGCCGAGCGCAGTTGCGCGATCGCCTCCTGCATGCGTCCGTGTTGCAACAGCCAGCGGCCATAGAATGCGTGAGTATTGTCATCATCGGGCGCGAGCGTGAGCGCACGCAGGAAGTGCCGCTCGGCCTCTGCTGTCCGGACTGTATCTCCTTGATCGGCCATCGCCCCATTCACAATGCCCAGATTGATCTCCAGCGTTGGATAGTTCGGCGTGTCCTCCAGCGCACGGGTAAAGTAGTCCAGCGCGCGCGGATAGCGGCCGACGGCCATCTGCGTCAGCGCGTAGTTCATCAGCCCGCGGCCGTTGGTCGGCGACTTCTCCACGTCATCCAGCCATAGCGACTCCGGCGTATGCCACACGATGTTCCTCTGCCGCACCCCATAGCCATACGCGCATAGCACGACTACCGCCGCCGCCATCACCGCTGGACGCAGCTTCTCGCGTCGCTCCGACGAAAACAGCCTCTGCCCCAGCAGCCACGCGCTCCACACTGCCGCAAGTATCAGGCCCGGGAAGCAGAAGAACATGCGGTGGTCGTTCTCCACCTCGGACAGCGGATAGAACGAAGTCGGCAGCAGCGTCACCAGAAACCACAGCAGCCCAAAGGCAATCGGATACAGCCGCCGACGTCTCGCCGTCAACCAGATTGCCGCCACCAAGGCAACGGCAAACAGCAGCCCGGCTATGACCTGCCCGTTCACGCTGGTGGCCGCCTTCAGATCGCTGTCCACGTTCAGATGCAGCGGCAGAAACAACTCCCCGGCGTAGCGCAGCCAAACGAACGGCTGTATCAGCCTGTAATCCGCGGCGGAGAGCGTCGTCGGCACAAAACTCTTCGGCGTCATCGCCGACTGCAGCCACAGCAGCAGCGCCGTCAGCACAACCGACGGAGCAGCCGCCATCGCTCCGCGCTTCAGCCGCGCGAGCGGAGCCACATCGGCGTCTTCAAAAAAGTAGACGTACATCCCCAGCAGTACCGGAAACACCGCCGCCGGAGGCTTCGACAGCATCGCCAGCACAAACGGCAGCAGGTACAGCCCGCTCTTGCGCAGCGAAGCATAGCGCGCATAGATCAGCAGGCCCGCCACGCAGCCCAGCGTGCAGTACAGGTCGCCGCGCTGAATGACGTAGTTTACCGTCTCGGCCATCGCCGGATGCAGACCGAACCACGCTGCGCCAAACAGCGCCAGCCACACGTTCTCCGGCGCGGGCTCCGTGTCATCCAGCAGCATCCGGTAGAACGCGCTCAGCAACCAAACGAGCAGCAGAAACCACAGCAACGTGCTCAGGTGGAACCAGAACGGGAGATAGCCGTGCCCCATCGCGTAGTCCAGCGCCAGCGACGCGCTGACCACCGGGCGGTAAGTGCGGTTGGCGGGCAGCACGCTGAACGTCGTTGCGTCCGTAAAGAACCGCGGCACGTTGTCCAGGCTGCGCACCGCCGGATTGTCGGTGATGGTGTGGAAGTCATCAAACTCAAAGTCGTTGTGCAGCGAGTTGGCATAGGCCGCGCACACCGCCAGCAATACCAGGGCCGTCACCGTTGCCACTGTACGTCTCAACCAGCGCTCCTCACGTCCTTGCGGGGTTCCACCGCAGCATACATCGAAATTCACAGCTTGTTTCCGACCACCGCTTGACAATCCTATTCCCGGATAGCATCCTGCAATGGCAATTCTTTTTTTCGAATACCTCGTTGGGCCCTACTCTGTCCGCATCGAGAGATCTCGCTCGACTCGGACTTTTCCATTGCGGAGTTTCACCAGGAGTGTTTGTGCAGTCTCTCCGGAAGAGCAGTAGCCGACTCACGGTAGCGGTAGGTTTGCTGTTGGCCTCTCTGGCCACGCAGGCCGCGCGCGCGACAGAGGTGACCCTCACCGGCGACGCCCACGTCACCTCCGCCCGCCCCTCCACCAACTTCGGCACGCTCGCCAACCTCTACGTCGGCAACGGCAGCACGGCCTTCCTTCAGTACGACCTCTCGTCGCTGCCCGGCGGCACCACGGCCGCGCAGATCTCCAAGGCCTCGCTCACCCTCTTCGTCAACCGCATCAACACCCCCGGCCCCATCACGCTCTCCACGGTCGGCTCGGCGTGGAGTGAGTCCACGGTCAACTTCAACAACCAGCCGACCATCGGCACGGCCATCACCACCTTCACCCCCGGTGCGTCGGGCATCTATGTCACCTTTGACGTCACCGCGGTCGTGCAGGCCTGGGTCGCCAACCCGGCTTCTAACTACGGCTTCGCGCTGACCTCGGGCACGGGCAACGTCCTCTTTGATTCCAAGGAGAACGACCAGACCGGCCATCCCGGTCGCCTCGACATCACCATCACCTCGCAGGGTGCCACCGGCGCAACAGGGGCCACCGGTGCACAGGGCATACAAGGGATTCAAGGCATACAGGGAGTTCAGGGCCCCACCGGCGCGCAGGGAGTTCAGGGAGCGACGGGCGCTCAGGGCGTCCAGGGCGTAAACGGCGCTACGGGCCTCATCGGCGCGACCGGCGGCACGGGTCTCACGGGTGCAACAGGCGCCACAGGTGCAACCGGCAGCACTGGCCTCACTGGCAGCACGGGAGCCACAGGTGCAACCGGAGCAACTGGTAGTACTGGACTCACCGGCAGCACCGGAGCCACGGGTGCAACTGGCGGGACAGGTCTCACAGGCGGGACCGGAGCGACGGGTGCAACCGGCGGGACAGGTCTCACAGGCGGGACTGGAGCCACGGGAGCAACCGGCAGCACTGGCCTCACAGGCGGGACCGGAGCGACGGGTGCAACCGGCGGAACAGGTCTCACAGGTGGCACCGGAGCCACAGGTGCAACCGGAGCAACTGGTAGTACTGGACTCACCGGCAGCACCGGAGCCACGGGTGCAACTGGCGGGACAGGTCTCACAGGCGGCACCGGAGCGACGGGTGCAACCGGCGGAACTGGTCTCACAGGCGGGACTGGAGCCACGGGAGCAACCGGCGGGACAGGTCTCACAGGTGGCACCGGAGCCACAGGAGCAACCGGCGGCACAGGTCTCACAGGCGGGACCGGAGCTACTGGCGCCACCGGGGCCACGGGCGTAACCGGCAGCACAGGTGTCACCGGAGCCACCGGCCCCTCCTACACCAACTTCACCGCCGACGGCCCCATCAGCCAGTATCGTCTTGTTTCGCTCGATAGCAGCGGGAACGTTGTTCTTTCCCCCGGCGGGCTCGCACTGGGTGTTGCCGGTGCGACCGTCACCACGGGAGGCACTGTGCCGGTGTACACCTACGGCCCAGCCCCGTGCCAGTTCGCGCTCGGGACAGCAACGATCGGCCATTACGTCACGCCTGCGGGCTCTCCCTTGACGTGGTCATGCATCGATGCCGGATCGACCTATCCGACCTCCGGCCAGGTTCTCGGTGTCGTTACCTCTGCATTCAACGGCGTGAATGGTACTGCCATGGTCTTTTTCTTCGCACCCGGGATTGAAGCCTCCAGCGGTTCCGGTGGCGCAACCGGGGCTACCGGTGCCACCGGCGCCACCGGCGCAACTGGTATCGGCACCGCCGGAGCGAACGGTGCCACGGGTGCCACGGGTGCAACCGGCGCGACCGGCTCATCCGCGGCCTACGGCACCTACGGCGTCGCCGGCGCCAGCGGCAACACCGTCGCCCAGGGCACGCTCGTCCAATTTACCGGCGCACTCAATCAGGTGACCAACGCCGCCGGAAACTACAACACCACTCCGGTGATCGGCATCGCCAACACCTCCGGCTCCTATAACCTCGGTAGCAGCGTTACTGTGCAGTTCTCCGGCCTGACGAACTGTCTCTTCGACAACAGTGGAACCCCGGGCAACTACGTCGTCCCGAGCACCACCAACCTCGGCGACTGCCATGCTGTATCGAGCTATCCCACCGGCACCCAGGTGGTCGGTATCCTCGTCGCCAATGCGAGTGCCAGCGCGCAGTCCCAGGTCTACCTGATGGGCCCGGAAAACTACAGCGCCGCTGGTTCAGGCGGGGCCACCGGGCCTACGGGCCCAACGGGCCCCACGGGAAACACCGGCGTCGGGCTCACCGGTGCTACAGGTGTTACCGGCGTCACGGGCCCCACCGGAGCTACAGGCACCATCGGCTCGGTCGCCAACTACACCACAGGCATCAGCTACTCCGTCGGTCAGGTGGTCTTCTGCACCTCCGGCGGCAACTGCCCCACCGCGCAGCAGGGCTCCAGCTACGTCGCCATCCAGGCCACCACCGGCACGCAGAACCCCTCCAACACCAGCTACTGGCAGCAGATCGCCGCCGCCGGTGCCAATGGCACCAACGGGACCAACGGAACCAACGGGGCAACCGGGCCCACCGGACCCGCCGGCAGTGGCAGCCTCGCCGGCTTCCAGACGTCCATAAGCTTCACCAACCCCGGGACTGGCAGTGCCGGCACCACGTATTTCTTCAGCCCGAACGTGGCGCCCCAAGGGGTATTCTCCAGTTGCTGCACCACCATCGCCTCCTCCTCACAAGCCAACTTCCTCGCCGCCCCTGCATCCTGCACCGTCTCCGCCCTCAATGTTGGCGTCGCCAATTACAGCGCGTCGGCTTCAGATATCACCACCATCACGGTCTACCACGCTTCGGGTGTCAGCACGGCAACAGCGACCGCTATGACCTGCGCGGTGACCACAAACGGCACGGCTAGCTCCTGCACGGATACCTCGCACACCTTCGCCGTCACTGGCGGAGATATTCTCTCCATCGGATTCAAGGAGAGCAACACGGCTCCCTTCAACAAGATCACGGTGAGTTTGATATGTCAGTAAAACCAGATTTGAAGATTCGCCTCAGGGTGGCCATGCTTCCAGAAGAGCAGAATCTGTCGCAGACATAGGATTACGCCGTCCGGGCCAACAAGATTCTCCCAGGTTCCATCGCCAGAAGGCGCCAGACAGATAACCGGCAGCCGCAACCCATTGCAACGAAATTCCATATAGAGGAGCACTTCCATGTCGGAACCCTTTATCGGTCAGGTCTCCATGTTCTGCGGCAACTTCGCCCCAAGGGGCTGGCAGCTCTGCAACGGTCAGACCCTGTCCATCAGTCAGTACACCGCCCTGTTCTCCATCCTCGGCACCACCTACGGAGGCAACGGCACCACCACCTTCAACCTCCCTAACCTACAGGGACGCTTTGCCATCCATCCGAGCCCGCAGATCCCCCTCGGCCAGAGCGCCGGCAGCGCCACGGTGACCCTCACGGCCCAGAACATTCCTGCCCACACCCACCCGCTGAACGTCAGCAACGCCGCAGCGACCGCCAGCGATCCAACCGGCGCTCTGCTGGCTCAACCCAACCCCGGCGGCCGTGGGGCGGTCAATACACCGGGTTATGCTGCTCCGCCGGCCACAGGGACGGCCGCTACAACCGCCATCGGCCCCAACGCCGGGGGCAGTATTCCCGTCCCTACCATGCCCCCCTACCAGGCCATCAACTTCATCATCGCCATCCAGGGGATCTTCCCCAGCCGCAACTAACCGCGGCACACCATCCAACCGAAAGGGCAGCAGACGATGCAGACAACACGCGACCACGTCCCGTCTGCTGCCCCTCCGTTCCCTTCCCGCTCGCTCGTTCCAACGCTTGACACGGGGTATAAAATAGAACCTGAGGACGTGAGTCCGGTCGAGCCCACAAGGCTCCAGTCTGACGCCTCATGGGCATCTCAAGTGCTTTGCGCGAGGTCCAAAGCTAAGTCCCTATTTTTGAGGATTTTGCGCGAAATCGGGGGGAGGGGGCCTCTCGCACGACTGGCTGGATTTGCCGTTCTCATGTTGTCGCTCTCAGCGGTTGCGAGCGCGCAGGGCATCCTGACGGTCACGCCGACGCGCACCGCCGCGACGACCGCCGGAACCGGAGCCGTCGGCTACACGGGCGACGGCAGCCCGGCGGCCGCGGCGACGCTGGCCAACCCCAGCGCGGTGGCGTATGACGCCGCCGGCGACCTGTTCCTGGCCGACGCCAACAACCACGTCGTCCGCGAGGTCAGCGCGGCCGGAGTGATAACCACCGTCGCCGGGACCGGCGTCGAGGGATACTCAGGCGATGGCGGGGCGGCCACCTCGGCGCAGCTCGACACGCCGACCGGAGTAGCGGTGGATTCGAGTGGCAATATTTTCATTGCTGACTCGCACAACCACCGTATTCGCGAGGTGAGTGGCGGCAACATCGCGACGATCGCCGGCACCGGAGTTGCAGGGTTCTCCGGCGACGGCAGCACGGCGAAGGCAGCGCAGCTCTCGCTGCCCAGCGGAGTGGCGGTGGATACGACCGGCAACGTGTACATCGCCGACACCAACAACCACCGCATCCGCAAGATTTCGGGCGGAAACATTTCAACCATCGCAGGCGACGGTGAAGAACTCTTCGCAGGCGATGGCGGAACAGCGACGGCAGCCGCGCTGGACTCGCCGACCGGAGTTGCTGTCGATGCGAGTGGCAACGTCTACATCGCCGACCGCCTGAATCAGCGCGTCCGCGAGGTGAGCGGTGGAAACATCTCCACCATCGCAGGCAGCGGCTCTGCGAGCTTCTCCGGCAGCTTCGCAGGCGACGGTGCGAATGCAACCGCAGCTTCGCTGGCGCGACCGAGCGGTGTGAGCGTGGATGCAAGCGGCAACGTCTACATCGCCGACTCGGACAACCAACGCGTGCGCCAGGTGTCGAGTACCGGAACGATCGGCACCATCTCCGGCAGCGGCGCGCAGGGCTTCAGCGGCGATAGCGGCGCTGCAACAGCGGCGATCCTGAACTCGCCCAGAGCCGTCGCCACGGACGCGAGCGGCAACCTGAGCATCGCGGACCGCCAGAACCAGCGCATCCGCGCGGGACTTCTGCCGACGCTGACCTTCGCTAACGACGGCGTCGGCATTGCCAGCACCGGACAGAGCGTCACGCTGGCCAACACCGGCAGCGCGACCATCACGGTCTCCACGCTGACATTTGCCGGACCATTTACGACGACAAGCGGAGGAAATTGCGGCTCGACTCCGATTATGCTCGGCGTCGGAGCTAGCTGCACACAGAACGTAGCGTTCCTGCCGGTTGCGACGGGCGCGGCGAGCGGCTCGGTAATCTTCGGCGGCGCAGGCGTCGTGCCGCAGAAGATCCTGCTCGCTGGAACAGGCGTGCAGGCCTCCTCGACGACTACGCTGAGCTCGAGCCTCGCAACGCCGCTCGCGGGACAGGCTGTGACCTTCACCGCGACGGTCAAGCCCGCGGGTCTCGGCACCGCAACGGGCAGCGTGACCTTCTACGACGGCACGGCCTCGCTGGGAACGATACAGCTCTCCGGCGGCAGCGCGATGCTCACCACGGCGGCGTTGCCCGACGGCACCAACAGCATTACGGCGGTCTACAGCTCCGATCCCAACTTCACCGGCAGCACCTCGAACGTGCTGCCGCAACTGGTGGAGGACTTCCAATTGGCTGTCTCCGGCGTGACGGTGCTGTCGGTCGTTCCCGGAACGTCGGCGACCTTCGGCGGCTTCGTCTCATCTACGACCGGAGCGTTCACCTATCCGGTGGTGCTCTCCATCGCAGGCCTCCCTGCTGGAGCGATCGCCACCTTCAATCCAGCCTCGGTCACGCTCGGGACAGCGCCGGTTCCTGTCACTGTGACCATCCAGACCGCTGCCGTGGCCCGCATGCACTATCCAGGTTTCTTCGTCGGCAGCTCGACAGCGCTTGCTTTGCTGATCCTGCCGTTCGGCCGCCGGTTCCGTCGCCGTATCCCGAAGGTGAGGATATGGCTCTCGCTGCTGATGCTGCTGGGGCTCGGGTCACTTGCTGGACTCGCCGGCTGCGGAACGGGTAGCGGCCTCTTCGGACAACAACAGCAGACCTACACTGTAAGCCTGGTCGGGACCGCGACCGGCGCCAATGGAGCCACACTTCAGCGCAGCATCTCGTATACGCTCACTGTGCAGTAGATTGGCCTGGCAACCTTATCTTCAGGAGACTCTAGAACGTGCCACGATCCTCCGTTATCGCCGCCTGGATATTGCTGCTGCCGGCAGCGAGCATCGTTCAGGCGCAAAAGGCGCCTGCACCCAAAGCCGATCTAGCCATCGTCGGCGGTGGCGAGCGCTCGTTGCGGGCCAATACAGCGCAGGGAGTGTGGCTGGCGAGTGGTTCTGTCGAACTCGGCATCAACGTCTGGAGAGGCTTCGGCGCCGCCGCCAATATTACCGGCTCCCATGTCGGCTCCATCGGCGCGAGTGGTGTCCCATTCTCTTCGGTCACGGAGACCTTTGGGCCACGCTATCGCTGGCACGAAGGCCACAAGCTGTCCGTCTTCGGGGAGGGCCTCATTGGTGAAGGGAACGGCTTCGGCAGCCTCTTCCCGGGGCCCGGCGGAGTACAGACTCAGTCAGGCGTTCTAGCGGCCGAAGTGACTGGCGGTGTGGACTACCGCATCGACAAGCATATCGCCGTGCGTGCGCTCGACGCCGGGTGGGTGCGTACCTCCTTTGCCAATGGAACGGACAACGTGCAGAACTATCTGCGGCTCAACGCTGGCGTAGTTTTCAACTTTGGCAGGTAGTCTCGGCCCAGACGCTGCCCGGCGGGAGAGAATTGCCCATGCAGAGCTCATGACACCGCAGCCGTGGCAAAAACGAGAAGCCCCCTTGCGGGGGCTATCTCCTTGCAAAGATTGGAGGCGCGGGTCGGGATCGAACCGACGCATAAAGGTTTTGCAGACCTCTCCCTTACCACTTGGGTACCGCGCCTCATTGCCCACACCACAACATCCAGGCGCAGGGACGAAAAAGCTCTTGTCAGGAGTGTAGCGCAGATGGAGGGGTTGATTGGAGCGGGAGACCGGGGTCGAACCGGCGACATCTTCCTTGGCAAGGAAGCACTCTACCACTGAGCTACTCCCGCCCTGCCAAGGGTAAGTATAGTGGCGCGGTTGGGGATTTGCAATGAGGAGCGGTGGCCCTCCGGGGCTAAAGCCCTGTCGCTTTTCGCACTCTCAGCGGCATGGCTGAAGCCATGCCCTATCAAGGCGAGGATGTGGCGCGGTTGGGGATTTGCAATTGCGGCGGGTGGCGAATCGCGGCTCTATTGGGCCGCGGTGGTGTGGGGTGTGAGCAGGGCGCGGCTGGTGATGCGGACCGCGCCGGGGCGCACGATGTGGGGGGTGATGGTGATGAGCAGCTCGTCCGAGGCCTTGGTGATGTTCTGGTCGGTGCCCTGGAAGCCGGGCAGCTCGCTGAGGCCGGGAAGGCCTTCGATGGCCTTGGATTCGTTCGTGTCGACGAGGCTGGCGAGCAGCGCGGTCTGGCCCGCGGGGACGGTGATGGTGGAGGTCATGGCGCGGCTGTTGAGGATGGGGATGCTGTCGATGGTGCCCCCTGCTAGCGCCTCAATCTTTAAGTCCAGGAGGAGCTGGACGTCGCCGCCGTGCAGGATCTGCGGGGTGAGCTTGAGGGTGATGCCGAGGTCCTCGTATTGAATCTGCGGGATGGTGGTCTGGGTGCTGCCGAGGTACTGCGAGAGCAGCGAGCTGACGCTGGTGCCGTTGACGGTGAGGCCGGCGACCGAGGACGCCAGCGAGCTGCTGATGCCAGAGCTGTAGGTAGCGGTCACAATGGGGTAGCGCTCGCCGGCCTGAAAGCTGGCGGGCTGGTGATTGCCGCCGCGAAGCTGTACGGCGTCCAGCGTGCGGACGTCGGAGGAGTTGAGCAGGAGGTCAAAGCTGGAGCTGGAGCCGAGGAAGAGGCCGGCGTAGGTGAGGCCGCCGCCGAAGGTGCCCAGCAGGTTGGTATACTGCGCGGCGCTGACGGTGCCCGAGGCGATGAGGAAGGCGAGCTGCTCGATGTCCTGGTCCAGAGGCGATCCGTGCAGAACGAGTATGCCAGAGGCTATGGCCTGATTGATGAGCGTCTGGTTGGCGCTGATGAGCGACTGGGCCTCGGCCGCGATGCTGAAGACGCCCGCGTAGGGGGGCAGATTGGCACCAATGTTGTTGTTGGTGGTGCGGTCGATCTCGTAGAGGCGGACGTCGAAGAGGACGTCGGAGCCGCCGTCGAGGATGTCAGCGAAGGTGGCGTTGACGAGGTGGAGGGTGTCCTCGGGACCGCGCAGCAGCATGTTGCCGCCGGTGGCGCTGGCGGTGACCTGGGTGAGGTCGAAGACGTTGCGCGCCAGGTTGGCGAGCTCGGTCATCTGGTCAGCGCTGAGACCGGGGAGGTAGACGGTCTCCTCGATCTGCGGCTGGAACTGATTGCGGTTGTCGAGGGAGTCCTTGACGAGAAGGGCGGTGTGAGGCTGCACGGGGACGGCGAAGACGTGGGTTATCTGGTTGAGGACGCGCGTGGCCTCGGCGAAGTCCACGTTATCGAGATCGAGGTGCCAGGAGCTGCCGTAGCCGACGGAGGGGTCAAAGGTCGTCTGGATGCCGAAGGAGTTGTAGACGAGGCGCAGGAGGCTCTGGGCGTCACCCTGCTGGTGGAAGCTCTTCTTGCCGGGGGTGGGCTGGAACTCGACGGGGCCGCCGAGGGTGGAGGCGATCTCGTCGGCGGGTAAGAGCAGGGGGTTGCTGGTGGGGTTGTCGCTGCGCCGGACGTCGTCCGTGGCGAAGTGCTGGGCGATGATGGGATTGTCGGGGTCGAGCTTCTGGGCCTCAGCGAGCAGGGCGTTGGCCTTGGCGTCGTCGCCGTGCAGGCGGGCCTTGGCGGCGAGCTGGACGAGCTGCGTGAGGCGCTGCTCGCGGGTGACGATGAGGGCGAGCGCGTAGTCGCGGTTGCCGGGGGCCAACTGCACGGCGCGCTCAAAGCTAGTCTGGGCGGCTTCGAGATTCTTGTGCTCGACCTGGCGCGCGCCTTCAAGGTAGGCATCATCGGCCTCTCGAACCTGACGGCTTGAGAGCGTGGGCTGAATGGCAGCGTTGACCGGCTGGGGAGGCTGCGGAGGGATGGCGCCGGCGGGTATTTGTGCCGGGGTGTCAGCGGGGTTGTTCTGGGCCAGGGCGGCGAGGGAGGAGGCGAGAAGAAGGCACGCAGCCGTGCCGGCGCTCCAGCAGATGCGGCGGAGGTGGGTTGGGCGGAGCATCTTCTATTGGCTTAGACGAAGCAGCGCGGCTAACGTGCGCCGACGATCTGCAGGCCGGGACGCGCGGAGCGGTCGGGGCGGACAGAGTTCGGGGGGCGTCGCATGCCCTGGCGGATCTGGGCGGAGTCCAGGCCGAGCTCGGTGAGGGTGCGACTGAGGGTGTTGCGGTGCATGCCCAGCTCCTCGGCGGCCTTGCACTGGTTGCCACGGTGCAGCGCCAGAACCTCCAGGATGTAGCGCTTCTTGAACTCACGCACTGCATCACTGTAGGCCATGCCGGCGCTGTGCATCTGGAGGACGAGGTTATCGAGATCGCGTTTCAATCGCGCAACTTCCTTATGTGAACTTGGCGGAACTTTAGTTGCCAGTTTGCTTCGAAGGGCCGTGTTCTGTCCAGCCGGTAGGTACGTTCTGAATCTGTTGCATTCCATCGAAGAGATGGCTTTGCAGTTCCGAGGGCATGACGAAGGATACAGCATGAGCGGCCCGAAGAAAATACGGTGCGAGCAAAGAATTTTTTGTCCAGGTTTGTTCCGGAGAGGCGATGGGCAGAAAGGAGGTGATCGCCATGACGAAGACGATGCCCAGAAGGACACCGCGGCCCAGGCCGAAGAGAGCGCCGAGGAGGCGGTCAAAAAAGCCCAGCCCGACAGCGGAAGCCGTTCGCTTCAAGAGAGTTCCGAGCAGAGTTGCAACCAGCATCACAACCAGAAGGATGAGCAGAAAGGCGGTGAAGCGGGCGACGGGGTCGGTGAAGGTGGCGGCATGAATCTGCTGATGAAGTCGTATGCCGACACTTTCATAGTTCCAACAGGCCAAAAAAAAAGCTGCGATGAGGCCGCCCAGGGCGAAGGCCTCCCGCAGGAAGCCGCGCAGTAGGGCGCGGACGACGGAATAAGCGAGCAGGAGGGTCAGCAGCCAGTCGAGCGAGTTCATGGAGTACCTTGCCGCAGGAGATGCAAAGACAGAAGCAAGAGCAAGAGCAAAATCATTAACGCGGAGGTCGCTGAGGTTGCACGGAGGACGCGGATGAGCAAGTGGTTGCGCTACGCGGCGGTGAGGGCCTGCTGACCGCGGGACTCATTGCCGACTGAGCGGCCGCCGAGCGAGACGCTGACGATCTTGGAGACGCCGGGCTCCTGCATGGTGACACCGTACATGACGTCGGCCTGCTCCATGGTGCGCTTGGAGTGGGTGATGACGATGAACTGTGTGCTCTCAGCGAGCTGGGCGATGAGGCGGGCGAAGCGGCCGACGTTGGTCTCGTCGAGCGGGGCGTCGACCTCGTCCAACACGCAGAAGGGTGCGGGCTGGAACTCGAAGATGCCGACGAGCAGGGCGAGCGCGGTGAGGGCTTTCTCGCCGCCGGAGAGCAGCAGCACGTTCTGGAGCTTTTTGCCCGGGGGCGAAGCGATGATGTCGATGCCGCTCTGGTCGGAGGAAAGCCCCTCGGGGTCCGTAAGGCGCATGAAGGCCTGGCCGCCGCCGAAGAGCTTGCTGAAGGTGGCGGAGAAGTTCTGGTTGATGGCTTTGAAGGCCTCGTCGAACTTGATGCGCGAGACGTCGTCGATCTCCTTGATGGAGGCCTGGGTGTTCTCGATGGACTCGATGAGGTCGCGGCGCTGGGCTTCGAGGAAGGCGTGGCGCTGGGAGGTCTCTGTGTACTCCTCGAGGGCCATCATGTTGACGGGGCCCATGGCTTCGAGGCGCTGCTTGAGAGCGCGCGCGGCCTCTTCCTCGGCGACGAGGGCTTCGGCCTCGATGCGGATGATGGCGGCGTCTTCGCGAAGCACGATGGCCTCGACGGAGAGGTCGTTGAGGCAGGTCGATTCGAGGTGCTCGAGGTCGGAGGTGAGCTTGGCGGCGCGGGCGCTGAGCTCGGCGCGCTGTTCGCGCAGGGCTTCGGTCTCGTGGCGCAGGGCGCGGAGCTTCGTGTCGAGTTCGGACATGGCCGTGCGCAGTGCGGCGGCCTCGGCGGAGAGGGTTTCGCCTTCGGCGATGGCCTGGGCGCGCATCTCGGTGAGCTCGGTGTGGTGCGTGGAGAGCTCGGCGGTTTCTTCTTCGCGGCGCTGCTTCTCGGCGGCGGCGGCGGTGAGCTGGGAGTCGAGCTGAGCGATGCGCTGCGACTGGCCTTCGTAGAGACGGTTCGTCTGCTCGAAGTTGGCGTCGGCGTTGCGGCGGCGCTCTTCGAGGCCGGCGAGCGCAGCAGCGGCGGCAGCGGCGGCGGCCTGTAGTTCCTCGCGGCCGAGGCGCAGAGCGGCGATCTTTTCGGTGAGCCCAGTGACCTGGGCTTCGATTGTGGTGCGCTCGGACTCGAAGGTGGCGGCTTCGTCACGCTTGCGGGTGATCAGGTCCGCGTGAGACTGGCGCTGGTCCTGATTGCGGGCGGCGGCGAGCTGCCACTGCTGAAGCCGGCCTTCGATGCGGGCGGTCTCTGCCTCCATCTGCTGCAGGGCCGCGCCGGAGTTGGCGCTCTCGCGCTCGGCGTCGCGCTGCTCGTGGGTGCGGGCGTCCAGCGTTACGGTGAACTCGGCTATGTCGCGGGTGAGCGCGGCGGTGGCGAGTTCGTTAGCGGCGAGGTCGGACTCGATGGCGTCCACTTTCGTCTGGAGCTCGGCGAGTTCGCGCTTGAGGGCGAGCGGGCCCTGCTCGCGCGGTTTGCCGCCGGTGACCGTGACGTTGTGGAAGGTCTCGCCGCTGGGCGAGAGGAAGAACGCCTGGGGATGCTGCGCGGCCAGTGAGCGCGCGGTGGCGCTGTCGGGCGCGATGTAGCCGTCGCGGAGCTTAGGGAGGATGGATTCGAGCGAGCGGCCGAAGCCGTTGAGGACGCGGATGCAGTTGCGCAGAGGGATGGCGCTGGAGATGCTTTCAGTTTCCAGTTGGCCAGTTTCCAGTTGGCCAGTTTTGTGGACGAGGAAGGTTGCGCGGCCGGCAACGTCGGCCTGGAGGAGGCGCACGCCTTCGTCAGCGGCGTCCCAACTGCGGACGACGATGTAGTTAAGTTCGTCGCGCAGGAACTCATCGACGATGGTCTCGTACTGGCCGTCGACTTCGATGAAGTCGGCGAGGGTACCGAGGGGAGCGATGCCGCTGTGTTCGTGGCGGGCGTTGGCTCGGAAGATGTCGCGCACGGTGTCGGTGGAGTAGCTGTGCTCGCGGATGAGGGCTTCGAGTGAGCCGCGGCGACCGTGGAGCGAGGCAGCCTCAGCGCGGAGTTCGTCGCCGCGACGGCGGGAGGCGGTCTCCTCATTGCGCTTGCTGTCGAGCGACTGGCGGAGGCTGGCGATCTCGGCGGCGAGGCGCTGGAGGCGCTCGGTGACACCTTCAAAGGTGAGTTTGGCCTGTCCGCGCTGCACGCCGAGTTGCTCGAGTTCGGCGCGCGCGGCGGCGGACTCGGATTCGAGGCGGGACTTCTCCTGCTCGAGCGCAGAGAGCGCGGCCTCGGCCTGCGCGATCTCGTTGTTGGCCTGCGCCGCGCGTTGCATGGCCTGCATGGCGCTGTGGCGCAGCGTCTCGGCCTGGGACTCGGCGGCGAGGACGTTGCGCGTGGCCTCGTGCGCCTGCGCCTGCTGCGCGTGGGCGGTGTTGCGGGCGGCGGTGGATTCGGCGGTGGCGGTCTCAAGGAAGCTGCGATGTGACTCCAACTCACCGGCGAGGGTCTCCAACTGGGCGCGCGACTGGGCGAGGTCGTCGTTGTCGGCGGCGATGCGCTGGGTGAGCTCGGCGACGCGGTCGGCGTTGGCGGCGGTGCGAGCGGCGATGCGTTCGAGCTCGACGGCGCTGGTGTTGGCCTTGGCGGCGGATTCGCGAATTTCGCTATCGAGCTGATAGCCGCGTTCGACTCCGGTGGAGTGCTCGGCGTCCATGGTGTCGAGTTCGGTGGCTTGGGCGTCGATGAGTGCGCCGAGGCGCGTGATCTCAGCCGCTGTGATGGCCTGCTCGGCGTCCATCTGGGTGAGGCGGCTGGCGATGACGATGCGCAGCTTGCCGCGCAGCTCCTCGCGCAGGGCGGTGTAACGCTCGGCCTTGGCGGCCTGGCGCTTGAGCACGCCCATCTGCCGCGTGACCTCCTCAAAGATGTCATTCACGCGGGAGAGGTTTTGTTTGGCGGACTCGAGGCGCAGCTCGGCGAGGCGCTTCTTGGTCTTGAAGCGGGTGATGCCGGCGGCTTCTTCGATGATGCCGCGGCGGTCGAGAGGCTTGGACGAGAGCAGTTGGCCGATGCGCTCCTGGCCGATGATGGCGTAGGTCTCCCCGCCGAGGCCGGTGCCCATGAAGATGTCCTGGATGTCGCGGAGGCGGCAGATCTTGCCGTTGAGCAGGTACTCAGAGTCACCGGAGCGGAAGAGGCGGCGGGTAACGGTGATTTCGCCTGCGCGGACGGGGGAGCGGCCGAACTTGCGGCGGCGGATCTTGAGGACGACGTTGTTGGTGGCGCTTGTCTCGGAGGCTTCTGCTTCAGCTAATTTCTTTGCGGGACCCTCGGCCTCGTAGGTGGTGCCGGGCTGGGCATCGGCGACGGCCTCTTCGCTCTCCTGGGCGGCTTCGGCGCGGAGGGCGGACTCGTCCCAGTCGCTGGCGGTGTCAATGGAGGTGACGGTGTGGTCGCCGACGATCTCCGACTCACCCTCCGCGAGGGTGTTGCCGTCGTAGACCTCGGGATCGACGAGGGTGAGCGAGACCTCGGCCATGCCCAGGGGCTTGCGATCGCGAGTGCCGGCGAAGATGACGTCTTCCATCTTGATGCCGCGGAGGCTCTTGGCAGACTGCTCGCCGAGGACCCACGTGATGGCGTCGGCGATGTTGGATTTACCGCAGCCGTTGGGGCCAACCACGGCGGCCAGGCCGGTTCCGGCGAGTTGCACCTCGGTGCGGTCGCAGAAGGACTTGAAGCCGAGCATCTGGATTTTCTTCAACTTGAGCAAGGGAGCAGAACCTCAACTGGAAAGGACATTGGCGGAAAAATTAGAGCGCCGCTAGGTCGAATCGTAAGCGGCGCAGGGGTGCGAATCAACACGCTGGGACAAGATGTTGTGGATAAGCGCGTACCGAATGCCCATGAGGCGAAGGGCCTGAAAAATCGGAGTGGCCGGGCGGGCGCCCGCGCAGGGTTTTGGCCAGCGACGAGTGCTTCGCATAAATGAGCTTGCGCGGGGGCATTGTGATTCCTATAATTCGCATCACCCCGCAATATTCCCTGGTGGGGGGTGGCTGAACGATTTTCAGCGCTTAAAGTGCGCTAACCTAAATAAGAGACAATCTGACACATCTGCTTCGAGGAGCTTCCACATTATGAACAAGGTCGTACTTGCTTCGCTGCTGGCCATCGCCGGCACGGCAACTTTGGTGTCGTCTGCGCTCGCGCAACAGCCGGCTGGTCAGGTGGCGATGTCCGCCGATGAGTTTGCGGCCTACAACAATGCCAAGACGCAGACTTCTCCAGCTGCGCAGGCTGCGGCTTTTGAGGCCTACCTGAAGGCGTATCCCAACTCCTCGGTGAAGACCGATGTGCTGAACCAGATTCTGTTTGACGACAGCCAGACCGGCGACGAGGCTGCAACCCTGAACGCCGCCGACCGCCTGCTGGCGATCGATCCGAACAGCCTGCGCGCGCTAACGTTTGAGGTCTACTACAAGCGCCTGGACGCGGATAAGCTGACGGACCCCGCCGCCAAGACCGCGGCGCTGGATGCCGTGGCTGCCTATGCGCAGAAGGGCCTGAACGCGACCAAGCCTGCCGGGATGGCGGACGCTGACTTTGCGCAGTTGAAGGCAGCGACCCAGCCGACCTTTGAGAGCGCGCTGGCCGACGATGACCTGTCCAAGAAGGACAGCGCCGACGCCATTACCGCGCTGAAGACCGAGATCAACGGAGTCCCCGCAGACCAGACGCAGGCCGTTGGACCGGTGCTGCAGGACGAGTACGTGCTGTCGCAGGCGTACTACACGGCTACTCCGCCGGACCTGCTGAACTGCGCCTGGTGGGCGACGCGTTCGGCGTTTTATGCTCCGGCAGCGTACAAGACGACGATCCAACCGCTGGCCAACTACTGCTACAAGAAGTACCACGGCGATATGACCGGGTATGAGGCGATGCAGACCGCGGTGCAGACCAACCTGAATCCGCCGGCGGGATTGTTTGACGGCATCAAGCCCGCGCCGAAGCCGGAGGACATTGTCGCGAATCTAATCGCGACGACGCCGGACCTGGCGACGCTCGCGTTGGGCGACAAGGAGACCGCGTTCCAGTATGGCAAGCCCGCGGACGCCGATAAGGTGTTTGATTCGGTCAAGGGCAAGGCAGCGGAGTTTCCGGATGTGGTGGTGACCGCGGCTACGGCCACGTCACTGCAGGTAGAGGTCTCCGACGATGCCGTGGCCAACAAGACTGCGGACTTTACCTTCAACTTGACCACTCCGCTGACGACGTTGCCTGCCGTCGGGTCGAAGGTGACAATCCAGGGTACCTATGCCAGCTATACGGGGAATCCGCTGATGATCACGATGAGCGACGGCTCTTTGGTGGAGAAGAAGAAGCCCGAGCCGGTGCGTCGTCCGGTGCATCACGTCGCGCACTAGAACGAGACTGCTGCAAGTGCAACGGCCTCCCGCGCGGGAGGCCGTTGTGTTTTGCAGGCAGGTTATTTTGCGAGTAGGTTGACGAAGAGGCGGTAGGCGCCGGGGACCGCCTCGGGTAGCTGGCGGTAGAGCGCGAAGGCGACGTAGGTCCAGCGGCCTTTGCCGAACTGGGTAGTGATGAGACCGCCGCGCTGGGGGGCCTGGCCGGGGTCGTGGGTCTCGGTGAGGGCGGTGTAGTGGGAATCGAAGGTGCGGAGGAAGCCGTGGCCGCGCTCTTCGATCCAGCCATCGAAGTCGGCGGGAGTGATGCGGTTGGGGGTGGTGAGGAGGGTGTTGGCCGCATCGGGAACCGGGGGGTCTTGTTGAGCTAAGAGCTTAGAGGACGCCCCTGCGGGGCTTTGAGCGAAGAGTAACTGCACCGGGGCGGTTTCATCGACGACGGTGCCCTGGGGGACGTTGGGCGCGAGGGCGAGTGCGTAGGGGGCGTCGGCGGAGGAGAACTCGCCGGTCTGGTACTGGACGACGACGTTGCCGCCGTTCTTTGCGTAGTCGAGCAGGGCCTGCGTGGGCGCGCCGTGGAGGTCGGGGTGGGCGGCGTAGGTGCGGACGCCGAGGATGACGGTGTCGAAGTTGGCGAGGTTAGTCGGGTTGAGGTCGGCGACGGTGAGGAGGGTGGGAGGGAGGCCGATGGAGGCCAGGGCCTCGGGGACGGCGTCGCCGGTGCCGGGCAGATAGGCGATGCGGCGTGCGTCGGGGAGCTTGAGGTCGACGGGGACGACGCGATCGGTGGCGGGCGTGAAGTAGTTGGTGCGGGGCAGATCGCCGTAGCCAATGGGGCGGTAGCCCTCCGAGGCCGGCTCGAGGCCTCGCCAATTGGCCGTCACTCGCAGCGTGGCTGGAGTGAATTTGCCGGAGGGATCGCTGACGCTGAAGGCTGACTCCGCGGGTACCCCGGGCTTGGGGAGCATTCTGGGCATGGGCAGCGGCGATGCGAGCCAGCCGGAGGGCGCTTTCACTTGCAGGATGGGCGGCGTTGGAACATCGTGGATGCTCAGGGGTTCATTGGTTGCGAGGAAGACGCTGAAGTGGGTAGAGGATGATTCCGGCGTGGGGAGAATCTGCGCGTGGCTGGAGACGGAGACGCTGAGAGCGGGGACGAAGCGGATGGGCTGAGGGCCGTCGTGGACGATGGCGGGGAGGATGATCTCGGTGTCGTTATAGACCAGTGCGGCGAGGGCGGTAAGTGAGGGGATGCTCTGGGGTGCGTTGCGGAGCGCGGGATCGTCCAGGTCGTAGGTGGGCTGCTCGATGTTGCCGCGATGGAAGTAGGGGCGCTGGACGAGGTTGGCGTCGGCGGCGCTGAGGGTGAGCGTGGCATCGAGGCTGGCGGGGAGCGCTGTGCCTGGGTCTGAGTTCAGATCGGGGCCATTGCCCTTGGCGTTTGCGAGGGCGCGGGCTTCGAGATAGACGGGTTCGATGGATGATTTAGAAAGCGTGAATTTTATCGGTACGGGTTGGCCGGTGGGGATGTCGCCGGATGCGGAGGTGGTGATGGCGTCGAGCGAGAGGCCGAGTGAGAGAGTGAGCGCGACCGTGAGTTGGGCCTCTTTGATGCGGAGTTCGTGGAGGACGTTTTGTTTTCCGGTGGGGGTGAAGTTTGAGGTGTCATCGTTGACGCCGCCGATGAGGCCTTTGCATTGTTGGAGCGCCGTGGCGAGATCAGGGGCGATGGCGGCGGGGTGACTGGCGTTGTAGTGCGCGGCGGCCGCGGCGATGGCAGCGTGGAGACGGCCGAGGGCTTCGCGGAAGATGGGTGGACCTTCGGGCGCCAGGGTGGCGATGCCTTCGATGCTGGTGTCGATGCCGTCGAAGAAGCTGTCTTCGTGCTCGGGTTGAGTGGTGAGGCGCGAGCTGTAACGGTGGTAGCCGACGTCGAAGGTGCCTGATGGTGCGGTGCGAATGCCGGGGCCCATCTGGGACTTCTGCTGGCTGAGGCCGATGCGGGCGAACTGGACGTAGCTGCGTGCGGGTTCGCCGGTGTCGCTGAGGAGGGGATCGGTAGTGCCCTCGTGGACGACGACATCCACAGTGGGTTCGATGGTGGTGACCTCGCCGGTGACGTAGTTGGTGAATTTGGCGGGCGTGTATTGGCCGGTGGCGTAGTCGAAGAGGCCCTGCGCGGTGATGGACTGCTGCGGCACACGGGCGTAAATCTTGAGCGGCTGCCAGGGCAGGATGCCTTCGGCGGTGAGCTCGGGGAAGACCTTGGGGTCGCCTGCGGCGAGGAAGGCCTCCTGCGCGACCTGGCCGGAGACCTGGTGCTGGCCGTGGCCGTCGGTGACGCCGCCGATCCATGTGCTGGTGAGGACGAGGGGGCGGTAGAGGCGGATGGCGCGAACCACGTCATAGAGCACGCGGTCATGGCCCCACTTGGCGAAGGACTCCTCTTTCGTCTTGGAGAAGCCGAAGTCGACCTCGGTGCCGAAGAACTGGTTGACGCCGGTGTAGCGGTCGTTGGCGAGCAGCTCCTGGGTGCGGAGCAGGCCGAGCGCGTCTTCGAAGTCGCCGGTGACGGCGTTCTGGCCGCCTTCGCCGCGGGTGAGGGAGATGTCGGCGACGCGGGCGCCGAGGCCGCGGGAGTAGAGGGTGAGCATGCCGCCGTCCTCGTCGTCGGGGTGGGCGACGATATTTAGGATGGAGGCGCGGGTGTTGAGCTTGCGGAGGAGTTGTTCCAAGCCGCGCGCGCCGGTATCGATGGGGAGCTCGCGGCCGTCGCTGGCGGAGACGCGCTCGCCGCGCAGGTTCGCGGGGTCGGTGAACTGCGGCGTTTGCGCGGAGACTGTGAGAGTGAGCGCGAGGAGGATGGGCGCGAGCTTCATGGTTTCTAGCTTCGCATAAACACGATCATGCACAAGTCTTGAGAAGGCAAACCTCCGGGCCAAAGCCCGAGATCTTTCGCGGGAATGAGACCCGAGGCTGAAGCCTCGGGGTACCTGATTCTCGTCGCAACAAAGTAGACTCGCGGGATGGAGAAAGCGCCGCAGCTCGAACGGTCGCTGACGTTGCGCGGCGCGGTGACGCTGAACCTGCTGGACATGATCGGCGTGGGGCCTTTCCTGACGCTGCCGCTGCTGCTGGCGGCGATGGGCGGGCCGCAGGCGATGCTTGGCTGGGTGCTGGGCGCGCTGCTGGCTGCATGCGACGGGCTGGTGTGGGCGGAGCTGGGTGCAATGATGCCGGAGGCAGGGGGGACGTACGCGTATCTGGGCCAGATGTTTCCCGGGCGCTGGGGACGGTGGCTGAGCTTTCTGTTTGTGTTTCAACTGATGTTCTCCGCGCCGCTGAGCGTGGCGAGCGGGTGCATCGGGCTGGCGCAGTATGCTGGGTTTCTGTCGCCGGCGCTTCGGTCGAGTGCGGCGGTTCATATGCTGCACGTGGGGCCGTACAGCTTTGGCGTGAGCGCGGGGCGCGCGAACTGGGTGGCGATTACGGCCGTGGTGTTGGCCGTGGTGCTGCTTTATCGCCGGCTGAGCGCGATGCGCGGGCTGGCGACGGCGATGCTGGCGCTGGTGCTGCTGACGCTGGGGTGGGCGATGGTGACTGGACTCCTGCATGGACACATCGATCCGGTGTTTTCGTTTGCCCCCGGAGCGTTCCGGTTGAACCATGCGTTCTTCGCGGGGCTGGGGTCGGCGATGCTGATTGCGACGTACGACTACTGGGGCTACTACAACGTGACGTTTCTCGGTGGCGAGGCGACGGAGCCGGGGCGGACGATTCCGCGCGCGGTGTTGCTTTCGATTGGGATTGTGGCGGTGCTGTACCTGGGACTGAATGCGAGCGTGCTCTCGGTGATGGGCTCTCCGGCGATCATAGCGGCGGGTGGGAGCCTGGACGCGCGACGCGCGTTGCTGAGCGAGTTCATGCAGACAGCGTATGCGCCAACGTTGGGAGCGTATGCGGCGCTGCTACTGGGGCGGTTGGCGGCGCTGCTGGTAATGGCGACGGCGTTTGCAAGCGTGTTCGCGCTGCTGCTGGGGTACTCGCGGATACCGTTTGCCGCGGCGAGGAATGGGAACTTCCCGGCGGTGTTCGGACGGCTGCATCCGACGCGGGGGTTTCCCTATATCGCCCTGTTGACTCTGGCGGGCGTGGCGTGCCTGTTCTGCTTCTTCTCGCTGAGCGATGTGATTGCGGCGCTGGTGGTGCTGCGGATCGTGCTCCAGTTCGGATTGCAGCAGGTGGGGGTGATGGGGCTGCGGATTCGGCGGCCGGAGATGGCGAGGCCGTTCCGGATGTGGCTGTATCCGTTGCCGCCGCTGCTCGCGCTGCTGGGGTTTGGGTACATCGTGTTCGCGCGGGTGAACTTTGGGCGGGAGTTACTGCTTGCGGGGATGGTTGCAGTGGCGGGAACAATTGTGTTCACGCTTCGCGCTGCATCAACATCCAGTGTGCGGCCGGGAGCGTAAATTAACCGAAGGGCCTCGGCGTGCGTCCAAAGCGAGGACGATGCGAGAGGGAAGGGAATCAACCATGCTGCTGCGAACCAAGTCAGAACACGAAATTGCGAGCTCCGAGATCACGCCGTGGGAGACCTACAGAGCGTACCAGCAGACACGGCGGAGCCTGCTTGCAGGAATGGGCGCGGTGGCGGCGACGGCGGTGTTGCCGCGCCGGGCGAATGCGGCGACCAAGCTGAGTGTCAAGCCTTCCGCCTATACGGTTCCCGACCGCGACACGACGCCGGAGGCCAAGGCGCAGAGCTACAACAACTTTTATGAGTTCGGCGAAGACAAGAGCGATCCGGCGCACAACGCAAGCAAGATGCACATCCGGCCCTGGACGGTGAAGGTGGAGGGGCTGGTGTCGAAGCCGCAGGTGCTGAATATTGACGACCTGCTGGCCTACAGGCCGCTGGAGCAGCGCATCTACAGGTTTCGGTGCGTCGAGGCGTGGTCGATGGTGATTCCATGGGACGGCTATCCGCTTGCGGAACTGATCAAGTTCGTCAACCCCCTGCCGAGCGCGAAGTTTGTGCAGTTCATCTCCAAGCAGGATAGCAGCGTGATGGAGTTGCCGGAGGGGATTGAGTTTCCGTACTCCGAGGGGCTGAGGATGGACGAGGCGATGAACCCGCTGACGCTGCTGACCTTTGGGAGCTACGGCGAGGTGCTCGCCAACCAGCAGGGTGCGCCGATTCGCGTGATCGTGCCGTGGAAGTACGGGTTCAAGTCAGCCAAGAGCATTGTGCGGATCAAGTTTACGGACAAGATGCCGAGTACGACGTGGAACGACATGGCGCCGGATGAGTATGGCTTTTACTCCAATGTGAACCCGAGCGTGGACCATCCGCGGTGGTCGCAGGCGCATGAGCGGCTGCTAAATACGAATACGCTGTTCCCCAAGGTGGTTCCGACGCTTATGTTCAACGGGTACGGCGACCAGGTGGCGGGGCTGTATGCGGGGATGGATCTGCGGAAGAACTTCTGAGGGACACACCACAATCCACTTGACAGATAGCGATTCCGACAACAAAATGAATCACCACGGCCCAGTCCACAATTTTTCTGTTGAGGTGTCGCGATGATGAATTGTGCGAGGAGGCTGCTGCTTGGAGCCGGTGGCTGCCTGATGCTGCTGGCCACCAGCGGCTGCCTGCGGGTCTCGCCGAAGATGCCGAAGCTTCTGGCTACCGCGGCCCCGATTGAATACTCCAACAGCGCCTTTGATGCCGATATCGCCAGCTATCATGCAGCCCTCACGGCCGGCAACCTGGATGCAGCCAAGACGCTCCGGAACCAAATCGTCTTCCGGGTGATGGCTCAGATAGACACTGCTTATGACAAGTTCGAGTCCGAGCTGGACACGCATCGCGCCGGCTATCAAACCAGTACCGATGCGGCGCAGTTGGGGCTGACTACTGCAGCGACACTGGTTGGAGCCTCCGCCGTCAAGGACATCCTGAGTTCCACGGCCACTGCGCTCCAGGGAGCGACACTTTCCTTCGACAAGAACTTCTTTGAGCAGAAGACTACTGCGTCGCTGGTCTCGCAGATGCGGGCCTCACGCAAGACGCTCCAGGCCCAGATGCTGCTGAACCTCTCCACGCGCGATGTGCAGAGCTATCCGCTGGAGGCTGCCTGGACCGATGTCGTGAACTACTACTACGCCGGGACGATTCCGTCGGCGTTAGTGGATATCTCCAGCAAGACCGGCAACGATGCTCTCCAGGCCGACCAGAATCTGAAGGCCGTGGTGAAGGAGTTGACTCCTACCACTCCAGTGCAGGCGCACATGGCCATATCCATTCGCTCCGAGTACCAGCAACTGAGCAAACAGATTGCTACCGGGGATCCGGTGCAGATTGCGAGCGCGTCGGATGAGTTGCACAAGATCCTTACCGCCGCCCAGATTCCCTGCGATGCGAAGGCGTCGCCCGCTGCGCTGCTCGATTTGTACAAGAAGGCCATGAGTGATGCGGCCGACAATGATGCCGCGCTCGAAAAGCTCAACAGCGCAGTGCAGTCGGCCGCACAACCCTGACGCTGCTTCAAGGAGGCATCCATGCCCGGAACTATTCCCGTCTCAGGCGAGCTTACGATGGAGAATCTGGCTGCCACGCTCACGCGGCGCGAGCAGCTCGACTTAGAACAGGTCACAAAGCTCGTGATCGATACAACGCAGCCGCGCAACCTGGTGACGACCGTAAGCCAGCCAAACCAACTTGGCTCCATCAACATCTGCGCCGCGGGTGGGACGAACGACGGGACAAAGATGTTCTCCACAACGGCCTACATCTGTGGCGCTCAGAAGAAGATCGATTTGTACCGGTTGCCCTTGTGACGCCTCGTTGCATCTGGGCCATAGCGTTCCCTTGGCGAGACCGCACAGAGCAGCTCCTCTGGGTATGATTTCTAAGTATGCCCAACCGAGCGATTCCGTATCTGAAGGCCGTCGTGCATCTGCTGTGCCTGGCGCCGCTGCTGTTTCTGCTGAACATGTACCGCAACGGTTCGCTGGCGGCTGAGGCCGATCCGGTGAATTACATTACGCACTTCACCGGCAACTGGGCGTTGTGGATTCTGCTGACCGATCTGGCGATTACGCCGGTGCGCAAGATTCACCCGTCGCTGGCGTGGTTGATTCGGCTTCGCCGCATGGTAGGGCTATATGCGTTCTTCTATGCGACGCTGCACCTGCTGACGTATGTGCTGCTGTTCAGTGGCTATGACATTCCTGCGGCGATTGCTGGGCTGCGCGGGGGGCATCTGCTGGAGCCGTGGCGGCAGTTGAAACTGATCTGGCCGACGATGCTCGACGACCTGCGGAAACGGCGATTCATCCAGGTGGGACTGGCGGCGTGGGTGATGCTGTTGGCGCTGGCAGTGACCTCGCCGCTGCGGGTGCTCCGGGCGATGGGCGGAAAGAACTGGCAGCGGCTGCACCGGCTGATCTATTTGGCGGCGGCGGCGGCGTGCATTCACTACTGGTGGCTGGTGAAGGCTGGAGTGCGCACACCGTGGAAGGACACGGCGGTGCTGGTGGTGCTGCTGCTGGCGCGGGTGGTGTATGCGGCGGTCAAGCGGCTTCGCAAGGGGCGCACAGCGTCGCCTGCCATAGAGTTGGCGCAATAGAAGCGTTACTCGGCGACGCCTTCAAACATGTCGGTGGACTGCCGCGCAGGTTGCGGCACTGTAGTGGCGGCGAGAGCGTAGTGCTCTTCCTGGCCCAGCTTCTCGAAGAGCGGCTGGACCTGTTCCATGAGCGGCTTCTGGGTAGCGTGGGCGCGGAAGGCGTCCAGCTTGCGCTGCTGGACTGGGCGGATATCCAGCGTGAGCGTCCAGGGCGCGGGCAGCGGGCGCAGGCGCTCGGGGAGAAAGTAGCTGGTGGTGACGTAGAAGAGCCGCTGCGGTGTGTGCAGTTCGCCGACGCCGATGTAGCGTTTGGGCGAGCCGGCCCAGTGGAAGGCGGCGGTTGCAGCAGCGGAAACCATCGTGTGGTCGGCGTGGGTGTTGACCGCGCCGTCGCCGCCGAAGGTGAGGACGACGTGCGGCCGGATGCGGCGGATGCGTTCGACGAGTCTGCCGGCGAGTTCGGAGATGTTGGCGAACTCGAGCTGGCCATCCTGGTAGTCGAGCATCTCGTGGTCCTTGACGCCGAGCACGTTGCAACTAGCGGCGAACTCGGCGCTGCGCAGTTTGCCCAGCTCCTTGCCGCTGGAGGCGGTGCCGCGATAGCTGCCGGCCTGGCCGTCGGTGAGGCACACGACGGTGATCTCCACGCCGCCATCGGCGGCGAGTGCCAGCGCACCTCCGAAGGCGAAGCATTCATCGTCAGGGTGCGCGGTGATGCAGAGCAGTCTTAGAGCCAACTTGTGTCCTCCTCCAAAATCTCTTGCACAAATAGGTCGCCAGATTCCAGCCGCTCGTCCAAGGCGGCCTCCGGGTCGCAGGCGGCGACGGGAGCGAAGGTGCGGCGATGCAGCGCGCAGGGGCCGTGTTCGGCGAGTGCCTTGCGGTGTTCCGGCGTGGCGTAGCCCTTGTGCGCGGCGAGGCCGTAGCCGGGGTAGAGAGCGTCGAATTCGCACAGCAGGGCGTCGCGATAGACCTTGGCGACGACGGAGGCGGCGGCGATGGAGAGGCAGAGCGCGTCGCCGAAGTAGAGCCGCGTCTGGGCGCAGGGGTGGTCGATGAGCATGGCGTCGATCATCAGGTGATCGGGGGCGACGGAGAGCCCTTCGACCGCGAGGCGCATGGCCAGGCGGGATGCCTGGTAGATGTTGAGGCGGTCGATAGTCTCGGCATCCACCTCGGCTACGCTGACGGCGAGTGCCACGCGGCGAATCTTGGCGTCAAGCTTCTCGCGCTGGGCGCGGTCAAGTTGCTTGGAGTCCTTGAGGCCCATGCGGGCGAGCAGGCCGGTCTTCTCCGGGAGGACGACGGCAGCGGCGACCACGGGCCCGAAGAGCGCGCCGCGGCCGACCTCATCCACGCCGGCGATGACGTGGTAGCCGTGGTAGCGGAGCGCCTGTTCGGGGGCATCCGAGCAGACCAACTGCTTCAGCATCTGCTGTTTGGCGGTGGCGCGGGAGACGCCGATGGGCGACGGGATTTTGAACAGAGATGCCATCGTCAGAGAGGGGACTGTGAATGTCCGTGACTTTGAGTTTAGATGAGACGCGGGATTTTCATTTCGCCGAGGGGGAGGATAGGCGACGTCAGGCTGAACCGATTTGATAAACCGCATACGACAATCAGCCCCAGTCTGGCCTATGCTTGTCGCATAAGTATCACTATGCTTGGTAACGCAGCCCTGCAACGCTTCCCCCTCCGTCCTGTTCGACAGAAGCCCTGGAGTTTCAGCTATGCGAACTATGATCCGAATTGAGCCGCGAAGCCGGATGCGAACCCGGCCCCAATGGAGCGCGGTAGTTGTGCTGTTTTTGTTGCCGGGGCTCGTGGGGATGGGGTTGGCTCAGGAGCCCGCCGCCACGCCGGCACAGACGCCCGCTGCCGCAAGCCCTCCAACTGCGACGCCGGCTCCCACTGCAAATGACCAGGCGGCTCCCGTTCCCGCTGCGCCTGCTGCTGGGCCCGACGCTGCGGCGACCCCGGCGGCTCCTACAACGGCAACTCCTGTTGCTGCTCCCGCCGCGACGGGGAAGGATGGAAAGCCGCTCAAGCCAAAACATCCGCCCAAGCCCAAGAAGGTGAAGCCGCCGCCGATGGTGCCCGTCACCATTCAGCGGGGTGTGCTGACCGTAGACGGCTGGACCGGCAAGGCCGACCTGAACTACACGATCATGGACCTGAAGTACATCTACCTCTGGGCGCCAGGCATCGGGACGGTCGTGGTCTCGTCGGATCCCTTCCCCGGGGCGCAGATCCAGGGTAATGCGATCGATGGCCACACCCTCACGGTGAATGTGGAGGGCCACACGCTGCAACTGACCTCCGAACACAACCTGCTCTCCGGCAAGGAGCTGGTCAAGGCAGCCTATGTGCTGCTGGATACAGCCTATGTTCCCGATAGCCCGCAGTACCCGCAGTTTGGATACGGGACTAGCCCCAAGGCTCCCTACGCCTGGCCGGCGTCGCTGGCGAACTATACCGGCGATGTATCACGGGCTCCGCCGCTGCCCAAGAGCCTGCTGCCTCCACTGAAGACCCAGACCACCTGCGCGACGAAACCCGACGGAACCAAAGGGGATTGCACGGCCGCGCCAATGGTGATGTATCCGGTGAAGGAGTCCAGGAACTCGGAGAAGGATCTGGAGAAGGAGAAGAAGAAGGCCGCGACGGAAGAAGCAAAGAAGGAAAAGAAGGCGGCCGCGGCTCCATCTGCGACTCCGCCGCCGACAACAGCTACAAGTCCAAACAAGACCCAGTAGCGAAGAGACGCGTATCGCTGGGTAAGACAAGAGCGGCGACCCGATGGGTCGCCGCTCTTTCCTGCTGATAACAGGCTGAAGTTAGGAGGCGCGCTCGACCTCGCGCAGACGGGCCGCCTTGCCGCGCAGGTTGCGGAGGTAGAAGAGCTTGGAGCGGCGCACCTGGTAGGAGCGGACCTTCTCGACCTTGTCGACGACCTTGGAGTTGTAGGGGAAGATGCGCTCGACGCCTTGGCCGAAGCTCATCTTGCGGACGGTGAAGCTGCCCTGCGGGCCTTTGCGGCAGGCGATGACCATACCTTCGAAGGCCTGGAGACGCTCTTTGTCGCCTTCCTTGATCTTCACCTGGACGCGGATGGTGTCGCCGGGGGCGAAGTCGGGAAGGTCGGTGCGCTGGAGCTTGTCAGCCAGCTTCTGCATGATGGGATGGATGGACATGGTGTGATTCCTTACGAAAAGTCGCAGAATTCAGTTTACATGAAATCCGGTGGTTTGCAGCCGATTTCCACACTCTGCCAGCGACTTTGCGGCTCTCAGACTTCGCTCTATCTCTTGAGCTTCGCCGCAGAGGAGAGCGCCTGCTTCATCTGGCCGCTTGCTGCGGGAGTGCAGGTAGTGGCGCTGGACGGCCGCGGGTCCGCGGACTGGAGGTCGTGATCGGTGAACCCATAGCTGCGCAGGGTGTAGCACGGGCCGTCGTTCTGGGCCAGTTGCGGCTTTATCCTGACGCTGGGCGTCATGACGAACCGGAGTATAGCAGGAACTGGCTGGACCTCAGCAATCGTGAAGGTCTGCCTGGACAAGGGTGGAATCCGAAGCAAAGAACCCGGTGGGGCTTCTTGCGGCGCCTTGGCGGTCTGGGCGAAGTTCGGAGCCGATGCCGGAGACTGAGCCGATGCGAGCGTCAGAGCGGGGACAATGCTCGCCATGGCAACCAGAACTGCTGCGGGGAAGCGAAGCAGGGACATGGGCCACCTCTACGCGGGATTGTAGCCCCTTGGCTTGGCCAGATTCAACGCATTCACTGCGGCTCGCCTTCAGCTTGGCGTTGAGGACGTTCTAGCTTGTGTAGCCCAGGCTGGAGAGATACTCGCGGTCGTCGTCGGTGAGGTCTGCGTTGGCCAATAAATCAGGGCGGTTGGCGAGGGTCTTGGCGAGTGCGGCATGGCGGCGCCAGCGGCGGATGGCGGTATGATCGCCGCCGCCGAGCGGCTCGGGAATGGCGATGCCGCGCCACTCGGCCGGGCGCGTGTAGTGGGGGTAGTCGAGCAGGCCGCCGGAGCCGTGGGTGGCGCGGGGGACGCCGCCGGGGGTTTCGAGGGCCGTGGGGTCGTCGCCTTCGCCGAAGCTCTCGTAGCGAGACGAGTCGGCGTGGCCGAGGACTCCAGGAAGCAGGCGCACGACGGCGTCAACGACGACGGCGGCGGCGAGCTCGCCGCCGGAGAGGACGAAATCCCCGATGGAGAGTTCCTCGTCACATAGCAGTTGGCTGACGCGCTCGTCTACGCCTTCATAGCGGCCGCAGATGAGGACGACGCGGGCTAGCGAGGCGAGGCGGCGTGCTGTGGATTGGGTGAAGCGTTTGCCTTGCGCAGAGAGCAGGATGACGGATTCTTTGGTGGTGTCGCGGATCTCCTTGGATGGGATGTTGAGGGATTCGAGACCTTCGAAGATGGGTTGCGGCTTGAGCACCATGCCCTCGCCTCCGCCGAAGGGACGGTCGTCCACGGTGCGATGGCGGTCATGGGTGAAGGTGCGGAGGTCGTGGGTGTGCACCTCGGCGAGACCGGAGCGCAGGGCTCGCTCCAGAATCCCGTGATCGAAGGGTCCGCGAAAGAAGTCGGGAAAGAGGGTGATGATGTCGAAGCGCATAGGACAGGGAATAGGAAATGGGGAATAGGGATTAGGAGTGACGGCGATGGGTTGAGTTTACGGTGGATAGTAAAGGCAAAGGCAAAAGCTTTAACGCGGAGCTCGCGGAGGTTTCGCAGAGGGCGCGGAGTTTTCCTCGGTTGCATTTGCTTCCTCGATTGCACCGTCGAAGAGGCCGGCGGGCAGATGCATGACCACGCGGTGGTTGGCGAGATCCACATTGTCGATCCAAGCGCGGATGAAGGGAACCAGGACCGGCTCGGCGCCAGGGGCCCGTTCGACGGCGAGCAGGGGAGCGGCGTCCTCGAGGCGGGTGCGGCCGTCGGGCGCCGTGGCGAACTCGACGTCGACGATGCGGCCGACGCGCTGGAGACCGTCAAAGAGGTCGCACTGCAGCAGGTCGCCGACGTAGAAGGTGTCTTCGGCGAGCTTAGGGAGGGAAACGGCGCGAATGAGGAGCTGCTGGCCGGCGAGCGCTTCGGCCTGCAAGATGGTGTCGCATCCGCTGAGCTTCAGGACCACGCGGCCTGCATTCTTGCCGGTTGGGAACCAGTGTTCTTCGAGGTAGATGGGGGCAGCATCCGCAGCGGGCGCAGTTGCGCCGGACTTGGCGAGGAGAACCTCACGACCGGCGGCGAAGATCTCGGGCAGGTCGCTGAGGGGCTCGGCGAGCAACTCCCCGCGCCGTCCCTGGGGACGGATGAGGGTGGCGATGGCGACCCAGTGGGCTGCCGACGCGCTAGTCATTTGAGGTTGCTCACGTTCGCTAGGTCCTCCGCTGCCTTGCGCAGCGCAGGGCAGGCTTACGGGTGTTCGGTGCGAGGCGCTGCATCGGCCTCGGGGCGTCCGGTCTCGACGATGTCCAGCGAGAAGCGGCGTTGCAGCTTCATGCTGGCGGCGCCGAGGATGGTTCGCAGCGAACGCGCGGTGCGTCCCTGCTTGCCAATCATCTTACCGATATCAGAGGGGGCTACATGCAGGCGGAGCACGGTGGAGTCGGCTGCCGTCAGTACTTCCACCCGTACCTTATCGGTCTCATCAACCAGGGCACAGGCAATTTCCATTACCAGGGTCTTCATTGCAGAAGCAGCCGCCTGGCTGTCCACAGGGATATCGGTTTCCGTCACGCGTACACCTCGGGAGGATCTGCAAGGGCACTGTCGCTGATGGAGCCTGCCTCTCTTGCCTGGAGGAGGTCTCGTCGCAGCCGACTCAGGAATGCTCTTACAGGATCGGCAACATTGGAAAGACCACCCATCCGTTCCCGGGGTACGGGAGCTTCCAGATTGTGTGGCCATTCTGATGCAAGTCTACGCGATTGTATAGTTTACGAGCCGACTCTTTAGGCATCCGCTGGACGCCCCTGTAGTGTGCGGCTCATGGTTACTTTAGATGGCAGCGACCGCTTCGGCTTCGAGTGGCGCATCGGCGACCGGCACAGGTGATTTCAGCAGCTTGCCGACTGTCTCAGAGAGACGCGCGCCCTTGGAGGTCCAATAGTCAATGCGGTCACGCTTGAGGTCCACGCTGGCAGGATTGGTGCGTGGGTTGTAGGTGCCCACCACCTCGACCGAACGGCCGTTGCGGGCGCGGTCCTTTTCAATGACAACAACGCGGTAGTGGGGCTGCTTGCGGGCGCCAACGCGCGCCAAACGAATCATCAACACTGGGGGTAGTTCCTCTCAAAAAGCTTAGATATGTTCCGGGTTGTCCGCCTCGGCAACTGGACTGTAGCAGAGTTGCTGGGCATCGGCCTGGCCGGCGGACGTTCGAGTCCGAACAGCTCTCATCATAGCGGAAATCGCCTTTTTTTGATAGCGGATTTCTCCTGCTGCCGGATGGCCATACAGCCAGCCGGGACCGTTTTGCGGTACGCTTCCAGCGTACGAGGCGAGAGCCGGGAGAGGCAGCATGCGACGCGAGTACCACAGTTGGTTTTCCACAGAGCTGGAGCGGCCGATGGAGCTGCTGATCTTCGGGCACGACGGCCAGCCGTTGATTGTCTTCCCGACTGCCCGCGAACGGTTCTTTGAGTTCGAAGACCGCGGCATGGTGAATGTGCTGCGCGACAAGATCGAGGCCGGACGGTTGCAGCTCTTCTGCGTGGACTCGGTGGACGCCGAGAGCTGGTACAACCGCGAGGCCGAACCCAGCCAGCGCGTTGCAAGGCATGTGCAGTACGAGAGGTACATCCTGAATGAGGTGTTGCCGTTCCTGCGGTTGCGGAACTTCCGTCAGAACCTGGCAGCGGTCGGTTGCAGCTTTGGCGGCTACCATGCGGTGAATATCAGCCTGCGCCATCCCGAGACCTTTACCGGCTGCCTGTCGATGAGCGCCGCATATGACCTGGTCGCGCTGGGGCTGCTGGACGGCTTCTACAACGAGGATACCTACTACAACCTGCCGTTGGACTTTCTGCCCAACCTGACGGATGCGAAGATCCTGGACCGTCTGCGCCATAACAACTTTGTGCTGGCCACGGGCAAAGACGATGCGAGTTGGTCGGACAACGAGCGGCTGGGGGCACTGCTGCGGGCGCGGAATATTCCTATGCGTCTGGACGGGTGGGGCGATGACAGCCCGCACGACTGGGCGTGGTGGCAGCGGATGATCCAGGTCTACCTGTAGGCGGGCCTGTCCCGGAACGGTTTCATCCGTTCCGTTGCAAGAGAGGTTGGAAAGCGGGTAGGCGGAGTCTCGGATTCCCTTTTCGGGACTCTGCAGATGAAGATTGCGGCTGACCTGAATCGACAGCTGAAGTAGAATCGAGCTTTAGAGGCTATAGTTTGCCTCGGTTAAGGAGTCCCCCGTGGTGTCTCCACCTAGTTCGATTGATGCCGTGCCGGTTCGTACCGCAGTGCGGTTTCCGTTGCACATGGAGATTACGCTTTCCA
>Ga0302201_10000175_pt1 | contig 55180 bp, 47 predicted proteins | sample II_Bog_N3_2_FD_194586 | JGI IMG/M metagenome (GOLD analysis project Ga0302201, IMG submission 194586) | Peat permafrost microbial communities from Stordalen Mire near Abisko, Sweden - II_Bog_N3_2 | ecosystem: Environmental > Terrestrial > Soil > Wetlands > Peat | place: Sweden: Abisko... | reverse complement strand
AAGGGGCCAGACACCGGCGAAAGGTAGCGGAGGGTAAAGTCATGCGTGATGTTACTAGGAGTGGGGGCTAAGACGGCACAAACCACTCATTGTTTCATGGGAGTTCGAGGAATTCAAGGAGGGAGGGAGTTTTATCCGGTTCTCGTGGTATGAGTTCCGCACCACGATCGCATACCCCGGGCTGCTCGCATCGGCTGCGCAAGGCGTGAACCCGGGCACGCGCTAGCGTCTGCCAATCAGGTCCCTCGCCTCATCCAGGATCTTCTTTTCGGCCGCGGACAGCGAACCGAATCCATGGCTGTTTATCTTGTCCAGGATGCGGTCGACCTCGGCGCGAAGGTTGCTTCGGTCGCCTATGTTGACGCTGTAGGTGGCCGCGGCCACCTTGGCCGAACTCTGCCGCTTCACCCAACGGGGAAGCTCGATGTCGACCTCAGCCCTGCCGAGGCTCCAGTTTGAGTCATGCACATAACGGAAATAAATCCAGCCCGCCGCCATTCCGCCCAGATGGGCTGAATGCGCCGCGCTTCCGAAAGGCGATGCTGAGCCGAGGATCTCGTAGAAGACAAACCCGCACAGATCCAGGGCAATCATCACGTAGGCGACGACCTTCGGCCTTACGCTTACGGGAAGGATGAAGAAGAGGAGCAGGGTGATTTCGCGGTTTGGAAAGAAGCACGCGTAGAGGATCACCAGGGCGGACGCGGCCGCGGACGCCCCCAGCAAGACCTCGGGGCCCCTCCAGTGCACTGCGGACCAGAAGGCACCGCCGGCGAGCAATGAGGCCGCGTAAAACGCTGTGAACCTGCGCGTGCCGAGTATCGGCAGAAGTTCCCTCCCGACAAAGTAGATGACAATCAGGTAGCTGACTACCTGGAGGAGGTTGCCGGTGTCGTGGAGGAATCCGTAGGTCAGGAGCGTCCAGACGTGACCCGACTTCAGCCCAAACACGGAAAGGCCGAGCACGGCTTCAAGCCCGGCCCTAGCGCCAAAGAACCGCGTAAGTGCCATCTGGATGATGTAAATCGCGATGATGAGCGATATGAGCCACGTGATGACGCTGGTCTGGCGTCTCTCGTAGTTGTCGCGCATATAGGGGCGATCCTGCAGCATGTTTTAACCGTAACCGCGCCGTCACCGAACACAAGCCGCCTTAAGGTTAATCCCGACTCATTTGCCTTCTAGTTGCCTGCACCCTTCTTGCCGGACGGCCTGCCGATCGATACCCCCTTGACAGACGGCCCGTGGCACTCTCCTTTCTCATGTCACCTATGGCCAACAAATCTGACAAATGGGCGCAGAATGCGGCGGGCAAATTTTACGTCGACCAGCAGTGTATCGACTGCGACCTTTGCCGCGAGACGGCGCCCAATTTCTTTACCCGCAACGACGAGGGCGGCCACTCGTTCGTGAACAAACAGCCCGAGACTGAAGAGGACATCGCCCAGTGCATGGAAGCCCTCGAGGGCTGCCCGGTCGAGGCCATCGGCAACGACGGCGAATAAGAACGGGATAGGCCCCGCTCCTTGGGGAATGTGCCGGGCATTGTTAAGTCGTTTCATTTTTTGCGTTAACAGGAGGCTTGTTTTTTGCCCGCCGCCTGTTAGCCGTCGGCCTTTATGAAGCGTGCGTTAGCGAGCTTATCCGCCGGACTGCTGGCCCTTTCCCTTTGCCCGTCCCCCGCTCGGGCCCAGGCTGCGTACAGCCTAGCCCCGGTCATGGTATACTCGCCGAGCGTGGCCAACCAGTCACCGGCGGGCAATTTCGCGATGCCGGTGTCGGCGCTGAGCTACGAGCCGCTGGTCGACATAGAGCCCCGCAACCAGGCCGAAGCACAGTCCGATGTCACGATCCGCGGCGATACGTTCGAGAACACGGGCATGCAGATCGGTGCGCTCTCCGTGATCGACCCGCAGACGGGGCATTACCTGACGGAGCTGCCGATCGCCCCGGAAATGCTGGGTGCTCCCACAATCCTCACGGGCGCGGACCTTGCCCTTCAGACCCTCAACTCCACCGGCGGGGCCGTTTCGTACGGTTGGCGGCCCGTGAGAAACGCGGGCGCCCTCTCGGTCGCGGTGGGCGACGACGGCCTTGGGCGTGAGGAGGTCTACCAGGGTTGGGCAAGCTCGGGGCCGAGTCACCTGGCAGCCGATGCCGATTGGGCTCATTCGTCGGGCAACGGCACGGTGCCGTTCGGCGATTTCCACTTTGACCGCGCGGCGGCGCGGGCGCAGTGGGTCACGCCGACCTCCCAGACCGACGCCTTTGCGGGGTACCAGGCCAGTTTCTTTGGCTGGCCGGATCTCTACACCCCGTTCAATTCCGACGAGACCGAAAACCTCCAGACCGTGCTGCTGGCCGGCAACACCCGAGAAGACCTGGGCGGGGGGCAGTTCTTTGAGGCCGGGGTCTTCTACCGGCGCAACAAGGACGACTATGCGTTCGACCGCTTTGCGCCCCTTTCGCAAGTGCACCCCTACCAGCACACCACATGGGAATATGGCACGGCAGCGGGTGGCAAAGTGGAGGCCCTGGGGCTCCTTCTCAATTATCACGCCGAGGAGACCAGCGACTCCCTCAGGTCTACGTCCCTGATCTACGGCCCCTACCACAGCCGGACCCTTGAGAAGGCCTCCCTGGTCCCTGAGCAGCAATGGGCCCTAGAAGGGGGAATACTGGACCTGAAGGCAGGCGCCTCCTACGACAAATCCAATCACGACTCAGGGGCGGTCTCCCCCATAGTAGAGCTTTCGCAGCTATGGAGCTCGAGCGGGATTAGGCGGCTCTACGCCAGCTATTCTGAGACGACCGAGATGGCGTCCTACACGGCCCTTGATTCAAGCCCGAGCGGCGGCCTTTTTCTGGGCAATCCCAGCCTTGGCCGCTCGGAAAGCCGCAACTGGGAAGCTGGGCTTTCGGGTACCCTCTGGGGTTGGTCAGGGCAGGCGGCCCTGTTCTACAGGAGGGACGATAACCTGGTCGATTGGACCTACACCAACGGGGTCTTCGGAAGGTCGGCGAACCCCGTGAACGTGGGCACCGATGGGTTGGAACTGGTCGCGCGCCACTCCTGGGGGCTCGTGTCCGTCGTGCTCGGATACACGGCGCTTGCCAAGGACGCCAGCTACCTGGGTGCCCCGGTCACGGCGAGCTTCTACGCACTCAATTACGCGCGCCAGAGGCTGACGGGCGCCTTCACCCTCCAATTGACCGAGAACCTCGTTCTGCGGCTCGACAACGCCGCCCGGATACAGGCGGCCGACAGCCTAAGGACGGAGGGCGGCAATGATGCGCTCATCAGTTCGTTGGGCATAAGTTGGCACCCTGCCGGCCGTCGCAATCTCGAGCTCACCGCACAGATCGACAATCTCTGGAACAGCGCCTTCGAGTCCGTCCCGTCCGTTCCCGCATCGCGCCGACAGTTGTCTTTTGGCGCGACCTACGGTTGGTAGGGCCGATGCCCGACAATCCCTTCCTTGACCCCGCCTTCCACATTCGCTGGACGGCGCTTAGGCCCGAGCTCGTGGAAGCCTCCATCGACGAGGCGATCCGCCGCGCGGAATCCGCGCTCGTGGCGATCGAATCTGCGCCCGGGGAGCCGACCTTCGAGAACACGCTGCTGGCCCTCGATGAAGCGAGCGACGCCCTGAACCGCGCGTGGAACCGTGTCACGCACCTGCAGTCGGTCGCCGATTCCCCCGAGTTGCGCGAGGCGCACAACAAGGTGCTCCCGAGAGTGTCGGCCTTCTTCGCCCGCATTCCCTTACGACCCGCCCTTTGGTCGAGGTTGAAGGCCTACTCCGAGGTCCCCGGGGCCAGGGCGCTAAGCCCGGTGCGCGCGCGCTTCCTGGGGGAGACGATCGCCGAGTTCCGTGACGCCGGGGCGGACCTGCCGCCCGAGGGCCGGGCTCGCCTCGAGGCCATCCAGGCCGACCTTGCGCAGGTCACTCAGCATTACGCCGAGAACGTGCTCGATGCCACCAACGCGTGGCAGCTCATAGTCCGCGATGAGGCCCGGCTCGCGGGGCTTCCGGCGCACGCCAAGGCGCGCGCTCGGGCCGACGCCGAGGCCAAGGGCCTCGGGGCCGAGGGAAACCCGGCCTGGCGCTTCACGCTCCACATGCCGTCGCTTGAGCCGTTCCTGACCTACCTCGAGGACGATCGGCTGCGCAGCGAGATGTGGCGAGCCGCCTCGCGTGTCGGTGCCGACGCGCCCCATGACAACACGCCCCTGATATCGCGGATCCTAGAGCTCAGGGCTGAGAGGGCGCGCCTGCTGGGCCGGGAGCATTTTGCCGATCTGGTGCTCTCGCGCCGAATGGCCAAGACGGGAGAGCGGGCCCTTGCGTTTATCGAGGACCTGCGCCGGCGGTGCGCGGCGGCCTTCGTGCGGGAATGCAGAGAACTGGAGGAGTCGAAGGCCAGGGACACGGCAGCCCCGGCACAGCTCCTGGCGCCCTGGGAACTCGGCTACCGCGCGGAGCGGCTCAGGCGTTCCCACTACGACTTCGACGAGGAGGAACTCAGGCCCTACTTTCCCATGGACCGCGTCATGGCAGGACTCTTCGAGATCGCCGGCCGCGTCTTTGGCATCCGGGTGACGGAGCGCCCCAAGGGATACGTCGAGACGTGGCACCCGGAGGTCCTCTTCTACGATGTGAATGACTCGAGGGGTCGCCACATCGGCTCCTTCTACGCCGACTGGCACCCCAGGGAGTCTAAACGGGGTGGGGCATGGATGAACGGCCTGATCACGGGGGGCTCCATGCCCGACGGCTCCCGAAAGCCGCACCTCGGCCTGATCTGCGGAAACCTGACGCCGCCGTCCCCGGGCCGGCCGGCGCTCCTCTCGCACCGCGAAGCCGAAACAATTTTCCACGAATTCGGGCATTTGCTCCATCACCTTCTTGGGGAGGTGGAGATCAAGTCGCTCAACGGCACGAACGTCGCATGGGACTTTGTCGAGCTGCCTTCGCAGATCATGGAGAACTGGTGCTGGGAGCGGGAGGGGCTGGACCTGTTCGCTCGGCACTTCGAGACCGGGGAGACCATTCCGGAGCCCCTGTTCCAGAAGATGACCGCCGCCCGCAATTTCAGGTCGGCATGCGCCACCATGCGCCAGGTCTCGTTTGCGAAGATGGATCTGCTTCTTCACATGCGGGCCTCCGAGTTCTCGGGGACCGCCGACTTGGAGACCAGGGTGCGCGCGGTGGTGGGCGACTGCCTCATACCGACGGAGCCCGCTTCGCCCACGATTGTCAGGCGTTTCACGCACCTCTTCTCGGATCCCGTGGGCTATGCGGCCGGTTACTATTCCTACAAGTGGGCTGAGGTGCTCGATGCCGACGCGTTCACGCGGTTCCGCAAGGAGGGGATCTTCAACGAAAGGGTGGGGCGCGAGTTTATGGAGCGCATCCTAAGCCGCGGGAACTCCGCGGACCCTGCGCAGCTCTTCCGCGATTTCATGGGTCGCGACCCCGACATAGCGGCGCTCCTTTTGCGCAGTGGACTGGCGGCTTGAAAACGCGGCACTTTGGCCAATATTAGGGGACTCAAGATGAACATGCCTGCGCTTCTCGCATTCTCCTTCTACATCCCTCCGCAGATCCTGGTTCTGCTCTTTGTCTTCGTATTTGGGTTCTCCATCTACGCCCAGATCAAGGTATCGAGCGCCTATTCCAAGAATCTGAAGATTCCCTCCCGCGGAGGTATCACCGGGCGCGACGCTGCTGCGGCCGTCATGGCGCGAGCTGGGATCGCCGATGTGGAGATCGTGGAGACCGAGGGTCATCTGACCGACCACTATGACCCATCCAAGAAGAGGCTCGTCCTCTCGTCGGAGAACTACAGGGGCACGAGTTTGGCGGCGATTGGCGTTGCCGCCCACGAGGCCGGCCACGCACTGCAGCATCAGGAAGGCTACCAGATGCTCGAGTTTCGCATGGCGCTTGTGCCGGTGACCCGCATCGCATCCGGCGTCGTTCCGTTCATCTACCTTGCCAGCTTCTTTTTTGCCCGGATGCTCAGCGGCCCGATCCTGGACATTGGCATCATCGCGTTTGCGATCCTAACGGTCTTCCAGCTGGTCACGCTGCCGGTCGAGTACGACGCCAGCAGGCGCGCCAAGGTCCAGTTGGTTTCACTTGGAATCCTCGATCAGGACGAGATGGTCGGGGTCAACCAGACGCTGGATGCAGCGGCGCTCACCTACCTGGCGGCTTTCATGGCCGTCCTCCTGAACCTGCTCTCCCTTCTCTCGAGGCGGAATTAAGGGGACAGGACGCTTCGGATCTCCGAGGCGAGCACGTCGAGCGTGAACGGCTTGTGGACGAAGCCGGAAATGTGAACGTCTCCGACCCTTTCGGCGACTCTTTCCCGATTGTATCCGGTCATCATGATGACCGCGATATCCGGACGCATCTGCCGGATCTCCCTGATCATGTCCCCAACGTCCATTCCTGGAATCCTAAGATCGCTTAGGATAAGCACATAATCGTCGGGAAGCTTCCTCATGAGCGCTAGGGCCTCGGTGCCATTTGCGGCCGTGCTGGCTGTGAAGCCCAGCTTTGGAAGCGTGCGCGCCACGAGCATGCGGACGGCGGGATCATCCTCCACGATGAGGACCCGTCCCGATCCGCGCCATTCCAGCCAACCGGCTATGGGTCTGGCCGGGAGCGGGCTTGTTGCCGCCATGGGCGAATGATCCTTCATGACCGTTGGCGGTTAGGAGCTTGGGTGAAAGGCCTGTGCGATGGGCACAGGGAGTGCGCGTCTACAAATCGGCACAATTGGGCCCAACACGAGTGGGGGGACTACGTAGGCCGACCGGGATGAATTCCCGCTCAACAAGGCCCACGTTGGGCCTGCCATAAATGCCGCCTAAGCGATTGACGTCCCGCGTCCGCCGAGCACCTTCAAAAGACTCATCCGGAGGAGTGGCTGAGTTGGTTTAAGGCACCTGACTTGAAATCAGACGTGGGCGCAAGCTCACCGGGGGTTCGAATCCCTCCTCCTCCGCCAACTTTGCGCCCCATTTACCGGGCGATTTGGAAGCTAGGAACCAACACGCTCCGGCGGCCTCCAAAGGCGATTCTCCCTGCTGCTGATCGGGCCGGCCGGGGGTGGGCTTGACATCATTTGGGCCCGAGCGGTATCCTACAGGTTCTTTATCACCCTCACTTTTAGTTTAAAGTGGGCCCTGGGGCCCGCTTTTTTTTTCCACACTTCCAACATATGAGTAGCGAAATTCTTTCCGTCCTTGAGTACATGGAGAAAGAGAAGGGCATTCCACGCGCGGACATGATCGCGACGATTGCGAATGCGCTCAAAACTGCTGCCCAAAAAGGGGTTAACTCAGGCCAGGAGTTGAAGATAGACATCAACCCAAAGAATGGCCAACTGAAGGCCTGGGCGTTGATGAAGGTGGTGGATTCCGTCAGCAATCCTAAGACCGAGGTCCACGTTGAGAAGGCCCAGGCTATCAAGCCGGGTGCCGTGATCGGCGAATTCGTCGAGAAGGAGGTTGATCCGTCGACACTGGGCCGGATCGCGGCCCAGACCGCCCGCCAAGCCGTGATGCAGAGGCTTAGGCAGTTCGAGAAGGACCGCATCTATGATGATTTCAAGGACCAGGTCGGCAACATCGTGACCGGGACTGTCCGGCGGCGGGAGCGCAACGACATCTACATCGACATTGGCAAGGCCGAGGCGGTGATGCCGGCAAAGGAGCAGGTTCCGATGGAGGAATACCAGCCGGGTGACCGCATCCGCTGCCTCCTGCTCGAGATCGAGAACACCCCCCGCGGCCCGGAGATCATCCTCACCCGCGCCAGCCCAAAGTTCGTCAGAAGGCTATTCGAACTCGAGGTCACTGAGATTGCGGACGGCACGGTCAAGATCGAGGCCTTCGCCCGCGAGCCGAGCTACCGCACGAAGATTGCTGTGTCGTCGAAAGACCCCAAGGTCGATCCGGTTGGCGCATGCGTGGGCGCCCGTGGCGCCCGCGTGAAGACGATCGTTCGCGAGCTTGGCGGCGAGAAGATCGACATCATCAAGTATTTTGCCGATCCCCGGGAAATGGTCATCGAGGCGCTCAAACCCGCGAGCCCCCGCGAGATCATCATCGACGAGCGCAATCGCAGGATCCTCCTGAAGGTGGCGACTGACGACCTTGCAATTGCGATCGGCAGGAAGGGTCAGAATGCCCGCCTGACCTCGCGCCTGATCGGCTGGCGCATCGACATCGAGGAATTCAAGGCCGAGGGCGACGATCCCCGTGGCAACGCCGTAAACGCTCTCGTCAAGTCGCTTGGCCTGGATCCCGCCATCGCGGGGCGCCTCGTTGACATGGGCATCAATTCTCCCGCCGCGTTTGAAGGGGTTGTCGCTGACGATCTCGTGGGCGCGGGATTCACAGCCGAGGAAGCGCAGGACGTGATCCAGCGCGTAACCTCCTCCTGACCAAACCTAAGTCCGCCGAATGAGTACCCGTATCCACGAACTAGCCAAAAAGCACAATATGGAGGGCCGCGATATGCTGGCACTCCTGAAGGAGCGCGGCTATGTCGCGGCGGACACGAAGTCTGTCTCTAGTACCGTCAGCAAGATCTACATCGAGGAGATCGAGAAGGAATTTGCGTTGAAGGCGCAGGCCGCACCGGCAGCTCAGCCAGTCGTCCCTGCAGTCCCGGCCGCGCCGGAAGCACCGGCCGCCGACCATTCGAAGTCGAGGAGCCCCGTCGGTATTTTTGTGAAGTCAGCCCAGGACGTCGCGCGCGAGCGCGAGGCTGTGGCGGTCGCAAAGGCCGGGATCCCGCCGCGCCCGGCTATGCCGCCCGCCAAGGCGCCCGCGCCGCCGCCGCCGCGCCCTGCAACCCCTCCCCGCATGGCCCCCCTTTCGCCCGCGGCGACTCCCACGGTGGCTTCTCCCGTGTCCAAGGCTCCCCCGGCCATTTCGCAGCCCAAGCCGGTCTCGCTTCCCTCCGCCCATGCGGTTGAGGCGCCGAAACCTGCAGCCGGACCCCCGCCGCTCCCGGTGCGAGCCCCCACCTTCCCGAGGCCCCTGCCTCAGATGGCGCCTGCGGCATCCTCTGCGCCGGTCGTCACGGTCGAGGGCGGCCTGAAGGTCATCCACCTGAAGCCTCCGGTCATCGTGCGCGACTTCGCGGTGGCCCTGAGCCTCAAACCCTTCAAACTCATCTCCGAGTTGAACCAGATGGGCGGTTTCGCGTCGATGAACTCGACGATCGACGAGGCGGTCGCCCAGAAGGTCGCCGAGAAGTACGGGTTTGTGCTGGATATCAAGCACCGTGGCGACGCCACGCAGCAGCAGCAGTCCAAGGATAAGGGCAAGGCCAAGCCGGCGGCCGACGATTCAAAGGACATGGTGACGCGGCCTCCGGTCGTGGTCATCCTCGGCCACGTTGACCACGGCAAGACCTCGCTCCTAGACGCCATCCGAAAGGCGAACGTCGCGGCGGGCGAGGCGGGTGGGATCACCCAGCACATAGGCGCTTACCAGGTGGAGCACAACGGCAGGAAGATCACTTTTCTGGACACCCCGGGCCACGCAGCGTTCAACAAGATGCGCGCTCGCGGCGCGTCCGTTACCGACATCGCGGTCCTTGTGGTCGCAGCGGATGACGGCTTCATGCCCCAGACTGACGAAGCCCTGGAGCACGCCCGCAACGCCAAGGTGGTCCAGATCGTTGCCGTCAACAAGATGGACGTAAAGGGCGCAAACCTCGACCAGGTGAAGGCCCAGATGCAGCAGCGCGGTATTGTGCCGGAGGACTGGGGCGGGGAGACAATTACCGTGCCGGTATCGGCGACCAAGGGAACGGGAGTAAACGACCTGCTGGAGATGATCCTGCTTCAGGCCGATGTCCTGGAGCTCAAGGCTAACCCGAAGGCTGACGTGGCCGGTGTGGTCATCGAGTCCCAGGTCGACGTCGGCCGCGGTCCCCTCTCAACGGTCATCGTCCAAAAGGGGGTCCTCCGCACGGGAGACTCCATCGTGTGCGGTGCCCAGTGGGCCAAAGTTCGCGCGATGTTCGATGACAAGGGTCTTCCCATCAAGGAAGCCCCCCCTTCAACCCCTGTCCGCGTCATCGGCTGGTCGGGAACGCCCGACAGCGGGGCCGCCTTCAGGTCCGCAAAGAACGCACGCGAAGCGGAGAACCTAGCGGAGGAGGAGGCCCATCGGCTCAAGAAGGCGGTCACGACCGTCGACTCGGCGCAAAAGGACATTTCGGTGGAGAACCTCTTCGCCAATATCGCGGCGACCCAGCAGAAGGTACTCAAGGTCATCGTCAAGGCCGACGTGTTCGGCTCTGCGGAGGCCGTGAAGCAACTGCTTGAGGGCATAAAGAGCACAAAGGTCTCGCTCGAGATCGTCTCGGCGGACGTCGGGCTCGTCACAAAGAACGATGTGATCATGGCCGCCGCCGCAGGTGCCACGATCCTCGGTTTCAGCACCAAGCTTGAGAACGGCGTCACGCCGCTCGCCAAGCACAACGGAGTCCGCATCGAGACCTTCGAAATCATCTACGAGCTCGCGGACAAGGTTCGCGAGCTGATGGCGGACCTCCTCGACCCCGACATCAAGGAGATCAAGCTCGGCGCCGCCGAGGTGCGCGCCACATTCCCGTTGGCAAAGGGATTCGTCGCGGGCTGCCTCGTGACCGAGGGCAAGGTGAACCGCAATGCAGCGGCGCGCCTGCGCCGCGGCAGAGAGATCGTGCACGAAGGGAAGGTCGGAACCCTCAAGCGCTTCAAGGACGACGCGAACGAGGTCCGGGCCGGCCTGGAGTGCGGCATCAAGCTTGACGACTTCAACGGCTACCAGGTCGGTGATGTGATCGAGTGCTACGACACCCAGAAGGTTCGAGCGTCACTCTGACGGGCCGGCCTCCCGGCCCCATAACGTGTCCAACCGCATCGTCAGAATCAACGAGCTCGTCCAGCGCGAGATCAGCGACATCTTGCGCCAGCGGCACACGGCCGAAGCGGTGGCCATCACGGTGTCCGAGGTGAGGATCGCTCCGGACCTTCGCGATGGCCGTGTCTTCGTTGCCATCCTAGGCGATGCGGCGACGGTCGCGGACCGGTTCCGCTGGCTCCAGAAAAAATCGCCCGAGATCCGCGAGGAGCTGGCAAAGCGCATCGTCCTGAAGTTCCTGCCGCATCTCACCTACGTGCTCGACAAGTCGAGCGACCGCGTGGCGCGCCTTCTGCGGGCCATGGATGAGATCGAGCAAAAGGCTGAGCCGTCCAAGGCCCCGGGCCATGAGTAAGTACTACCCGGAATTCTCAGAGGCGTTCCCGAAGCTCCTGGCCGCGCTCTCGGGTCGTTCCGTGGCCGTGATCGGGCATGCCCGGCCCGACGGCGACTGCATCGGCTCCCAGGTGGCCCTTGCGCGTGTCCTCAATGCCCGGGGTTCGCCGGCCCTCTGCGTCAACCCGGACCCCGTGCCCCGCAGGATCGCCTATATCGCGCGCGGCGTGAGGTTCATTGGGACCGATGAGGCCCTGCTTCTGCCGGGTGCCACGGCTGCCGTGTTCGTCGACTGCGCGGACCATGCGAGGGCGGGCGAGCGACTGAAGGCCCATTTTGCACATCCTCTGTGCACCGTGGACCACCACCTTTCCAACGGGGGATTTGCCGAGTTCAACATCGTCGACAGCGGTTCTGCCGCGACATGCGAGATCCTCGCCGGGGTGTTCCTGGACGCGGGGATCACGATCGACAAGGACACCGCCACCGCCCTTTACGCGGGGATCGTGACGGATACCGGCCAGTTCCGTTACAGCTCGACGTCGCAGCGGAGCTTCATGCTGGCCGGCGAGCTTGTTTCACGCGGAGCGTCGCCCTCCGTGGCGGGCTACGAGCTCTTTGAGAGGGAGTCCGCGGGCAAGCTCAAGCTCCTGCAAATCTTCCTGGCCTCCTTGTCGATGGAGCTCGAGGGCAGGGTCTGCATCGGCACGCTCAAGGCGGGCGTGTACGCCGAGACCGGTACTACCGCCGAGGACACGGAGGGTCTGGTTGATTTCGCGCGGTGCGTCGACGGGGTAGACGTAGGGGTCCTCGTCGAGGAAAAGCCTGACGGGAGCTTCAAGGCCAGCCTTAGGGCCAAAGATCCCCTTTGCCGCCTAGACCTGGTCGCGGGACTTTTTGGAGGCGGAGGCCATGCCTGTGCAGCGGGGCTCAACCAGAAGACTGGAATCGGCAACTTCAGGGGCAAGCTCCTCGCGGCCCTATCTGAGCGCCTAAAGGTGGTAGATGCGGATCGGGCCGCAAGTGGGACAAAGTAGGCCATGCTAGGACAGCAAATCGAACTCGACGGAGTGCTCCTCGTCGACAAGCCGGGCCAGCACACCTCCCATGACGTGATTGCTCGCCTTCGCGGGATCCTTCGCACCAAGAAGATCGGCCACGCCGGGACCCTTGATCCGATGGCTACGGGCCTTTTGATCGTCCTTGTCGGGAAAGCGACCCGAGTCTCGCAGTTCATGATAAGCCTGGACAAGGAGTACGAGGGCACGATTGAGCTCGGTAAGACGACGGATTCCCAGGACGCGGACGGCGAGGTGATGGAGACTCGCCCGATTCCGGCCCTCACGGAGGCAGACGTTCGCGAGGCAATAAAGGGGTTCCTGGGCGACCAGTACCAGATGCCGCCGATGTTTTCGGCCATCAAGATGGGCGGCGTGCCGCTTTACAAGAAGGCGCGCAAGGGCGAGGAGGTCGCGCGCGAGCCGAGGTTCATCCGCGTCATGTCTTGGGATGTGCTCGGCTTCGAGTCCCCAAACATCCGCTTTCGGCTTCGGTGCTCCAAGGGAACCTACGTGCGCACACTCGCCCACGATCTCGGCAACAAGCTCGGCTGCGGGGCCCACTTGAGCGCGCTGCGCCGGACCGCCACGGACCGCTTCAATGTCTCCCAGGCCCTTACCCTGGACCAGATTGAGAAGCTCTCGATGCCGGAGATTCAAAGGAAGCTGATTCCCGTGGGCGAGGCCGTTCCGAGCGTTGCGCTATGAGCCTGACTGCACACTTCGAGGGACTGGACCGGGTTGCGCTCCCGCCTCGCCCGCTTTTTGTTGCGATCGGCATCTTTGACGGCGTGCACCTCGGGCACCGGTCGGTCATCGAGAGTGCGGTCCAGTCGGCCCGGCACATGGGGGGGGTGTCCGTCGTTCTCACGTTTGATCCGCACCCAAGCGTCATCCTAAAGCCCGGCAACCCGACCCGCATGATCCTCGACTTGCCCTCAAAGCTGGCGAAGATCGGCTCCCTCGGCGTCGATGCTATTGTGGTGCAGCCCTTTACGACCGACTTTGCCGCGATCTCAGCCGAGGACTTTGTCCCTTTCATCAAACGCCATCTTCCCAGGCTCGCTGGCATCTATGTGGGAGAGAATTACAGGTTCGGAAAGGGCCGCAGGGGCGATGTCGCGATGCTGGTGGCTGAGGGCCGCAAGCACGGCATCACCGTTTTCAGCGCCCCGCGGGTCAACCTTGACGGTGAGCCCATCAGCAGCACGAGGATTCGCGAGCGGATCCTTGCGGGCGACATGAAGGGGGCAGCAGCGCTTCTTGGCTACGTTTACAAGGCCGAGGGCACAGTGGTCCACGGCAAGCATTTGGGCAGGAAGATCGGCTTCCCGACGCTCAACCTGGGTTGGTCACCCGACCTAAGACCGCTTTACGGGGTGTATGCGGTCAGGGTGAGCGGCTCCAAATCCTACGGATGGCTCCCTGCGGTGGCCAACTACGGGCTGCGCCCGACGGTTGAGCAGGCCGAAGAGCCCAGGCTCGAGATCCACCTCCTGGTGGCATGCCCCTATGGCGCGGGCGATCCCGTGACCGTGGAATGGGTGCGTTTCCTGCGCCCCGAGCGAAAATTTGCCGGAATTGAGGAATTGAAGGCCCAAATAGCCCGGGACGTCGCCGAGGCACGTGAGGAATTTTCCTTGCCGTGATCGGCGTCAATCCTGCTTAATTTCCAACCCGGTGCTAGCGGACCCTTAGCTCAGTTGGTTAGAGCGTTTCCTTGACATGGAAAAGGTCACTGGTTCGAGTCCAGTAGGGTCCACCATCTTGGTAAGGAATTGGAACTACACGAGATACGGATCATTTGAACGGTCAGATCGCGTACCCGCAATGCTCCCCCTTAGGTCACGGGGGATTGGGCTTACCGGATCTCTTACGTTAGTGGCCTCTTAGGGCCGTTAGGTGTCATACCCAAGGCGCGGCATTCTGCTTCTGGCAACTAAGTTCGAATTCACGAGCACGACTTCTGGCGCCTACATTCGCATTTCTGGCGGGGAGTTGCTTCGATTACCCGACCTCGACGGTCGAATTCGAATCTACAGCACTCATCCAACATTTTGCGAAGCAGCATGCGCCCCCTGCGGACTCTACTCTTCGTCGCCGTTAGGGTGATGCCCAGGTCTTTGGCGATTTCGTCCAGACCTATCCCATCAAACTCATGCCGCACCAGTACTGCCCTATAAATTGGGGGAAGCTGAGCAATGAATCGCCTCAGAGAGGGGGTCAGATCCACGGCATCGACGCTGCCTCGATCCCCAGGATCCGATTCAAATTTAAGTTCGGCGTGGTCTCTGCGTCCTCGGTAATGATCAATCACAGCATTGCGGGCTATTTGATAGACCCATCCTTGGAGTTTTTCAGGGTGGCGAAGAGTAGTCAGCCGCCTGTGGATACTATAAAACACCTCTTGAAGCAGATCATCGGCGTCAGCATCGGTTCGGGTTCGTCGGCGCAAGAAGGCGCGCAGGGGTGCTGAGAACTCTTTCCAGAGTACCTCGACGGATGTGCTGGCGCCTGACTCCGCGCGGTTAATCACAAGTCGATTCCCATGTGCTTAGCAAAGGAGAGTGATTCCCACCCGCATTTTTTCCAGAAACTGCAGCCCTTTCTATTGTTGGTCGCCACGAGAAGCAGTGCGCGTTTCATCCCCATGGACTTTAGCATGGCTAGGCTCCGATCCACAAGTTCACGGCCTATGCCCGTTCCCCGATGCTTTGAATCGACCGCCAGATGGTAGAGGAAGCCGCGCCGATTGCCGTGACCGGCCAATACCGCCCCAATTATGGTACCTGCTGAAAGGGCGACGTAGCTGGTACCGGGATTGCGCGCGAGGTACTCGGTCAGTTCAGCCCTGCGGTCATCCTCGGCCAACTCAACGCCTTCTGAACGGGTCCATAGTTTTCTGGCGGCGGGTATGTTGCAGACGCGCATGGCTCGGAAAACGACATGGGGCGATGAGGCCTTCTCTGCCTTTTTCACGGTCAAGCGCAGCAGGCTGGCGTGCAGCACGCGGAGCCTGGTTTTATCGCCGTAACCTCGGCGGCAAACACCTTGGACTCAAACCCGCGCTTTGATTCCCAACTCGTGATCACCTGATCGCTGTTCCCCTTGGGTTTGATGGAGATCTCCTCAAACCCGGCTCTTTCGAGGATGGCGATGAGGTCTGAATAGAGTGTCGCGCCTGCGAGACAGCCGCTATGGAGCGCTAAGTCCTTTTTTACCTCGTCGGATAGTATCTCCCGGGCGACAACGTCTGAAACGGCCAGGCGCCCGCCAGGCTTCAGTGCCCGAAAGGCTTCCCTGTAAACGGGACCCTTGTCCGGACAAAGGTTGATGACGCAATTGGAAATCACGACGTCAACAATTGCATCTGCAACGGGCAGGGCCTCGATCTCTCCAAAGCGAAATTCTACGTGGGAATACCCCCCTTTCTTTGCATTCGCCCGGGCCCTGGTGACCATTTCCGGGGTCATGTCGACTCCGATGACCTTCCCCGTCGGTCCTACGGCTCGGGCGGCCAAAAAGGCGTCGAAGCCTGCACCAGACCCAAGGTCCAATACGGTTTGACCCAGTTTCAGGGACGCCAGGGCCACCGGATTTCCGCATCCCAGTCCGAGGTTTGCCCCTTCGGGAACTGCCGCCAGATCGGCCTCGGAATAGCCGAGCTTGCGCGCCTGTTCGTCATTGGAACAGCAACGGCCACTCGAAGCAGCAGCCTTAGGAGCTTCACAGCACGTACCATGGCTGTTGCTCTTGGAAAGCGTCTCGCCCCCGGCTATGGATCCGTAGCGTCGGCGGACTTCTACCTTTATGGTCTCTGAGTCAGGTAAGTCTTGATTCATATTTCATGTTAAGACGTAGGTCTCCGCTTCCGGACGCAAAAAATCGATGGGGGGATTTTGGATTTTTCTAGAACCTGCGATTTGTGTCGGTACTCCATTTTCACGATGATTGGGTCGAGCGAGCATCTTTATGGCGTGCGCGGGCAAAGCCAAAAAAAGAAAACCGCCGCGGGGATATGATCCCACACGGCGGGTTACTCTAATCAGTGGCAAGTTCGATGGTCTTTGCCTGCTCTCAGGCTCAACGTGCTGGTGCCTGGACGGACGGCTGCGCTTCAGCTCCAGGTCCCTTGTGCAGGCCCGGGCCGCCTTCACCGGGTCCGTGGGGGCCGGGCAGATGAATCTCCTGCAAGGTTTTCTGCTGGTCCGCCGAAAGAATCGCGAGGATCTGGGCATGCGTTGCCTGGTGCAGTTCGCGCTCCTTTGCGCAGAGAGCCTTCGATTGCTCACACTGTTTCTTGCCAAGCTCGGTGATCTTGGATCTCTGCTCGTTCGTGAGGTGCAATGCCTCGGTGATCTGAAGCGCTTCCTCTAAGCGATGCACCATGCAGGGGGCATCTGGGCCGCCAAGAGGGGCCGGCGGCGGAGCTTGGCGATTCGACGGGGCGACGGGACGTTCCGACCGCGGAGCTGATGGTGTCTCCGCGCGGGGAGAAGGGGATGAAACAGGGGTCTTTTGTGATGTTGATACCATAGGGCCGTAGGCTACGCCCACGCCGCGAAACGGTATATGGGGTCTAGGCCCACTCCTCCATCAGGCTCGATTCACGAATTGTGGGACTCCGGGGGGAACCTATGGCGCTCCCGGGCGCGAAGCACCGACGGGAATTTCAATTGGGTGCCCCGGTCAACCGGATTCTTTCGGTCGACGCTCGCCATGCACTCCGAATGCGTCCCCCGGACGACCCCTTAGGTCCCAATGGGGCAAAGGCCACCTGTTGGAATATGAAGACAAGCACAGGTGAAGGGGTTAGAGAACGTTAGGCTCGGGCCGGATAAGGCCATTCAAATGCGAAAAAGGTCTGGTATCGTTGCGAGAGGTGCTCATGCTGTGCAGATCTGAACTTCAATCATGACAACAGATGCGCACGGGGGCGACAGGGTGGAGGGCGTTGAATGAGGGCCCCAAGGGAGCTGGCGCTCGCCGCACACGCGACCACGACGCATCTAAAGAATGATTTTTCTACGAAAGGTTGGGCCCCAGTAGGGTCCCCCATCATCAATCACGTTACCTGCGCGCCAGGCCTTCCGGCCTTTTGAGTCGCGTGCTCCTTTTTTACATATGGCCAACACAACCCCGTCCAAAGAGCTCGAGCACCCGCCATTTTCGCTCCCGATATTCCTCGCAACGGTCCTCTGCTCGCTTGCCGTCGTCCTGGGGCTCCTCCGGCTGGCGTTTCACGGGACTTGGGATGCCCAGATCCTACCGCCCCTGTGGAAGGGGATCGTGGCATTCCTGGCAATCAGCTTGGTCAATTGTTTCGTCGAGTACTTCTTTCACCGCTACGTGCTCCACAAGCCTGCCGTCCCCTTCCTCAGGAGGTTCTACCGGCAGCACACCCTCCACCACGCCTTGACCCGCATCGCACGGAGGCAGACGCGGGATGGCAGGGGGCTCATGTTCATCGAGAACAAGTATCCGATCCTGGAGCCCGAGCAGCATGAGGCGTCGTTTTTCCCTTGGTACACCCTTTTCGTTTTTGCCGGCGTCCTGACGCCCCTCCTGGCGACGCTGCAGTGGGCCTTCCCCAGCTTCCCGTGGTTTTTCGCGGGCTTCGCCGCACTGGCCTCCTCGCTATCGATCTATGAGATCGTCCACGCGATCGAGCACTGGTCTCTCGATGTCTGGGAGCCCCTGATCCTGAGCAGGCGTTGGGGCTTCTTCTGGAGGCCCGCCTACAGTTTTCACCTCCGCCACCACGCCGTGATTGACTGCAACGAGTCCATCTCGGGCTTTTTCTGCCTGCCGATCGCAGACTGGGTCTTTGGCACGTGTCTTATGCCGCGGAGCATCTACTGCGACGGAGATGAGTGGACGGCCGCGGAGTTCGTGAGCCCGACGCCGATCTGGCCGATTCGCCTGCTCGACAAGGCGGCGGAGACCTCCGTGCAGAAGCATCGTGCGGGCGACGCGGCTGCCGCCGAGCGCGCCGCCACGAAGGGCGAGAGGATCGCGATCTCGGTCACGAACGTTCTGGGCCTCTCTGCAAGCGTGGTTGCCTTCGCGCTCCTCGTGGTCTCGGCCAGCCTCTACGGCGACGCCTGGCACGTCGTCAGCTTTAGCGTCTTCGGCTTCACGCTCTTCCTACTCTACGCAATAACGGCGCTCTACTACGCCTCGAATTCTGAGAAGGGAAAGGCGTTCTTTCTCAAGCTGGGCCGCGCGTGCGCGTTCCTGCTTATCGCCGGCACCTACACGCCGTTCCTTCTTGTGAGCCTGCGTGGCCCCTGGGGATGGGTTCTCTTCGGACTTGTGTGGGGACTGTGCGCCGCCGGGATGATCTTCCAGTTCGTGGTCGGCAACCGCTACCGGGTCACGTCCACCCTGGCCACTCTCTTCGTGGGGTGGATGGTGGTAGTGGCGATCAAGCCACTGGTTGCCGTCATTCCGCACGGGGGGCTCTGGCTTCTTCTGGCGGGGGGGCTTTGCTACTCGCTCAGCGCGGTCCTGGCATCGATTCGAAGCCTGCGTTACCGCGTTGCCGCCACCAATGCCTTCGTGCTCGGGGGTAGCATTTGCCACCTCCTGGCCGTGATGCTTTTTGTTCTGCCGCAGCACGCCTAGTGGCCCAGATGCCTTGGCAGAGATGAGGTTCGAATCGAACAACTGCATCGCGATTCACCTCAAGAGCCTCGCCAAGGCGGAGCGCTTCTTCTCCGACATCCTCGGCTTCAAGCTGAGGAGCAAGACGAGGACCTATCTGGAGTACGATACGGGCCATTTTATGCTCTATGTGAACAGGAGCTCGAAGGCTCAGCCTCCCACGCCCTCCTTCCGGGTGAAGAGCCTTTCACGGGCGCGAAAGCTCCTGAAGGGGGCCGGCTGCGAGATCGTGGTCGATCGCGGGGATTCTCTGTACTTCCGGGACCCGTTTGGGAACATCTTCGACGTGGTAGAGCGCTAGAAGGGCCACGATCGCGTTGCGACCGGCACAGCGGCTGCTTTTTGTCCTGAATCCAATACATGCACCATCTCCCCCGGAATGCCTTGATCCTGGCGCTAGGCGTCTTCGCTTTGACGCTTGCCGCATGCGCCCGAAGGGAGACGCCCGTTGAGGCGGGGATCCGGACCCAGACCCTGCTCGTGGGGAACTCGTCGGAGCCGGTCGACCTTGATCCGCACGTGATCATCGCCTTTACCGACTCGCACATCGCCTACTCGCTGTTTGAGGGCCTCACCAAACTCGATGGGAAGACCTCCGAGCCCGTGCCGGCGGCCGCAGAGCGCTGGGACGTCTCACCGGACGGGACGGTCTACACGTTTCACCTGCGCCCGAACGCACGCTGGTCGAACGGGGACCCTGTGACGGCGGCTGATTTTGTCTATTCGTTCCACAGGATCCTCACGCCCGCGGTTGGGGCGCAATACTCCTACATGCTCTGGCCCATAAAGAACGCCGAGGCGTTCAATGCGGGCAGGATCACGGATTTCTCGATTGTGGGAGCGAAGGCACTCGATGCCACGACCCTCCAGCTGAAGCTCGAGAGGCCGACTCCGTACCTTCCGGCGATAGCGTCCCATACCACGTGGCTTCCGGTGCACCAGGCTGTTGTGGAGAAGTATGGCAGGATGGACGAAAAAGGAACCAAGTGGACGCTGCCTGGCAACCTGGTGGGCAACGGGGCCTTCACGCTCCAGGAGTGGATCCCGAATGCGCGTATCAGCGTGGCCAAGAATCCGATGTACTGGGACGCGGCCAACACGCGCCTAAACCGCATCGAGTTCTTCCCCTTTGAGCGGCCGGACACTGAGGATCTCAACTACAGGTCGGGCCAGCTCCATGCCACCTACGACCTGCCCATATCCAAGGTGGGTGTGTACCGCTCCCACAACCCGGTCGATATGCGGGTAGATCCGGTGCTCTCCACGTTCTACCTCTTCATCAACACCACCAGGCCGCCTTTTGACAACATGAAGCTCAGGCAAGCGCTGAACCATGCGCTGGACCGAGAGACTCTCGCCCGGGACGTCACAAAAGGCATTTACCCCGCGGCGCGAAGCCTCACGCCTCCCAACTGCGGCGGTTACACCGCGCGAGCCCAGGTGACCGACAATTTTGACTTGGCGCGTCGCCTCCTCGCCGAGGCCGGTTATCCCGGCGGCAAGGGACTGCCATCGATCGAGGTGATCTGTTACAACACGGAGGTGCCGCTCCGCATGATGGAGGCGATCCAGGCGGTGTGGCTCAGGGAGCTTGGCGTCCATATCACCATAGCGCAGCTTGAGCAGAAGGTCCTTTTCCAGAACCAGCAGGACAAGAATTACTCAATCGCGTTCTCGGGTTGGATAGCCGACTATCCGGACCCCGTCACATTCCTCGGCACCATGGTGACCGGCGGGGGCAACAACTGGGCGGGTTGGAGCAACAAGGATTTCGACCGGCTGATCGACGAGGCATCGAGCACGGCTGACAATGCGCGGCGCCTGGAGATGTTCCAGAAGGCGGAGGCCATCATGCTCGATGAGGCCTCCGTGGTTCCCCTATACTATAGGTCCCAACTCTATGCCATCAGCCCTTCGGTGCACGGCTGGACGACGACCGTGGTGGGGTTTCATGACTGGAATCGGATCTGGCTCGAGAAATAGCGGGCCCGGCGCGGCTAACGCCATCGGTAGCCCAGGCCGACCAGGAAAACATCGGAGTCACCATTGTAAGAGCTCGTGACCCGGTCCCAGACCAGCCGGGCGATCCAGCTTGGGGAGAGCTCCCGGGCGATCGTGAGCGAGACGAGGGGCGAGATGGCGGCTGGGTTGATCCTGCTCTCCGCCGTGAGGTTCTTTCGGTCGATGGAAATATAGGGACCGACTCCGATACCGACCGAAGTGCTCTTGTCGAGGAAGGTATTCACGGGCCAGAGCTGAAGGGCGACACCGCTGCGGCGCGAGGTCTTGGGATCGCCCTCGTAGATGTAAGAGGCGGTCCCGTCGAGATGGGGAAGGATGCCCTGGCGGTACTCAACAGCCCCGGCCCAAGCCTTCTCGTCGGCGAAGGTGTTTTCGACACTCTGGCCGCCGAATACTGTCAACTGAGGCTCGGTAACGTAGTCGGGTTCGGGCGACCCCCTGTCGGGGACTGCTCCCAAAGGCCGCTTGTTCGGGCCGAACCAATAGCCGACGCCAAACGTGACCGTGGTCGTCTGAATGTCCGAATTTGGGCTGATTCGGTTAACCATGACGCGGTAAAACCAGCGGTCAGACAGGTAGCCGGTCGCAGCGGCGCTGAAGATCGGAGCTGTTCCGTGGACATCCGCCGAGCCGCCCGCCGAGAGGGGCTGCGTGTCGTAGTAATAGTAGACGCCTGCACCGACCGAGAGCGAAAGGCGGCCATTGAGAACGGGGAGGTTAGCCCATCCTTCCCACGCCGTGCCGTCCCTCTTGTGATCCAGAAAATGCCCCTCGTTGATGTACGAGATCGATGCGTCAAAGTTCCGGTAGATATCCTGCCGATAGTCGACCTCCCACGCCCTCGTGGTCTGGTTGAAGCCCCCCGAGGTCGTCGCGCCTCCAAGGACCGAGAGTTCCTGGGCGCGCAGCCCCAGAGCTGAACATGCAAAAAGCAGTGCGGAAAGCCTGAGTGCGGAGGTCGTTGTGATCATAGTATGCTTGGTACGGTTTTTGTAGGCTGGCCTGTCGGCACAGGACGTCCCCCTGCGCCTACCTCCAGTTGATGTTCCAATTGACAGGATGGGTCGGTGCGGGTGCAGATCGTCGAATGAATCACCCCATTAGAACCCTTTACGCAGCAGTGGTTCCCGTCTGTCTGTGCGCCGCGGTGCTGGGCGCGGACGTTTCGGCGGCAAAGCCTGTGACCCCTGGCGCCTCTGCGGAGGCGACTGCGCTCCTGCAGGTCCTCTACGATATCTCCGGCAAGTACACGCTCACTGGCCAGCACAATTACCCGAACACGAAGAGCCGCAATTCCGAGTTTGCATCGAAGTACATCGGTAAGACCCCCATCATCTTCGGATCCGACTGGGGCCAGGCAAAGGCGGGCGACTCTGACTCGTACCTCGCCAGGCCGGATATCGTTCAAGAGGCCATCCGGCAGCACCAAAAGGGCGCCATTGTCGCCCTCTGCTGGCACGCGGTTCCACCCACGGCGGACGAGCCGGTGACGTTCCGGCAGCTCCCGGGCAGCGACCCCAAGGCGCTAAAGAGTGTCCAGGGGAAGCTATTGGACGAGCAGTTCAAGGACGTGCTCACGCCCGGGACGGCGCTCTACAACCACTGGTGCGCCCAGGTCGACGCCATCGCCGTTTTCCTTAAGCAGCTCCAGGACGCCCATGTGCCGGTCCTCTGGCGTCCCTACCACGAGATGAACGGGGATTGGTTCTGGTGGGGCAACAGGACGGGTGAGTACAGCACCATCGCCCTTTACAGACAGCTCTTCGACCGCCTGGTGAACACCCATCACCTGAACAACCTGATCTGGGTCTGGAGTGTCGACCGCCCGAGCAGGCCGGGAATGGAGCACGCCAAATTCTTCCCGGGGGCCGACTATGTCGACGTGCTCGCGCTGGATGTCTACGGGAGCGACTTCGCCCAGTCCTACTACGACAGCCTGGTTTCGCTTTCACAGGGCAAGCCCATTGCGTTGGCCGAAGTGGGCAACCCGCCCACGCCCGAGATCCTCGCGAAGCAGCCCAGATGGGCCTACTACATGACGTGGGCCTCCATGGTCAGAAACACGCCGAAGAAGCAGTATGCAACCCTGATGGCTGATCCCAGGATCCTTAACCTAGAAGATCCGGCCTATTGGGACGCCACGACTGCCTACCGCAGGGCCTGCGGTCTGGCGCCCCTCCACATAACGCCGTCGCCGATCGACGTGTCCGGAACATGGGTCCTGAACGAAGACGCAAGCGACTTCGGGAAAGCGGGGGCCTCATCCGCGCCCGCCCGCTTGGACCTTGTCCAGCTCGGTACCGAGCTGACGGTTCGCACGACCCGCATCGTCGAGTATGCGGACGACCAAGTCACGGAGGAGAAGATGCTCCTCGATGGGACACCGTCGAAGTCCGAGTTCATGAATTCTCCGCGCGTGAGCACGGCCAAGGTGTCGGCATCCGGGGACGCGATCACGGTTGAGTCGGAGGTCCGGTTCACCTGGGGCGCGCCGGGCGCAAAGATGACGATCAAGGAGACATGGAAGCTGGCTGACGGAGGCAACAGGCTCCGGGTGCAGCGGCACATGAGTTCGCCCAGGGGGGAGCAGGACCTCACTCTTGTCTTCGAGAAGCGGTAGGAGGATGGCCCCGAACCCGTTGGATTCCCGCGCACTTCGGCGCTTCCGCCGGGCGAGTAGCCTCAGTGGGTTCCTGGATTTTCTTTGAGCAATCTGCCTAGCGTCCCCCGTCCAACCTCTTTGGAGCGGTAGCACGCTCGGCCCAAAGGATACGCACACCCCCTCGGGCTGATGATAATATGATCCAGCAGCGGAATATCCACTGCTGACGCAGCTTCCCTGAATCGCCGTGTGAGCTGGATGTCGGGAGCACTTGGGGCCGGGTCGCCTGATGGATGGTTGTGTTGTCAGTCTGGCCTACAAGGCGTGCGGCAGCTGCGTGCGTGCTGCGAACCAGGTTTGATGGACAACGTTCAGATTGGCTTCCGGCCTATCGTGTACCCCCATTGTATCCGTTCTCGGTACAATCCCACGGGGTCGTGTTCCAACAACGCCGATCGGATTTCGGCCTCGAACGGACCTGCGTTCGTGCCAAGAACGGCCAGTGAGCAAACCGAGGTGGAGTAAAGAAAACCTACGATCGAATCGAGAGTCCATTCATGCGTCTCGAAAAAGGAGTGAGTCGCCACGTCGACAAAGCCCGCTTTGATGAGCTCCTGTCCATGGAGCTTTGGATCACCTTTGTTTTGCTGCGACGAGGTCGCTCCTGTGGTCGGGCTCAAGCCACCAGACCATCTTCCGAGTACGTCAATCACAATGCGCTGCCACGGCTCGCGGCCACCCAGAATGCTGTAGCTGCCCAGGATTGCTATGTACTGGCCGGGTTTGAGCCATCTAAAGGCGCAGGAGGCCACCCGCGGCTGATCAAGTCGATGGAATGCGTCCCCGATGCTGACAAGGTCGAACGCTGCAGCGGGCGCATCGAGCTCCTCAGCATAGCCGATACTCCACAGGATGTTTGTTGTCTCGAGACGAGCCGCCTCAGTCTTAGCAGCCTCGATCATCTCGGGCTCAAGGTCGACAGCCCAAACATCTCGGAAATGGCGCGCGAGAGCCAAGGTTAGGCGTCCAGGTCCGCAAGCCAGGTCGAGGAGGCGAGCCCGACCCTTTATACCCGAACGGTCCGCCAGGTCCGCAAGAAGCGCGTCAGGGTACGGCAACCGGTATTGGACGTAATAGGGGGCGGTGCCCACAAAGGCGTTTCGCGGAAAGCTCGGGGGTGGCGGATCCGGTTGGTTCACTCTTTGATTAGGGACTTGGAGAACTTCTAGGACTCCTGCCAGTCTTCGACTGCTAGTCCTGGCACGCGGGTGAACTCCCTTGTATTGTGGGTTACGAGTACGGCACCCATGGAAAGTGCATGGCCAGCAAGGAGAATATCATAGGGCCCGATGGGCTGTGCATTAGGGCGCATAGTTTCCAGAGAAGCACGGACTTCGGCTGCCCGCATTGCAGCCTGTTCGTCGAAGTCTTCGATGGCGGGAATAACGCTCCTAAGAAACCTCAGGCGTGGTGTGGTCTTGCTTGGGTCAGAAGCCCGTGCGGCCCCGTATCGGAGCTCATACCAGGATACAGAGGAAATGCGGCAATCCCGCAGCGCCTTCGGCGACTATCATGTCACCTTTCAAGACTACGGCGGCAATGCCCGGTACCTTGGTTTTAGTAACGATGCCCTCCAACCGAACCCCGATGTCCACTGGCGCATTTGTTGTCTCGCCTCCCTCTGAGGCAGAAGGAAGGCACAATGCCGCGGCGACGAGAACGAGCCCATACCGTGAAGCCGAACAGGCCATTCTAGATGAAAGGATTGAATGTGTCCGCGCCGGATCTTTCAAAATCGGAGAGATTTCGCGTAACGACTGTAAGTTTGTGTTCTATGGCCGTGGCGGCGATTAAGCCATCGCTCGCGGGCAATGGCAGCTTCATCTTTCTATTGGGCGCGGTGATCGTCGTAGCGGACTCCTCGGCGATCGAAAGCCTTCGGATCGTGACCCACGATCGTCGCATCCATTGCGTCGGCGATTGCGACCTGCCAGGCATCGTTCTCGCCCATTCTATTGGCCGAGCGACTTTGGTCTAGGGCGGCCCTTTCCGCGTGCTGGCGTCCGATGGTTTGCCAGCGAAACGTACTGAGAAGCTCGCGGGTCGCCTTAACGTCGGCGGCGCCCTCAAGAACCTCTGCATAGGTGACAGGGGAGACCCAAAGCTCGCAGCGCGGATTCTTTGTGAACCAAGCCAGTGCGGGGCCTCTTTCTCCGCCTGCCATCTCGTTTACCCAATCGATGACAAACGAGGAATCGAGCAGGCAGCGCCTCATTTGCGCGGAATGTTTGCCAAGCGCTGATCGCCCCAATGCCTCTCACTCCAGGCAAGGGCGTCGGCCCCCGTCACAATCTCTTCCTCGCGGATCAATTTGCGGACAAAAGTCGCCTTCTTCATGCCCGCCCGCTTCGAACGCTTAGAGAGGATGTCTTGTTCCTCCTTGGTGAGACGCACCGTAAGTATGGCGGCCATTGTATCTCTTATGTATGCCATTTGTTTGTTGGGTCAAGTTTTGATGCCTGAGGGATTGGCGTTAGAGTAATCCGGCCTCCCTGAAGCTGTAATACCCGCGTCCGAGCGGGTCGGCCCCGCGCCGACCTATGATAACATGATCCAGCAGAGGGATATCCACTGCGGCAGCGGCCTCCCTTAACTGCCTTGTGAGTTGGATATCCGCGGCACTCGGAGATGGATCTCCTGACGGGTGGTTGTGTGGTCATTATGACCCGCAGATTGATTTCACCCCGGAACTGCCTGTGCGAGATTCGGTGGGCGGGCGTCAACCGGAATGGCTTGGCTCGGGTAGTTGCTTCTGAAGCTCCTGTTGGCCTAACTTAATATTGATGCCCAGCGAATCCCGATTCACGGCCAGGGTTCTGTTTGTCCCAGATCCGCCCAATACCAAACATTTCCGCGGGCTACCGCCGATAGGCAGCAGTAAGGTCGTTACGCGATCGCCTCTCGGGACTCCGGTTCTTTTGGTTATCGAGCAGAAGACTGACGGGGTTTTCCTTTTCAGATTTTCTAGCGATCGAAGATGTGTCGGCGACACGTGGCACAAGTCGGTAGACGAAGCCAAGAGTCAGGCAGCTTTCGAGTTCAATGAGCTGTTGTCTATCTGGAAGGCTGTGCCGGAGAAAATTGATGACGCTTTCCTCTTCGGCTTCGAAGATTAGACCGGGAATTTCTCTACGGCTCCTGCCAGTCCTCAACCGAGAGTCCTGGCACGCGGGAAAATTCCCTCGTATTGTGGGTCACCAGAACGGCTCCCATGGCGAGGGCATGGCCGGCAAGGAGCACGTCGTACGGACCGATTGGCTGGGCATTCGGACGCATTGTCTCGAGCGAGGCGCGCACTTCGGCAGCAAGCTGTGCCGCATACTCATCAAAATCCTCAACGGCAGGCATCAAGCTTCTCAGAAACTTCAGCCGGGGAACGGCCCTTTCTCGATTTGGACTGCGCGCTGCGCCGTACTGCAACTCAAACCATGCGACTGCAGACAGCCGGCAATCGAGGACATTCGCGTCAACCTTCTGCGCGATAGCGGCATCGGCTCCCCTGGCGAGACGGGTGAGTGCATTTGTATCGAGGAGGTAGAGCATCAGGGTCTCGGCCAATCGTCCGGAAGAGGAGGAAGGCTCATAAGCTTTCGTAGGGCGCGGCGGCGCCTTGCAAGAGAGGCTCTATCGACGACCAGAAATCCATCATGCGTGCGGGTGATCTCATAACTTCCGGATTTTATCCCGAGAGAGCTTGGAAGCCGAAGAGCCTTAGAATTTCCCGCTTTGAATACTTTGGCAGTCAAGGTGTTCATGTGGGTACAATGTAGTTACATTAGGCAGAGTCAAGTGAGGCTAGAGCAGCCCTGATTCCCTGAAGCTGTAGTAGCCTCGACCCAACGGGTCGGCTCCACGGCGTCCTATGATAACATGATCTAGTAGAGGGATATCCACGGCTGCCGCAGCCTCTCGAAGCTGCCGCGTAAGCTGGATATCGGCTGCGCTTGGACTTGGGTCACCTGATGGATGGTTATGGGCGCATACCACTGCAGCGGCGGCCTCGCGAATTGCGGATCGAAAGACCTCTCGGGGATGGGCCAAGGCGGCCGTGGCGGTCCCGGATGAAACCTCGACACGTTTCCTTAGTCGGTTCCTCCGGTTGAGACTTAGGACCCAGAACTTCTCAACCTCGAGACCCGAGGTAACAGCGCTGAGGTAATCGGCTATGAGGTCTGCACGGTTCAGGATTGGGGCTTCGTGAACCGGCAGGTCGATTGCCCTTCTCGCAACCTCCATCACCGCCACAAGCTGCAGCGCCTTCACGCGTCCGATTCCCATAAGGCTGCGAAAATCTGCCTCATGCCAGGCGAGGAGACCTGCGAGCGAGCCTGCCTCCGAGATCAGCCTCGAGGAGACGGTGATCACGTCCTGGCCCCGGGTTCCGCTCCGCAGGAGCATGGCGAGGAGCTCGGCGTCGCTCAGGGCGGAGGCCCCGAGCCTCTCTAGGCGCTCCTGCGGCCTCTCGCATGCGGGCATGGTCCGAAGCCGGTTGGAGGGGTAGGGAGTGCCCGGGACTGAAAGGCTTGATTGGGTGTTCAAGAGGAGGAAGACGATGGCCCGCCTCCAGAATTAAACAACACAATTAGACATGACCAACATATGTTGCAAGCACTCGCGGGCCGATAAATGTCGGCTCTTTCAGTATGAGGGAAACCCCCTAGTGACCCCGGGGATTTCCCGTGTCTGCCCGAGCGGGCCCCTAGCGCTTGCGGGTGAGATCCCGGCACTCTTCGAGGAGTACCCCTCATTCATTAAACCGCGGGGATGGCGTTTAATAGGCTTATGCAGAACAAGTCGTCACCCGGTGGTCCGCCTGAACGAGGTGACTGCTCACCATGCGGCGGCCCACGCTCAATGCGCTACCTATTGGAGGTCCAAGAATGACGACTTCGGAGAACGGTTGGGGGAGGGAGGACCCGGGGCCTGGGAGCCCGGACCCGTCGTCGGGAACCCGCAAAGGAAGGGGAGGGCCACCGGAGGCCCTTCGCGTAAGCCCGGAGATGCGGCAACGGGAAGAGCAACGGCCTGCGGCCGCTGACGGCGGCGGAACGCCGGCCTCAGAAGTGCTTCACGTAGCCATTGCGCCTGAGGCGCTCGAGCCACCTATCCTCATATTCGCGGCCCATCTGCTGGACGAGAATCCGCTCGATTTGGTCGCGTACCTCGTCGAGAGGCTGAATACCGGCATACTTCCGGTCTTCTGCGTACAGGAGGAAACATCCCTCTGGAAGGACCACCGGCTCAGAGCATTCGCCCTTCTTGACCGCGAATAGCGGCTCGCTGAACTCGGGCTTAAGGTCGGACCTCTTCATCCAGCCCCAGTCGCCACCCTTTGCGCGGCGGGAATCTGAGCTATATTCCTTGGCAAGGTCCTCGAATTTCTCCCCCGAGCGCAGCCTCAGGAGAATCGCATCGGCCTGGCCCTTGAGTTCACCGTCGGTCTGGGCGTTCGCCCGCGAAAGCTGGATAAGACGCAGGTGGACGCTGTCGTCCTGGTAAAAACGGTCCTTGTTCTCCTTGTAATACTGCTCAATGCGCACGGGGCTCACGATGCTCTGAGACTTGTGCTGCTGGTGCATCATGTAGTTGTAGATGATGTCCTCCTCCACCTCCTTGCGGTAGTCGCGCATGGTGGTGCCCCGGGCCCGCAGGTAGGCCAGGAATTTCGAGCGGTCGTTGTCGAATTGTTCGGTCAACTGGTCGGCAATCTGGTTGTCGATGAAATTCTCGGGGACGTGCTTCTTGTCGTCTTTTTGGAAGTCCTTGATGATCAATACCCGATCGATCAAATTTTGGATGGCGTTGTCCTGAAGCGCCTCAAGTTTCTGATTGAATTCCTGCTCGTTGTGGGCCTCGCGCTGGAGCTGGGGGATCAGGGGCGTGACCTCACGCCGGACGTCGTCCACGGTGATGATCTTGTCCTCGGCGATAGCGGCTATCCCATTGGCAAACCGTAGGTTGAGGTTGTCATCCGCGGGCGCCGTCTGCGCCAAGCCTGAAGTCGCGATAAGCGTAGCTACGAAAGCAGCGTTTGCACTGCGGTACAGGGTCATGGGTTCGGCAGATTTTTCAAAAAGGCGATAATCTCCTTCAATCGTAGGTGGGGGCGCGGCGCGGTCAACCTTGGAAACCGGGAAGCGATCATCACCCAGTCATCCCGTTGGCCGGAGCCGCGCAAACACTTCAGACGGTTGGACTCTGATTCGACGGAAAGAATGCCCTTTTGTTCCGCCAGAACGCGGATTTCGGTGACCTGCAGGAGCGTGCGCACTTCTTGTGGGGGCTTCCCGAAGCGGTCCTTGAGCTCCTCCTCGATTACCTGGACATCCTTAGGGCTACCAGCCATGGCAAGCCTGCGGTAGATGTCGATGCGCAGGCGCGTCTCGCCGATATAAGTCGAGGGGACTCCGGCCTGGATCCGCTGGACCTCCGTGCCCGCTGCATCCTCTGCGTCCTTGATCGCCGTGTACCCGTCCTCATGGCGGCCCTGTTGGGGATTCTCTGACTGGGTCCCTTCACCGACGAAGACAAAGTCCAGTTTCACGTTGGCGCGAATGGCGGCAGCCGTCTTCTCCCCCTTCAGCCGGGCCACCGATTGGCGCAGGAGCTGGCAGTAAAGCTCGAAGCCCACGCCGACGATGTGCCCGCTCTGCTCGGCCCCGAGGAGGTTGCCGGCGCCCCTTAGCTCCAGGTCTCGCATGGCGATCTTAAAGCCGGCCCCCAGCTGGTTGTGCTGCCGGAGAGTGTTCATGCGCTGCCGGGCTGCATCAAGGAGGCGCGTGTGGCGGTGCAGGAGAAGGTAAGCGTAAGCCTGATGCTTGAAGCGGCCGACCCGGCCCCTGAGCTGGTAGAGCTGGGATAGCCCGAAACGGTCGGCGCCCTCGATGATCAGGGTGTTGCAGTTGGGGATGTCCAGGCCGCTCTCGATGATGGTCGTGCAGACCAGCACGTTGTAGCGGCCTGCGACAAAGTCGGTCATGACCCGCTCGAGCTCGTTTGCCCCCATCTGGCCGTGCCCGACGCCGAAGAGCACATCCGGCATCTGCTCCCGCAGCCTGCTGGCCACCAGGTCGATGGTGCCTACCCGGTTGTGCAGGTAAAACACTTGTCCGCCCCTCCGGAGCTCGTGCCGGATCGCGTCGACCACAGCCTTCTCGTCGTAGGTCTTCACGATGGTCTGGATTGGGTGGCGGTTCACCGGGGGCGTGTCGATGACGCTCATGTCCCTGGCGCTCGTCAGGGCGAGGTAAAGGGTCCTGGGTATGGGCGTGGCGCTCATCGAGAGCACGTCCACCATCGAGCGCATCTGCTTGAACGCTTCCTTGTGTTTGACCCCGAAGCGCTGCTCCTCGTCGATGATCAGCAATCCCAGGTCCTTCGGGACTACGTCCTTCTGGAGGAGGCGGTGGGTGCCGATGAGGATGTCGACCCCGCCGGAGGACACGGCCTGGAGGATGGTCCTTTGCTCGGAATGAGATCGGAACCGGCTCATCATCTCGACGGAGATCGGGTAGCCTGCCATCCGCTCCCGGAATGTGTTCAGGTGCTGCTGTGCGAGGACAGTCGTGGGGACGAGCACAATCACCTGCTTGCCGGACTGGACGGCCTTGAACGCCGCCCTTAAGGCCACCTCGGTCTTGCCGAAGCCGACGTCGCCGCAGATCAGCCGGTCCATGGGCCGCTTTCGCTCCATGTCCCGCTTCACCTCCTCGATCGCCTGGAGCTGTCCCTTGGTCTCCGTGAACGGAAAGGAGGCCTCGAACTCGCCCTGCCATTCCGTGTCCGCGGGGAAGGCAAACCCCTCCTGGGCCTCACGGCTTGCCTGGATGCGGAGGAGTTCGGCCGCGAGGTCCACAGTGGCGCGCTCAACCGCCCGCCGCGCCTTTTCCCATCGTGCGGTCCCGATCCTTCCAAGCTGGGGCTTCGTGCGGCCTAGGCCCACGTAGCGGCTGATGAGGTGGGACTCCTGAAGCGGCACATGGAGCGTGACGCCGTCGTCAAACTCAAGGGAGATCACCTCCCGGACGCCCTGGGCCGTGTCGAGCTTAGTCACACCGCGGTAAAGCGCGATGCCGTGCTGCAGGTGCACGACAAAGTCGCCCTCGACCAGCTCCGAGAAATCCAGGAGCTGGTCCACCTGCGCCACCGAGACCCGGGCGCGGGCGGTGCCCGAGAGCCGCCTCGCCCTTTTTCTGCCGAACACCTCGGTCTCCGTCACAAAGACGAGTCCGCGCCGGCCCCGGGAGAGGGCCAGGTCCGCGTCCCTGCGCGCAGTCACCCTGAATCCCTCGTTCAGGCTTCCCTTAAGGAAGAGCGGGTCCAGCCCGGAGAGAGACGGGTCCGCAGCGAGGATCTCCCGCATGCGCTTCTCCTCGCCCTCCTTGGAGGCGGCAAAGACGATCGCATACCCCTCGCGCTTCCATGTGGTGAGCTGGCCTAGGAAGGCCCTCCGGGCATCCTCCTCGGCCTGCAACCTGTCGCGCGCCAGCAGGCTTTCGGACGCGAGCCGGCGGTGATGCTCGAGGCTCTCCGTGTCCCAGACGACCTCCGCGCCGGAGTCGTTGAAGATTGAGCTCTCCTCGTCCAGCTCGGCTATGCCGAAAGCCGCAGCGCATTTGGCAAGGAGCGGGGCTAGGCCGTCTGTGCCTTCGGCCGCGAAGGCCCGGAATTCCTCCTCCAGGGCCGCCGGCTCGACGAACGCGATGTGGGCCTGTGGGTCCAGGTAGTCGGCGATGCCTGTCTTTGCCGCCTCAAGGCGCACCCGGGGAGAGGCCGCAACCGAGATTTGCACCACGCTCGCCCCGGACCGCTGGGTGACCGGGTCGAATGCCCGGATGTCCTCGATATCGTCGCCGAAGAAGTCGAGGCGGTAGGGTTCGGTCGCCGTCACCGGGTACACGTCGATGATCCCCCCGCGGATGGCGTAATGCCCCGGCGACTCGCAGACCGCCTCGCTGTCGTAGTCCAGGTCCCGAAGCCTCTGGAGCAGGGCCTGGAAGGGCTGCCGGCTCCCTTTTACAAGGACGACCTCGCTTGCTGCGTACTTTTCGATCGCGGGAACGGGCTGCAGGAGCGCCGAGGGCGTGGCGAAGACGGCCAGCGTTTGGTGTGCGCCGGGGCGTCTGTGCCCGGACTTGGCCTCGCGTAGCTTTGAAAGCACGGTAAGCCGGTCACCGGAGGCAGCAAAGGCCTCCCGCATGTCCCGGCTGTCCGGTATCGACTCGGGGAAGACCAGCGCTTCCAGCCTCGACCCACTCGCTCCGAGGAAAAACAGGGTGTCCTCGGCCAATTGTTCGGCCACTTTTAGATCGGGGGCCACCACGACCCACACGCCTGAGGGGTGGGCCCTCATGGCGTCGGCCAGCACCGCCGCGCGCGCCGCAGGGCACACGCCGAGGATCTTGTGCCTTGCGGCGCCGGTCATTTGGGTGCCCGGTCGGGATCGAGGCTCGAGAGCGCCGCGCGGGCCGCCTCCTCCTCGGCGATCTTCTTCGAGAAGCCCCGGCCTGTGCCTATACTTTTCTCAAGCAGGTACACGGCCACCTCATACTTGCGCTCGTGGTCGGCCCCCTCGGTGGACACCACCTCGTACCGGAGCGCACTGTTGCCGTGCTTCGGCTGGACGATCTCCTGGAGGCGCCCCTTCGGGTTGGCCCGGGTCTCCAGGGTGGCAACGCGCTTCGGGAGCTCGCCGTAGATCCGGTGCACGATCCCGCGGGCCGCCTCGATCCCGCCGTCAACGTTTACGGCGCCGATCAGGGCCTCCAGGGCGTCCTCGAGGGCGGCGTCGCGCGCGCGCCCGCCCGTGGACTCCTCGTTGGCACCCAGGCGCAGGCAGGCATCAAGGCCGATCTCCCTCGCCAACACCGACAGGAACTTGCCCTTTCCGAGCATCGCCCGGCGCTGGGTCAGGTCGCCTTCCCGGTCGTCGGGATAGAGGGCGTAGAGGGCCTCCGTGAGCACGAGCTGCAGGACCGAGTCCCCGAGGAATTCGAGCCTCTGGTTATTGCCGGGTAGGGTGGGGTTGTCCTGGAGATACGAAGCGTGGGTAAGCGCGCGCTCCAGGTGCGCCCGGTCGCGAAACCGGTAGCCGATCCTCGTCTGGAGCGCCTCTAGGTCGCCGGTCATGAGCTGGCACTCGTGTAGCGCCTTAGGCCGCTCCTGAACATCAAGACCGCCAGGGCGAACCACCCGATGGCCGCGGCGAAAAGTCCGAGCGCCCACCACGGCTCGAATCCGTGGAGGAGTTCCCGGGCGGGCCCGTTGCTGACCACGACCACAGGGAGCACCCATACAAAGATCACGCTGGCGATCCGGTTGAACGCCTCCCGGGGCAGGCGGGAAAACTCCATGAGCGTGAAGTAGCTTCCCTCCACGCCCTGAGAGCTCGTGATCCAGAACGCCAGGGACATGGCCATCACCAGGGCGCTGTAATGGATGATCACGCCGCACGCTATCATGCAAAAATAGAGGGCGATCGTTCCGGGGCCAGGGTGGAGACCCAGCCTCCATGCGGAGTACGCCACGAGGCCGCCGGCCACGACCGAGTTCAGGAGTCCGTCCAGATCGAGCTTCCGGGTTGACGCCATGAAGAGTGGGTCCCCGGGTTGCGCGAGCGTGAAATCAAAGAGGCCGCTCCGCACGTTGCGCCCCATCTCGAAGATGCCGCTCCAGAAGAAGCCCATGAGAAAGCGTTGGATCAGCATGGAGGTCCCGACCAGAAGCAGCATCTGGTACTCGGTCCAGCCGGCCACCGTTTTCGTGTGGCTGTAGATGACAAAGATGACGACCACGTTGACCGATATCCAGAGCAGCTCGACCACCGACCAGATGAAGAGGTCGCCGCGGAACATGGTCGCCCGCACGAGCGAGTAACGCGCGCACGCGAGCCATATCCTGAGGTAGTATGCGATCGTTCCCATGGGGGTGTTCAGCCGCCGGCCGCCGTGTGATGGCGAAGGCCTCGGCGCCACACGAACTCGGCGAGGCACACCAGGGCGAAGGCCCAGAATGCCTGGATCGCGAGGCCCTGCACGGCGAAGTCGAAACCCTGCCGGCCGGTGATGATCGACGCGGGGAAGTAGGCCTGATAGAAAAAGGGCAGGAAGCGCACGACGTTGAAGACCGAATGGGGCAGCAGGTCGAGTGGGACGATCTGGCCGCCAAGGAGGTTCTCTATGGCCATCGACAGGATCACAAACCCCTGGATGTCGAGGAACCAGAAGGCCAGGAGGCCGAAGAAATAGGCGATGCTGAACTGGATGATCGCGGTGAGCGCCATGGCGGGCACGGCGAGCGCGAAGCGCCACGCCTCGTGGGGAAGCTCCAGGTAACTCCTGAAGAAGGGAAGGGCCACGAGCAGGGCGAGGAAGCCGAAGGCGCCCGACACGACCCTCGCCGCGGCAAACACGCTCAGGCGGTAGGCGAAATAGTTGATGGGCTTCAGCAGGAACTGGTTTATCAGGCCGTTTCGTATGTCCTCGCTGATCTGGTAGTCCTCGTTGAACGCCCCGATGAAGAACTGCAGGATGAAGACCACGACAAAGTACGTAAGCGTCTGGGCGAATGAGAATCCGCCAATACTCGGGTTCCCCGCGAACGCGGCGCCCCAGAGGATGAACACCACGAGCAGGTGGAAGAACCAGAACACGCTGCGCACGCCGAAGTTCCAGCGGTAGACCAGGTTGCTCTGCAGCCCGACGACGAAGCTCTGGACGTATTTGGTCACAGGCCGAAGCGCGTGATAATCTCAGCCGCCAGGTTCCGGTAGGCGGTCGATCCCGGGCTCAACGGGTCATAGTCAAAAATCGTCTTCCCAAAGCTGGGCGCCTCGCTGAGGCGGACCGTTCTGGGAATGACTGCCGCGAAGATCTTATCGGGCATGTGCTTCTTCACCTCGTCGACCACCTGGCGCGAGAGGCTCGTGCGGACGTCAAACATGGTCATCACGATGCCCCCGAGCTCCAGGTTGGAGTTGATCCCGGCGGTCTTAAGACGGTCCACATTGCGCAGGATCTGGCCGAGACCTTCCAGGGCCATGTATTCGCATTGCAGCGTGATCAGCAGGTAGTCCGCCGCAGCCAGACTGTTCATGGAAAGCATGCCCAGGGCGGGGGGGCAGTCGATGATGATGACCCTGAAGCCGCCGGAGGCGACGATGGGGGCAAGGACGCCCCGCAGCTTCATCAGGTAGTTGTCCATCTGCGAGAGCTCGATCTCCGCCGCTGCGAGGTCCTCCTCGCTCGGGATCAGGGCGAGGTGCTCGTACTTGGTCGGGGTGACCAGAGACAAGGCGCCGCCCTCCCCCCGCAGGGCAGAGTACAGGCTCTTTCCCTCCTGCTTCTCGATGCCAAGCGAGCTCGTCGCATTGGCCTGCGGGTCGAGGTCGATCAGGAGCGTGTGGATCTTCCTCTGGGCAAGCCCGGCCGCGAGGTTTACCGCGGTCGTGGTCTTGCCGACGCCGCCTTTCTGGTTGGCTATGGTGAAGACGGTAGTGGCCATTTGCGGTGATTCTCGTTTTCACAATGCCGCGGCGTCAATTCCCGGCGCAAGGCGTTCGGTCTTGACCACCGACCGCCTATCGGTGGCATCTTGAGCGGTGGCCCCCAATTCCAACCTCTCCTCCAAGAAGATAGACCCGCGCGACCGCCTCATCCTGGCGTTGGACGTGCCCTCGCTCGACGAGGGCAAAAGGTGGGTAGAACGCCTCGGTGATTCCGTGCAGTTTTACAAGCTCGGGCTCCAGTTCCTCATGACGGGCCAGTACTTCGACATGATCGACTGGCTGGGCGACCAGGGGAAGAAGGTGTTCGCCGACATCAAGTTCTTTGACGTCCCGGAGACGGTCAAGCTGGCCGTCGAGCAGCTCCAGCACCGGAAGGTGGACTTCGCCACCGTCCACGGCAATGACCCGATGTTGGCGGCCGCCGTATCGGTTAAGGGGCACCTGAAGATTCTTGCCGTAACGGTCCTCACGAGCCTCGACCGGGGCGACCTGGACGACCTGGGCTTCCAGTGCGACCCGGAGGAACTGGTGCTCTCTCGGGCCCGCCGGGCGATCAAGCTGGGCTGCGACGGGGTGATCTCTTCCGGTCTCGAGGCGGCCCGCCTCAGGGGCGAACTCGGGCAGAATTTCCTGATCGTGAGCCCCGGGATTAGGCCTGTTGAGAACAAGCCGAGCGACGACCAGAAGCGCACCGTGGATGTCGAGGACGCATTCCTGCGCGGCGCTGACTACATCGTGGTCGGGCGCCCCATCCGCCAAGCCGCCGACCCCAGGGCGAAGGCCGAGGAGATGCAGGCAAAGATAGCCGGCCTGTTCGGGGCCTAGCCTGATGAGGGCCACCACGCTCCTTCTCGCGTGGGCCCTGGCGGCGACTGCCGTCCGGGCAGGGACTGCGGGCGCAGACCCGCTGCTGCCTGGACCCCGCGCGGACGGGAGCACGGTGCTGCACAACCAGTGGCCGATCCACCCGGTGGGCGACCAGGTCCCCTTGGGGGACTTTCCGGTGGCGATCGCGGTCAATCCGGCGGGCACGGTGGCAGCCGTGCTCCACGCCGGTCACGGCCGGCACGAGGTGCAGCTGGTGGACCTCGAGACCCGGCGCGTCGTGGACTCGGCCCCCCTGAACGAAACCTTCTGCGGCGTCGCGTTTTCCCGGGACGGAGGGACCTTGGCCTGCAGCGGCGCAAGCGACGGGGTCCTTCATCTTTTCTCCTTTTCCCAGGGGCACCTGAAAGCGCTCAGGGACGTCAGGGTGGCCGACTCGGCCGACACGAGTGTTGTCGCTGGATTTGCGCTCTCCCGGGATACCAAGTCGGCCATCGTGGCCCTTTCCTTTGACCGGCGCGTGGTAAGGGTCGACCTCGAGACGGGGGCCCTGCTTTGGGTGGCCCACCTCGGGGGCGGCTCCCAAGTCACGGTGCACGCGTCCGCGGATGCCGCGGCGCCCAATGATGTGACCGATTCCGGCAGCATGGTCTCGGATTCCGACCCTCTGGACATCGTATGGGACGAAGCCGGTCACAGGGCTTACGCCAGCCTCTGGGGTGAGTCGGCGGTTGCGGTCATGGACCCCTCCGACGGCCATGTCGTGGCCCGTTGGGCCACCGGCCTTCATCCCAACGAGATGGCGCTTTCGCGCGATGGCCGCCTTTTTGTATCCAACGGGGGACTCAACACCGTCACGGTGCTTGATACGCGCGACGGAAGCATCTCCGAGGTCCTGTCCTCTGCTGCCTCGCCCGGAGATCTCCCGGGGTCCACTCCTGACAGCCTCGCCCTCGCGCCGGACCAGGGCACCCTCTACGTGGCCAATGCGTACACGAACACGGTAGCCGTGTTCGACATTAGCCAGCGGGGCGTGGGCAGGCCCCTCGGCTTCATTCCCACGGGATGGTTCCCGACCTCGGTTCGGCTGACGCCGGACGGCCGCACGCTGCTGGTCCTGAGCGCACGCGGGCTCGTCCCGAAGTCAAACGCCGGGACGAAGGGCTCCTGGCCCGGCATAGCCGAACTCTATCGGGGATCCCTTGGGATTGTCGCCCTGCCCAAGCGCGATGCCTATGCCATGGCTCTCGGCGAATGGACGAAGACGGCGCAGCGATGCCGACCCCTGCAGGAGGCGCCCCCCCGCGCCGGCGACCCCATCCCAGGCCGGAGGGGTGACCCAACCCCGATAAGGTACGTCGTCTACATCATAAAGGAAAACCGGACCTACGACCAGGTGTTCGGCGACCTGCCCCAGGGCAACGGCGATCCCGCCCTTTGCCTCTTCCCGGAAAAGGTGACGCCGAACCTCCATGCGATAGCCCGGCAGTTTGTCCTTCTGGACAATTTTTACGCTAATGCCGAGGTGAGCGCCAGCGGCCACGAGTGGAGCACCGCGGGCTACGCCGCGGAATTCGTAGAGAAATCCTGGCCGATCAATTACGGGCACAAGGCTGGAGGCACCCATGTTCCTTACCCGGCCGAGGGCCATTACGCCGCGGCGCTCCCGGCCCTGGGCTATCTTTGGGACCGGGCTGTGGCCGCGGGCGTGTCCTACCGCAGCTACGGGGAGTTCGTCGAGGATCCCAAGGTCGCGGGCGGGGCCATGTGGACCAACATGCCGGCGCTCAAGGGGCACATCGATCCCGCCTACCGGGGATGGGACATCGATTACCATGACGGCCGACGGGCCGACGAATTCATCTCGGAACTGCACAAGTTCGAGGCGGCGGGCGATATGCCGAGACTCCAGATCCTGCGTCTTCCCCAGGACCACACGGCGGGTCGGAAGGCGCTCGCATGGACCCCCCAGGCGATGGTAGCCGACAATGACCTGGCCTTGGGGCGCATCGTCGAGGCGCTCAGCCATTCGCCGTTCTGGGCGAAGACCGCGGTCTTTGTCGTCGAGGACGATGCCCAGAGTGGGCCCGACCACGTCGACGCCCACCGCACCGAGGCCCTGGTCGCCGGAGCTTTCGTCAAGCGGGGTATAGTGGACTCGACTCCCTACACCACGTGCTCGATGCTAAGGACGATCGAACTCATCCTGGGGCTCGAGCCGATGTCGCAGTTTGACGCGGCTGCGTCCCCGATGCGGGCCAGTTTCCAGGGGTCGCCTGACGCGACGCCCTACCGTGCGTTTCCAGCCTCCGTGAATGTCGACGACCGCAACGCGGCCAGGGGCAGGCCGGCCGAGATATCCGCCCGCCTCGACTTCTCGAAGGAGGACCTGGCCGACGAGCAGACGCTGAACCGGTTGATCTGGGAGTCGGTGCGCGGCGAAGAGACGCGGATGCCGGCGCCGGTCCATGCCGCATTTGTCCGCAGGCTGCCCTTGCCCGACGACGACGACGACTAACCTCAGCCCCTCCTACTGGTAGGTGATGGGATTAATGCCCTGCTGCCTGCAAAGGGCGATGTCCACGATTGAATACTGGGGCGAGCCGAGGAAGGGCAGAGTAGCTTGGAGCTCCTTTGCCCCCTCCGCCGCGGCGGAGGCGAACGGGGCGGCGCCCAGGTAGGTCGTCTCGAAGGCAACGATGCGGCCGCCCTCGGCGGCATCGTAGAACCCGGTGAAGCAATGGCCGGGGCGAAAGAGCAGGACTGGCCTAAGCCCGATCCTGCGAAGGATGGATGCGAAAAGAACGGACGCATCGACGCAGTTCGCCCCCTGGTCGTGGACCGACTGGTCCAGGAAGCGGACGTACTGCGTGGACACCTGGGGGGATGTGCCACTGTCGGTTGCGACATTCACGTAGCTTAGTCCGCGGGCGGCAAGGGCCTCCCACACGGCCTGGACCTGCTGCAGCGCGGCCTGGGGTCCATTCTGGTAACCCGTGAAGGCGTGGACACTCCCGCTGGCCACCGCCTCCTGCAAGAGCGCATTGATCCACGGATGGTCCTCATTGACGAACGCGGCGAAGCACACGCTCGTGTCCTGCCACTGGCCGGTGGAGCTGAGGAATATCCGCGATACGGCCTCGTTCACCGAGTGCAGGGTGCACACCAGCGTCGCCTCGGCCGACGGCTTCCCGTCGACCAGGAGCGTGGCCACGAAAGATTGCGGCGAGAGCTGGTTAACCCGGCGCAGCGCATCATAGTTCCAGGGCAGCTCGGGGTTAAGGGTAGCGGTCCCCGAGGACGCGCTCAAGGCCACCTGCAGCGGCTCGACAAAGAGCGAGGACTCGACCTTCAGCTGCACGGAGCCGGACGTCGGCAGGTTGTGAAGGGCAATCGTCAGGCATCGTGTGTACTCCGGGTAGGCGATCCCAAACGAGAGCATGAGCGAGGGATAGATATTGTTCTGAAACGCTGCCGTCATCTCGAATGTCGGCGACGCGGCCGAAGGCGGTGCCGTTGGCGCCGGGGTAGGCTCCGCCGCCGCGGCCGGGCGTTCCAGCATCGGCGCGTGCGCCACGCGGCCGCGTTCCAGGGTCATCCCGATGCGCACCCCCACGGCGACAAGGATCAACGGGACCACCGCGTAACGCGTCACCGCGCTCATGGGTTTCCTGCTGGATTTTCGGATGGGGGTGTCAGGCACGGGGTTCCCGGCGCTACGGGCCTGGCCCAGACCCTTACCTTTCTTTCTTGCATGTGCAACCCAGCGCCATCAAAGCCCGGAGCTGAGTTATGAAGAGAGTAAGCATCAGAGCCCTGTTGCTCATTGCCCTTGTGACGCTCTGTGGGTGCGCCCAGATCACCACGCGTACGCTTCCCAAGGTCGACTTCGCGACCCCGAAGCGCGTCTTCGTGGAGCACCGCTTGGCGGACAGCTACGGCGTGGCCGAGGAGATTGCGCGGCAGCTCCGCGCAATGGGGTACGACGCCTCGTCCGGGGCGCGCACCATGATGCCCGGCGATACGGAGCTGATCGTCTCCTATGACGACATGTGGACGTGGGACTTCACCACCTACATGATCGAGATCGACATGCAGGTGAGGTCCGCGCGGTCCGACAAGATACTCGCGGTGGGGCACTATTTTCGTCCCGGGATGGTCCTGGGCCGCCCCCCCTCCGAGATGATCCACGATCTCCTCGCCAAGCTGTTCAAGCACCCGTGACCTGGGGAGGGGTCAGCGCGCCGACCGGAGCGCCCTTTCCCCAGGATCTTTTCTCTTTTTACCCCTCCCGCTGGAATAAAGGGGGAACCCGGCTACTCTAATGGGCGGTGAACCTCCCGATCCTAGCAGTCGCATTCATCGCCGCTTCGGCGACGTTGCTCGCCGAACCCGAGATGAAAAACACAAAACCCGCCGATTCCCCGGCAAGTGGCGCCGCGTGCGCAGCAAATGGATCCAAGACGGCCTGCGGCCTTCCCTCCAACGTGGTCATCGATATGTCGAAGGCCACGGTGCAGCACACGGATGTCGAATGGCAGCGCCTCTTGACGCAGCGCCAGTACCAGGTGGCGCGGCTGCAGGGCACCGAGCCCCCCTTCCGCAACGAATACTGGGACAATCATGAGGACGGGGTCTATTTCTCCGTGTGCAGCGATACGCCGCTCTTTGACAGCCGAGACAAGTTCGAGAGCGGGACGGGCTGGCCGAGCTTCACCAAGCCGATAGAGCCGCTTTTCGTGTCCGCCCAAACCGACGCCTCGCTTGGGATGGTACGCGACGAGGTGCATTGCACGACGGACGGCGCCCACCTGGGGCACGTCTTCGACGACGGCCCTCCGCCGACAGGCATGCGCTACTGCATCAATTCCGCCTCGCTCCGGTTCATGCCGCGCAAGCAGTACGAAGCCTGGGTAGCGGCCCACGCGAAACCCGCTGCAAAATGACCGGCTGCAAAAACCCAAGGTCGACCCTATGCAGCACATCCGCAAACTCCTCGCACTCTCAGTCCTACTATCGATGACAACCCTTCCCAGCGCGGTTAAGGCCGATTCAATCGTTCTCGGGGGCGGGTGCTTTTGGTGCCTAGACGCGGCCTACAAGCTCATGCCCGGAATCACCCACGTGACATGCGGATACTCGGGGGGCACGCTGGCCAACCCGAGCTACCAGGACGTCTGCGCCGAGACGACTGGGCACGCCGAAGTCGTCAAGATCGACTATGACCCGGCCGTCGTGTCCCTTGACCGCGTCCTGAAGTACTTCTGGCACGTGCATGACCCGACTCAGGTGGGCGGACAGGGCAACGACATGGGCAGCCAATATCGTTCCATCATACTATTTGCCGACCAGGCGCAGAAGGGCGCCGCAGAGAAGGCGAGGGCGGAGGAGCAGAAGAAACGAAACGACCCCATCACTACCGAGATCGTCCCTCTCGTGAAATTCTGGCCGGCCGAGGACTACCATCAGGACTATTTCGCCAAGCACCCCGACGAGGGCTACTGCTCCGTCGTGATACGGCCCAAGGTAAACAAGCTGAGGAAGCTGCTCGACTCAGATAAGTGATCGTGGGCCCGCTCTGGGCCCACTTTGCGTTTGCGGGCCCGACGGGCGGCACGCAGATTGCGCCCATGGTGGGATGGATCGGCGACCTCGGACGTCTCTATTGGGGACTTCTTTATTGGAACACGCGGAAGTCGCTTTTCCGGCTTAGGGGTGCGTCCGGACCTGCGCCGTGCCAGCACCCCAGCGATTCGGGCGCTGCCGGACAGACAGGTTGTGAGGCATGCGCCGGTTGGCGAAGCAAGGACCGTTTTCTGCGGCTTTGCCCGCTCCTGCGCCAGGCCAACGGCCGGCGCATGTGCTCGGTGGCGGCAGCAGACGTGCGTCCCTTCTGGGGAAGGGCGGCCGCAGCGATCTTGGTCTCCGCGGCGGTGCTAGCCTGCTGCGCCGTATTCCTTGCCTTCGCGGGATTCCGCGCAGTCGGGTACCGGGTCCCTCTCCGCGTGGTCGCCTGGCCGCCCGCATGGCACCAGATCGGCCAGGCGCGGGCCGACTACTACTATCAGCTTGCAGTTCGCTCGTTCAATTCGGGGGACATACGCCAGAGCTACATGGCACTCAACCAAGCTTATGCGCTCGACCCCCACAATTTCACCTCCGACCGGCTGCTGGCCCAGTTGGCGCAGATCGGGAGCCCGGATTTTTCGGACACGATCTATTCCCGGCTATTGCTCGAGGACAAAGCGCACTTCGAGGAGACCGGGGAGATGTGGATGCGCGCGCTCATTGCTCGGGGTGACTTTCCGTCCGTCGGCGGACTGGCAGCCCGCATGCTTCGCGGGCAGGCAAGCCACGTTCCCGCCTGGGTCCAGGCCCTCCTTTTTGCCGAGGGGATGACGGGAGACACGCGGTCGTCGGAGCGCCTTCTCGCGGGGAAGGACCCGATTCCCGAGGGGGCCAGGTCCGCGCTCTTGCTTGCGAGGTCGGTTCGTGCGTGCAGCCCGGACGAACGCGCGACGGTGATACGGCTGAGGTTGGACGGGGCGCCGTCGCACTTCGAAGTCTTCTACTTGCTCAATCAACTCATTGAGCTTGGCCGGGCCTCTGAGGTTGCAGCCTACGTGGAGGGCCCTGGCGGCCAATCGCTCGATTCCTACGACAGCGAGGCCCTCAAGATGGACGCGTATGCCTCGCTAGGGTGGGGGCTCCTTGTCCGGAGGGAAATCGGCTCCCTGGTCGAACGCGGACCGTCCGCGGCCGTGGTGGCGCTCGTGGCGGCGCACCTCGTGAGGCATCCGGATGCGGAGAACGCCGAGTTTTTCTTCCAGCAGCTGGACCTTCACCCGATGCCCGCAACGGCGGAGTATTCCGGCGCCCGCAGAGCGCTCCTGTGCGTTGCGGGAATCAACGGGCTTGACGCCCGGTTGAGGCAGCAGGGTGAGGCCGAGGCTAGGATTGTGGCGGGAGGCTTCCCGGTCTGGCAGAGGATAAAGGACTTCTTCGAGGGGTCCGGCCGCGGAGGAAATCCCGCTTCGATCCTGCCCACACTCGGACCGGTTCCGTTGGACACGATGTACGCGGTCTTCGATCACTACCGCGCCCTGAACCCGAATGCATGGCAGAACTCCAAGCCCCGGGCGCCCGGGGGCTGATCACCGCTCGTGCCCGTAGGGATCAACCTGCGTCTCGATCGCCCTCTGGCGTCGTTCGATGTTCGCCACGACATAGCGCTCGTTCAACTCGTTGAGAACCTCGTCCACGTCCCGCTCCTGAACGTAGTGCGCCAGAGCGTGAGCTCGGAGCACCTCCCAGTAGCCCTCCAGTTCCTGGTTCTCAATGACCACCAAGGCCTCGAGGGCTGCCGCCGCGCTCGCATGGTAATCGTTGAGTTTCTTGGCGACGATCGCCCGTGCATCCGCCTCCATCTCCTGGCATGCAGGGAGCGCATCCCTGTCATGAAGCAGGGCAAGGTTGTCGACCCAGCCCACGATCCCCTTGATGGGTAGCTCCGCCAGGCGCACGTCCTTGTAGGCCGTGTTCGAGGCGATCATGGTCATCGAGCGCGTGAGCGATTCCAGCTGGAGGGCGGTGCGGTCTAGGCTGTCGGCGCCCATTCGCAGCTCGGCATAGGCCTGCGCCCGGTCTCCAAAGGCGGAACGGACGCCTCCCGCCGCTCCCGAGAACGAAACGGAAACGTTCTTGATGTTCCGGGCAAGGGCCAACAATTGCTCGCCGTAGTGCTCGATCAGCCTGTCCCAGGCCTTGATGGCCTCGGCGATCTTTGCGCTCCTGCGGTAGTTCTCGGACACCTGCGCAAGATAGTCGCGGAGGCGCTCACGAATCGCCGATTTGAGCCAATTCTCAATGGCTTCGAGCTTCCCAAGCCGGTTCTCGATCGCGGCCTCCGTGTCCAGCACAGTCTGCATGGACGACTCAAACACCTCCCTTTGCTTCTTCGAGGCGAGGATGCCGAACGGGGGGCGCGTCTCCGAGACCTGTTGTTTTTCCGCGACGAGCCGCTCCAGGGCATCCTTCAATGCGTTCCGGCAAAGGTCGAGGTACGCCTCGTCGCGCAACAACGAGATGACGTCGTCAGGCAGCGACATACCCGATATGTGTGCGGGGCTTCATGGCTGATTAGTGTATCAAAAACAGACCAAAGTCCCTTCTGGTCAATCAGAAAGGCATAAGTATAACCAAGCTGGTACGTTGCTAATGCATTCAGGCACGTGTTTCTTGACGCGATCGACCGCAGGGGGATGATCCGATGCAACCCCCGATTCTTTTATGAAATTCCGAAAGCTCGGCCGGACAGGCCTAAACGTTTCTGAAGTAGGATTCGGCGGGTGGGCCATAGGTGGGAGTTGGGGCCCCCAGAGCGAGGCCGCCTCCGTGGGCGCCCTGAACCGAGCTCTCGACCTAGGGGTTAACTTCATCGACACAGCAGCGGGTTACGGTAACGGGAAAAGCGAGGAAATCATAGGCTCAGTCCTAAAAACACGGCGCGACGAGGTCATTGTGGCGACGAAAACGCCCCCTACGGACGGGCCCTGGCCTCCTTCGCCCTATTGCAAGGTTTCCACCCGGTATCCCGAGAAGTACCTCAGGGAGAATATCGAGCAGCGCCTGAGGCACCTTGGGACCGACCGCATCGATATCCTCCAGCTCCACACCTGGACCCGGGCTTGGAACCGCAACCCGGAGGCCTTCGAGGTCCTCCGCAAGATTAAGGCCGAGGGCAAGGTGAGGTTTGTCGGGGTCTCGACGCCCGAGCACGACCAGAACAGCGTCATCGACCTCATGCGGGGCGGCTGGGTCGATGTCGTTCAGGTGATCTACAACATTTTTGAGCAGGAGCCGGCGGCCGAACTGCTTCCCACGGCGGCCGAGACGGGAGTGGGGATTATCGTGCGCGTGGTTTTTGACGAGGGCTCGCTTACGGGCAAGTGGACCCAGGACACGGTGTTCCCTGAAGGCGATTTTCGCCGGAACTACTTCCAGGGCGACCGCCTCGGCCGCGCCGTCGAGCGCGCCCGCAAGGTGGGCTTGGACCTGGAGGGCAGCGGACTGACCCTTCCCCAGGCCGCCCTCAAATTCGCTCTTTCGCACAGCGCGGTCGGAACGGTGATCCCGGGGATGCGAAGCACCGCCCAGGCCGACGCCAACTGCGGCGTGAGCGACTTGGCTGCCCTAAGCCCGGATCTCCTTCGCAGGCTGCACGCGCACAACTGGCTCCGCGGCGTCTGGTACTCCGGGAAATAGCGCATTCAACGGGAGCGGCCCCATGCCGGTGCGCCCCGCTTCGGGGCCGTGCTCTCCTCCCTTGTGCGCTGTGCGAACGAGACCTTCTGCCAGGTACGTCCAGTGCCCGACCACAGCCTGCCGTTCTGGAACACGAGGGCGTCCGAGCAATACCCGCTCTCCCCGCCTCCTTTCCTGAGCATCGAGAACTCCATGGGCTGCACTTCGTAGTCCATTGACTCGCTCCGGCCTCGGCTCGAGGTGGAGCCCACGCTTGGCCGGCCGCCAAGGCCCAGGCTCGACCCTGCGCCAAAGTTGCGAAGAAACTGAAGGCGCTTTCCCACGAGGTCCGCGGCGAACTGGTTCGTCTCGCGATCGCTGTTGGCGTGGAAAATCTTGGTGCCCATGTTGCCGAGAAGCGAATCCGCCAGGGTCCTGCCGTCGCTTCCGCTGCCAAGGGCGGCGGCCAGGCTCGGGTAACTCTGGGTGAGGTACACGCTAGCCGCCCTCGAGGAGCGGGCGGTTGCCTGGAAAAGCGTGTCGTAGCGACTGGTGAAGTGCTGGCACTCATCGGCCCATATGAACAAGGGCCGGCCGAGGCCTCCTGCGTTGTCACAGCGCCTCTCGACCGCCTTCTGGAGGCAATACTTCCAGAGCACCGCGGCCATCCTTCCCACCTCCGACCATTCCTTGACCGGCAGGTCTATGATGACGATGCGGCCGCCTATCACATCCTCCGGGCAAACGGTGGTGCCCGTGCAAAAGAGCTCTCGCATCTTCCCGCGCATCAGCCCTTCGGCCAGCGTCGAGAACATGGCGACGATGCTTCCCCGGGTCTTGTCGCCAAGCGTCGGGAAATGACCCAGCCAGTAGCCGGTGACCTCGTGGCAGTCGATCTCCCAGGGCGTGCCCAGGGCCCGAGCGCGGGCCGCTTCAAGCCTCTGCCAGCACGAGGACTTGGCCCGCCACTCGATCGAGGCCGGCGCCGAGGGATCCGGGGGGGCGCTGCGGATCACATCGAACATGGCGTGCAGGGACACCGGCTCTCCCGCCATCACGAGCACGTCGACGCAGTTGCGGACAAGCGACCTCATGGCCCGTTCCCAGAACGGGTCGCCCCCACGGGAGCGGGCCTCGCCCGAGCCGATCGAGGAAACCTCCATGAAGAGGTTCACAAGGTTCTCCGTGAGTCCGGCGGCCGCCCCGCATCGCAGGGACTCGTAATGCATGAAATTGAACCCCCAGGACTCCTTGCCGCCAAACATCACGAGGTCTGACTCACGGCCCGCCTCCTTGGCGTAGGCCCTCCATAGCAAAGGCTCCTCGGGCTTGGCGCAGAGCACCAACCCGCCGAAGCCTGCGCCAAGGAATGACCGGGCGAGCGTGCGGCCGCTGCCGGAGGTCTTCCCGGAGCCCGTGCCGCCAAAAATGACCGTGCCCTCGCAGGCGTCCTTGATTCGCCAGGTGTCCCTTCCGAGGGCCACCAGGCCCAGCTGGTCGGGCCAGCCAACAATCGGCGGCGTCCCTGAATTCACAGGCTGCGCCCCCCCAGCTCACGCGTCGGAGCCCGCCCTGAGAACATGTAGTCTTCAAAGAGCTGTTCCAAGGGGACCAGGCGATTCCGAGCGGCAATGCCAGCCCCAGGACTCCCGTCAGGGCGCCTGGGGTCGTCCCTCCCGCGCCGCTCGAGCTCTCCCTCGAGAAGGACCCGGGACTGCTCCAATTGCTCCTGGCTCGCGCCTTCCGACACCTGGTCGATCCTTGAAAGCGTGCCCCGCAGCGACACGAGGGGATCGTCGGGTCCTGCCACGGCGATCCGCAGGTGCACCTCGGCAAGCGTGGCCTCAAACTCCCGCACGAGCCACGACGAGGCCGGTGCCGCGAGCATGGGGGGCGTGTGCACCATGCCGAGTTCCGGGTCCCCGGGTGCCTGCCACGGGGCATTGAACGCATCGAGCATGGCTGAATGCCCGTGGGCGGGGTCGAGCGGGGGCGTGGGGAACAGGGCGGCGCCGTAGGGGGTCGCCTTTGCGCGGGCCGCGGCCCCGTCAATCGCCGAGAGTGCTCCGGGGCACCGGCAGCGAAGGCACTCGCGGACGGCGGTCCGCCAGGGTCCCTCGGAGGGAATACCGATCTTCGCCGGCTTATGGAACCCGGGCGAACGGGCCAGTGAAACCTCAATGTGCTCAGCCATGGCCGCGATCACGGCCGGCGGGAGTTCGGCGCCAAGCCGCTCGGCAGAGGGCGGGTGCTCGCCGAGTATTATCCGCTCAAGGAGCCGCAATACCGCTATTCGAGGGGCCTGAGTCGCCGCGATCAGCTTCTGGGTAACGCCCTCCACCGCCAGCTCGGGCTGGTCGTTGCCCCGGACGCTGGCCCGGTACCCGAGTTCACTGAGGGCATCGGCCTGCCGGCGCGTCCAGCCCTGCAGGGCCTTCTGTCCGGACCGCGCAAGGGCACTTGAGTCGATGCAGGTGAGGATTCTCGGGCTCTCTTCGAAGGACGTGAAATTGAGCACGCGCGCATGCACGTGCAGGAAGGGCATAAGCCAGCGGTTGTTCGGCTCCGCGAACTGGCCGGCGAGTAGCCGACGCGTGGCCCGGGAACCCGAAGGGCCCGGATCCCTTGCACAGGCGCCCTCCTCGAGCCGTGCAAGGAAGGCATCCCCGAGGGCGAAGAAGCGCTCCAGCACGCGGCGGTCACCGGCGACGAGCGCAAGGGCCGAAACGCTTGGGTCGGCAACCTGGACGAAATCGTAGGCGGCGTAGCGCCTCTGGGGCCTGGAATACTCGCGCGGCAGCGGACGGTGCGCCTGCACGTTGCCGAGGTCGTAATGGCTGGCGCCAAATCCGCCGACCCAGGGGAATGAGGCGTGGTAGAGTTTCCTCCAGCGCTGCAGGTCGAGGCTGCTGGAGAGCTCCGCTAGATCCCTTGAAAGGGCACCGGTGCAATAGGGCTTGGGAAAGGGCGCAACGACCGCGGGGTCGGCACCCAGTAGGAACCGGTGGTAATGGGAGTGGTGGCTGGAGTGCGCAGCGAGGGGGAACGGGTAGGTGCTCCTGTCCATGGCATTGGGTCCTAGTGTGGGGGGCCGCTGGTATAGCTCGTGTTGCGCGTCACCCGGTCTGAGCGTTTCGTGGCGGCGGAGTCGTCGCTGAGCACCACGCCGACAGGGGGCAGGCCGATCGGGAAGGTGATCGCGACCGGGACGGCCGCAAGGTACTGGGAGTTTCCGGGCTGGGTTGCGGTCACGGTGACCATGCCTGTGGACCCGCTTGGGGTCAGTTGGGCGCCGTCTAGCGTGGCGGGCCCGGAGTCGAGCGTCAGGGCGACGGGCAGCCCGCTCGTGGACGATGCGGAGATCGCGAAAGCGGGTGAGCGCGTCGAAATCCCGGCGGGGGAGACCGCCGAAATGGTCTGCGGCAATAGGGACGTAAAACTGGCCAGCAGGGAGCGGTTTGCGCTCATCACGATGGACACGGTCGGCGCCGAGGAGACCAGGTCACCCGTCCAGCCCGCGAACGCGCTGCCTGGGCCTGGCGTAGCGACTGCGGTCGCCTGGGCGCCAGGCGGGTAACTGCCACCGCCGGTAACGGAGCCCCCTGACGATGCGGACAGGGAGAGCGTAAAGAAGGCGGGTCCCACGCTTACCGTGACCGAGGCGGTTGGGGACGGGCTGTAGTTTGTGTTGCCCGTGTCTACGAGCGTGACGGTGAAGGTGCCGGGACTAGGGAATGCGGCCGATTCGGATCCCCCGTTTCCCGATGCCGAGCCACCCCACGAATAGTTGCCGGTGGCTCCGCCCGAGCCTGAAAACACGACGCTTTGTCCCGCCGTGATCGAGGCCACAGCCGGTGTGATCGAAGGGGGGCCCTGGGTCGCCTTCGCGACGGCAAGCCAGCGGCTCTGGGTCGCTGACAGGCCGTTCGTGCCGACTGCCGTCGCCCGGATCACAACGGTTCCCGCCACAGAGGGAGGATACATGACGGACTCCGTGTCCACCGGGTTCATGGGGCGGATGTTCTGGAAAATGTGAAACCAGCTGTTGCCATTGTCCGTCGAGGCATCGATCGCGACAGAAGCCAGGGAGCCCACACCTGCGGGTTTAGCCGCGGTAACACCCAGATGGACGGCCTGAAATAGGGTCGCGGTCGCGGGCGCCGAGAGGGTGACCGAAGGTGGTGTTGCCAGGAGAGGCGTCGGCGTGGGTGTGGGAGACGGCGTGGGTGTAGGCGTTTGGGTCGGTGTGGCCGTGGGGGAGGGCGTGGGTGTCGGAGAAGGAGTCGGCGTAGGCGCTGGGGACGGTGTCGGCGTGGGTGTAGGGGACGGCGTTGGGGAAGGTGTCGGTGTGGGGGTGGGAGAAGGGGAGGGGGTCGGCGTGGGCGAGGGCGTTGGGGAAGGAGTCGGCGAAGGCGTCGGCGTAGGCGTTGGGGACGGTGTCGGCGTGGGTGTGGGAGAGGGCGTAGGCGACGGTGTGGGGGAGGGCGTTGGGGAAGGAGTCGGCGTGGGCACCGGTGCTCCTCCCCCGCCGGAATCCAGAGTATTGGTGGTGACCGCGCTTACGGGGTTAGATGCAACCTTTGCGGTAAAAAACCAGAAACGAAGGGTGTAGGAGCCCGGAGCAATACCACCGATGTTCCAGGTGGCATGCAGATTTCCATCGGCGGGTGATCCGCTCGCGCCCGTAATGTGAATCGAGAGCTTGATATTCGAGACGGAGCCGGCGCCCGTGACGGCCACACTGGGAGTAGTCCCGGAAGCGGTGAGTGTGACCTGGCCGGCCAGGTTTCCAAGGGGATCGACCAGGTCGACCTGCCCGGGGAAGCTGGTCGTCCCCATGGGGTCGTCGTCGCAGGTCCAAAACACTCCGATGTTCAGGGTGTAGCCGCCGGTGCCGACCACGATGGACTCGGACGAGAAGGATCCGGATTGGGCCCGCAGCGCAATGGGAAGCCCGCTGGCAAGGACGAGGAGTGCCATCAGGGTGATCCGTCGTGCGTCCACGGTCGTCATGGGCGCGAGCAGATCATTAAAACAGATAAGACGACAAGTCTAAAAGTGTGTTATTTCCCTTCCTATCTCCCTTGGCCCGATCGCATGCCTCCAACGATGATAAAGGTACCGTCCAGACCGATAAGCCAGCGTAGCTGCGCCCTTAGCGGGGCGCTGGCCCTCCAGGGCGGAACGTAGCCGCTGCCCGGGTGGAGCGAGATTCCCGCAACGCGCTCGGGCAGTCCTAGGGCATGGGCCGCCCAATGCAGGGGGTTCCAGTCGCCGAACCACCAGGGAGGGACGCCCCCCTCGGGGGTGGCGGGCATCGCGATGCATTTCCTGAAAAGCCACGGGCCCTCGGCGGGGGCAAAGACGACATAAAAGGGCGGCAGGTTCCGAAGCTCGTGCCTGGGCAAAATGGGCCGCTCGGGAAACGACACGTTCGTGGTGCGCCCGCCCTGGCCCTCGGAGTAGGACACCTCGCGCGCAACCCGGCTGCTTATGAGGAGCGAGCTCTCCTCGGCGCACTCCTCGGTTGCGGCCTGGCATATCCACCGGTTGCGCAGGTTCGCGATCAGGGGGGCGGCGCGCTCCTTGCCGCCGAGCTTTAGCCAAACGGCGTTTTGTGACTGAGTGGCCGCATAGACAGCGCCCCTTGCCTCGCGCACGATGTCCACCTCGCAGTCCGCGCGCACGGCATGCCTCTGCCACTCGTCCTGCTCCACGAGGATCACGTTCCTGTTGAGCCAGTCCGGGTGGTCCTGGCGCCGGTCGAAGCGCTCGAGGACCACCTGGTAGGCCAGTGTCTTGATCAGTGTCGCGACATACCGGCGCTGGACGGAGAACTTCTGCGGAACCGCAAGGCACACAACCTTCCCGAACTGGATATCGCGAAGGTCGAAGGTGCTGTCCGTGCAGAACACCTCGGCAATCTCGGGCTCGGCGAAGGGAATCAGGAAATTGTAGAGTGTGCTGCGGACTCCTCCCAGCTGCTCGGGCGGCTGGTTCCAGTAGTTGTTCTCGAGCTGGAACCTCGCCTCGGCAAAGGCCTCGTTCGCTGCAAGCTGCGGGTGGTCGCCCGTCGCCTTTTGCAGGAACTGGCGGTAGCTCTCGGGCACCGTCAGTATATCCAGGATTCCCAGCAGGCTAGGGGGCCGGCGCGAGCGCGTCCCTGACCGTTGGGCCTCTCCCTCCACGGCCCGGACAAGCCGGATGCCCCAGGCGATCTTGTCGCGCGCCTGAGGAATGAAGAATTCGTCGCGGCTTGACGCCTCCTCGACCGAGAGGCCGGTCTCGACGATCATTTTCGCGTAGGTATCGGCCGGAACCTCGTCCATGGAGAGCAGGTTCAAACGCACCGGCGGACTCCATCCGGCCGGTGCGAACGGGGGGCGCGTCCGGAGCAGGCAGAGGTCCTCCTGCCTCCCGTAGTGGGCCAGGAGCGCCTGCACGGCCTGCCATTCGCTGCCCTTCTCCCCGCACACGAATCCGCCCCAGGGGGGCACCTGGTATCGGGCGCGCCTGCACCGGTCCGACGCCTGCTGCAGCGCCTGGGTTCGCCGCTCTTCCTGGCCCCGCAGGAGCTCGATCTGAAGATCCAACGGAGCCGCCTCCGGTCGCGTGTTTCCAGCCCGAGCCGGGGCGGCGCTTCCCCGCTCGGCCAGGTTGCGGGCCAGGGACAGGCGCTCGAGCTCGATCTGGGTCAAGAGCGACTGCTCCTGGTGGCGCCGCCTTACCTGCGCAAATTCGCGGGCCATGGGGCTCCCCGCCCAACGGTCCCGCTCGACGCCGCACTCGTTCACGCAGAGCGAATGAAGCCTCGGGAGGATGCAGGAGAGCGTCTTGCCCGAACCGGTGGCGCCTGTGACCAGGCCGCCCCGGCAGCCTGCGTTCCGGTCCACCCTTATCCCTGCGAAAGCGTACATTGCTCCGGAGTGTTTTAGATAGACGGGCCTTCTCTGCTTCGGGCCCAGGATCAGGTGGGCGGCCATTGCCCAAGACGCAGGCCAGACGCACCACAAGGCTTGATCAAGGGCGCGGGTCAACCCGTCGGGCTGCCGTCCCTTAAGGGGCGGGAAAGGCCGGTGGACGGCATGCAGCACGCCCGACCTCTGCAGGAGGTGGGCGAGGTACGCCGCGCTGGCCGCAATCGCGATCGCCTCGGCTATTCGTCCAAGGACGTACCTCGCGTAGAGGGCCCGGGTCATGCCCGGACCTCATGTTAACGCTATATATTAGACAAGTCTAAAAATACCGTCCTCTGGCGGATTTGGCTCAGTGCCAGCGCCCGCCGCGCCACGCCCATCCGCGGGCGCCCCGGGCCCATCCGCCCGAGACCCAAGCCGCACCGTGGAAGGGCCTGTGAGAGTAATGCCCTGCGGTCCAGAACCATCCGCCGTGCCAGCCCCAATAGCCGCCGATCCAGACGTAGTCGGGATAGGGGCAGGCAGGCACGTATTCGACAACGGGAGCCGGGGGTTCCTGGTCCACGACAGTGCCTTCGGTCATGTCTGAGACAGGAGGAGGGGGTGTTGAGGGCGAGGGGGCAACCGCCGGGGCGGGAGGCTGCTGAGGCGCGGGGGCCGCCGTCTGCGCCGCGGCATCGGGTGCGTTTGCCGGGGGCGCCGGAGGGGCGGGAGGCGTCTGGGACTGTGCCGCCGATGCGCCGCCGATCGTCCATGTGTCATTTACCCAGACCCAACCGCCATTCGACTGCGCCCAATGCCCGGCCACCCACATCGCGCTGGGCGACGGGGGAAGCTCCCAATGGCCGGCGAGCCAGACCCACCGCTGCGCGCTATTGGACCAATGGCCGGCAATCCAAACATAGCCGGGACCCGGGGCGACAGTGACCTGTTCGCCCTCGGCCCTAAGGGGGGCCTCATAGGCGACAGACTGAGTGTAACCCGATGAAGGATAGTAATATCCATATGCCGGATAATAGAGAGGCACCGCCAGATTGAGGCGGAAGCCGACATAGGCTTGGGCACGGGCGGGGGCAAAGAGTGCAAGGGCCGCCGGAACAAGAAAGAGGGCCTTAGAGTTCATGGGTTGTGTTATGGTATGACGCTACAGGGTAGACAAAGGATGCACCCCGTATGTTCCAGCGGCCGAGCGGCCGCCGGCCTTAGAGAACCGTGCGCAGTAGGGGCACCCGGCGGGCAAGGTCCGCCACAAGGAAGCTCCCCAATAGCCCCAGGGTGGTCAGAATCGCCACCTTGAAGAAGGGGTCGATCCCGAGGGGCCGCAACAGCACCGTGAAGAGCACGAGCACAACCGGGTGAAAAAGGTACACGCCAAAGGAGCGAGCGGAGAGCCAGCGGGCGAAGCGGGTGGGCGTGTCCAGCCTGCCCGAGCAGAATGAGAGCGCTCCGAGGGCGATGCAGGTCCCGGTTATCTGCTCCCAGGCCGCGAAGCTCAAGGCGTGGACGTTCCAGCCGCCGACGAGCTCCTTTAACTGAGGCGTGCCGAGCATGCCTGCGCCGACTAGCGTCGCGACGAGCGCGATGGGCCCCAGGAGGATCCCCGCCCAACCGGCGCGCCGGGCGAGGCCCGAGCGCGCGAGCGCCTGGAGCCAGCCTCCGTGCGCCGCGGCCACACCGACCGCGAAGGCGAGAAGGTACTGCGGGAAGTAGCACAACTGCATGTTCATCACGGACTGGCCGATCGGCTGCACCGTGCGAACAAGGAAGGTCGCCGCGGCAAGAACCAGCGCGGAGAGCGCGACCGCGAGAAGCCTGGGAGGCTTCGCTCCGGGTCCGTTGCCCTCGCCCCGGGAAGGGCGCAGGGAGCGCCAAGCGGCAAGCACCCCCGAGAATATCAGGAGCGCGGCGGCGAACCACATGGGGCCGCTTCCGCCAAGGAACCTGAGTTTTACCAGGTAGTGCAGGTACGCTTGGCTCCGGGAACCGTAGTCGTCGCCCGAAGGG
>Ga0302201_10000172_pt1 | contig 55375 bp, 50 predicted proteins | sample II_Bog_N3_2_FD_194586 | JGI IMG/M metagenome (GOLD analysis project Ga0302201, IMG submission 194586) | Peat permafrost microbial communities from Stordalen Mire near Abisko, Sweden - II_Bog_N3_2 | ecosystem: Environmental > Terrestrial > Soil > Wetlands > Peat | place: Sweden: Abisko... | reverse complement strand
TACAAATGGGCTTTCGCAGGTGATAGCGAAGATCGCGGCCGACAGCGCGGATTTCTACACACTTTCGTACTCGCCGGCGGATGCGAAGATGGACGGGACATTCCGCAAGATCGACGTAAAGGTCTCGGGCGGCAACTTTAATTTGTCGTATCGGCGCGGCTATTTTGCGCGCGACACGGGATTGCCGGGTGGCGAGCTGAGGTTACGCGCGCAAGCGATCAATAAACTGGCGGCCGAGAACCCGGGAGCGGTGGATCCGCTGCTGCCCTTCATGGACCTGGGGATGCCGCAGAGCGAACAAATTCTGTACACGGCCAAAATTGAGCCGATGGCTGCGAAAGCGGACATCGGGGGCGCGGAACAGGATAAGAAAAACAGTGGTGGGCAAAGCTATGCGGTGGACTTCAGCATTGTGCTGAAGGACCTGGATCTGAAGCAGGACTCCGACGGTCTGCACAAGGGCGTGCTGAACGTTTCGCTCCTGGCTTACGACAAATACGGGAAGGTCGCGAGCCGCAAGGAACACGTGGTGGCGTTGAACCTTAAGCCGGATGTGTATGCAACAGCCCAGCAGTCGGGCCTTCCGATGCACGCCGAAATTGAAGTGCCGAAGGGGCAGTACTGGCTGCGCACCGGCGTGTATGACCAGGGATCGCGCAAAGTTGGGACGATGGAGATTGCGCTGGATTCAGTGGTTCCGCTGCTGGCTCCGGTTCCGTTGCAGGCGTTCGCGAAGGATGCCGCAATCGTACCCGCGCGAAGGGACGAGAAGGTTACGGTGGAGCAGCTGGAGCAAAGGCTGGCCGCGGCGCATGGAAAGAAGGACCCGGATGTGGCGAAACGGCTGAGCGGGATGGAACTGAGCGAGCGCCTCAACTCTGAGAAGCTTGCAAAGATCAAGGCGGACCTGCCGGGCGAAAAATCCAGAATGGCGTTCTTGGCTATGGCGGACGCCTCAGCCTTTCTTCAGCTTCCAGCGACTGAGATGCCCGCAACTGCTCCGCCTGATATTGACACGGAGAGGCTGATCCTGAAGAAGGCCGCGGAAAATGTCAAAGCCTCCATCCAGAAGTTTCCGGACTTTGTTGCGCGGGAGACGACCAACCGCTTTCACGACTTGAAGCTCACGACTTTTTCTACTGATGCTGAGCCAATCATCATGGAGCGGCAGCCGTTTCAACCATTGGACAGCTTCAGTAATACCGTCTATTACCGAAACGGCCAGGAAGTAGTGGATACCCCTGAAAAACCCAGTCAAGACAAATCGATACCGAAGGATGGCTTGGTGAATTGGGGAGTTTTTGGACCGCTGCAGCGTATTGTGATGACGGATATTTACAAAGGGAAGATTGGGTGGGGGCATTGGGAGCAGCGTGCGACCGGCCCGGTTGCGGTGTTTCGGTATGCCGTTCCGAAAGAGAAGTCCGATTACGTGGTGAAGTACTGTTGTCTTGGATTCCCGAACGGGCAACAGCGCGAATCTCAATCCGTGCCGGCGTTTCATGGAGAGATCGCAATCGATGCTGAAACCGGGGCAGTTTACCGGGTGGTGATATTGACCGATTTGAAGCCCGGAGATCCCGTTCTTCAAGCCGCCATCATGGTGGAATACGAACCGGTGGAGATTGGCGGCAAGACGTATATCTGTCCGAGGAGGAGCGTTTCCATTACCACGGCAGTTTCTCCGAGATTTCGTACCCTTTGCCCCGCTGGAGTCGGTGTGATGACGGCATCCGACTGTTCCCCGGTGTCGGCGCCAAAAGATACAGCGATCAACGACACGGCGTACGACTCCTATCATGTCTTTCGTTCCGAAATGCGGATTGTGCAGGCGGGAGACGCGGGCCAGGGGGATAAGGCTTCTCCTGACAGTTCTGCGCCAGCACAATCCCCCAAGCCGTAGCCTGTGATTACTGGAGGCCCGCTCAAAGGAAACCTTTCGGCGCTTCTCCACGGTGCGGACCGTTGACCGCCCAAGCAGAGCCAGTTCTCAGTTACCGCATCCAGCTCATCGCGCTAATCGAGCGGGTTTCGGAAGGGATTTTTCCGCGTTCCCGGTCGGATGAATGGGAGGAAAAGCTCGTGGGAGTGGATGCCGACTGGCGGCATGGACGCCGCTAGAGCCCGGTCTCCACCCCAGCGCGATGGGTGGGCCAACCGGCTTATACGCCGGCTACTTTCTCATTACTTCAGCAGCCGCCACTTTTTTCCCAGACTGCGTGAGGTAGGTCACATACTTCTGTGAAAGTTGCCCGCAGACTGAGTAACAGAAACAACGCAGATCTGGGGAAAGGGATTATCCGCGGCTGCATGTGATCCATGCGCCGAGGATAATCCCTATTTTTTGAGGTCGCGCTGAAGAACGGTCCGAACGCGCAGAAGCCTCCGCCGATATCGGGAGGTGTTGGAGTCATGCCGAAGCAACTCGCGCACTCCGCGGAAGTTCAGTTGGCAGGCTGCGCGACCAGGTTCTCGGCGATTCCTTCGAGCGTGGGAACCATCGTGTCTCCCGCCGGCGTTCCCCATGGGGCATCCTGCTGCACCATGAAGATGAAAATCCTGCCCGTGGTGGTGTCGATGTCCATGGCGTTCTTGTTGGCTCCGCCGTGACCGAAGCCGTTCTTCGTGATGCCCCAGCCGAATCCGTAGTTCTGCTTGTCCATGCCGCCGTTCTGCACGGTGGTCATGGCGCGCAGCGAGGCCGGCGAGATGTACCGGATTCCCTTGAGTGTGCCTCCATTCAGAATCATGCGGCAGAAAGTCGACACGTCTGCCGCGGTTGAAAAAAGGCCTCCCGCGGGCATGGGGAAACGGTGTCTCCGGTCGTCGAGCGGATAGGTGAGTTGACTAATTGGGACTTTCACCAGGTCCTTTGTTTTGGGATCGAGTTTGTAAGTCTCGGCGAGGCGAGTTAGCTGTTCAGAGTTGGGCCAGAAGGTGGTGTCTTTCATGCCCAGCGGCCAGAAAAGGCGCTGCTGGATGAACATTTTGTAGGACATTCCGGTGACTACTTCAATGATCCGCGCCGCTGTATCGATGCCCTCGTTGGAATAACTGTAGCTGGTTCCGGGCTGAAACATGAGGGGCTCGGCGGCAAAGCTGAGGACCTGGTCTTTCAATGGCAATGTGTCGAGAGCGCCGGGCTGAGCCGAGGACTTGAAGGGCAAGCCGCTGGTGTGGCTGAGGATTTCGCGGATGAGAATGGGATGGCTGGGCGCCACCAACTGGGGCGGCTCCGGTGAGCCCGAAGGTGCCGGCGCGTTGGCATCCTTCGGCGCCTTGACCATCTGGCCATGAAACTCGGGCAGGTACTTTTCAACCGGATCATCGACGCTGACCTTGCCTTCATCGACAAGCATCATGAAGGCGGTTACCGTCATGGGCTTGGATGTGGATGCGATCCAGAAAATGGCGTCAGGCGGCATGGCGGCCTTTTGCTCAAGGTCTCGATAGCCAGCGGGTTGGAGATAGAGAATGCGGTCGCGCGTGGCAACCAGCGTGACCGCCCCGGCGATGGTTTGGTTGTCTATTAACGGCTGCAGCGTTGCGCGGATCGCGTCGGGAGGCTGTGCGGAAGGCTGGCCCTGTGAGTGCGCGATGAGTGGAAGACTTAGCAGCGTGAACACCAACATCCGCTTGGTGGCGGATAGTCCGAAGCGATGAATCGTGTCGCTGTCTTGGTCTCTCACTTTTACCCCTTGCCTGCAACCCATGTTTGTATCATGCTATGCGTCTTTCGGGCGCGATAGAATTCCGAGCCAGCCTCGTCAACTGATTTTGCGCTTTGTTTGGTGACGACCTACTCCGCAGGACGCACCCGAAGCAAAGGCGGACAGGTTGGCTCAAAGATGCCGGCGCCCTACTGAGAATTTTGGCATTTCACACCTTCGCTGTCACAAACCGGCTCTGCCCGCCACTTGATTACGAAACCCGAGAGTCGAGAACCGCGGCTTGAGGCTTCAGCCTGCCTAAGGCTGAGTATTCCACATCCCCCAAAGGAACAAGACCATGTCCCCAATGAAGAGATTTGCCATCCTCATGCTTGCCGCTGCGTTCCCTGCCGCCATTTATGCGATCACCGAACGTCCCACCACCGCACCCCACACCTGGGTCTCAAACGCTGGGCTAGATGCCGGGTTGTGCCCTATCACCGCTCCATGCGCTACCTTCGCCTACGCTGTGACGAAGACGACTTTCGGCGGTGAGCTCAGCGTGCTCGACCCGGGCGACTACGGCCCAATGACCATCACGCGCTCTATCACTGTGGATGGAGGCGGCTTCGCGCAGGGACTCGACGCCAGCTCGGACACCTATTACACCGTCTCCGCCCCAGCGGCGGACATCGTGCAGATTCGCAATCTAACACTTGAAGGCGCGGGCCAAGTCTATGGCATCCTCTTCAACTCCGGTGCGCAACTGCATCTGGATCACGTAAAAGTCGATGGATTCAGTGTCTGTCTCTCCGTTGGAACCGGTTCGCCAGCTACTGAAGCGAAGGAACTTACGGTGGAAAACTCGAGCTTCAACAACTGCGGCAATACGGCAATCGAGGTCGAGGGAAGCCCGACTTTCGTGACAAAGATCGTCAACACCCAGATTCACCACTCGCCGACCGGCGTGCAGGTGGAGACTGGAACCGCCCTGGTATCCCACTCGGCTTTGAGTGGTGAGCCAACAGTTTCCGCGTCAAGCTTCGGCGTTGTCTCCAACGGCGCGGGTGTTAACGTGATGGTCGACGACTGCTCAATGTCGGACTTCCCCATTGGGCTTGCAGCCGGCGACAGCTCCTCACTTCAGGTGAGCCGCAGCACGATCAGCCACAACCAGACCGGGTTGTTCCGGCAGGCGGGCGGCCTGATCCGGTCGAACGGCGACAATCGCCTCGTCGACAACAGTGCCAACGGGACCTTTAGTAGCGTCGTAGCGTTGCAGTAACAGGCTTGACGCGCGGGGACGCCCTGACCTCTGTGGCCAGGGCGTCAGTGCGTCAGGTGCATTGGGGCGAGGCCACGATGCGCAACGCATGACTCGGAGCAAATGTCGTTTGCTATTACTTCACTAGACAGAGCTTGCTGCGCTGCTCCTTACCGATCTCCCGGCGCGCTGAGGCATTTTTCAATCAAATAAAGCCATTGTCGATTTCTTTCAGTATGGCGATTCCATCCAATGGATTCATGCGGTTGCCCCGTCTTCCAGCGGCGGGGCAAAGCGCGCACCCATGCGCAGAACGATGCCGGAGACGATGAGAAAAATCAAGGTAGCTCCCAGGCCAAGACGCAGGTTCGAACGGTCGGAGATTGCGCCGATGATGGTGGGAGAAAACGTGTCTCCGAAGGCGTGAATGCAGAACAGGTTCACGGAAATGGCGGTGGCGCGCACCGGCGCGGAGACCGAGTTCACAATGGCGGCATTCAGGGGGCCGGTGTTCAGGAAGAGAAAGAACTCGGTAACCAGCAGCACTGGAACCGCCCATGCGGGAGGGCCGAAGAATAGCAGCACTCCGCAGGGCATGGTGAGCGCGACGCTCCAAAATGAGAGCAGATAAAGGGCGCGATCGTTGGTGCGAAGCCAGCGCTGCGCAAGCCAGCCCCCGATCAGCGTGCCGGCAATGCCGTCGACTACCGTGATGGCTCCCATGGCAAGACTGGCGTTGCCGACAGAGAGCCCGGAGGAGCGGTGCAGATAGGTGGGCATCCAAGCCGAAATGCCGCCCATGGCGAAGGTGAGCGCGGCGAGGCCAAAGGTGGCCGTGAGAAATGCGCCGTTGGTGAAGAGGCCCAGGAATGTGGTGCGATTCAGGGTGGGTCTGATGTGGTCGCTGGCGCCGCGCTGCGGCTCGCGGCCGATCCAACCGTAGAGCGCCGCGATGACGAGGCCGGGAATGGCGCAGATGAAAAACGGCGCACGCCAGCCCCACAGGGTGCCCAGTTGCCCTCCGGCCACATAGCCAAGGGCCGCACCCACAGGAATGGCCGTATAAAAGATGGACAGAATGCGGTTACGATCGCGCTCGGGGTAGAAGTCGGCCAGCACGGCGGGGGCGAAGATGCCGAACGTGGCCTCTCCCACGCCGACCAGCGCATGGCGGATGAAGAGGGTGCGGTAGTCGTGGACCCAGGCGGTGGCCAGCGTGGCCAGGCTCCAGAGCACCGCGCCGGCAATGATGAGCGGCTTGCGGCGGAAATGGTCGCCGAGCCAGCCGGTGAGCGGCGCGGCAAACATGTAGGCCACGAAGAGCGCGGTGGTCAGGGCGCCGATTTGGGCGTCGGTGGAGTGGAACTCGCGCTGGATGAGGGAGACTTCGCCGGGCAGGATGTAGCGATCGATGTAGTTGAGCAGGTTGAGGCCGATGAGCAGGACGAGGGTGCCCAGGGCGGGGTTGGTGCGGGCGCGTGACGGCTGAGGCGAGGTTGTCAAGGGAAGTGAACTCCGCAAAAGCTGCGAGAGCTTACACGAATATCACAGCGGGCTATGAAAGGCGCAATGGTTTGAAGTGGCTTAGGCCGCCGGCCTTGGCCATTTTGCTTCAACGGTCGTTCCAATCCCGCCGCGTGGGCGGAAGACGCCATGCACGACGGCCCACACCGGATCGGTGGCCTTCACTACATCTTCCAGCACCTGGTTCACGATGTTTTCCTGGAAAATGCCAAGGTTGCGGTAGCTGAACAGATACTCTTTCAGCGACTTGAGTTCGAGGCAGCGCTCGCGGGGCATGTAACGGATGGTGAGCACGCCGAAGTCGGGCAGGCCGGTTTTGGGGCACACCGAGGTGAGTTCCGGATCGTCGATGAGAATTTCGTAGCCAGGAAACTGGTTCTGCCAGGTTTCAATGGACGGAAAGGGGAAATCGAGGCCGGCCTTGGCGTGTTCGTCGGTGTAGCGCGGTTCTAGTGCCATAGCGATATTGTACGAGGAGCCGGTGTGCGGGTTGGAAGTTGGCTTGCACGGTACACCGCCGACGCAATTTTCTGCTTCGTTGGAGCTGTTTTTGAGTCCTATATACTGACTTTGGTTGGGTATATGCCTGAAGAGAAAGTGCAAACGGGTCGTCTGTGGCTTTGGCTGGGCGCCGCAATTGTTATCATCCTCGTTTTTTTTGCCACGCGATATCTGACGCGCGATCGTCTGCCGGTGCGCGAGGCGCAGGCCATGCACCGGGAACTGATCAACACCATTAGCAGCAACGGCCTGGTTGAACCGGAGACGAACTACGAGGTACACAGCCCCATGGCGACCACGGTGCAGGCAGTCTATGTGCAACCTGGGGACGTGGTGCCAGCGGGCAAGGTGCTGATGCAGTTGGACGACACACAAGCGCGGGCGCGTGTGGCCACGGCCGAAAGCGGCGTGAAAGCTGCCCAGGCAGCGGTTGAAGCGGCTACCCACAACGGAACCCAGCAGGAGCGGCAGGCTTCCGCGGCAGACATTGCCCGCGCGAGCCTGGAGCGCGATCAGGCCAGGCGCGATGTTGATGCGCTCACCAAATTGAAGTCCACCGGCGCAGCTTCGGCTGCGGAGGTGTCAGCGGCACAGCAGCGCCTCGACAGTGCCGAAGCCAGCCTTCACGCCTCTCTGCAAAGTTCCAGCAGCCGCTACTCCGCCGCCGAGGTGGAGCGCGCGCGGGCTGAACTTGCCGACGCTGAAGCGAGTCTTGCTGTGGCCAGGGAAGCCCTTGCCAAGACAACCCCGCGCGCGGAAGTGGCGGGAACTGTCTACACCGTGGATGCCGGACGCACGGAGTTTGTGGAAGAAGGCAAGCTGCTGGTGCAATATGCCGACCTGCGCCATGAGCGCGTGCGGGCCTACTTCGACGAGCCTGATATCGGCCAGCTTGCCGTCGGGCAGAAGATCCAGATCCAATGGAAAGGCAAGCCCGACCGTGTGTGGCAGGGGCACATTATTCGCACACCAGTAACCGTCATTATCTACGGGCTCTCGCGCACCGTGGGAGAGGTTCTGGTGCAGGTGGACGACCCGGACACCGACCTGCTTCCCGCTACCAACGTGACGGTTACCGTGACTACCTCCAGCCAGGAAAATGCCCTCAGCGTGCCTCGCGAAGCCCTCCACGTGGAGAACGGGAACGGCAAGCCGTACGTATACAAGGTGGTTGACGGGAAGACCCTAGTGCGCACCCCGGTTACAACAGGAGTCCCCAATTTGACCCAGGCACCCATTCTCTCCGGCCTGAATGAGGGAGATTGGGTGGCAACCGGCACAACCAACGGCCTGCCTATGCAGGAGGGCATTCCAATCAAGGTTGTACCGTGAGCCTGCTGCCAAATATTGCGCGGGCATGGCCGGCGGGGTTGCTTGGGGCGGCCCTTGCGGTTGGCGTGTCGGCGCAGGCCCCGCGGACACCCTCCCAGCCGGCGGCCAAAGATCCGCTGGCCCAGGCCGATGCCGCCTTGCAGGCCGGCGAAGCAGACAAGGCGCTGACTTTGCTGCAGCCGCTAGCGACCAGCGGAGCCGGCCAGGCCGAGGCGCTCAACCTGGAGTGCCGAGTGCATTACATGCTGCAGCAGTGGGATGCAGCGATCAAGGAGTGCGAGGAAGCTGTCCGCCTGGATGGTCAGAATTCGGATTACCATCTGTGGCTGGGCCGCGCACTCGGCGAGAAAGCCAGTCGCGCCTCGTTCCTGAGCGCCTATTCGCTGGCCAAGCGCGCACGGGCGGAGTTTGAAGAGGCTGTAAGGCTGAACCCGCGCAACGCCGACGCCCTTGCCGACCTGGGCGAATTCTACAAAGATGCCCCAGGGGTGATCGGCGGCGGGGCAGACAAGGCAGCGGGAATCGCAGCACAACTGGACAAAGTGGACGCGGGTCGCGCTCACGAACTGCGGGGCCGCATGGCCGACGGCAGCAAGGACTACGGAACGGCGGAGCGGGAGTTCAAGCAGGCGGTTTCGGCGGGCGCGCATCCAGCCTTGCAATGGGTCACGCTGGCCGGCTTTTATCGCGAGCACGAACGCTGGGCCGATATGGACTCCGCCGTACACGGCATTCTCGCCGCGGTCGCGCGCGATAAGCACGCGGGCGTCGCGCTTTACGATGGAGCCTCGGTGCTGACCAGCGCCAAACGCGACCCGGCGCTGGCGGCCAAGATGCTGGAGGATTATCTGGCCAGCTCGTCAAAGACTGAAGATGCGCCGGCGTTTATAGCCCTGAACCGGCTGGCGAGATTGAAAGACCAGCTTGGCGACACCGCGGCCGCGAACCAGGAGCGGGCGCAGGCTTTGGCCTTGGCGCACGACTTCAAACCGGACCGGGATGGGCAGCATTGATGGGAAAACGAATCGTGAGATTGACGCACAATCCGCGTATTGGCTGGGCGCACCTGCTTATGGTGCTGGCGGTTGGGGCTTCGGCCGCCGTTCTGCCGGCGCAGGTTTCGCTGGCAACGGTGGTTGACCTGGCCCAGCAAAACTCGAGCGCCGTGAAACTGGCGGAGGCCGATGTGCAAAAGGCGCAGGGTGCCTTGGCGCAATCCCAGGATGCCTATATTCCCAATTTCGTGATGGGTTCCACGGTCGGCTACTCTCACGGCTTCCCCACTGGCCAGCCATCGGTGGGAAGCGCTACCATGCAGTCCCTGGTTCTGAGCTTCGCGCAGCGCCAATACACCAAGGCCGCCCGCGCCGGCCTTGAGGCCGCCAACCTTAGCCTCAAAGACGCCCGTGAACAGGTCGCGCTGGACGCCTCCACCACCTACATTGAGCTCGACACGGTGAATTGCGAACTCGAAGCGGCGCGCAAGCAGGAGGCTTTTACCGGCGACCTGCTCTCGATCCAGCAACAACGCGCCGAGGCCGGCGTCGACTCCGATCTTGACCTGTTGCAGACCCGCCTTAAGGCCGCGCAAATCAAGCTGCAGCGCCTTCATCTCGAAACCCGGGCGGCCAAGTTGGCCAAGCAGCTTGATGTCCTCACCGGCTTGCCCTCCGGATCAATCCATCCTGACCATGCCAGCATCCCGGAGATCCCCGCCATCACCGCCGATGAAACTCCGCGCAAACTCTACGGTGTTAACGCCGCCGGTGCACTCGCGCGGTCCAAAGAGTTCGTGGCCCACGGAGACGACCTGGCTTGGCGGCGTCCGCTGCTTGGATTCGGGGCCGTATACAACTACGATTCCAACGAGTTCAACAACTACGCGCAGTTCTACCAGCCTCACACCTTCACCCCCAACAACGTGAGCTTCGGCCTTCAGATATCGGTTCCTTTTTTTGACTTTGTCCTTCGCGCCAAGGCCAAACAAACCGCCGCCGAAGCACTCCGCGCCAAGGTGGAGGCCGAGCAGGCCCAGCAGCAGAACGACATTCAGATTGCCACGCTCACCGGAAACCTGCGCGAGTTGGACACGCTGGCGGAAATCGCGAGCCTAAAGCAACAGATCGCCGGCGAGCAGCTCAAGACCGTGGTGGCCGAGTTGGAGTTGGGGAACGGTTCGGGAAGCGGGCCGGGCTCTCAGCCGCAGCCGAACCCCAAAGCCGAACAGTTGGCGCGCATCGACGAGCGGCAAAAGTATCAGGACGCGCTGGACGCCGGACTCGACCTTGCCGAGGCGCGTTTGGAACTGCTGCGCGCGCTGGGTCATATGGAAGACTGGTTGAACGAATTGCACGGAAAGTAAGTTCGGTGTTAAAGAAAACAGCCGGAAAACTGCCGGAATGATAGAATGGAAGGAATGTCAATGCCTTTGAAGACACTTCTCCTGAATCCGCCCTCGTTCAAGAACTTCGACGGTGGCGCTAGCTCGCGCTGGCCGGCTACGCGCGAGATTGAGTCCTACTGGTACCCGGTTTGGCTGACCTACCCGGCCGGCCTGCTGGAGGGTTCGCGCGTGCTGGACGCGCCCCCGCACCACGTCTCCGCCGACGAAACCATCAACATCTGCAAGGACTTCGAGTTCCTTGTGCTGTTCACGTCGACGGTGGGCTGGGCTGGCGATCAGCGCCTTGCTGAGGCCATCAAGGCGGCTAACCCGTCCATTCGCATCGCCTTTGTGGGCCCGCCGGTGACCACCGACCCGGATCGCGCCCTCAACGAGTGCTCCGTTCTGGACTTTATTTGCCGCCGCGAGTTCGATTACTCGGTGGTCGAGTTTGCGCAGGGCAAGCCGCTCAGCGAGATTCTTGGCATCAGCTACAAGCTGGACGGCAAAATTGTCCACAACCCCGACCGGCCACAAATCGAAGACCTGGACGCGATGCCCTGGGCCACCAAAATCTACAAGCGGGATATGGACGTGACGCGCTACAGCGTCCCCTTTCTGCTGCATCCCTACATCGCGCTTTACTCCACGCGCGGCTGCCCGGCGCAGTGCACGTTCTGCCTGTGGCCGCAGACCCTGAGCGGTCACGCCTGGCGCAAGCGGTCTACCGACGATGTGGCGGCGGAACTGAAGTGGGCCAAGGAGAACTTCCCCCACGTGAAGGAGTTCTTCTTCGACGACGACACCTTCAATATCCAAAAAGTGCGCACCATCGAGTTGTGCGAGAAGCTGAAGCCGCTGGGCATTACGTGGAGTTGCACATCGCGGGTTACCACCGACCGCGACACGCTGAAGGCCATGCGGGAAGCCGGCTGCCGGCTGCTCATTGTCGGCTTCGAGTCCGGCGATCCGCAGATCCTGAAGAACATCAAGAAGGGCGCCACGGTGGAGCGCGCGCGCGCTTTCGTCAAGGACTGCCACGACCTGGGTCTCACCATCCACGCCGACTTCATCCTCGGCCTGCCTGGGGAAACCAAGGAGTCTATCTGGAACACCATCAACTTTGCCAAGGGCCTGGACTGCGAAACCATCCAGGTATCGATCGCCCACGCCTACCCGGGGACTGAGTTCTACGACTATGCCAAGGCCAACGGGTTCATCACCAATGAGCGCATGGAAGACGGTGGCGGCCACCAGATGGCGCACATCGAGTATCCCGGCCTGCCCACCGACTACGTGATGGAGATGGTACACAAGTTCTACGACGAGTACTACTTCCGGCCCAAAGCCGCTTTCCGCGTGGTGTGGAAGGCTTTTGTGAATCGCGATCTGCCCCGGCTTTATGTCGAGGCCAAAGCCTTCATGAAGCTCCGTTCCGAGCGCAACAAGATGGTCAAGGCAAAGCGTTCAGTCCACGCCGAGCCCACGACTCCAGCAAAAGCGGGAGCGTAGGCTGGCACACGCACCAACTATAAGGGCGGGCGCCAAAGCGTCCGCCCTTGTTATTTTGATTCACCTGATCTAAACCTTATGCCCCGCGCCGTAGAGTAATTACGGGATGGTTTTGTCCTAACGGGAGACTCGTCAAACCTAGATGTCCCACCCACGACTCACTCCGCGCCAATACATGATCCTGGGTCTGGTTTCGCTTTGCGCCCCGCTCGGCGACACATGCCTCTCGCGCGGGATGACCCGGCTCCCAGACGTCTCGCTGGCTCATCCGGCCACGCTCATCGCCGCCGTTTTTACCCCCTGGATCGCCCTCGGCATTGCCCTGCTCATCGGCTTCTTCGCCAGCTATCTGACCGCGCTCTCCTGGGCTGACCTCACGTTCGTGCTGCCTGCCACCGCCTTCGGCAACATGATCGTCGAGGTGCTCGCTCGGTTCTGGCTTCACGAAACAATCTCCTGGCAACGCTGGCTCGGAGTGGTGCTAATAACGGTAGGCGTGGGCTATGTGGCGAATGGACCGTCGTTGACGGAAAGGCCGTCCGCTGCGGCCCCGGCTTTTGCCAAGCAACCGGAACCCCGCGCTGAAATCGAGCAGGAGCAGGTGCGATGATCAACCAACTCCCTGCCCCACACGTCAACTTCTGGGCCGCCACGGCCATGATCGCGGCAATCGTTTTGAGCTCCGCCGCGGGCGAAGTCCTGACTGCGGCCGCCATGAAGTCAATTGGGGACCTCGACGACATTCGCGAGCGCTCCGGCCTCAAGGGCGCCATTCGAGCCGTTGTTACCTGCCCGCTCTTCTTCGCCGGCGTCAGCTTTCTGGCGCTCGCCTTCTTCGCACTTCTGTTCGCTCTGAACCGGCTTAACCTTAGCCTGGTTGCTCCGGCATCGGCCTCGCTCACTCTGGTTACGAATACCATTGCCGGCAAGTTCTTTCTTAAAGAGAATGTCGACCGGCGGCGCTGGATTGCGGCGGTACTGGTTTGTGTTGGGGTTTACTTCCTGGCCCATTGAATTGCGTCAGCCGATTAGCCCCATCAATCCCTGCGGCTTCAGGTCGGCGTCGAGGATTTTTCGCGGCTGGCCGATGGCGGCGCAGACCGCCTCTGCCGCGAGATGGCCTGACCGCGCGGCGCTCTCCATCGTCGATGGCCAGCCAGTCGCTGTCCAGTCGCCGGCCAGGAAGCAGTTCGGCCAAGGGGAAACGGATGTTGGCCGCGAGGCATCAATGCCGGGAGGCACACCGAAGGTGGCGCGCATCTCCTTCACCAATGCAGCTTTCTCCAGCTTTGCCGCCGCAACTGCGGGAAAGAACTCCGCAAGCTCCTTCACGGCCTTGTCAATCGCTTGCTCGCGGGTGAGCTTAGCAAACTCGCGCGATGCGCTCACCACCAGTTCCAGGTAGCTTCCATTGCCTTTGCGCCACGGCTGCAGACGGCTCTTGTTGTACATCCAATGGATCTCACGATCCAGCAGCACGGCGTGATCGAGGTCGGTGATCTCGCGGTCGAACCACAGATGCACGCTGCAAATGGGCCAATGCTGATGGCGCCCAAGCTGTGCCGCAAGCGCTTCGGCCCCATCGTCGGGCGGCATGTGCTGCAGCAGTTTGCTGGTGGCCTCAAAGGGCAGTGCGAGCACCAGGAAGTCCGAAATCAAGGGTCCATTGCGCGTGGAGAGCGTCCATTGCGATGTCTCTTCGTCCCAGGCCGGCGCTTCGACATTGGTATTGAGCAAGACGCTCGACCCGCGGGTTTCAAGGAACTCCAAAGCACCGTCATAGAGCTGACTCAGCGGTACAGAGCTCATTCCCATGCTGCCTCCCGGCGCCGAGTTCAGGAATCCTTCGCGAATAATCTTGGTCGCATACGGCACGGAGATCGAGTCGAGATCCGCATTCAGCGCGCTGGCGATCGTCAACCGCCAAAAGCGGTTTAACGCACCTTCCGTTTGTTTGTGTCGCCGAAGCCAGTCTCCCAGCGACTCCCCGGTATCTTCCATCGCTTCCGGACGCATCATTGCCCGCATTGCCCGCGCAAGGGCCACCTTGTCCTGGAAACTGAACACCTTGGCGAAGAGGAAACTAGGCGCGCCGTGAAGCGGGGCAGGCAGGGTGATTGGACCCAATCCGGAGGGCCCTAGAGCAGATCGCCTTCCGCCGGGCTCGATCATCGTCATCTCGCTGGTCCAGTGGATGCGCTCCGCGACTCCGATGCGGCTGTAGAAACCCAGAATATTGGTGCAACACCGGAAGATCACGTGCTGGCAGTTATCGATGACCTCGTTGACGCCGGGATGCAGATAGGAACTAGCCCGCCCGCCCAGGTAGCCGCGCCGCTCGACAAGCTGGACCCGCAGGCCAGCTTCGGCAAGGGCGCAGGCCGCGCTCATGCCAGCGACGCCGCCGCCGATGACGGTGACGGATCGCTCCAACGGACGTGCCAGGCCGTTCAACCCGCAAACCTCGCCCAGGCCATCCTAGCCATTCCGGCTGCCAGGATGCGCAACTTCTCGACTGTAGGGACACTGACCCGCTTCGAAAACACATCGTAGTCCGCGCGCTCAATCCGCTTCAGCAACGCATGATAAATCCGCACCAGCACCCACATTGCCGGGCGGCTCTCGCTATCGATGAGCGGCAGCAGCAACTGAGCGGATTCATAGTACTTTTCCGCGCGGCTCGCAACTTCCTCAAGCAGCGCGTGTTCGTTGGCAGTCGGGGGCGTTCCCTTTGTGCGATGGAGCAAGCTCTCCACTGTCACCCCATGAGCCGTCAGGTCCTCAAATGGCAGATACACGCGGCTTCGCTGGGCATCTTCGGCCACGTCGCGCAGAATATTTGTGAGTTGGAATGCGATGCCGGTCTTCTCGGCCAGCTTCTCCGCCCGGGGATCCCGGTAGCCGAAGATGCGTATGCACACCAGCCCCACCACCGAGGCCACCAGGTAGCAGTATCGGTAAAGATCGGCAAACGTCGCATAAGTATCCGGCGTGTCGATTGCCGTTTTCTTCAGGTCCATTGTCACGCCGGCAACCAGTTCATCCAGCAGGCCAAGCGGAATGCCGAAGTGCTCGGTGGCGTCGCGCACCGCGAGAAACACAGGATCGAGGGTTTCCCCGCCCTCGCAAACGGCCCGCCACTCCCCGAGCCACGACTCAAGATGAGCCCGGCGCTCATCGAGCGAGAAGGTCTCGTCGTCGGCCAGATCGTCGGCCCGCCGCATGAAGGCATATACGGCGCAGATGGCGTTGCGCCTGGGCTCGGGCAGCGCTATGAACGCATAGTAGAAGTTCTTCGCTTCGCGTTTGGCAATCGCCCGGCAAGCTCTGTATGCATCATCCAGCGTGAGCCGGTGCAATGTGGGTTCGCGCGTCAAGCCGCCTTCTTTGCGCGCCGCCCGCTCCTGCCCAGGCTGAGAAACGGCAGCAGCTTGCCGCCGGCGGCGCGGAGGGCAAGCAGGAGCTTGGTGTTCTTTGAAATCGCTGGCCGGGCGCTCAGTACGTCGTAGTCCCGCTGCTCGATTGCCCGCAGAATCTCCAGGCCGCCGCGGCTGAAAAGATCCAAATCCACCGCCAATTCACGGTTTACCATGCCGATCAGCGGAAGTCCTTCTTCAAACAGCGCTCGCGTATAGTCCACCTCGCAGCGAATCAGCCCCCGAAACTCCGGCGTGGCAATGGCTTCGGCAACGATCTTATCGTTCACCTTGAAGAAGTCCATATCCCGCTGCGGCAAATAGATGCGCCCACGGGCGAAGTCCGGTCCCACATCCTGCCAGAAATTGGCCAGTTGCAGCGCAGTGCAAGTCAGGTCGGACAAGCGGAACTTCTCATCCCGTTCTTCGTCGTATGCCTCGTCGCACGCATACAGCACCAGCCGGCCCACCGGATTGGCCGAATAACGGCAATAGGCCAGCACATCTTCCATGGTGTCGTAACGCATAACCTTCTGGTCCTGGCGAAAGGCCGTCAGCAGGTCGGCAAGCAGTTCCTTCGGTATGCCGCATTCGCGGATCGTCTCCCTCAGCGCAACAAATACGGGATGGCGCGCCTTGTCCTCGTAGCAGGCATCGAGTTCCTTGCCCCACACTCCCAGCAGCGCCAGCGCCACTTCCGGGTCCCCAACCTCGTCGCCTAAATCGTCTGAAATGCGGCAGAAGGCGTAGATGGCGTGAAAGTGCGGGCGCAGAGCCTTGGGAAGGAACCACGTGGCTACATGAAAGTTCTCATAGTGCGTTTCGGCCAGCCGCTTGCAATAAGCGCGCGCCTGGTCCAGGGTGGGCGCCACCTCGGGGATGCGATAGCTGTCTGGCAGCGTGGCCCAGCCGCGGGCGATTAACGCCTGGTTGAGCAGCGCTTCCATATCCTGGCCTTCAGTTTCCGGCCGTTCCGCGTTGCTGCCGGGTTGCTCGGTTGCCAGTGTGGTCATAGGATCCCCTCAAGGCACAATAGCGGTCTTGATCTCGCTGCTCCGGTTCATCAGCTTCTCAAACACGCGGTTCAGTTCGTAAAGGTGCGCATGGCCTGTGATAAAGGCTGCCGCCTGGAATCTTCCGCCCGCAATCAATTCCAGCGCTTTGCGGCACATGGCCGGGGTGTGATGGAACGTGGAGCGCAGTGTGATGTCGCTGTAGTGGATGCGATTGGTGTCAAGCGTCACATGAGTACCCAGGGCGCATCCGCCGAAGAAATTCACCGTGCCGCCCTTGCGCACCAGTTCCACCGCCTCCTGCCAGGAATCCGGAACACCGACTGCTTCAATTGCGATGTCAACTCCCCTGTTCTTCGGCGTCAGGGCGCGCGTCTCGCGAATGGCCTTGCGGATGTTGGTCGTCTGCACCACATGCGCCGCGCCCAGATTCCGCGCCGCTTCCACCTGGCCATCGTGCTTCACAATGGCAATCACGTTACATCCAGCCAGCGCGGCCACATGCAGAATCATCAGCCCCAGAGGCCCTCCGCCGATCACTGCTACGGTGTCTTCCGATCTTGGACTCGAATCCTCAAATCCGTGAACCGCGCAGGCCAGCGGCTCTGTCAGGGCGGCGTGTTCCAGCGGCACGTGGTCGGGGACGTGCAGCGTATTCTTGGCCACGATTCGCGCCGGAATGCGGATGAACTCAGCGTATGCGCCGTTATTGAACAGCAGGTCGTCGCAGAGGTTTTCCTGGCCGCGCGCGCAAAAGAAGCACTGGCCGCAGGGAGCGGAATTCAGCGCCACCACCCGGTCGCCCGTGGCAAAGCCGGTTACGCCCTCGCCCGCCTCGACAACGGTGCCTGCAAGCTCGTGACCAAACAGCGCCGGCGGCACAATCATGCGCGCATGGTAGCCCCGCCGGAACACCTTCAGATCCGTTCCGCACGTCAGCGCGGCGCCCACGCTCACAACAAGCTCGCCCGGCGCCGCCTCGGGCACAGGCACCCGCTCGATGCGAATGTCTTCGCGTCCGTGGAGGATTGCGGCCTTCATGGTTGTCGCCATCAAGTCCCTCCTACTGTGCCCCCGCGTCCGAGCCCGACCCTGGCTCAATCATAATCTTCATGGAGTCGGCCTGCGGGTGAGATGCAATTTCGATGGCCGCAACCGACTGTTCAATCGGAAAGCGGTGCGAGATCAACTGGGTTAAATCGAATCCGTTGCGGTAACCGTTGAAAACCAGGTCTGTCACTTCGTCCAGAATAGGGAACGACGACGAGTAAGAGCCCAGCAGCGTCTTCTCGTCCACGCAAACCGCCCCTGGATCGAACGTCGCTTCCCCGTGCTGCGTCTGGGCAAACAGCATTACCTTGCCGCCGGGCCTTGCCGCGGCCACCGCGGTCTTGATGAGCGCATTACCGCCCACGGCCAGAACCACGGCATCCGCGCCGCGCCCTTCGGTTTCTTCCAACACCCTCTCGATCACGTTCTCCGTCCCGGCATGGATGGGATTCCTGAGCCCAAAACGGGCCGCAATCGCGTGGCGCTCGGGATAGAGATCGGAGGTGAGCACCCTCGCCCCGGTACGGCGGGCGAGCGCCGCCCACATCAGCCCGATCGGTCCCTGCCCAATCACCAGCACCGTATCGTCCGGGGCCAGGTTCAGCAGCTTCACGCCCTTCAGAACCGTATTCACCGGCTCAACAAACGCCGCCTGCTCAAACGGAACCCAATCGGGAATGCGCACCACGCCGCGATTGGCCACCACAAAATCCATCACCCGAATGTACTCCGCGAAGCCGCCGCCGGAGGGTTCAAAGCCTGCCGTCACGCCCACTTTCTTGTAGAGCGGACATTGCGCCGGCGTCTGCTTGCGGCAATAGTAGCACTCGCCGCACGGAACGTGATGGAACACCATCACCCGCTCGCCCACCTCGAAACGCGTAACCGCCTCACCCACCTTGACGATGGTCCCCGCCATCTCATGCCCGAATACGCGCGGCGCGGAGTGCGACCCGGTGTGAATCTTCTTCAGGTCGGTTCCGCAGATGCCGCAGGTGGCAACCTTGACCAGCAGTTCTCCCGGCCCGATTGCCGGCACCGGCACGGTCTCCACGCGCATGTCGTTGACGCCGCGGTAAACCACGGCACGCATGGTTGCGGGGATTTTCGCTACCTGAACGTCCAGCTCCGACAGAATTTCAGCGTTTGAGATTTGAGTAGCCATTGTGCTCTCTTATATCACCTCGTTCATCCAGAAAATCGAGCAGGCACTTCGAGATGCTTTCCGCAGCCTTCTTGCTATTCTCGCCCATCCGCACCAAAGAGGGCCAGTGCCAGGGCCTGAGAATTGAGAAAAGTACGAAACGGCCTAGTTGGAATTGCCCATCCGGCGATAGAAAACGATTGAAATCCGGCAGTTTGTCGGTGAATCCGTCGCTGACGCCCTTGATGGAATAAAAAGGAATTTCGCGCATCAGCGCCAACCTTGCGATGCCCGCAGCCTCCATGTCCACGAGGCCGGCGTTGTAGGCGGTGGCGAGGCGGTGCTTTTCCTGCTCATCGGCGACGATGGGGCTGGTGAGCAGCCAGCGCTGGCCTGCGCCGGCGTCGCAGTGGAAGCGCTCGCCGGTGCGTGCGTCGATGACGCCGGCAACGTTGTGGGCTGTTCCGGGGGTAAGCTCAGGGGTCAGGGCTCCAGCCCAGCCCACGGAAAAGACGAGGTCGATGGGGCCCCCATCTTCAATGGCGGCGAAGGCTCGGGTGGCGGCGGCCTGGCCCGCTCCGGCGCAGGCTGCCATCCATTCTTCTTCTTCAGTGCGCTGCACCCAGAAATGAATGCCGTTGCGGGTGCTGTGCGGCCACCCGCGGACGAGCGGCTTCAGTTCGCCGGGCAGGGCGGCGATGATGGCGGTGCGGGTCATGGTTGCTCAATGGCATCCAGGTTCATTTTGATCCATCCGGCTGCGCATTCCTTATCCGATTTTTCCCGGTTTCCGTCGGTTAGTCGGGCGCGTAGAAACCCGCCAATTACATTGAGCACGCCTGCTCCGAGCAGAGCATAAGCGGGCTTTTCATGGCCGTTCATCACAAGAAAAACGAACCCGCCTGCCATCAGGATAAGAGCCAATCCGGCTACGATCTGGCCACCTAGTGCGTACCTGTACTCTCGTCTTAATTGCCCATCAATCGCTTGAACGATGAGCACAGGAAGAGCTTCGCTGACCCCTTTATAGAGATGGAGAATCTCAGGGTTTAGGACGATCCCAAATTGCTCGTGTCGCGTAACGACCTGAGTGCAAGTCTCATTATCTAGTTCTCCCACATTGGCCTCACTGGGGGCGGAGACTATATGCCTACGGCTTGATATAAGGCGACCATTCGGCCAAGAAGCTCTCGACATCCTTATCTTCAGTTGAAGGCCGCTTGAAATCACCTTTATGGAGGGCTGAAGTAAGACGGGTGAGTACATGCAACTTTGCCATCACACCAGCGAGAATCTGTTGGGACTCGTTGACCCAGAAGGTGTGGGCCGGCCGAGGATCAATGATCTCCTTGGGCGATCCTGGGATGCGCAATTTCCGGAACAGGGCCGCGCACGTGAAGTTGTCGTAAAACGCGTCGACCGATATGCTCGCAGCTTTTGGCCTATTCATCACATCGCTCCCTGTCCGTTTTGACGCAAAAACAACCGCAGCAGACTCCAAGATTCTCTAAGGTACTTGAGTATAGCATCTCAAGAATGACACCGCTTTCTTACGGCGCATACCCATTGGACCGGAACCACTCAGTCGCCGCCCGCATCGCAGGATACACGGGCGCGATCCGGAACCCCAATTCCTGCTGCGCGTGGGCGCTGGACGCGTACATCTTCTTGCGGCCCATCCGCACCTCTTCCAGCGTAGCTCGCGGCTCCTTGCCCCGAATCCGCCCCGTGATCCACTCCTCAAAAAACGCGTACGTGGCAGCCACGGCAAACGGTATCTTCACCGTGGGCGATGAAATCCCGGTGATGGCCGACATCTTGTCGAGAATCTGCTTGAGCGTCAGGTTCTCCCCGCCAAGAATGTAGCGCTTGCCGGGCGTCCCGACGGTCAGCGCAGCTACATGCGTCCGCGCCACCTCGGCCACATCCACCAGATTAAGCCCGGTATCCATATAGGCCGGAAACTTGCCGTTGAGAAAGTCCACGAAGATGCGCCCGGTTGGTGTGGGCTTTTGATCGTTGGTGCCAATGGGCGATGTGGGGTTGAGAATGATGACCTGCTGGCCGGATTTGGCAGCCTTGATGGCCTCTTGCTCGGCAAGGAACTTCGACCGCTTGTAGTGGCCCACCATGTCTTTGAGCGAAACCGGCGTGTCCTCGTTGACGACCAGCCCATCGGTGCGGAAGTGCATGGTGGCCACGCTCGATGTGTAGACAAAACGGGCTACGTCGGCCTCGCGCGCCATGCGCAACAGCTCCCGCGTGCCGTCGACATTGGCCTTGTACATGGCCTTGGGGTCGCGAATCCACAGCCTGTAGTCGGCGGCCACATGCACCACCGCATCGCATCCGGCAAGCGCGGGGCGGATGGACTCAGGTTCGCTCAGATCGCCCTGGTGCATCTCCCCCCGGATGCCTTCGAGATTCTTGAGATTGCTGGTCTTGCGCACCAGCATCCGCAGGTCGGCGCCATCGGCGGCCAGCGCCTTGGCTACGTGGTGGCCGACAAATCCGGTGGCGCCGGTTAGGAAGATTTTCATTGAACAATAGTTTTCATTCTAAATGGCGCTGGGGTTGCCAGTCAGACTGAGAGGCGGGGGCGCGGAGTTTTTTAATCGCGTTTGTCTTTTCGAGGGCCATTCGCAAGTAATGCACTCTTGCATTACAATGAAATCCTGAGAGGCACAACGATGGCAACACTGACCGTAACATCCAGGGGACAATTGACGCTGCGCAAGGAATACCTGCAGCATCTTGGCGTCAAGCCTGGCGACAAAATCGAGCTTGGGAAGACACCCAACGGGAAGTTGACCTTAGAACGTGCGCGGCCCAAGGGCAGTTGGGAGGACTTCTTTGGCTGTCTAGCTGGCAAGTCAAACATCAAGCTGACCATTGAAGAGATGAACGACGCCGTTGCGGATGCAGCAGCCGCGAATGTAATGGAGAGCTTTCGCCGATGAGAATCACTGCGGACACCAACGTACTTTTGCGCAGCGTTCTCAACGACGATGCGGCCCAAAGCCGTCTGGCGCGGGAGACACTCGCGAAAGCGACTTCAGTATTCGTTGGCTCTACATCGCTTTGCGAATTCGCCTGGGTTCTGGACCGTATCCATAAGTTTTCCAGGGCTCAGGTTGCTCTAGCGATCCAGAATCTGGTGAACTCACCCCGCGTTTTTGTCGATCAGCCAGCCGTCGATGCGGGCCTGGAGGCAATGAACGCAGGTGTGGATTTTGCCGACGGCGTGATTGCGTACGAGGGGCGCTGGCTGGGCGGGGAGACGTTTGTTTCGTTCGATAAGAAGGCGGTTGCGGCTCTGGCTAAGCAGGGGATGAAGACCGAGTTGCTGGTGTAATGGCAGGTATGTCTTGCGCCTTTTTCCAGTTCCCAGAATCGGGACTTGGGGCAACCGGAAGACCGTGCGAGGAGATGCGGGTGACTCCAGAAGATCTTCACCGGCAAGCCGAGTCGTGGATTCGACATTGGCTTGCGCCCAAGGGCTCCTCGGAACGCGAAGCCTATGCGTGGGCAACCGACATCTATGACCTTGAGTACCACGATCCCGAAACGCTATGGCGTTTAATTCTTGCAATCCATGCGCGGGATCGCTCTCCGCTTATCCAACAGGTCCTGTCCGCGGGACCGGTTGAAGATCTTCTCGCAAAGCACGGCGCTACGTTTATCGAGCGCGTTGAAACTCAAGCGCTCGAAGACCCTGCATTTGCCAAACTCCTGGGTGGAGTCTGGAAGAACTCGATGACAGACGAAGTTTGGCGGCGGCTGCAGGCGGTGTGGGACAGACGCGGGTGGGACGGAATCCCGGAATAGCTGTCGAAAAAAGCCGGACCTATTCCAACGCATCCGGCACGAGCGCGATGTTCTTTTCCCCGGCGGCCTTCTTCTCGTTATACTTCTGCACCCAGGCTTCCCAGTGCTTGCCTGCGGCGCGATCCTTGCCGGTAAATTCCACGCGGGCTATGTCGGCATAGTTTACCTTGCGCTTCTCCGGCGCATTGGGTGCGAAGTATTGAATGAATGAATCAGCAAGCGTGGGACCGGTTTGGCAATTGAAGATGTAGGCATCGATGCGCTCTCCGGACTTGAGGGTCAGAGTCACGTCGCCGCGATAATCTAGAGCCTTGTTGAGCGCCTGGCGCAAATCCTCGTCGCTGGCCAGCGTGGGCACCCAGCCTTCAAGCTGCTCGTGCTCGAATCCCGGAGCAAGTTCCAGCGCTTCAACCTGCGCCATGGTGTATTTGGCCACGTCGGCGGTCATGCGTTGGTCTCCTCAAGGCTTCGGGCGGGCTTCTTGATCTGCACCAGCTTTGCCGGCCCATGCGGCATTTCCTCATTCAGCAAATTCAATGCGTGCTTGTCCTTGTACAGGCTGAAGTTTCCTTTCACCATGCCCCAGAAACCCTTCAGCGTGCCGAATCCATCGATAACCGCAGTCGGCTCGTAGCCGCAACTTACCATGCAGTTCGCGCACTTGGGGTTGCCGCTGGCCACGCCGTACTCTTCCCACTTGGTGGTTGCGAGTAACTCCTTGTAAGTCTCGGTATAACCTTCCTGGAGCAGATAGCAGGGCCGTTGCCAGCCAAAGATATTAAAGGCCGGCGAACCCCACGGTGTGCACTCATACTTGCGGTCGCCCATCAAGAATTCAAGAAACAGCGGAGACATGTTGAACTTCCACGTCGGCTTGCGATTGGAGAGAATGGCGCGGAACAGCCGCCTAACGCGGGCGCGGCCAAGGAACTTGGTCTGATCCGGCGCCTTGTCGTAACTGTAACCGGGCGAGAGCACGATACCCTCCACGCCCATATCCATAACCTCATCGAAGAATCCGCGCACGCTGTTGGGGTCGGTGCCATCGAAGAACGTAGCATTGGTGGTAACCCGGAAACCGCGCTTCACGGCCTCCTTGATGCCCTCGACGGCAATGTCGTAGCCGCCCTCGCGGCACACCGAGAAGTCGTGGTGGTCCCGCTCTCCATCCAGATGAACCGAGAAGGTGAGATACTTCGACGGCGTAAACTCCGGCAACCGCCGCTTCAGCTCCAGCGCATTGGTGCAAAGATAGATGTACTTTTTGCGCGCCACCAGGCCGTTGACGATCTCGACGATTTGGGGGTGCAAAAGAGGCTCGCCGCCGGGGAGGGAAACCATGGGCGCGCCGCACTCATCCACCGCGGCAAAACACTCCTCGGGGGTGAGCTGCTTCTTGAGAATGTGCGGCGGATACTGCACCTTGCCGCAGCCGGCGCAAGCCAGGTTGCAGCGGAAGAGCGGCTCAAGCATCAGCACCAGCGGATACCGCTTTTCGCCAGTCAGCCGCTTCTTCAGCACATAAGTGGCAACCGTCCACATCTGAGAGACAGGAATAGCCATATTCTTGTTTTAACCTCCAGCGCCAATCGCAGCGCGTTCGTTAAGTACAGCTTCCAGCCTCTAGCTGCCAGCTTTTAGCTAAAGACTGGAAAACGCTCGTAAACCATCAAGAAGCCATCGTTTCGAAGCTAAGAGCTGCCTTGCTGTTCCATAGCCCGCTTGTAACTGGTCAAAGCCAGCAGCGGGAAGTAATGACGATACATCTCGTATGCCAGGTAAAAGACTCTGGGGAAGCCAGTTCCAGTGTACAGTGCTTGTCGCGTGAGACCGGCGCCCACGCGCTCGTCCCAACTGCCATCCGGCTCCTGATGCGTCAGCAGCCAGCGCACGCCCTTGGCCACTGAGTCGGAGCGGTCGTCGCCGGCGGCCAGCAGCCCGAGCATAGCCCAGGCCGTTTGCGATGGCGTACTCGGTCCCACCCCGCGCGTATCCGGATCGTCGTAGCTGCCACAGCTCTCGCCCCAGCCTCCGTCGGCGTTCTGCACCATGCGAATCCACTCCGCGGCCTGCTGAATCTGCGGCTCAAGGTGATCGACGCCGATAGCATCCAGTCCCCGCAGCACCAGGAAAGTGCCATAGATGTAGTTCACGCCCCAGCGACCGAACCAGCTTCCATCCGGCTCCTGCTGGCTGAAGATGAACTTGATCGCCTTCTCCACACGCTTGTCTTTGCGCGTATAGCCATAGGTGGCCAGCATCTCCAGGATTCGTCCCGTGATGTCCACCGTCGGCGGATCGAGCATCGCGTTGTGGTCGGCGAACGGGATGTACTGGAAAATCATCTTGGTGTTGTCTTTGTCGAAGCTGCCCCAGCCGCCGTTCCTGCACTGCATGGCGAATTCCCACTCGATGGCGCGCTCGGCCACAGTGTGCTGGTAGCGCTCGCGAGGGTTGTCTACCTTGTTCAGCGCCAGCAGAACCTGCGCGGTATCGTCGGTGTCCGGGTAGAACTCGTTGTTGAATTCGAAGTACCACCCGCCCGGCTCGGTGTGAGGCACCTTCACCGTCCAGTCGCCCTTGTGGCGGACTTCCTTTGAAAGCATCCAGTCCGCGGCCTTGATCATGCGCGGATCGCTGCGCGGCACACCGGCCTCGCCCAGCGCATAGACGGCCTGCGCCGTATCCCACACCGGCGACACGGCCGGCTGCATGCGGAATGTCGGCTCGGGCAGATCGGGATTGGCGGGTTCCTCGATGCCCAGTTTCTCGAATTCATCGCGGGCTCGAATCACCTGCGGATCGTCCTCGGAGTAACCCAGGCAGCGCAGCGCTATGATCGCGTTCAGCATGGCTGGATAGATGGCGCCGAGGCCGTCGGTCATTTCCAGACGCTCCAGCAGCCATTTTTCAGCCTTGCGCAGCGCCACAGTACGCACGGGGCGAAGGTGAACCGCTTCAGCCCAGTGCATCAGCCTGTCGAGCACGATAAAAAAGTTTCGCCAGGAGAGGATGGAGCTGCGGTCCCTGCGCAGCCGCAGGATCGAGTTGGCGCGGCCGCCGACAAACAACTCATCGATGCCTTGCTCGGGCGGGATTTTCTTGTAGGGCTTCTTGGCGTAGATGATGGCCAGCGGGACAAGAATCGATCGCGACCAGGAAGAAATCTCGTAAATATTGAAGTAGAACCAGTTGGGAAACAGTACGATCTCCGGCGGAATGGCGGGCACCGCATCGTAGTCGTACTGACCCAGGCCGCAGAGATACATCTTGGTGAAGGTGTTGCAGGCAACCACGCCGCCATGCTCGAGCACCCACTCGCGGCACTTGGCCAGGCGCGGGTCTTCGGCGGTTATGCCCATCAGCTTGGCTGAAAAATAACACTTCACCGACAGCGAGATATTGCCCGGGCCGCCGGGATAGAGACTCCAACTGCCGTCCTCGTTCTGGTAGCGCATCATCTCCGTGAGCGCGCGCTTGAGCCGCCCCGGGTCGCCGCTTTCCAGTTGAGTGTGGAGATAGATATAGTCGGCTTCCAGCATCGAGTCGCCCTCGAGCTCGCCACACCAATATCCATCGGGATGCTGCCGCGACAAGAGATAGTCCCGCGACTTCGAGATCGCAGACTCCACATCCGCCAGATCCGCGTCGAGCCGGCCGAATCGCGGCGCCGCGGTTTTGTGAGCAGCCGATGTGAGAAGCGCGGATTGCGTTTTCCCCTGCTTTGCACTCATGCGGTTTGAAATGCCTCAGTTCCTCTTTGAAAAAAACAATCGTTCAGTCTTTTATTCCCTGGTCTCATCCCCGCACCGGCACTGCCTCTGCCCCGCCTGCGCCGCCAATAGCCTGAATAATCTCCGGCGGCAGGCCAAACCGGACATTTTCCGGCATCACCTCTACCTCTTCGACGTTATCAAAGCCTCTTTGACGCAAATAATTCACAACGTCCTCCACCAGCACCTCCGGAGCCGAGGCGCCTGCCGTAACCGCAACAGTTGTAACGCCTTCCAGCCACGCCGGGTCGATTGCCTGGGAGTTGTCAATCAGGTAGCCGATGGTGCCCAGGTTGCGCGAAACCTCAACAAGGCGGTTGGAGTTGGAACTGTTTGTGGAACCGACAACCAGCACCAGTCCAGCGTCGTGGGCCACGTTGCGCACGGCCACCTGGCGGTTCTCGGTGGCGTAGCAAATGTCCTGCGAGTGGGGGCCAACTATATTTGGAAACTTCAATTTGAGAGCGTGGATGATGTCCCGCGCCTCGTCCAGGCTCAGTGTGGTCTGGGTCAGATAGGCCACGCGGTCCGGGTTGGGCACCTGAAGCGAGGCAACCTCCTGAACGCTTGAAACCACTTGCGTTACGTCGGGGGCCTCGCCAAGCGTGCCCTCGATTTCGTCGTGGTCGCGGTGGCCAATCAGCACCAGCGAATAGCCCTGCTTGGCAAACTTCACCGCCTCGATATGGACCTTGGTCACCAGCGGGCAGGTGGCGTCAATCACCTTAAGGCCGCGGTTCTTGCTCAGCTCTTTCACTGCGGGAGACACGCCGTGCGCCGAATAAATCACCCTTTGGCCTTGAGGAACATCGTCGATTTCATGGACGAAGATTGCGCCCTTTTCAGCCAACTCGTTCACGACATAGCGGTTATGCACAATTTCGCGCCGCACGTAGATCGGCGCGCCAAAGGTTTCAAGGGCGATCTTTACAACGTCGATCGCGCGCACCACACCGGCGCAAAAGCCGCGCGGCTTGAGCAACAACACCCTCTTCTGACTGGGGGAAGTCCCGGCGTGGGTACCGTTCGAGATAGGTTCGAGTAGAGTTGTGGTCACATTGTCCAGTATACCAATTGTGTTGCAAAGGTGAGGAGTATTTCGGAAAGGGGGTGTTGGGACAGCAGCGCCGGACGGCTTGCTTAATACTCGCGATGGCGGCGAACCTGGTGTGCAGTGGGGTCTTGACCTTCCGCATGACGTTGGGAAAAAAGGATTCCCTCCCCAGAGAAAATCCGAACGCCGCCCCAGGGGATAAAAAAGCCAACTACTGGACACATCGCGATCATGAAGTATACCCATGAGGACGGCTCAGGAGAAGGGTGAATTGACCTGCCGTCGTCCATATCCAGCGATTCAACCCCATAATCCCTGGTCCAGTGAATCACCTTGATGCCGCCCGCGTTTACTTCGGTTGGCGCAGGATCGTAGGTGCTGTAACCGAGCACAACTTCGTTGGAGGGCGCCGACTGTGAGTCGGATTCCTTCTCCGGCTGTGCAGACAACGCATTGGACTCTTTTTGCTGCGCATAAGGGTCTGGAATGGCTTCCGCCGGAGCCTGAACTAGTCTTCGCTGTTGCTGTACAACACTTGAGCTAGCCAGGCGATCGAATTGCAGGCGCTGCGCGTTCTGAATCCAAACGATCCGAATTCCCACGACCGATACAACCGCGCCGAGGATGGCCCCCACAACTCCCGCCCGCATCGCATTCTGTCGAGTTTCTGCTTCAAATTCCGCGTAACTCAAATTCAACTCCGTCAGCCTGGTTGGTCCGCCGCTTATTCAAAACTCCATACACCTTAAACAAGCCTCGCAGGTAAGCCGCCGGAGTCTTGCATGGGAACCGAATTCACGCTGCATGGAGGCTCTCCATGCTGGGATTGTATCGCGACGGGCAACTCGCCACTGGCAGCCTCGCATAGGCGAGGGCGCGAACTTCGTCCTCGTGCGATCGTACACTTCAAAGTGGGTGGATGAGGGAGAACCCGCGTTGGGAGTATATTTATCTCGCAGCCGGAAGGCGTTTCACGCATGCGCCCGAGCAATGCGAACCGGGGTTGGCAAGCTGCCGTCCTGTGCACAGGTAGACATTTCTTGAATTAGAGCTATCCCAATGCGAAATGACCTGTCGACGAGCTGTACCGGGTGGCGGCTGAGGCGGCATCTGGCTGTGCTTTCGGGCGTTGCGCTCATTTGCGGGTGCGGCGGATCGACACAACAAACAGCGGCGCCCACGCTGGCGAGCGAGACCATTGCCTTCGCCAGCATTGCCGCACAAACGGCAGGAACGACTCTGGTTCTTGCGGCGACAGCAAGCTCCGGGCTTCCGGTCAGCTTTGCGTCCACGACCCCTGCTGTTTGCACGATTTCCGGTTCTACTGCATCCTTTATCGCCTCGGGTATCTGCACCGTTCAGGCGACTCAGGGAGGCAATTCGGACTACGCGCCAGCCGCTGCTGTTGCGCAGAGCATTGTTGTCAACGCCGCGCCGCAGAGCATCGTCTTCGGCGCGATGGCAAGCCAGGCGCCTGGAACCTCTTTGGCTTTAATAGCAACGGCAACCTCGGGATTGGCGGTCAGTTATGCGTCAACCACCTCGACGGTTTGCACCGTCTCGGGCTCCACAGCTTCGCTGGTCGCGGCCGGAATCTGCACCATCGACGCGTCTCAGGCGGGCAATGGAATTTACTCCGCAGCCACTCCTGTCGTGCAGAGTTTCGCCGTCGGGACGGGACTTTCGATGTGCGCCACACCAGCGTCAAGCAATCCCGCTGGCGGCAGTGGAACCTACAGCCAGATCTCCATCGATCCAGGTGTTTTCGGAGCAGGACCTACCACGGGATGGACCGTGTTCGCCTTCAGCCAAGAGGCCAATCTACTTGGGCCCGGAGATCCGCAGGTGCTTGCGGTGGCCCCCAACGTGGTTCCCCGCGCCTGGGCCAAATGGGACACGGATGGCGTATTAGCCACCGACTATAACTTCGGCTATCCTGCGCTGGCTGAAGCCGCCGGTATTGTATTCATCGGCGGAACCACTGCTACCGTTCTTTTTCAGGACGAGTTTCCCGCGCCAGCCGATTTCAATTCGGTGATCTCCTGCAATGCGCAAGGACGACCTGTGATACGCGGCGCTGCCCCATCGAACTACTATCGCGCCAGCATGGCTTCCCCCACATATCGGCAGTACATCATAAGCGCCGCCGAAAGACAGATCGACGGCGGCGTCGACGGCGTTTTCTTAGATGAGGTCAGTGGGTCGTACCAGGGCCTTACGTTTAACAACAACGAAGGATTCGACGATGCCGATGTTGCCGATTTCGGCGGGTTTCTCTGCGCCAAGTATCCGAGCCTTAGCACAGCGCAGTGGCAAACAAAATTCGGCGTAACGGCAGCCGACAATCTTAACTGCTCGGGAGGAGCCGCATTGGGCGGGCGCGCGTTCAACTATCGGGGTTATCTGGCTCGGAATGGCTGGCAAACCGATCCGCTGACATCCGCCAATCCGCTGGCCGCGGAATGGGGCGTGATGGGCGATGCCCCGCAGAACGGCACATTCACAAACACCTACCTTTACCTCGTTTATTGGCAGGACATTGTGCTGAAGCTGCGAAATTATGCGCGCCAGAAATACGGACGGGAGATCTACATCACCTCCAACGGCATTTATCCGTTTGTCGATTTTCAAGCCCCGGGCCTGTTCGATTACAACTATTACGGCCCTGGCGGCGCCGATCAGGATTTTTGCCCACTAACCGCCAGCGGCGACCTGAACGGCACCGAGTCGCTGATGCCTGCCTTTCTCTACATGCAGCAGCAATCGGGAAATGTCGCTGGCCGAACGGTTCTGTTCTCGGTATTTATCGATTGGCCAACCACCGTCATGACGCGCTACCTCTCGCTGCCGTCGAGTGAGCAGCAGGATTATTGGCGAATGTACATGCCGGAGGCCTACGCCGTTGGAGTACACTTCGCAATGCATTTGCTGGATACGGTTGGCGATCCGTCGGCAACGCAACTTGGGCTCATGCCATTTTTCGAGCAAACCGCCGCATTCTATAAAATGCCGGCCCACGCGGCTCTCTACCAGAGCGCGCAGAACCTTGCTGGCACGGTAACTGTTTCCACTCCAAACATAGCGACCAATCTAGCTCAATCGGGCAGCGGCCAGACTATCGCGCACCTTATCAACCACAATTACGCAAAAGGATTTCAGACGCAATCCAGTGTCCAGGTCGCGTTCCCCGTGGCCACTGCACCGGCGATGGTAACCCTGGTGTCGCCGGATCTGACCGCGGATACTCCCGTTGCGTTCACTTATAGCGGCGGACAGGTGCAGGTTACCGTTCCAACGCTTGTTGCCTATACGGCTGTGGTTGCGCAATAGGGTGAAACCAGAGGTCGATTCCAATATCTCAAGGCGACACTTGCGGCGCCCCGCAACTTGCGGGCGACTTCCCCGGCAAATTGGCGGTTTTACGAATAGGTTTTATGCAGGCATTGACGCGTTTTTCTGCGCCTGAGTTCCAACTGCGGGAGAGCCGGCCCGCCACTCAGCTCTGAATTCTGGAGCCGAGCTGGCCGGAGACGAGATCAGGCTCCGGAATCCGGCTGGCGCGGGTGTATTGATAGAGATTGTTGATCAGGATGAATGGAGTAACGACAAACGAGATCACGCCCCACCATCCAAGAAACAGAGTCGTGAGCGTGTAGGAGCGAAAGTGCTTCTGAAAGCATGGGCGGCAGAGTTCTCCGTCGATCTTCTTCCATTGCCGGAAGACCACCATGCCGACGTTTTGCCATAACTTCACATGCAGCGTCGGCCCCTCGATTCCGCAACTCTTGCAGCTCATCGTCTTACTCCTTGCAGGGGAGTCTACGCCCGACGCTGCTTGGTAGCAAGGCATAAATTGCAGGGTTCTAAAAACATCAGAACGAACTGTACTTTTTCTCACCGGCGCCCGGCAATCATCTGCGCGGCGTGCTGCAGGCTGGTCTCCGTTACCTTTGCGCCGGATAACATTCGAGCTACTTCGTGGGTGCTGGCGCGCTGGTTGAGGAATTGTCGGCTTCCTTCAAGCGTGTTCGCGGTGCCGCTCAACGTACTCGCGGAGGACGGAGTTCATGCGGGTTTGGTAGCCCTGGCCCTGGCGCTGGAACCAGTCGACGATGTCAGCATCCAGGCGCAGCGACAAAGGGCGCTTGATTGGACGGTAGAACGGGCCGCGCACCGCATGGCTCCAATCGGTAATGGGCGGCATCTCGGTTGTGTCGATTTCGCTGTCCGGCATCGCGGCAAGAGCATCCAACTCGGCCTGCAACTCCGGTGTTAGCGGCGCCGGGTTACCTTTCTTCATAGTCGCGCCTCTCATTGGTCTCCGCCTTTCTTGCGCTGATGATTCTTCCAGCTCCATCTTCATCCTCGGGCAAGGTATGGACGACGTAGAGGAGCACGATTCCATCTACGCTTGGCGAACCCAAGGTTCTCCAGCGCTCCTCGTTGGGGTACGGATCGGGAACCGATATGCACAGAGGATCGCCAAGAGCGCGTTCGGCAAGTTGGAAGCTGACTTTGTGCTTCTCAAGGTTCGTCTTTGCCTTATCGGGGTCCCAAGTCCAAAGCAAGCGACCCGCCGTATATACTACATCGTATCTACATTTGCGGTTTGTGTCAATTGGCCTCTACCGGCTTCCGGCAATCATCTGCGCGGCGTGCTGCAAGCTGGTCTCCGTCACCTTTGCTCCCGATAGCATTCTTGCCACCTCATGCATGCTGGCGCGCTGGTCGAGCAAACTGATCTTCGTCTTGGTGCGGCCGTCGGCCTCACGTTTGTCGATGAGAAAATGCTGGTCGGCAAAGGCGGCTATCTGGGGCAAGTGCGTCACGCACAGCACCTGCTGGCCTTTGCTCAGGGATTTGAGCTTTTGCCCTACGGCCTCCGCGGCTCGTCCGCCGATTCCGATATCGATTTCGTCAAACACCAGCGTGCGGGGGGCCGCGGTTTTCTTTTTGGGCTTCACCGCGCCTTCTTCCACGCTTACCTTCAGCGCCAGCATCACGCGCGACATTTCGCCGCCGGACGCAATTTCAGCCAACGGCTTCAATGGCTCGCCGGGGTTGGTGGCGATGCGGCACTCGACATGGTCCCATCCGCTGGCCGTCCAGCCGGATTGGTGCTCGGCCGCGCAAACGGCAACCTCGAAGCGAACCTTCATGGCTAGGGAATTGATCTGGGCCTCGGCCAGGTTTGCCAGCTTGGCGGCGGCGCCCTTTCGTTCCTCGTGAAGTGTGCCGGCAGCTACCCGGTAGGCTGTTGCCGATGCGTTCAGCTCGGCCTGCAACTGCTTCAGGATTTCGTCGCGGTCTTCCACTTCGCCCAGCTTGCGCGCAACTTCCTCGCCAAACGCGATCACCTCGGTAACGTTCTTGCCGTACTTGCGTTTCAGCCGATCGAGCGCCGCCAGTCGGTCTTCAATCTCGGCCAGGCGCTCGGGCGAGGCGTCGATGCCCTCGGCATAGTCCCGCAGGCTGAAGGAGACATCGCCAAGCGTAGCGCGCGCTGAAGCAAGCTGCTGCGCCGCCTCGGTGAAGCGTCCGTCGTAGCGGGCCAACTCCTCCACATTCTTCAAAGCGCCCCTCAGCGCAGCCTCGGCACTAGCCCCACCCTCGTAAAGCTGCTCGAATGCGCCCATGGCGGCGGCGTAGAGCTTTTCGGCATTTGCCAAGACGCGCTTCTCGGTTTCCATGGCCTCGTCCTCACCGGGTTCCACCCGTGCCGCCTCAATCTCGTTGCGCTGGTAGGTCCACAAATCCACCATCCGCAGGCGATCCTGCTCGCCCTGCAGCAGTTCGTCGAGCTTGGTTTGCGCAGTGCGCCAGCGGGTGTGGGCTTCGGCCACGGCGTCGATGGATATGCCGCCGAACCGATCGAGCAGAATGCGCTGCTGGGCCTGGTCGAAGCTGGTCAGCGTTTCGGTCTGTGCGTGAACCAGCGCCAGTTCCGGGGCCAGTTGCTTCAGCACGGCCACGGTGGCGGGCTGGTTGTTCACAAACACGCGGCCCTTGCCTGTGGAGAGAATCTCGCGGCGAAGGATGATCTCGTTGCCGTCGGCATCGATGCCGTTTTCTTCGAGAATGGTTTCAGCGCCGGCGGTCGACTCGAACACGCAGGAGACGACGGCCTTGTCGGCTCCGTGGCGGACAACTTCAGCAGACGACTTGCCACCCATCAGCAGAGCCAGCGCATCCACCAGTATGGATTTGCCTGCGCCGGTTTCGCCCGTCAGCAGGTTCAGTCCGGGGCCGAAGACGGCGATGGCGTGATCGATGACGGCGTAGTTTTCCGCACGCAATTCAACGAGCATTTCTTGGCGAACCTCTCGGAAACCGTTGTACAGAATCCTACGGCTGGCCACATCCCCAGCGCTGAGGAATCCGAGCGCAGCATAGCATGATCGGCTGAGCGCGGGCGCGGCAATGCAGCCCGAAACCCTTCTGGGGCATCCCATCGATTACTTGGAACGGGCCAGCGCGTCTGATACGGTTGATATTGAGGTGAAAGCCGATTCTCATTGCTGCCTTCTACTTGATGTTTCAGGCTGACAGCGGCCCGGTTGCCGGCCAGCCCGGCGCCTCGTCCGGAACCCAGGGTCTGAGCGCGGTCATGGATATGTTCGGCAACATCGGACACGTGGCCATGGCCGTGCTGGTACTGCTGCTCATCGCAAGCCTGTACTCATGGATGTTGATTCTGGGCAAGATGTCCGTGCTGGGAAAGGCCACCGGCGACAGCCGCAAGTTCATCCGCGCTTTTCGCAAGGCCACGCGCCTGCAGGAGATTACAGCACTGTGCGAGCAGTTCAAATACAGCCCCATGGCGCGGGTGTTCGAGGACGTGTACGAGACTTACAGACGCCAGACGGGCGGAGCAGGGCCGCCGCGCAGCCTGACGCCGCTGGAACGGTCGGCGCAATCGGCCGCCAACGAAGCCATAACCAACTTTGAGAGCCGGATGACCTGGCTGGCGACCATTGCCGCCATCAGCCCGTTCGTGGGCCTCTTCGGCACGGTCATCGGCGTAATCGACGCGTTCCACGGACTGGGCACCGCCGGCGCGGCGACGCTGCGGGCGGTTGCGCCGGGCATCTCAGAGGCGCTGATCACCACCGCGGCTGGCCTGTTTGTGGCCGTGCCCGCAGTGGTGGCTTACAACCAGTTCTCTGGGCGCATCCGGGTCATTGCCGGGTCCATCGACGATTTTACCCGCGAGCTTCTGAACTCGCTTGAGGAGATTCCGGTGCGGCCGGCGGCGCCTGCGCGAACCACAGCCGTGGTGCCCGAGCCGACGCGGGAGGTTGAACGTGGCGTTCACAAGTAGCAACGGACAAACACGCACGTCGCTGGCGGAGATCAACATTACCCCGCTGGTAGACGTGGTGCTGGTGCTGCTGGTTATCTTCATGATTACCGCGCCGGTGTTGCAGTCGGGCATCGACGTATCGGTTCCCAAGACGCGCACCGTGAAAGAGATTACCGAGCAGCGGACCGTGGTGACCATCGATCGCGCCCAGCGGATTTTCCTCGGGGACGAGCCGGTGAGCATTCACAACCTGGCGCTGAAGCTGCACAAGGCGGGCGTCGATCCGGAACACCAGGTAATTTATTTGCGTGCCGACGAACAGGTTCCTTTTGGAGCGTTCGCCGCGGTGATGGACGCAGTAAAGCAGGCGGGCATTACCAATGTGTCGATTGTGACCCAGCCGCTGGAGGCCAAGGCTTCCACGGCGGACGGGAATTAGCGCTGGATGCGGGTCTGGTTCTGAACACTCGGTTTGAGGCGAACGAATGAGCACAACAGCGGGGCTCGACGGCTATCGGGGGCGCGCATTGGCGCGGCAGCCTCTTGCCGCCCCGGCCGCGGGCTCCGTCTTGTTGCACGTGGGCCTGGCCGGCGCGCTGGTGCTTTATGGTGTTGTCGGCGGCTTCTTCAAGCACAGTTTGTGGGGCTCCCCAGGTACTGGCGGAGCCATCCAGGTAAGCCTGGTTTCGAGCGCCCTCCCGCTGCCCTCCGATCAACCACCCAACGAGAACGTGCTCACCACCGAAACGCCGAGCCAGGCGCCGGCCGCGCCCAGCCCCAAGGACAAGGAAATGGTGGATCAGAGCGCCCTTGACCTCCTGGGCAAACAGGTAAAGCCAGAGGATGAGACTGCCCCCAAGACCCAGCCGCACCAGCCCACGCCGAAGACCAACGACCTGGCGCAATTCGGCGAGCAGTCCGGCTCCTCGATGGCCCGCGCCACGCAGGCGCAGGCTACGCCCATCAACGGCCCCGTATCCGTTGCTAACAGCGATTTCGGCAGCCGCTTTGGGTGGTACGAAGAAAGAATCCGGCGCAACGTCGATCAGAACTGGAATCGCCCCGAAGTGGATTCGCGCACAGCCAAGGGCGCCACGGCGGAAATCTATTTCCGCATCGACCGGCAGGGCAAACCGTCAAACTTCAAGATCAACAAGGGCAGCGGCGCCTCAACGCTCGATCAATCGTGCTTGCGGGCCACCCAAAGAGTTGACACTTTTGGGGCCTTGCCGCCACAGTCCAACGATCAATGGCTCGACGTAACTTATGATTGTACGTATTGAGTCCCGGCGTGCTCCGGTTCCGGCGCGCCTTTCCGATTTCGTACGAGGAAGGATTGCAAAACGCATGAAGACTCATTTCCGCCTCTTCCCCTCCGTTGTATCGATTCTGGTTTGCCTGGCGCTGCCCCAACTGCGCGCGCAGGACTGGGTCCACACCGGCACAAACCTCGGCAAAGATCGAATCCGCATTGCCGCGGCGGAATTCAAGCCCGGCGGGGACGACCCAGAGACGCCGGTCCTGAAAGCTGCTTTCGATTCAACTCTTTACAGCGACCTGGCCAACGCCGGCATCTTCGACCTGGTGTCGAAGAGTCTTGCGCCTCAGGCCACGCCCGGCACGCCGCAGGAGATCAATTTGCCGCAGTGGGCCTCTGTACCGGCCAATGCGGCCATGGTGGCGTTCGGTTCGTTGGTGACAAACAACGGCCGGCTCGTTGTGCAGGGCTGGCTCTTCGACACGCACAACACGGTCAGCCCCCAGGTGCTGGGCAAGCAGTACAACGAGGTTTCCAGCCGGGATATGGCGCGAACGCTGGCGCACCGGTTCGCCAATGAGATCGTGCTTCAGCTCGGCGGAGGCATCAACGGCATTGCGGAAACCAAAATCTACTTCGTCAGTTCCAGCAGCGGCACCAAAGAGATTTGGGCCATGGACTACGACGGCCAAAACCAGCACGCCGTCACCCATCTGGGCAGCATTTCGCTCTCTCCGCGCATCTCACCGGATAACTCGCGCCTCGCGTTCGCATCGCTTGGCCGGGATGGGTGGTCCATCCGCATGTACTCTTTGGAACTGAACCGCCTGGTTGCGTTTCCGGTCGGCGCCACAGGGGGCAGCAATCTCTCCCCGGCGTGGTCAGCCGACGGTTTGAAGATAGCCTTCTCCTCCTCGCGCTCCGGCGATCCTGAGATTTATGTCACTGACTCGAGCGGGGCCAATCTGAAACGCCTCACTACGTTTCGCGGACCCGACGTTTCACCCACCTTCAATCCGCGGACCAACGCCCAACTGGCCTGGGTAAGCGGACGTACCGGGCTGCCGCAGATTTATACCATGGATCTGGATGGCACCAATGTGCAGCGCCTGACCGACAGCGGCTATGCAATCTCCCCCTCCTGGTCGCCTAATGGGCAGGTTCTTGCCTTTAGTTGGAATCGCAAATACGGGCCCGGCGATCCCGGAGGGCAGGACATTTATGTGTTTGACATCGCCAGTATGCATTGGCTGCAGGTCACACACGAGTCGGGCAGCAACGACTATCCCTTCTGGGCTCCGGATGGGCGTCACATCGTGTTTGAGCGAACCATCGGCGGGCACTCCGATATCTGGACCATGCTGGCCGACGGCACAGAACAACACCAGCTCACCAGAACGGGAAACAACTTCATGCCCAACTGGAGCTGGAAATAGTCTTCGCCGGAGCCAAGGGGGTTGCGGTTGCCCTTGAAGCTGGCGGCAAAACGGCTGGTTGATTAGAATGGAATCGTTGCCGGCAAGCCATGCAACTTCAGTTCCATATGGCTGAGCCGGTCAGGAAACGCCGTCGTCAATCCTCGTTACCGATCAGGATGAGGCGCCGGCCTGAACATTGTGCCAAGGGCAGAAAGGCCAGATAGCTCGCTCCCAATTCCGCCGGCAAGGGCGCTTCCAATCTTTGACGGCTGATTCGAAGGGGGAGAAAGTTTCGGCTTTACGTGAGACAGGAATTGCCTTGTCGCCCGGAAGACACTCTCGATTTTGCGGAAGGAGAACTCCAATGAAGAATTTGATTCGTGTTCTGGTACCTGTTGTGTTCACTGTCGCTTTGGTTTCGGTTGTCGGTTGCGGTTCGAAGAAGTCAGCGCCGCCGCCGGAAGTTACCGCACCACCCATAGCCGCTCCGGTGTCCGCACCTACGGCAAAGATCACGGCCACGCCCAACGTCGTCTCGGCCGGAGACCAGGTTCAGCTTGCATGGCGCACCAGCGACGCCACCAGCGTCTCCATCGATGGTATCGGCACGGTGCCCACTTCCGGAGTCAAGTCCGTTAGCCCAACCACGTCTACCACCTATCACCTGGTGGCACGCGGCGACGGCGGCTCGACCGACGACACTGTCCGGGTTACCGTAAACCCGCCGCCAGTCATAGCGGTGCCCGTCAATCCGGTGGGCGCGGGCGCGGATGCGGAAGGATCCTTCAAGGGCAGCGTGCAGGACATCTTTTTCGACTACGACACCTACGATGTCCGCGCCGACGCCCAGGCGGTTCTCTCGCACGATGCGGCTTATCTCGGGAGCCATCCCGACGTCAAAATCGTCATCGGCGGCTACTGCGACGAGCGCGGCTCGAACGAATACAATCTGGCGCTTGGCCAGAACCGCGCCGACGCCGCCAAGAACGCCCTGATCTCCGCCGGCGTTGCCGCCAACCGCATCCGCGTTGTGAGCTATGGCAAGGAGAAGCCGTTCTGCTCCGAGTCCACCGAGGAATGCTGGCAGTTGAACCGTCGCGGCGGGTTTACCGAGGACCGCTAAAACACGGTTGTAAGTTGTCGGTAATTCGTTTTCAGTTATAAGTTGTCAGTTACGAATGCGCCTTTCAAAGGACTGCGCTCACTTACAACTGATCGCCGGCAACTGAAAACTTGCAACTGAGAGCTGAGAACTTACAACTGTTCTCAAAATGGTGAGGAATGCATAGAACAAAAAACCTTCGTTATCGTCTCCTGGGCGCGGCAGCCGCTGTCGCGCTTCTCGTCTCCGTGCCCGTGCCCGCGCACGCGGTGAACAAGGACATGGTGGAATTGCAGACCCAGGTGCAGCAACTGCTCGATATGGTGCAGCGGCTCCAATCCACGATGGATACGCGGTTTGGCGCCCTGCAGCACATGGTCGAAACCACCGCGGACGACGCCAACCGGATGACCGCGGCCGTTAACACCCTGCAGCAGAAAATCCAGACACAGGTGGATGCGAACAACGGCAAGCTCGATCTTGTCTCCGGCCAGATGCAGGGGTTGAACGACTCCGTGGATGAGTTGAAGTCCCGCATGACCAAGCTGGATAAGTCGCTTCAGGACCTGCAGGGCCAACTCCAGAACATGCAAAGCCAGCCCGCTGGAACGCAACCCGTCGGCGCGCAACCCGCCACTGCGCCCGCAACCGTCTATCCAACTCCAGCGCCGGCCGGCGGCGGGGGCGCTGCCACCGTGGCTCCGGTCCCCCCTCCCACGGCCGTTGCCCCAACCCCTCAGGTGCCGCCGCTGAAGGAGACCCTTGAGGCCGGCGTCCGTGACTATAACGCCGCAAGGTACGATGTGGCCACCGGTGAGTTTCAGGACGTGCTGCACTACTATCCATTGGACGACCTGGCAGGCACCGCCCAGTTTTACCTCGGCGAGATTGCCTACAAGCAGTTGAACTTCCTAGACGCGGTCAAGTCCTTCAACGCCGTGGTCGAGGGATTTCCCGGCAGCCCCAAGGCCCCGGCCGCGCAACTTTACAAGGGAATGGCGCTGCTGCAATTGAACAAGCGGGAAGCGGGCATCCACGAGCTTCGCACCCTGATTCTGCGCCACCCGCAGACCCCCGAGGCGGCGCAGGCTCGCACCAAGCTGAATGGCATGGGTGTAAAGATCGTCGCGGCAAAATAAGCGGACATCGATCCGGCGTACCAAGCAAAAGCCCCGTGGCATGCGGGGCTTTTCACTTACATCTGACAACTTACAACTGAACTACATCAAGCTCGCCATCAGCGCATCCAGCGCCGACTTCGGCGGCCGCGTCACCGATTCGGGCAGCGTGGCCAGCGGCTCTTCCACCACATGCAGCAGGTCGATGAACGTCGGTTTCTGCGTGTCGATGTAGAACACGCCGGTGAGGATCTCGTCCTTGTCGTGCGCTTCCATCAGCGTGCGCACGGCGTTGGCCTTGTCGGTGGGGTCGTAGTCTTCCAGCAGTTTGCGCAGCCGCAGGTTCGAGCCGTCGTGCATTTCCACTTCATAGGTCTCGCCGGAACTGTAATCCACTTCGATCTCGTCGAAGCTGGCCACAAATCCGATCTCGTTGATAGGCTCGTCGTTCTCCTGCATGAACTTGTAGCTTTTGGTCGATCCCTCGTGGTCGTTGAAGGTGACGCAGGGGCTTATCACGTCGAGCATCACTGTGCCCTTGTGAGCGATTGCCGCCTTCAACATGCTGAGCAACTGTTTCTTATCGCCGGAAAACGAGCGGCCCACAAACGTTGCGCCCAACTGGATGGCCAGCGCGCAGGTGTCGATGGCCGGCAGATCGTTGATGACCCCGGTCTTGAGCTTCGAGCCAATATCGGCGGTGGCCGAAAACTGCCCCTTGGTGAGCCCGTAAACGCCGTTGTCTTCAATGATATAAATCATGGGCAAATTGCGGCGCAGCAGGTGGACGAACTGGCCCATGCCGATCGAAGCCGTGTCTCCGTCGCCGGAGACGCCCAGCATTTTCATGGTGCTGTTGGCCAGAATCGCGCCGGTCGAAACCGAGGGCATGCGCCCGTGTACGCTGTTGAAGCTGAAAGAGCGGTTCATGAAGTAGGCCGGGCTCTTCGACGAGCAGCCAATGCCGCTCATCTTCATTACCCGCTCCGGCTGCACGCCCATCTCGTACATGGCGTCGATAATGCGCTCGGAAATGGAGTTATGCCCGCAGCCTGCGCACAGCGTACTCTTGTTGCCGCGATACTCAAGTACCGGAAGGCCGATGTGATTGACTTTGGGGCCGGGTGCTGTTGCGGTTGCCATTTTACAGGCCCTCCTTGGTAACGAATTCTTCCGTAATGGTTTGGGCGTCCAGCGGCAACCCATTGTAGTGCAAAATGCTGCGCAGTTTGGTCACCTGGTCGGCCGGAATATCCAGCTTCAGCAGGCTCGCCAACTGCGCGTCGCGGTCCTGTTCCACCACGTATACGCGCTCGTGAGAGGCGATAAAGTCGTGAATCTCGTGAGCAAACGGATAGGCCCGGATGCGCATGTAATCCACACGCTGACCATATTCCCGCTCAACCTGGTCCAGGCTTTCGCGCAGCGCAAAGTCGGTGCTTCCGTAAGCCAGGAAGCCTATCTTCGAAGCGCCGTTCTTGAACGTAACGGGGCTGGGAACCAGGTTGCGAGCCGACTCGAACTTGCGCAACAGGCGCTCCATCACCTCAACGTATTCGTCCGGCTTCTCGGTATATCCCGCTGCGTCGTTGTGTCCCGAGCCGCGGGTAAAATACGCAGCCTTGGGGTGGTCCGTGCCGGGCAGTGTGCGCCAGCCGATTGCATCGCCATCCACATCGCGATAGCGGGCAAATCCACCCAGCTTGTCCAAATCCTCTTTAGTCAGCACCTTGCCACGGTCCAGAGGCTTCTCTGGATACAGGAACGGCTCCGACATCCAGTTGTTCATGCCCAGGTCGAGATCGCTGAGCACAAACACCGGCGTCTGCAGGCGCTCTGCCAGGTCGAAAGCGGCGTAACCAAATTCAAAGCACTCCTTCACCGACCCGGGCAGTAAAACCACATGCTTGGTGTCGCCGTGCGAAAGAAAGGCCACCGACAAAAGATCGGCCTGCGAGGTGCGCGTCGGCATGCCCGTCGAGGGCCCTGTCCGCTGCACATCGAAGATCACGCCGGGGATCTCGGCATAGTAGCCCAAGCCCGAAAACTCGGCCATCAGCGAGATGCCGGGCCCCGAGGTCGCGGTCATCGAACGCGCGCCGGCCCAGCCCGCTCCCAGCACCATGCCGATGGCCGCCAGTTCGTCCTCGGCCTGTACCACGGCATAGGTCGCCTTGCCATCCGCGGTGACCCGCAGCTTCTTCAGCAGGTCGGTCGTGGCTTCCACCACCGATGTCGAGGGAGTAATCGGATACCAGGCCACCACCGTAACACCGGCGAACACCGCGCCCATTCCGGCCGCCGCGTTGCCGTCAATAATGATCTTGCCCGCCGTCTGATTCATCCGCTCGATAAAGTACGGATCCTGCTTGGTGAGCTTCTCCTGGGCGAAGTCGAAGCCCGCCTTGACGGCGCCGAAGTTCAGGTCGAAGACCCTCTGCTTCTTGGCAAACTGCTTGCGCAGGCCGCTCTCCACAACACCAAGGTCGATGGATAGTATCTGCGCCACGGCGCCCACGTATACCATGTTCCTGACCAGCTTGCGCAGCTTGGCCTCGGAACAAACGGCGGCCGTAATCTTGTCGAACGGCACCGGGTAAAAAACCACGTCGTCGCGATACTGCTTCAGGTTCAGGCTCTCTTCGTAGATGACCACGCCGCCCGAAGCCAGCGCCAGCACGTCTTGCCTGGCGGTTTCTGGATTAAGAGACACCAGCACCTCCGCCTCGCGCTTGCGGGCCACGTATTCGTCTTTGCTGGCGCGGATGGTGTACCAGGTGGGCAGCCCCGCAATGTTCGACGGGAAGAGGTTTTTGCCGCTGACGGGAACGCCCATACCGAAAATGCTCTTCAGCAGAACGCTGTTGGCGGATTGCGATCCGGAGCCGTTCACGGTCGCCACGTTGATGCTGAAGTCGTTTACGACGCGCTCTCGCACGCCGATTGCGCCCTCTAATTGACCGAGGGCGAGGTCACCTGTCGCCATTTGGCGGATTCCTTTCGACCTACTCTAGAGAGAGTCGATCATTCTTATTCACATGTGATTATAGTCACTTTGAAGTCTCAGCGTCCCGAATCCACACCAAAGTGTTACCCCTTTGAGTCCCACTAAATGGGAATAGCCCGGTGTCGATCCAGAATCGGGAACGACTTTAGCGGAAACCCCGCTTGGCTGGAAAAGTTTCTGTCCGTTTCCGTGCAATTCACGGAAATTGTATAGGGAATCTACGGCGTAACTTATTGATTTTACATACTTACAAAGGCGGATTTGTGTATTCTAAATCCCCAAGAAAGAAGGTTCTGTCCGCCGTCCGGAAGGCCAGATGCACAGGCTCTGGCTGGACCCCACTTCCTCACCGCACATGCCTCCCGAGGCGAGTTATCCCATTTAGCCAAAATCAACGGAAACTGAGTGCGCTGCATCACACAGATTCTTCGCTGGCCACTAACATTCGATCGAAAAACTTGTCGCCCCAGACCACAAGCGGGCAGCGTATACTTGCGCGGAGTCCAGACAGGCAATGGCTTTCCCCGTTCCCGCTCGTTCCTATACTTCTTCCTTGCAAACGGGGCGCACGGGGCTGCCATTCATTTGTCAGCCGCCGACGCACCTGTCGCCAGGCTCGAGCCGGAGTTCCGCATGAAGTTCGTCACCACCGCCCGCCGCCTATTGCCCGAACTTGGACTGGTGCTTTGCGGAATTGGCATGGGCGTCGTTCTGGCCGATTCCATTGCCCATGCAATCCGCCTGCATGAGGGCCGGGCGGAGCTCATAGATTATGCGCGCCGTCTGGTCACAGCCGGAGATCTGCTTGGCGATGAAGATACGCAAGCCATCGCCGCCGTGACAAGCGACCATCTGCCCTTTTGCTCCGATAAAGAAATCGAGTTCCTTCGCGACTACGTCTTCCACTCCGCCCATGTTCGCGATCTGGGCCACACAAAGGATGGAAAGCTCTACTGCTCGGCGGGTGTCGGAAAGCTCGCCGTTCCTGCGCCCACGCTTGCACCGGATATTTCAACCGGCGGAATGAAGCTTAACCTGAGCGCTCCTTTGAGCATCTCGTCGAAAACAACCGGATTCGTGGTTGAAGAGAACAATGTGGCGCTGGTTCTGAACCCCGAGGCCATCCATAACTTCGAGGAGCCTCCGAAATTCTTCTCAGGCTTCCTCTACGACAGGCAGGCCAACAAACTGACGCAGACCTTTGGCCCGCCGGTCCCGCTGAGCATGGAGGAGCTGGTTGCCGGCAAACTGATCGAACGCGACGGGGTGTTCTATCAGCCGCTGTGCTCCGATACCTCGCTGGTGTGCCAGGTTGCCGCCGAATCCCGCGCCGATGTGCTGGCCCGCAAAGGTTTCCTCCTTGTGGGATTCCTCATCGGCGGCGCGCTGCTGGGCATTGCACTGGCCTTGATCCTGATCCTGTTCCTTCATCGCCAGCGCTCGCTTGAGGCCCAGTTGCACCGCGCCATTCGCAAGGCCGCGTTGACGGTAGCCTACCAGCCCGTGGTCAATTTGCAAACCGGCCGTATTATCGGCGCCGAGGCTCTGGTGCGGTGGGTCGATGAGTCCGGAAAGCTGGTCAGGCCCGAGATCTTTGTCACCCTCGCCGAAGAGGGCGGCTATGTGAGCAAAATCACCCGCCTGGTTCTGACCAAAGCAATGGAAGAGATGTGCGACCTGCTGACAACGGGGAATTTCCGGATCACGCTCAACATTACGCCGGAAGACCTGCGCGACCGCAAATTCTTCGATCTGCTTCAGCACTGCATGCAATCGTCGGGCGCGCAACCATCGGCCATCGGCCTGGAGTTGACCGAGCGCTCCACCGCCGACCAGTTGGTCGCCATCCAGGCCATCGGAGAGCTGCGCCAGGCGGGCCATACGGTCTACATCGACGACTTCGGCACCGGCTACTCCAGCCTCTCTTACCTCCATCGCCTTGCCGCAGACGCCATAAAAATCGACCGCAGCTTTACGCAGACGGTAGGCACAGAGGCGGTGACAGCATCCGTTGTGCCGCTGATTTTGAATATGGCCCGGCAGCTTGGATTGATGGTGGTGGTGGAAGGAATTGAGACCATCGAGCAGGCGGAGTATTTCCGCAACGCCGGCGCAGGCATCCTGGGCCAGGGGTATTATTTCGGCCGGCCGATGGCAGCCGACCAGATCAAGGCACTGCTTTGGGAAAGAGCGAATTGAGCAGGCCGGGCGTGGTGGGCGCGACCGAAGCCGCGCCCTCTTCAAAACGTACCAACGAACATCTATGCGGCGGGCACCCCTAGAACTTCACCGTGGGCGCATTCCGCGCAGCTGGGCTGGCTTCAAAGAACGCGTTGTTCACCGGGAAGCCCGCAATGCCCGCCCAGATGCTGTTCGGAAACTGCCGCACAAACGTGTTGTAGTCGCGCAGGGCCTCGTTATAACGCCGCCTCGCCACGCCGATGCGGTTCTCGGTCCCTGACAGTTCGTCCTGCAAGCGCATGAACTGGTCGCTCGACCGCAGTTGCGGATAGTTCTCGGTCAGCAGCAGCAGGCGGCCAATTGCGGAGTCAAGCTGCCCGTTGGCGGCGATCTTGCCAGCCGGTCCCTGCGCATTCAACATGCCGGCGCGCGCGTTGGCAATATCGCCAAACACGGTGCTTTCCTCCTTGGTAAAGCCCTTTACGGTCTCCACAAGGTTCGGAATCAGGTCGGCACGCCGCTCCAACTGAACGTCAACGTCCGACCACGCGGCCTTCACCGTTTCATCCTTGGCCACCATCTGTTTCTGGGCGCTCACATAGCTGCCAAACACCATCAACACAACCAGAACCAGAACGCCAAGAATTCCCAGCGTAATCCAAAGTCCCTTACTCATAAATCGATTCTCTCCTCCGGCTTCCACTCGGGCAAGCCCCTTTATGAAACCGAAAACCTACCAGCTTCCACCGGCTCCGCCGCCGTCAAAATCGCCGCCACCACCAAACCCGCCAAATCCCCCGCCGCCACCGGAGTCTCCGCCTCCGCCGCCGCCAAAACCACCCCCCATGCCGCCGCCAAACCCGCCGCCGCCAAAAAAGCTTGAGAAAAGGCCGAACCCCAGCAGGAGCCGGAAAAGCCATGAGCCGCCAAAGAAGATGAGAACAATAATCAGCAGGATCAGCTTGCCAAAACCGGAACTGTGGTGCATCTGCCTCATCGGCTGGGCAGCCGGCACAGGCTCATCCTCCAGCGTGACGTTGGCGTCCGCGGCTATCACCTGCGCAATCTCGTCCAGCCCCAGGGTCACCGCGCCGTCGTAATTCCCGGCACGCAGATCCGGAACCATCTCCCGCCCAATATCTCCCACTTTGCCATCCGGCAATATGCCTTGAAGCCCCCCGCCAACCTCGATCCATCGTTTGTGGTCCTGGATCGAAAAAAGCATCAGGAGCCCCCGGCCCGTGCCCTTTTTCCCCATGCTCCACTTGGTGGCCAGCCGATTGGAAAAATCCTCCACTTCGTCCCCGTCGAGGTTCTGAATGGTAACGATTGCGATCTGCGCATTGGCCGCGGTGTGGTCCAACTGACCGCAAATGCGGTCCAGCCGCGCAATCGCCTCGGGCGACAGCACGTGAGCATAATCGCTTACATAATCGGTGGGCTTGGGAAGATCCTCCACCCGCTCGGCAACCAGGGCGGTGGCACAGAGCCCCATGGTCGCGGCCAGCAGAATCCGGAAGAAGATGGAGCGATTGCTTGGAAAGCCTTTCATCGCTCTCAATTGTACGCGGACGAGGGGCTGGAAGTTCCGCGAGCCGGAATGAGCCGGATGGCGCACCGGCGCTCAGGTACACGCACTACACTGGGAATGAAATGACTGAAAGCAAGCTCTCCGCTCCTCCCATCGCGCGCAAGCAACCACACGAGACCCGCCTTCACGGCGTCACGCTCACCGACGACTACGCCTGGCTGCGCGACAAGGAAAGCCCCGAGGTAACCGCATACCTTGAAGCCGAAAACACCTACGCCGAAGCCGCGATGGCCCCGCTCAAGAACCTGCGCGAAGATCTCTACCAGGAAATGCTGAGCCACGTGAAGCAAACCGACGTCTCGGTTCCATTCCGCGACGGCCTTTGGTGGTACTACACGCGGACGGAAGAGGGCAGGCAATACGCAATCCACTGCCGGAAAAAAGGTTCGCTCGACTCCCCGGAAGAAATCATTCTCGACGGCAACCAACTGGCCCAGGGCCACCCTTTCTTTTCCATTGGAGGAAACTCCATTACCGACGACGGTCGCTGGCTGGCTTACACAACTGACACCACGGGCTTCCGCCAATACACGCTGCACATCAAGGACCTGGTCACGGGTGAAACATTGCCGGGCGAGGTGGAACGCGTCGGCTCCGTCGTCTGGGCCGCCGATAACTTGACGCTTTTTTACACCGTCGAGGACGAGGAGCAGAAGCGCCAATATCAGCTATGGCGGCATAAGCTTGGCGCGCCGCACTCTGAGGACGTGTTGGCATATCAGGATGACGACGAGCGCTTCAACCTGGGCGCCGGCCGTACCCGCGACGGCAAATTCGTGGTGTTCGAGTCTTCCAGCCACACTGCAAGCGAGTCGTGGGTGCTGCCGGCAGGGGAACCTGGGGGCGAATTCACCGTTATCAGCCCCCGTCAGGATGAGCATGAATACTCCATCGACCACCGCAATGGCCTGTGGTTTATCCGCACCAACGACAAGGGACGAAACCTCCGCCTGGTCACCGCGCCGGTATCCGCGCCTGGGCGCGAACACTGGACCGAGCGCATTCCCCACCGCGACGGCGTGATGCTGGAAGACGTGGACCTATTCGCCGGTTTCTTTGTCGCCGGCGAGCGCGAAGAGGGGCTTCCCCGCCTACGCATCTGGCGCTTTTTCGACGACGGTCCCGAGGCGCTGCCGGGGGGCGAAATAGCGTTTCCCGAGCCGGCCTACGACGCCCACTCCCACATCAACCGAGTTTTCTCTACTTCGACATTCCGCTACGCCTATCAGTCCCTGGTCACCCCCCCGTCGGTCTTTGAGTACACTGTCGCCTCCGGCGAATCCACGCTGCTTAAACAGCTTGAGATTCCCGGCGGCTTCGACCGCACCCTCTACGCCAGCGAGCGTGTCCATGCCATCGCGCCCGACGGCGTCAAGGTCCCGGTCTCGCTGGTTTATCGAAAAGACAAGCGCAAAGGACCGCCTGAAAAGGTCGGCATTGTAACAGGGCACGACTTTAGTCGTGCCGCAAGTACCGTAGAATCAACGCGGGCTTTAGCCCCTGAGGGACCGTCCGATGGGGAGTCGAATCCTCTCTACGTCTACGGCTACGGCTCTTACGGCTACTCGCTTCCGCTGGGCTTTAGCGGCAACCGCCTCAGCCTGCTCGACCGCGGCGTGGTCATGGCTTACGCCCACATCCGCGGCGGCGGCGACCTGGGCAAACCCTGGCACGATAACGGCAAAATGTTGCACAAACGCAATACCTTCACTGACTTTATTGCCGTTGTCGAGCACCTAACCGCCACTGGCTACGGCGACCCCGCGTGCGTGGCCATCGAGGGCGGGTCGGCAGGCGGCCTGCTGATGGGCGCGGTCGTCAATCTGCGCCCCGATCTGTTCCGCGCCGTCCTCTCCCATGTGCCCTTTGTCGACGTAATGAACACCATGCTCGACGCTTCTCTGCCCCTCACCGTTCCCGAGTATGAGGAGTGGGGCGACCCCAATAACGAGACTTACTTCCGGTACATGCTGAGTTACTCGCCTTATGACAACCTGACGGCGGTCAGTTATCCGGCGATGTTAGTAAAAACCTCGCTGCACGATAGCCAGGTTATGTACTGGGAGCCGGCCAAATATGTAGCCAAGCTCCGCACGCTGAAGACCGATAACAATCTGCTGCTTCTGGTAACCAACATGCAGGCCGGCCACGGCGGCGCAAGCGGCCGATACGACTACCTGAAAGAGATAGCCCTCGACTACGCGTTCCTGCTGCGCGAGTTTGGAGTCGTGCTACAGTGATGGCATCCTCGAGCCGATACGGAGGTTGCGAATGCGGGGAGCAGTATTGTTTGTGGCGTTTCTGGCGCTGACCGCCAATGCAGCGTGGCCGCAAGGAGAACTAGCCCCACCGACGCAGGACGGGCCAATGAACATCAAGCCGCCTGTGCCCACGGCGGACAAGGACGGCGTTTATCAGGCAGGCTCCGGCATCATCGCTCCGCTGATCATCGACCGCGTGGCCGCTGCCTACCCAAACGATGCGGCCACAGATGCTATCCAGGGTATCTGTGTCCTCTCCCTTGTTGTTGGCGCCGATGGATTGCCGTCGGACATTCAAGTCGTCCGGACACATGGCGCCAGCTTCGACACAGCCGCGATCGAGGCTCTCAAGCAATCCAGATTTGAGCCGGGAAGCCTGGACGGGAAGCATGTACCGGTTCGCATCTACTCCCGCATACCGTTCTACGGTGACAAGAGGCCTGCGTATCCGAGGATCCTGTTGCGGATCGGCCCCAATGGCGAAAGTTTGCAGGCCGCGCAGAACAACGCCAATGGGTTGAGGCAGGGCGATTCACCACCAGCGCCTGTGAATAACATCGAAGCGGAGTATTCCGACAATGCGCGGCGCCATAAAATTCAGGGCATTGTATTGATTTCATTGTTAGTAAACGAAGATGGCATACCCATCGATCTAAGCGTAACCAAGGGCTTGGGTCACGGCCTCGATGAAAAGGCACTCGATGCGGTCAGTCAATACCGATTCAGGCCCGCGATGCGCGATGGAGTTCCCATTAAGTTCCGGCTTATTGTCGAAGTGAATTTTCAGTTGTACGACAGAAAGGCGCAGTGAGAACCGTTGCTAACCGCATGCACTTGGTTACCAGCATGCAAGCCGGCCACGGCGGCGCAAGCGGACGGTACGACTATCTGAAAGAGATAGCGCTCGACTACGCATTCCTGCCGCGCGAATTTGGAGTGGTGTGATAGAGTTTGTCTTCAGATTTCCGGAGACATTCATGCGGCGTTTGTGGTTAAACGCGTTGATCGTACTGCTGGCTGCGGGCGCTTCCAGCGGGCAGCAGACCAGTTCCTCCGCGTCGTCCCAACTGGCGAATGCACTGCCCACTCCCGTTAAGATCTATGCTGTTGGTCAGGGGGTTAAGGCACCGGAATTTCTTCCGGCCAACGCGCCTCCAATTCCCGACGAAAAATGCAAGAAGAAGGTGGACGGCAACGTACAGATCTCTGTCCTGGTGGATTCGACGGGCCGACCGCGCAACCTCATGTTTCTTCACCCGCTCGGCACGGATTTGGATAAGTTTGCACTCCTCATTGTCGCCGAGGATCGATTCAATCCTGGAACCATCGACGGGGCGCCGGTCACCGTCGGTGAGTCTGTCGACGTGAGCCTGCAAACTTGCTTGGTCAAGACCAGGGACGATGCCGGCAAATCGAAACTTTCGCTGCGGCTTAGGTCCCAGCCGACCCAGAAATTTGGGAATCTCCCACAAATCCCGGAGATAGCTGTGCTGACTGCCGGAACCCCGTGGGAGACTTCCAGAAAAGCCGCTCCGAGCGCCGATCATGTTGGAGGCTCGGTGACCGCCCCAGTTGCACTCAACACAGTCGAAGCGAAATACACCCCGGAGGCGAGCAGTGCAAAGATCAACGGGAATTGCCTGATCTCGCTAATAGTCGATCGCCAGGGAATGCCGCAGGACATTAAGGTAGTTAAGGCTCTCGACCCCGGCTTGGACCAGAACGCCATGGATGCGGTAGATAGGTATCGATTCAAGCCCGCAATGCGAAACGGAGAACCCGTCCCGGTCATGCTCACAGTCGAGGTTGCTTTCCGGGTGTACTGAGGTTCCACTCGCCCAAGTATTGGCGACTCGGCCACGCTCAAACAGTACGAACATCACAGCCTGCTGCGGGGCGCCCCACAGCCGGCCATCCGCAAGAGAATCCGGCGGGTCCTTTGCCGACGCTCCACGCCGGGCGGCTGCTGGCGCCGCAACAGCGATATCACTGCTAGCAGTTTTGGCGTCAAATGCGCACCAAAGGTGCTTCAAAAACACGCTTATTTGCGCGTTTTTCGCACCAAAACAGCGCTAAAACGGCCTTATTTCATGTCATTTTGCACTATTAGTCACGCGTTTGAGTGCGCATATATGCGAATGCTGGCGCGTCCTTTTCGCCATCGCAGCGTTCGCATATAACCACACTCGGCGACGCGCATGTTCGGGCATCCCGCGGAGTTCTTGGACAGGTTTTTAAAGCCTGCTGCGGTGCGCCCACAGCCCCAACCCAGGATTCGCAATGAAGAATATCTCTTCCCCATCCACGGTGTTATACCCATGCGATAGCTTTTCGGGATCGTAGCGTCGCACCATCTCCGACAACTCTCCGAACTCAAACCCCACGCTCTCTATTTCTTCCTTGCTGAGATGTCCAGGGCACCAGCGAATCGTGAATCGTCCCTCCGACGACCCATGGATGAGGTGCGCCGCCGCGCTCAAATCACCGGCCAGATCCGCGTTCGCATTCACGGCTTCCAGCGTGGCCGGGGTGCCAAAGTACCCGTATTTGCGGATCATTTCGTCGATTCGCTTGTCCTCGCCAAACTCTCTTACACCCGGCGCAAGCACAATCAACTCCGCTCCGTCGGCCAGCGCCATGCGGGTGCGATAGACGGCCTTGTTGCCCAGCCAGGTCGAGTGAAACTCGTGCGGATCGAGAAACACGACCGCCTTGCGGATCGGCTCATCGACTATCTCAAAATTCACCTTCAGGCTAAGCGCTGCGGCAAGTTGAAAACACTCAATGTCGTCGCCAATGAACAGCCCGCGCACCGCTAGCCCGCCATCTCTTCCGCGCCCAACCACGGTGAGTACATACACAATTGGAAGCTCGCGCAGAAAATGATCGGAGGCATAATTCAGAACGTTGCGAACGGGGTTCTCCGCGCGGCCCATGATGCGTTCCATCCCGTAAACAGCTCCCAGATAATGGCTTCTGTTGATCCCCTCGCGCCCCCCGGTTCCGACAAGGAGGTTCTTGTTATAGTTGGCCATTCCGATAACTTCGTGCGGAACTACCTGGCCTATCGAAAGGATGAGATCGAATCCGCCTTGAATGAGTAGCCGGTTGACCTGCGCAGGCCACGCATAGTTCAGCTTACCCTCCGACTGCTCATGAATGAACTCAGAAGGAACCTCGCCAACCGTTTCAACATCGGTTCGCCAGTTGTGAACATGAAACAGGTCGAGCGGCATCTCGGGGAACATGTGCTCGAGTTGCGCCGGGCCCATGGCGGTGTGCGTTCCAAGGGCGGGAAGGACTGCTTTCAAGCGGTCGCCATAGTACTTCCACGCAAGGCAAGTCAGCTCACCGGCGCGCGAATGGAACCGGCTCTGGTCGGGCGGCACGGCGAGCACACGGCTCCGCGCGCCAAGCTTTGCAAGGCCTTCTGAAAGCAATTCGCCCAACTGCTGCGACGATAGATCGGTCTGCTCGCTTCCCACCGCGCAATAGAGACTCATCGCAATCCTCTAGTGAACCACTGAATAAGTCCTGTTTTGAAAGGGCACGACTTCAGTCGTGCCGATAAAGCCAGCAAAATCAATGGGCTTTAGCCCCTGAGGGAATGCGGATTTGCTCATTGAGACTTGTTCATGGCTCCCTTAACTCAACTGAGTGCTTCCACACACATGCACTGTTATGCCCAACTCGGCAAACATGGCGGCCTTTGTGGCGAGAGCTTCGTCGGCCAGTTCAGGCGAAGGCGCATAAGCTACATTCACATGGTTGGCGCGATGGCGAGCCATCATTTGATTCTGGCTGACGCCATGCAGAACCGTGTGCATGATGGGCCATTGCGGCGTGGTCTCACGCCAGCGGCGCTCCGTTTCCTCCGGCGGCAAGCTGACCGCCGTACCGCGGCCCAGGTCGACATGCAGCGCTCCGCCCTCAACAAACACGCGGCTCCAGACAATCTCGCCCGGCTTGCCAATGCCCTTCAGCGATCCGCCGCCGAGAGGAAAATACATTGCCGGCTGACGCTCGCTGCGGGCGCCCGCATAGCCGTCCACAAAGTGATTCGCAGGCGCAGCGCCGGAGATTTGCAGCACCCACACAAACGCATCCACGTCCTCTCCTTTGTAGTACTCGCCCCACCGAACATCGTGCAGCGTCGTCGATGGATCTAAGCCCAGGGCAACCCAGCAGCGATTGGTGATCAGCGCATCCACGCCTGCGCATTCATCCACCTCGTTGAAGTGCACCACAGGCGTACCTGGATATAGCTCCTCGCTGGTACCTTCCGCAAACACCGGAGGGCGGTCGGCATTGTTCAGCAATCCCTCGGCAAGGTCGGACGCAGGCGTCATATCTTTCAACCCCTGCTGATACTGGATTCCGATTGCATCGCACCCAAAGTCCTTTGCGATGCGCACGGCGGCGATATACATCTTGCACTGCTCGATGGTCTGGTCCTTGGTCAGTTCGGTCGCCGGGTCCTTGCCGAAATCGAACTGGAACCCCTTGCCAACCAGCCACCCGTAAACAGCCTCCGCTTCCGCATCGCCCACCGTCCGCATTCTTGCCACCAGGGCCGACTGGCTCAGACGCTCCTTGTAAATCCCCGCCGGGTTCAATAGTTCATCGTCGATAATGGCGTTGTACATTCCCATGCAGCCTTCATCGAATATGCCGACAATCGCTTTGCGATACCTCAGTTCGTTAGCCAGTTCAATGCCCAACTCAGCGCTCTTCGCTGGCAACTTGCCCGCATCGAGCGCATGCACGTGCGACTCATCGTGGCTGATGACGCCATCGCGGAGCCATTCGGTAAGAGCGGAGAGGAAGTAGTCGTCGGTGAAGTCTTTGCTCCATATCGAGGAGTATTTGTGGCCGGCCTTGATGAGCGATCCATTCAGGTTGAGCAACCCGACCAATCCCGGCCACTGTCCTGACCAGTTAGCAACGGTCAAGATGGGCCCCTTGTGGCTGCGCAGGCCCGGCAGCACATGATGGCTGTATTGCCATGCAGCGGTGGCGAAGACTAGTTTGGCCTCTGGATGGATGTTCATGAAGACATCCATCCCCATCCTTTGTGACGAAATGAATCCGTGCTTCTCCCGCTCACTGTAAGCATGTGCACGAATTAGCTTTATGCCCTTCTGTGCGAAGGCCGCGGTGAGCTTCTCTTCCATGTCCCGTTGCGCTGGCCAGCACGCCTGGTTGGCCGCAAGCCGCAGGTCGCCGCTGGTTATGAGCAATACTTCGTCCGCCGCCGGCTTCGCTATTTCCTGTTCCCGCACTGCCATTTCGCTTATCTCCCTGCGAGGTTGCTTCACTCCACCAGAGAGAAATATACACCTCTCGGATGGCGCAGCGCGCATAGGCCCTTGGTATCTTCAGCGTGCGTTTTCTCTTGTTTTCCGTTACCGTTTCACCACTTCGCCGAGCAGCACCGAGAGCCCATTCCACGCAATTTGCGCGCCAATGCACACCAGAATGAACGCAACCACCCGCAGAATGCCGTGCGCCGTTGACTGCGGGATGGCCTTGGAAAGCCTGGGGGCGTATGCATAGCAGAAATAGACCAATACGCTGAGAACCACCACGGCAAGGAACACTCCGAGATGAGCCAGAATATTCCTGGTAATGTCCCGGTCGGATATGTGGGCGGTTAAGGTCAGCAATGCAACCAGGGTGCCCGGCCCTGAAGTTATGGGAAAGGTGAATGGATAGAAGGCTTTCAGTTCAAGATCGTGCTTCCTTGTCTCGTCTCGAACGTCGGTCTCCTCCTGCTTCTTTCTGGATTTCGCGGCGTCGTCTTGCTCGTTCAATACGGACCAGCCCATGGCGGCAATCACCAGACCGCCGGATAGCTCGACGATAGGGAGAGAGATTCCGAAGAAGTTTAGGATGGCTGCGCCGAGCAACTCGATGACCGCAAGGAAGAGGATGTTATTGATGGCGATGCGGCGCGCCAGGGAGCGATAAACATCCGGCGGCGCATCGCCGGCGAGGCCGAGGAAGACGAGCGCCGAACTCAGCGGATTGATCAGCGGAAGCAGCGCGCTGAAGGCGATTAGAAAGGAGTTCCAGAGCGGCAAGAGCATTCTCCTTGGTTGAATCTTAATGCTTTGGGCGGCCATATCTTGCTGACTTGAGCGGGCTAAGGAGGCTCCGAATACGTTTTTACTATGTACCGACCTTCCCTCAGGGGCTAAGCTGGTCGCAGAAAAACTCGGGATTTTGGATGAAATTGGCGGGATGCATCAGGGGTTAAAGCTCTGGTCATTATTGGGTCATTTGCGGCACGAATGAACTCGACCCCTTGTATGTTGCCCAACAGGGACGTGAATATGGATACACGTTTCGGCGGTAAGGCCGATTGCCCTTTAGGCCATCGATAGTTGAGCCTGTTTGAAAGATAGGCCACCGCCCCTCTGGTTGCACGCCGTGGAGAATCGGAGGCCTTATGAGCCTGCATGTTCAAGGTCGGGGCAAACAGCAAGTCCGTTGGCGCGGACAGGAGCGGCAGCGGAGACCATCCTAACGCGGAGGAAGGCCCATGAACAAGCTGAGAGTCGCATCGCCAGCAGTTCTAACTGTAGGAACCAGCATCGTCACCCCGTTTTGGCCTGGGAAGTGATGAACTTGGAGTATGCGGGTACTGGAACAATTGCTTGACGGATTGCGGCGGGCGTGTGCCTCTTTTC
>Ga0302201_10000167_pt1 | contig 56337 bp, 44 predicted proteins | sample II_Bog_N3_2_FD_194586 | JGI IMG/M metagenome (GOLD analysis project Ga0302201, IMG submission 194586) | Peat permafrost microbial communities from Stordalen Mire near Abisko, Sweden - II_Bog_N3_2 | ecosystem: Environmental > Terrestrial > Soil > Wetlands > Peat | place: Sweden: Abisko... | reverse complement strand
CTGCATTTCGTGCCGTCCATGTTGCAGGTGTTCATGGCCGGGGTTGATGGGCAGCGCTGCCGCAGCATCCGACGCCTGGTGTGCAGTGGCGAGGCGCTGCCGGCCGAGTTGTCCCAGGAGGTGCTGAAGCGTCTGCCCGAGACGGCGCTGTACAACCTCTATGGTCCGACCGAAGCCGCCATCGACGTCACCCACTGGACCTGCACGATCAACGACAAGCTGAGCGTGCCGATTGGTCGACCGATCGACAACCTCAAGGGCCATGTGCTGGACAACGGCCTGCTGCCGGCCGCGTTCAGTGCCGCTGGCGAGTTGTACCTCGGTGGTGTCGGCCTGGCGCGCGGTTATCACCGGCGTCCGGCGCTGACCGCCGAGCGATTTGTCCCGGACCCGTTCGACGAGCACGGTGGCCGCCTGTATCGCACCGGCGACCTGGCCCGTTATCGCGACGAGGGAGTGATCGAATACGCCGGGCGCCTCGACCATCAGATCAAGATTCGCGGCTTGCGCGTGGAACTGGGTGAGATCGAGGCGCGGTTGCAGGAGCATCCGGGGGTGCGCGAAGCCAATGTCATCGATATCGACGGGCCTTTGGGCAAGCAGTTGGTGGCGTACCTGGTGCCGGTCGAACGTGATCTGGTTGATGCCGGACCGGTGGCGCAAGCCCCGTTGCGTGACGCGCTCAAGGCCCATCTCAAGGCGCAATTGCCGGAGCATATGGTGCCGGCTCATCTGGTGCTGCTGGAATGCATGCCGCTGAGCCCGAACGGCAAGCTGGATCGCCGCGGGTTGCCGACGCCGGATGTGAATGCCTCGGGGCCGGTCTACCGGGCTCCGCGTACCGAACTGGAGCAACGCCTGGCGGCTATCTGGACGCAGGTGCTGGAGGTCGAGCGGGTCGGGCTGGATGACAATTTCTTCGAGCGTGGCGGTCACTCGCTGCTGGTGATTGCCCTGGTCGGGCGCCTGCGTGAGGCGTTCGATGTGACGATCAAGCTGCATGACTTCCTGTTGCTGCCGAACCTGGAGGCGCTGGCGGATTTCCTGCGGGAAGGGGAGGCGCGGGTCAAGTCGCCGGTGATCGCCATGAACGCCTGCCGCAATGACCGCAGCCCACTGTTCTGCCTGCCGCCGGGCGGCGGCGGGGCCTACGCCTACTATCCGTTGGCCGGGACCCTGGGCAACCAGCGTCGGGTCTATGGGCTGGTCAACAAGAGTTATGTGGTGCCGGGCTGGTTCGACGAGTCCTGGGACGGCATGGTCGCTTACTACCTGGAGCAGATCCGCGCCACCCAGCCACACGGGCCTTACAACCTGTTGGGCTGGTCATTGGGTGGGGCGTTGGCCATCGAGGTCGCCCATCGTCTTGAGCAGGCGGGTGAGCGGGTGAGTTTTGTCGGGCTGGTGGATTCGCTGATGCCCCGGGGTGTCGAGGAGCGTGCCGCCGAGCCTGGAGCGGACGTTGATCCACAAGTCGAGGAGCCCGGGTTGTATGGCCCGTTGTTGAGCAGCCTGCTGGCCTTTGTGCCGGGGCTCGATGAAGCGACGGTGCTGGGCTTCCTGGAGCAGGCGCGTGCCAGCTTGAGTGACGAGCAGGCGGTGGTCGAGCGGGTGATCGAACAGGTGGCCGAGGCAGGTGGAGTGAGTGTCGAACGCCTGCGCGAGATCCACCGCGATATCGCGCTGCAGGATGAGATCGAGACCGGGTATCGCCTGTTGCATGCCAATGCTCTGTTGAGCGAGGCTTTCAGCCTGAAACCGTTGTCGGTGAAGGTCGATTGCTGGTGGGCGACGGGCAGCCGCAGTGCCGCGCAGATTCACGAGGCCGAGGCACGGTTGCAGGGTGAGTGTTCGGTCAACGGCCTGGCGGGATCCAGGGTGCTGGAGGAAAGCCATGACAGTGTCATCCTCAGTCCTGCGTTGTTGAATGCAGTGCTGGAGTGCCTGGCCGAGCAATAGCACGATCCATGAAGGGATGCCGCTGCCCTTGACTTCCCCGTCGGGGGGCAGCGACACTCGAAAAATCATGATCGTTATCCGACAAGCTCAACTCGATTCATTTACACGGGCCGAATGGCAGCGATTTCTCGATTCGATCGCGGCTGAAGTGCGGGCGATACTGGCCTTGCGCAACGATCCGCGCGTGGTCGAGCCTCTTGATCGTGTCGTTCATGATGCCGTCAAGCTGGCGCAGGATTACGGCCTGCGGACGCGGCCTGAGTTGCTGCGCTTCGCCCGCGCCGTTGTCGTCGCGGGCTCGGGCTGGCAGCCGCCGGCCGAATCCCTTCTCAGTGATGAAGACTTACCGCCGGAGGACCTGCTGGCGTTCGTCGAGGCGAATGCGAGAGTCTGATCCATGGCGTACAGCAGATACTTTCTTGGCACTGTCGATCCGATCGAGGCTTGTCCTCAACCGCGCTACTACCTGACGGTTTGTCCAGTGCACAAGGCCTCGACGAACAAGGGGCCGTTGCTGGGCATCCAGTTTTCCGTGACAGTCGACGGTCTGGCAATCAGCCCCGTGACACTGCCCGCGGAGCTGTGCTTCACCCTGGTGTTCGATGATCAGGAGACGCACGCTGTCAGCGTGACGCATACGTCGACCGGTTTCACCGGCACAAACAGCGCCAAGCCCGTCGCCAAGGGGACCAGGACGACTGTCTCCCTGGCCAAACCTTGGGAACTGATCGTACAGGTCAATGAGCAATGGCCCGGTGAGGTGGTAAAGCCGTTGGCCAAGGCCAAAGTCAGCATTGCCGGTGTTGTCACGGCAGCCAGTCCCGAGGGGCTTATCGCACGGGCTGCTCGTGCCTTGGGCGATCCATGCAGGCTGGAGCTGGGCGTGCAGGGGCTGCCGGCCGACTTGTGCCGGGTGACGACCAGCACGGTGTTCCCCAGAAGCGCCGATGGATTCCTGGTCGACAAGGATGTTGAAACGACAGAAGTCGCCGACAAAGCGATCAACGTTCGGGCCAATCGCGCTGGAACGATCACCACCGTAACCTTTGTCATGACCGTGGCGGTCATAAAACCTGAAATGACGTGCGATCCCATCGTCTTGCTTGATCGCGGGTACAAGGACTTCAACACCACGGCTTCGAAACTGACGTTGAAAGCGACAAGTACAGCGCTGCCGAAGGCAGCCGAGTTGGCCGATCTCAAGGCGGTATTGACCTATGATGGGAAGATCAAGTGCCTCAAGGGCGCAGAGGCTTATGGTTCCGGTACCGAAATGGAGTTCGCAAAGCCACCCGTCGAGCTATGGGTCAAAGGGCTGGCGGCAGGCACTTCGAAGCCCGTCTTCAAACTCTCCAGCGCGCGGGAGGAAGTGGACCGCTACTGGCGGTTCGAGTCGGCTGAAATAGAAGGGGAACTCCTGGTCGAGCCATTGGAGTTTGTCCTGTGGCAGTATCGTGAAGGTCAGGACAGCGACGCCCTGGCCCCCGGCCCCAAGCCACTGACACGGCAGCTTCACAACCAGAACGGGAGCGGCTCATTTACCTCGGCGCGACTGGACATCAAGGCGCCGAGCGAGGAATTCTGGACGAAAGGGGGAGTGTTGACACTGACGCCTTCCGCCAAGATGAGCGTATTCAAGGACGATACGCTCACTACCGCTGTCGCTGAGCTCAAGAAGGAGGACTTCATTGCCGCCAGTTTGCGAGTCTGGGTCAAGGGCGGCGGTGTTGCCGGCTTGGGAGCGGTACCGGCTTTCGACTGGACGAACTGGACGTCCGAGCCGGAGAAGGTTCTCGACAAGACCCAGAGCGTCACTTGTGGTGCAAGGATCGCGGGTGGGAAGCTTCTGCTCAATGGGGACGCAGTGAAGCTGGAGACGTTCTCATTGGACGACTATCTGGATCGCAAGACCCGCAACGATTGCCGGAAACCGATCGCGGCCTGCTTCGATGGCAAAGATCTTGTTGACGAGCCCACATACGAGCGTTTGCGCGATACCGATGTCGCCGTGGCCTATGCCGCCGCGCACAAGTACTACACGAAGGAAAGCCAGCGTCGGGTCAACTTGAACTACAGCGCCAACGGCCGTGCCATTTTCAAACCCTTCCTGAAGGCGATCCGTAAAGACAAGAATGCGGGGGCGAACCTGGCGAATCAGTCCGTCACGGGGGCGAATTGGGTGGCGACGCATTTGTCGACCCAGCATCAGATCGCTCTGCACGCGGCCACCAAGGAGATGATCCGTGAATATATCGAGCGGGTGTTGACGAGGGGAGATGCCGTTGACTTGGGATTTGACCTCACGCGTGGTGTACCGGGTGTACATGCCGAAGTGCTGGCAGTCAACGATATTTTCAACGGTGTCGTCGGTATCGAACCGAAAGACATTACGGTGGCTACCTACAAGCTTCAGGAGGCAGGCGAGCAGGGCAATCGTTTCGTCGCCTGCATCAACTGCCGTGGCATTCTGCTGGGCGGAGCGAGAAAAGTCAGGGTGATCACGGGATGACATTTCGAATAAGAGCGGATTTTCTGACCCGGGACGAGGCTGGCAAATTTCTCTTTGAAGGGACGGCGTTTTCGGGCCTGGCCTACCGGGTCGGCGAGGACAGCGTTCTGACGGAGATCGTCAGCGTGGATGCCGGCCTGGTGGAAGGTCCATCCGCTGACTGGCTGACCCTTCCCGCAGGCGGCAAGCGGGTCGAGAGAAGGTCACTGAAAATGGACGAGGACTACGGTCCTGAGCTTTATCAGGGCCTGGCGTTCACAGGCATCGCGTATTCGTTCACCGCGAGCGGCCGCTGCTTTGCCGAACTCGAATACCTGAATGGCTTCGTTTCCGACGAAAACCGCCGGGAGTGGTACGCGTCGGGTGAACCGAAGGCGCTCGCTGCAGGTGACGAGACGACGACCTGGTTCGAGAATGGACGCTTGATGAGCAAGCAGATCGGAGACGATGAAACCTACGGCGTGCGGATCGGGCGTGATGGCTGTTGGTGGGGATTGGTGCTGCTCGACGGGGCGCTTCTCGATCTGGACCAGTTGGGTGGACTGACCTCTGCTGAAGAGATGCTGTTAGCGGGAGCGGCGATCACTTCGCAGGTTCTTGTGAAGCTCAAGGCCCTGACCACGATCAGTACCTGCCGCCGCTTGCGATTGTTCGAGACGGGGATCGATGCCACTGGTGTCGACGTGCTGGTTTCGTTCGGACAGTTGGAGGAGATCTGGCTGGACCGCAACCCGGGCCTGGGGGCAGAAGCAGCGCGGCAGCTCGAATTGCGCAAGCCCGGGTGCGTGGTGCATGTCGAGGTTGATCCCGAGTAACTGCCGACGTGGGAGGCGACCGCCGTGCAGGCGGTCGCTGTGAGCGTCAGAAGTCCGTGCGGATGGTCAGCATGTAGGTACGTGGATCGCCGTAGTAGTTACCACGTCCCAGTTCACCCACGGATTTGTAGTAGACCTTGTCGAAGACGTTCTTCACGTCCAGGCCGACTTTCCAGTTCTTGTCGATCTTGTACGACGCCAGGGCATCCCAGACGGCCCGCCCGCCGTTGGATACGTTTGGCCCATAGACATTCGTCGAATAACCGCTCTGTGCCGAGACCCCGCCGCCCACGGTCAGGCGGTTCCAGTCGCCTTGCAGGTTGTAGGTGGTCGAGGCCCGCAACATATGCTTGGGCGTCTGGTAGTCGGTCGGGCCACCGGTGCTCGAGTCGGTGACGTTGAAGGTGTAACCGCCAGCCACTTGCCAACCCGGCAGCACCTCGCCGCTGGCTTCCAGCTCGTAGCCCTTGCTGCGCTGAACGGTGCCACCGATGTAGCAGGTCTGGCTGAAGCTGCTTGGGCAAGTGATGTCTTGAGCATTCGGATCCTGCACCGCAACGTTTTTCTGCTTGATGTAGAACACCGCCGCCGAGACGTTCAGACGACCGTCGTACAGCTCGCCCTTGACGCCGGTTTCATAGTTGGTACCGATGGCCGGGTCCAGCAGGCTGCCGCTGACGGTACGGTACTGGCTTTGCGGCAGGAAAATATCCGCGTAGCTGGCGTACCACGACCACTGATTGTTGAAGTCGTAGATCAGGCCGGCAAAGGGGGTGAACTGATTCTTCTGGTTGTTCGATTGTATTCCGCCGTGAAGCGCGTCCTTGGTCTGGTACTCGTACCAGGACAGCCGGCCACCCAACACCAGGCTCAGATCTTGCGTCAGATGCAGGCGGGTGTTGCCATAGACGCCGTAGCGCCGGGTGTCGTCATCGGTGATCTGGTCCCAGCCGGTGCGCAATGGCTCGGCAACGGCATTGTGGTCGGGGTCGAATACATCGATCGGGGTGTCCAGATCGATGTCGGTTTCCTTGGTGCGCAGCTTTTGATCCGACCAGTTGGCGCCGATCATCACCGAGTGCTCCAGGCCAAAGGCGTTGAAGTTGCCGGTGACGTTGGTATCCAGACCGGTGCTGACTACGGAGTCTTGGCGAAACAGCGCGTCGATCAGATTTGATCCGGTGCCCGTGACCGGATTGATACTACCGCGTGGCAACGCCGCCTGTTGATCGAAGGAGCCCTGGCTGCGGGTCACCGAGGTCTTGCTCTTCCAGTCTTCGTTGAAGCGGTGTTCCAGCTCGGCGAAGACTTCGGTCTGCTGGTTTTCATGGCGGTTCCAGTTCTGCGCCAGCGAGGTGGCGCGGGAGATCCCCAGGGCCTGGCCATTGCTGTAGCGCGGCAAACCGAAGATCGAGTAACCGTTGGTCACGCTGGTCTGGTTGCGCAGGCCCACGGACAGGGTGTTGTCATCGTTCAGGTCGGCTTCGACGATGCCATAGAACACCGGTTTGCGACTGCTGGCGGCGTCATAGAAGTAGTGCCGGTCTTCGTAGGCGACCACCATGCGCCCGCGCACCGAACCCGAGTCGTTGAGGCGACCGGTGGCGTCGAGGTCCGTGCGGTAGAAGTCGTTGGAGCCGATGCGGGTGGTGATGGAGTAGTGCGGGTCGGCGCTCGGCCGTTTGCGCACCAGGTTCACCGCGCCGCCGGGGTTGCCGTTGCCCACCAGCAGGCCGGCGGCGCCACGGAGGATTTCCACGCGGTCGAACACCGCGGTGTCCGGAGTGATCCAGCCGGTAGGGCTGTAGCTCAGGCCGGGGACACCATCGATCATGTAGGAGTCGGCACCCAGCTCGAAGCCGCGGGAGTTGTACTGGTTGTCGCCGAAGTTGCGACTCGACAAGGTGATGCCGGTGGCCTGGTCCATCACCTGGTCGAGGGAGGTGAGGTTCTTGTCGTCCATCTGCTGGCGGGTGATCACGGTGACCGACTGCGGGGTTTCACGCAGGCTCTGGGCCGTCTTGCCGATGGTCACCGCGCCGGTGGTGTAGGAACCGGTGCCGTCGGTATTGGTACCCAGGGCCTGGCCGCTGACGTTGGTGGCAGCCAGGGTCAGGCCCGCGCCCTTGGCGGCGGCCGTGTCGCTCAGGGTCAGGGTGTCGCCCTGCAGGTTGTAGTCGACGCCGGTGTTTTTCAGCAACTCACTGGCGGCCTGGCCGGGGGTGAACACGCCTTTGACCGGTGCACCGTGAAGGCCCTGGACCCGCTCCGGGTTGTACAGAATCTGGATATTGCCCTGGCGACCCAGTTCCTGCAGGGCGGCGCCCAACGGCTGGGCGCCGATGTTGAATTCAAACTCCTGGGCCTGGACCTGTGCCGCCAGAGGCAGTGCCAGCGCCATCCCCATGACGGCCAGCGACGGTGGCGAGCAGAACAGCTGGCGAACCAGCAACGCTTTGCTCAGGGGCGTGAGTCGGTGTTGTTTTGGCATTGTGTCTGCTCTTATCAAAATTGCTGGGGAAGCGAGTGAGAATTTTTTGCATTTGAAATAAAGACGTATGAGGTCGACAAAGACGGAAAAGAAAAGTGAAAAAAGTTGCGACGGGAGGATGCTGCGGTCTCTATGTGTAGGAACCGGCTTGCCGGCGATTGGCCCTCAAGCCTTACATCGCTCTCAAGGTCGCCATCGCCGGCAAGCCGGCTCCTACACGGGATGTTGGTGTTACGAGAAGGCGTTTTCAGCGAAGGCGTGCTGTTCTTCGCGGCGCTCGACCTTGATCTGTCCGGCCTGCATCCGCACCAACTGGTCGGCCACCGGGAAATAACGGTCGTCGTGGGAAATCACGATGATCGTCTTGCCCTGCTGGCGCAGCTCGGGCAGCAGTTCGGTGTAGAACACCCGGCGGAAGGCCGGGTCCTGGTCGGCGGCCCATTCGTCGAACACCAGCACCGGGCGCTGGTCCAGCCAGGCATTGATCAGCGCCAGGCGCTTGCGCTGGCCGGTGGACAGGTCGGTGGTGGTGAAGCGGCCGTCGCGGATGCTGACCTTGTGGGCGATGTCCAGGCGCTCCAGGTACTTGATCGATTCCGGGGGCAGCAGGTCGTCGCCCTGGAGCACTTCGTCGAACAGGTAGTAGTCGGCGAAGATGGTGGTGAACAACTGCCGGTAATCATCCAGGCCCTCGGCGGTCACTGCCTTGCCGTTGAGGCGCACTTCGCCCTGTTGCGGGCTGTAGAGCCCCAGCAGCAGCTTGATCAGGGTGGTCTTGCCGCAGCCGTTCTCGCCGACGATAAAGAGGATCTCGCCCTGCTTGATGGTCAGGTTCACCGGCCCCAGGTGGAAGGCCTGGCTGCCTTCGACCTGCGGGTAGTCATAACGCAGTTGGTGCAGCTCGATACTTTGCAGCGGCGCCGGGACGGCCTGGCGGTCCTGGATCAGCAGGTGCGGTTCCGGCGAGGAGAATTGCCAGGACAGTTCGGCGATCCGGCGCAAGGCGATTTCCGCGCGGCTGATGATCGGCAGGGTGTTGATCAGGCGTTCCAGCGGGCCTTTCATGTACAGCATGACCAGCACGAAACCACCGAGCACGGTGCGGTCGGTGCCGGGCCAGAGGGCCTGGAAGGTGATGGCGATACCGATCACGGCGAAAAACAGCATCGAGCCGAAAGTCTCCGCGCTGACGAAGATATTCGCCGCACGGATGTTGGCGCGGCAGATCCGTTCGGTGGTGCCGTGGATCTGTTCGTCGTGCATGTGCTGGCGACGCTTGCGCTGGATTCGCAGTTCCTTGGCCCCGGCCGAGATTGCCTGGTAGTGCTTCTGCAATTCGTCTTCGCCGTCGCGGGCGCTGAGGATGCTGCGCATGCCGTAGCGGTGGGCCAGCCATTGGGCGCCGGAGCCGATGACCACGGTGACCACGGTCAGCAGCAGGATCTGCCAGGAGAGCATCGCCAGGTAGGACAGGCAGCCCAGGGTCACGGTAAAGGCGATCACCATCGGCGCCACCGAGAGGGCGAAGGTACTCAGGGTGCTGACGTCGCCGAGCAGTACCGGAATCAGGCGGTGGGCGCGGTAGCGTTCGAGTTGCTCGATGGGTGCCACCAGCACCTGGGCGGCCAGTTCGCGGCGCAGGCGTGCAACCACCTGTTGACCGACATAGTTGGTCAGCAGGTTGGACACGGTGGAGCAGGCCAGGGTCAGCAGGCACAGGCCGCCGAACAGCAGGGCGGTGTGGCTGTCGGGCCCGGCGGCGGCGTTCATGGCGTTGTTGACGGTGGCCAGCAGGCCGGTGACGCTGAGGCCGCTGACGATCCCCAATACGGCCGAAAGTACGACCAGCAGCCAGAACGGCTTGAGGATCCTGAAGGTTTCCCGGGCGAGACTTGGGGCTGGGACAGGCATGGGGGCTACTCGTGAAGGGGCTGTAGAAGCGGGCGCCCCGGAAGGCGCCTTGAACTCTGTAGACGAGTCGATGGGGTCGGGATTTAGAGCTCGCGGGCGACCCGCAAGCCCAGCCAGTCGCCACGGGTGATGGCGCTGCGTTCATTGCGATTGCCCGAACGTGAGAACACCGGGGCTTCGGTCCAGTCATTGCCGCGAATCACCCGGCGGTCCTCGCATTCCTTGCTGTCCAGGCGCGGGCTGCCGTCGGCGGGTGCGCCGACATAGCTGTCGACATAGCAATCGGCGGTCCATTCGTAGACATTGCCGTGGCCGTCATACACGCCATAGGCGTTCGGCGGGAAGCTGCCGCCCGGCGAGGTGTAGCTGAAGCCGTCGGCCGGGCCGTAGGTGTTGGCGTGTTCGGCGATGCTGTAGCCCTTGTCCTTGTCGAACGGGAAGGGGAACGGCCCGCTGGTGCCGCCACGCACGGCGTATTCGCGTTGCGACTCGCTGAGCAGGTGATATTTTTTTCCGGTCTTTTTCGACAGCCAGTCGGCATAGGCCTGGGCCTCGTGGGCGTCCATGCACACCGCCGGTTGCCGGTCACCCTGGGGGTAGCGCGGCTGGCCGGCCAGGCATTCGCGTCCGGGACGGGTATCGCCGTCCGGCATCTTGTAGCCGGTGTCATGGATGTAGGCCTTCCACTCACCGCTGAGCACCTGGAAGCGGCTGACGGCGAAGGCCTTCTTGAAGGTCACCGGGTGCATCGGACCTTCATCCGCTTCGCGTCCGACTTCGTCCTCGGGGGTGCCCATGGTGAAGGTGCCGGCGGGCAGCACGACCATTTCCGGGCAATCCTTGCAGTCCTTGAACACCTTGCCCGGCAGCGGCGGCGAAGCGGCCAGGGCGACGCCGGGCAGCCAGGCGCCGAGCAGGGCGCTGAGGATCAGGGCGGGCCAGAGGCCGACGCGAGACCGGGAAGCAAACAGGTGGAATTTCATGAAGTTTCTCGCAGGCAAGGAATGGAAATCAGAAAGCGTTGGCGGTCACAACTGTTTACCCAGCAGGGCCATGAAACGGTCGATCTCGGCTTCGTTGTTGAGCAGGCCCGGCGCTGTCCGTACCACCGGACCGACATCGCGATCCACCGCATCGACCACCACCTTGTTGCGCATCAGGTAGGCGGCGACCTTGTCGCTGTCCTGGCCCTTGACCCGGAAGAAGCTGAAGCCGGCGGACAGTTCGGGGTTGATCGGCGTGACCAGTTCGATCCGTGGGTCGGCCCGCAGGCGTTGCTTGATCAGGCTGTTCAACTGCTGGATACGCGCCTGGACCTCGGCCTTGCCCAGTTGCAGGTGCAGTTCGAAGGCCTTGTCCAGCGCCCAGCGATGCTCGAAGGCGTGGTAGCCGCCGGGGCTCATGGAGGTGGCGAAGTTGGTGTCTTCGGAAAAGGTCGGCAGCAGCGGGCTGACGTCCCTGACCTGTTGCGAACGGGCGCAGACGATGCCGGTGCCGCGGGGGCCGAACATCCACTTGTGGGTGCCGGCGATAAAGAAGTCGCAGTGCATGTCCGGGAAATCGAGGTTGTCCACGCCAAAGCCATGCACGCCGTCGACGACATAGAGGATCCGGTCCTTGTCGTCGCGCTGTTGATTGTGTTCGGCGACCAACTGGCCGATCTGGCCGATCGGCAGTTTCACCCCGCTTCCCGATTGCACCCAGGTCATGCCGAGCACCCGGGTTTCGGGTTTGATCGCCCGGTCGATATTGCCGATCACCTCGTCGGCGGAAACCAGCGCCGGGTCCTTGAACAGGCTGATCTTGCGCACCCGGGTGCCTTCGCGCTCGCTGCGCAGGCGCAAGAGATTGCGGGTCGAATAATGTTCGTGTTCGGTGGTGAGGATTTCCTGGTCGGGGCGCACATGGATGCCGCCGTAGATCATCGCCAGGCCCTCGGTGGTGCTGCCGGTCAGGGCGATCTGCCCGGGCTCGGCCTTGAGGTAGCGCCCGGCCCACAGGCGGACCTGGGCTTCGCGTTTCCAGGTTTCCTCCAGGTCCCAGTCCATGGCCAGGCCCGGGTTGCGGTCGATGGCGGCGCGGTGCTGCTCGATGGCTTCACGCACGGGCCTGGGGTGAGAGGTCACCAGGAAGTTGGAGAAGTGCAGGTAGTCGGGGTCCTGGTCGAACAACTGGCGCAACCCGGTCCACTTGTCCGTGGACAACGCCGGGTTCGCGGCCGTGGCGGGAGTCGTGACCGGGCTGGCGGCCAGGGCGTCCAGGCTGGCACCCAGGGGCAGGCCGGCGGCAAGTACGCCGGCCTGCTTGAGGAAGGTTCTGCGATCGGTCATGGGCAATTCACTGGCGCGAGAGCGTGGCGGTGGGTGACGGGGTGCCGGGGCGGGCGGCTTTCTGCACCTGGTCCCAGACCCGCAGGAAGTTGCCGCCCCAGAGCTTGGCGATATCGGCTTCGGAGTAGCCACGCTCAAGCAGTTCGGCGGTGACGTTGCGCGCCTCGCTGACATCCTTGAAACCGTCGATGCCGCCGCCGTCGTTGAAGTCGGAACTGATGCCGACGTGATCGATGCCGATCTTCTTCACCGCATAGTCGATGGCGTTGCCGAAGTCCTTGAGGTCGGCCTTGGGCTCCTCGTCGAGAATCCCGTAGAGGGCGCTGGCGTATTGGCCGAAGCGTTGTTCCGGCCAGACGGTGATGATCGGGTCGCCGGGCATCAGGGCCATGGCCAGGTTGGGCAGTGGCGGCAGGTCGAAACGTTTGCGCAGGGTGTTGAGCTTGTCCTGGGTGTGCTGGCTCAACGGCCGCAGATAGGCCGGGAACGCGACGATCTGGACCACGCCGCCGCTGTTCTTGATCAGCTGCATTTCCTTGTCGCTGAGGTTGCGCGGGATATCCACCAGGGCGCGGGGCGCCGAGTGCGAGGCGACCATCGGCGTGCGGCTCAGCTGGCTGACCTGCTCCAGGGCCTTGGTCGACATCTGCGAGACGTCGATGATCACCCCCAGGTCGTTGAGGCGGTGCACGGCCTGCTTGCCGATCTCGGAGAGGCCGTCGAGGGCATCCGGCGTGTCGTTGAGGAACGGTAACGGGCGCGAGGAGTCGGCCCAGTCGTTGTTGCCCACGTAGCTGAAGCCGAACATGCGCATGCCGCGCGCGGCCCACAGGTCCAGGCGATCGAGGTCGTGGCCCAGGGGGTAGGCGTTGAGCATGCTGATGAAGATCGCGAACTTGCCTTCGCCATGCAGGCGGCGCATATCGTCGGGGCTGTAGGCGATGCCGACGCGGTTGGGGAAATCACGGGCCAGGCCGCTGATGATCTGGTAGCGCACTTCCTGCTGTTTGCGTGCTTCCTCGACAAAGCCGGCGGTGGGGCGGTGCGGGGCGTTCGGCCCGTTCCAGATTTCCGGCCAGCCGAACACCGTCAGCGCGGCGGCGGAAAGCCGTCCGCGGCCGGTCTTGGCCAGGTCGAACTGGCCGCTGCCATCCTTGTCGGCTTCGCGGCCTTCGGTGCCGAAGGTCAGGGGCACGGTGATATGGCTGTCGAAGCTGATGATCCGGTCCTGAAGCTCGTCGGCCTGCTTCATGATCTTCAGCGAGTAACCGGGGTTGGGCCACAGGTCCCAGGTCAGCCAGGCTGCGGCGGCGCAGAGCCCCAGGGCCAGCGGCAGGCCGATGTAGAGAGCCTTTTTCGAACGCGGTTTTATCATTGCCATCTCATTGTGGTTTGCCGATGTTGCTATCTGGGAAGAACGGATGGCGTACGTTCTAATTTAGGCGCCGCGCCCGGCTAAATTTCCTACGCAGTGCAACGTTCTAGCTTGGATAAAGCCTGCTTCAGGGCTGACACAGGTAGGGCGATGACGATTTCTCGACGAGGCTTCATGGCGGGCCTGGCGCTCACGGGCGTGGCTGTTCCCGCGGCTTATTACGCGCACCGCGAACTGACCCGGGACAAGGAGCCCGTCACGCCGGGCGAGGCCACGGTCGATCTGCTCGACACGGCCGGCCAGCGCCTGGCCAACAACCTGCGCGGGATCTGGAGCCTGCGTTTTGAAGGGCGCGACGCGGGCCTGGAAGGCCTGCCGCTGGACGGCCTGGAACTGTTCATCGATATCGCCCCACGGGGGCGTGGCCTGCGCGGTTTCATTGATACCGCCCAGGCACTGCGGGCCGATGCCGAACCCCGTTGGCGGCTGGTCGGCGATCTTGCCGCGAGCGACGGTGCCCGTTTGTTCTGGCGTCTGAGCCAGGGCGACGCCGGGATGCCGCTGTATGAATTGAGTCTGGTCCTGGACGAAGTCTGGGACACCTTCGGCAACGCCGGCAGTGGCACCTTGAGCGGTCATGTCGAGCGCCTGGACCGGCCGCTGGCCCTGGCGCAACTGGATAACCGCTTTGTCGCGGTCAAGCAGGTGTTTCCCGAGGCCCGTGAGCGTATCGGCCTGGACGCCTCCCTGCTGGCCAGGTTGGTGTCGCCCGAGCATCGTTTGTTCCACCAGCTCTGGCATGCCTCCCGGGACAAATGGCACACCCTCTCCGAAGACAAGCGCAACGGTTTGCGCGGTATCGGCTGGCAGCCCGGCCCCCGGGACAAGGAGCGTGATGCCCGTGGGCCGCGCAAGGATCGCAACGGTTCGGGCATCGACTTTTTCTTCATGCACCGGCATATGTTGCAAATGGCCCGCTCGATGCAGCCCTTGCCGTCCTGGCGCCGGTTCCCGTTGCCGCAGCCGGAGCTGGAACGTGATCGCCAGGGCTTTGCCCGTTATTTCGATAACCAGGATGGCTGCGCCGTGCCGCCGACCTGGCTGGCCAGCGGTGACGACGACTACAGCCAATGGGTCAGCGATATCAAGAGTGCCGAGACCTGGCACAGCAACTTCCAGGCCTGGGAATCGCGCTACAGCGATCCGCGTTATCTGTCCCGCCTGACCCTGGGCCAGTTCGGTTCCGAGGTCGAGTTGGGGCTGCATGACTGGTTGCATATGCGCTGGGCTTCGGTGGCGCGCGATCCTTCCAACGGTGCGCCGGTGCCCATGGCGCGGGAGTTCACCGACTTTGCCCCACGCTGGTTTACGCCACAGAACGACTTTCTCGGCGACCCGTTTTCCTCCCATGTGAACCCGGTGTTCTGGATGTTCCATGGCTGGATCGATGATCGGCTGGAGGACTGGTTCCGCGCGCACGAGCGTTTTCACCCGGGGGCGGTCACGCGCCTGGAGGTCAATGGCGTGCCCTGGTTTGCCCCGGGGCGTTGGGTGGAAGTGGACGATCCCTGGCTCGGGCCGACCACCCATGGTTGCAGCACCACGCCGGGATTGAACATGGGCAAGACGGTGGAGATGGACCCGGAGACCATGAAGCTGGCCTTGCGGATTACCTTTACCCCCGAGAAGGACCTGGCCAGTTTGTTGCGCCGGGTACCGCGTCGGCCGTGGTATGCGCGGCATCTGTCGATCAAGGATCGGTTGCTGTAGGTGTGTCTTTGAAGGTGATGGTGGATTGAATGACGCCATCGCCAGCAAGCCGGCTCCTACAAGGGCCGGGCGATCATTTATGTTGAAATACGGACCTGTAGGAGCCGGCTTGCTGGCGATGGCGATAGCCGGCTCACCGTTGTCAAACGGTTTGCCAGGCCGTCACTGTGCCTGCCAGCCGCCACCAAGGGCCTTGTACAGCGCAATACTGGCCTGTACCCGCGACAGCCGCAGTTGCACATTCTGGTCCTGGGCCGCATACAGCGTGCGCTGGGTTTCCAGCACCGTGAGCAGATCCTCCGCCCCGGCCTGATAACGGCTCTGGGCAATCTCGAAGGCCCGTTGCGCCTGCTTCAGCTCTTCATCCTGCCAACGTCGTTGCTGATCAAGGCCGCTGATACTGTTAAGGGCCTTCTCGACATCGGCGAAACCGTTGACGATCGCGCCCCGATAGCTTTCCAGCAACTCTTCCTGGCGCGCCGTGGCCCGGTCGCGCTCGGCCCGCAGGCGGCCGTTGTTGAAGACCGGTGCGAGCAGGCCGGCACTCAGGGTGTAGAAGGGGGTGCGCAGGGCATCGGCGGCCTGGGTGGATTCCGAGCCGAGGCCGACACCCAGGGTCAGCTTCGGCAACAAGGCCGCTCGCGCCACCTCGACATCCGCCTGCGCCGCCGCCAGTTGCGCTTCGGCCCGGGCAATGTCCGGACGTCGGCGCAGCAGTTCACTCGGCACGCCGGCATCAATCGACGGCCAGCTCAGGCTGCTGAACGGCTGGGCACCGATGCGCAAGCTCTGGACCGGCTGGCCGAGCAATGCCGCGAGGGTAATCAGCGACTCCCCGGCCTGCTGGCGCACCAGCGGCAATTGTCGTTCCTGGCTGGCCACCAGGCTCTTTTGCTGGGCCAGTTCCAGCGCCGTGGCCGAGCCCGAGTCATAGCGGGTCTGGACCAGCGCCAATACCCGCCGGGCGTTGCTCAGGTTCAGGCCGGCGATGGCTTCCTGCTCGCGGGCGGACAGGGTGCGGGCATATTGGTCGGCAACGCCGCCGAGCAGCGTCAGTTCCACCGTCGCCCGGTCATATTCACTGGCCCGCAGGCTCTGCACGGCGCTGTCGCGGGCGGCGGCCACGCCACCCCAGAAGTCCACCTCGTAGCTGGCGCTGAGGTTGGCGCCATAACTTTTGCTGTCGTTGTCACTGTCGGCGTTGTCCCGGTTGTTCAGCAACTGGCTGCGACTGCCATTCAGGCCCAGGGTCACTTGCGGCAGCAGCGGGGCGCCGGCGATCACCGCCGTGGCCCGGGCCTGGCGCACCCGGGCGAGGGCGGCGGCGAGGTCATGGCTGTCGACGCGGGCCTGTTCGATCAATCGATCCAGCTCCGCACTGCCAAAGCGTTGCCACCAGAGGACGCTGGTCTGTTGGGCGCTGTATTGTGTTTCGAACTGCCAGTGGGCCGGCGCTGGCGTTGCGTTGTCGGAACGCGGTGCGGGCCCGCCGCAGGCATTGAGCAGCAGGCAAATCGTCAACAGGGAAAAGCGCGGTTTCATGGATTCGATCATTCACTGGTAAGCGCTGTGACCGGGTCGAGCCGGGCAGCTTTGCGGGCCGGCATGAAGCCGAAGAGAACGCCGGTGACCAGCGCGCAGGCAAAGGCGCCGATCACGGCGCTCAGGGAAAACGCGACGGCGACCTTGGCCAGCAGCAGGACGCCGCCGACCGCCAGGGCCAGGACCACGCCGGTCAGGCCGCCGACCACCGAAAGCATCACCGCCTCGGTGAGAAACTGGCGCAGGATGTCGCGCTGGCGGGCCCCGGTGGCCATGCGGATGCCGATTTCCCGGGTGCGTTCGCGCACGGTCATGAGCATGATGTTCATCACGCCGATGCCCCCCACCAGCAGGGAGATGGCGGCAATCGAGCCGAGCATCAGCGACAGGGTGTTCTGGGTGCGGGCCTCGGCCTGGATCATCGCGGCGTTGTTGGTCAGGCGAAAGTCCCGGCGGCCGTCGTGCATGCGCAGCATCACCTGGTCGATGGCCTTCTCGGCGTCGCGGACATTGCGCCCGTCGCTGGTGGCGATGGCGACATATTCCGGATTGTGCGTACCGAACAGCCGGACACTGGCGGCCGAGTAGGGGATCGCCACGCGGTCGTCGCTGTCGGTCTCGCCGGAGGTGGCGCCTTTTTCCTGGAGCACGCCGACCACCTGGAAGGGCACGTTTTCGATCAGGACGTACTGGCCGATGGGGTCGGCCACGTCCTTGAGCAGTTTGTCACGAATCTTGTGGCCGATCACCGCCACGGCGGCCCCGGCGTCGGCATCGGCCTGGGTGAAGTAACTGCCCTCGACCACCGGCCAGTTGAAGATCGCCGGAAACTGCGTGTCGTTGCCGCCGACATAGGCGGTGTGGTCGAGGTTGCCGAAGCGCACCACGGCGTCGGCACCGTTGACCGGCATGATCATTTTCACCTGGGGCAGCTCCGCCAGCGCCGCCACGTCATCGAGGCTGATGATCCCCAGCGGAGCCCGCGGCGCGGCCGGCGCGCCGCTCAGGTAGATAATGTTCGAGCCGAAGGCGCCCATCTGTGCGATCACCTGGCGCTTGCTGCCTTCGCCGACCGCGAGCATCACCACCACCGAGGCGACCCCGATGACGATGCCGAGCAAGGTCAGGGCGGTACGAAAGCGGTTGATCCACATCACCCGCCAGGCCGCCTGCACGGCGTCCACCAGCTCGCTTTTCCAGGCGCCGCGGTAGGCGCTGCCGTCACTCAGGCGTTGCCGCAGGTCGATCGCCTGGAGGGCGACGGGGTCGTTGCCGCGTTGCAGCCCGGGGGTGTCGCGGGCACTGTCGCTGATGATCAGGCCGTCGCGGATTTCGATGACCCGTTTGGCCCGGGCGGCGACTTCACGGTCGTGGGTGATAAGGATGATCACATGGCCCTGGCTGGCCAGTTCGTCGAGCAGGGCCATGACTTCGGCGCCGCTGTGGCTGTCGAGGGCGCCGGTGGGTTCGTCGGCGAGAATGATATGGCCGCCGTTCATCAGTGCCCGGGCAATCGATACCCGTTGTTGCTGGCCGCCGGACAACTGGTGCGGGCGGTTGCCGCTGCGAGTGGCCAGGCCCAGGCGATCGAGCAGGGCGCTGGCGCGGGCCTGGCGCTCGGCGGCCGGGGTGCCGGCGTAGATCGCCGGCATTTCGACGTTTTCCCGGGCCGAGCCGGAAGGAATCAGGTGATAGCCCTGGAACACGAAGCCGAAGGCCTCGCGGCGTAGCCAGGCGAGGGCATCGCTGTCGAGTTCGGCGACGTTTTCACCGGCGAACAGGTAGCGCCCGGAGGTCGGCCGGTCGAGGCAGCCGAGGATATTCATCAGGGTTGATTTACCCGAGCCGGAGGCACCGACGATGGCGACGAATTCGCCGGCATGGATCCTCAGGTCGATACCGCGCAGCACCTGCACCTCGGGGCTGTCGCCGCCGCCATAGGCCTTGCGGATGTCCTGCAGGTCGATCAGTGGCGTTTGCATTCAGCCTCCACTGCCGGTCGCGGGGCCGATCAGCAGATGGTCGCCCTCGGCCAGCCCGTCGAGGATCTGCACCCGTAGCCGGTCACTCATGCCGGTACGCACCTGACGCGTCTGGATATCGCCGTTGCTGCTGACCACCCGGGCGGTCTGCAACTGTGCCCGCGAGTCGCCTTGCAGGGCGGCGATCGGCGCGGTGAGGACGTTCTGCGCCTGGTCGGCGACGAAGAACACCTGGGTGGTCATGTCCGCCATCAGCGCCTGGTCGGCGTTGTCGACATCCAGCAGCACGGTATAGAGCACCACCCGCGAGCTGCCGCTTTTGCTACTGCTGCTGGCACTGCCGCTGCTCTGGCTCCCGGCTTCCAGGGGCTTGGGCGGTACCGGGAGAATCTGCCGGACCGTGCTGGTCCAGCGCCGGCTGCCACCGCTCAAGGTGGTGAAATAGGCGTGCATGCCGGCTTTGACGTGGCCGATATCGGCTTCCGAGACTTCCGCCCAGACCGTCATCGGTGACAGCCGGGCGATGCGCAGGATCAGCGGCGTCTGTTGCTGGGCGTTGAGGGTCTGGCCTTCACGGGCATCGAGGGCGACCACGGTACCGCTCATGGGTGCATAGATGCGCGTATAGCCCAGCTCCGCTTCGTCGCTGCGCAGGCTGGCCTGGGCCTGGAGAATCTGCGCGCGGAACATGTCGATACGCGCCTGGGTGGTGCGCAGCTCGGCCTCGGCCGCCTGCACATCCTCGCTGCGGGTGGCACCGCCGGCGCTGAGTTGCTGCTGGCGCTGGTACTTCTGCCGCGCCAGGTCGTGGAGCGCGCGTTGTTCCTGCAACTGGGCCTTGAGGTTTTCAATCGAGTAGCGCCCGGCATCGAGCTTGGCCTGCTGGGTGGACGGATCGATCTCCACCAGCAACTGGCCTTCCTTGACCTGGTCGCCGATTTCGACGTGGATCTTGTGGATCTGCCCGGAGGCCTGGGCCCCGACGTCGACGTAACGACGCGGATGCAGGGTGCCGAGGGCGGTGACGCTGCTTTCGATGTCGCCGCGGGTGACCGTGACCGTGGCGAAGCGATCAAGCCCCGGTGGCAGGATCTGCCAGGCGGCCAGGGCGACGACGGGGATCAGGCAAAGCGTGACAAGCAGGGCGCGGCGGGTGCGTCGGGGACGGTTCATGCAGGGTTCCAGCCGATGGAAAGTCGATCCGTGACGACGCGGCGGGCACAGGGGGGCGCCGCGGCGCTCGTTGTCGCCGGGCGACAAACACGGGAGCTGCAAGATAGACGAGAGGTCGGCGCGCGAATTTAAGTCCGGACCGTGGACTTTTCGAGGTATTTGCGTCGGGTGGCTAATGGAGGATTGGAATCTATATGAGAATTATTATAAATTACGCCTGCTTCAAACAGCCATTATCATGAGGTCCCGAGCCGGACGCTGCCGATCATGCTCAAGGACAGTCCCGCCGGGTGTGCGGACAGGAGTCAGGTTGGAAAGCTACTACCGCGAGCTGGTGTGTTTCCTCAATGCCCGGCTGGGCAATCGCCAGGCGGCCGAAGACGTTGTGCACGATGCCTACCTGCGGGTGCTCGAGCGTTCGAGCGAGACCCCGATAGGGCAGCCGCGAGCCTTCCTCTATCGCACGGCGATGAACCTGGTGATCGATGAGCACCGGCGCAATACCGTACGCCAGAACGAATCCCTGGACGTGCTCGACAACGATGAGCGGTTTTTCAGCCCGTCGCCGCAAATCTCCCTGGACCATGGCCTGCGCCTGGACATGTTGCAGCGGGCCCTGGCGGAGCTGCCGGAGCCGTGTCGCGACAGCTTCACCTTGCGCAAGATCGAGGGCCTGTCCCACCCGGAGATCGCCGAACGCCTGGGAATCTCCCGCAGCCTGGTGGAAAAGCACATCGTCAATGCGATGAAGCACTGCCGCGTGCGGATGCGTCAGTGGGAAGCGAGCTGAGGCCTGCGCGCTGACATCATTCCGTTCGCCTGGATGTGCTATGCCTGCGCCACCCCGTGCAGACACGAGAGCTTTCATGCAAGCCCTGAACAACATCAATCTCGATTCCCTGGTCGATACCTTCGTCAGCCTCAGCGCCGCCTTTATCCTCGGTGGCCTGATCGGTTTTGAACGCCAGTACCGCCAACGCACCGCCGGCTTGCGCACCAACGTACTGGTGGCGGTGGGGGCGGCGATCTTTGTCGATATGGCCAACCGCCTGGGGGGCGCCGAAGGGGCGGTGCGGGTGGTCGCCTACGTGGTCTCCGGCATCGGTTTTCTCGGCGCCGGGGTGATCATGCGCGAGGAGGGCAATGTCCGTGGCCTGAACACCGCCGCGACCCTCTGGGCCTCGGCGGCGGTCGGCGCCTGCGCCGGTGCCGACCTGATCCTCGAAGCCCTGCTGGGGACCTTGTTCGTCCTCGCGGCGAACACCTTGCTGCGGCCGATCGTCAACTATATCAACCGCCAGCCGCTGGACGTGGTCTCGGCGGAGGTCACTTATATCCTCTACCTGATTGTCCGGCGGGCCCAGCAGAAGACCGTCCTGTCGTTGCTGGAAAAGGAACTGGAGCGCAGCAACTACCCGGCTAGCGACGTCGAGGTAAGGCCTTTCGGCGACGAAGAAGTGGAAATCGAAGCGACCCTGGCAATCACCTCGGTGGACGGCGACGAACTCGATGCGCTGGTGGCGCGGCTGTCGACCTCAAGCATGGTCCAGCAGGCGTTCTGGAGCCCGAGTACCACCGACTGAGAACCTCCTCGCGGGCAGCGCCCAGTCGCTGCCTGCCGCGGCCGGATCCGTGCAAGCTTCCTGGAAGTGACGGGTATCTTGGGATTTTCCCTACAGATGCTCCCGAGACCTCTCGCTAAAGTGGCCGACCTTGTTCAGCCCTCATGTTCTGAACCTGACATCCATGGGCCGGAATGGCCGCACCTGCATCTTTCAGCCACAGCAAAAATTGAGATTTTTCCTATACTGTATTTCGCTATTTCCCTGTCTTTTTTCGATACAAGCACGTTCCCGTCTCAAGCAGTGGCTGGCGTACTTCTTGAGGATTTGTAATGCGCACAGCCCTGATAGTTGACGATCACCCGTTCATTCGCATGGCCATCAAGGTCTTGCTGGAAAAGGAGGGGTTCAAGGTCGTCGCCGAGGCCGATAACGGCGTCGATGCGGTGCAGTTGGCGCGGGAGCTGTCGCCGGACCTGATTGTGATGGACCTCAATATCCCCCGGCTCGATGGCCTGGAAGCGATCAAGCGGCTGACCGACCTGCACCTGCCGAGCAAGCTGGTGGTGCTCACCGAACAGGCGCCGGAGTTCTATTCCGAGCGCTGCATGCGGGCCGGGGCCATGGGTTATATCTCCAAGACCGCCGAATTGATCGAGCTGCGCCTGGCGATCCAGGCGGTGATGCTCAACAAGAGCTTCTTTCCGCGCCTGGAAGGGCACACCCAAGGGCAAGGCGCCAGCGTGTCGGAGCCGGTGCTGATCGACAGCCTGAGCAACCGCGAGCTGAGTATCCTGCGCTACCTCGCCCGGGGGATGAAGAACAAGGACATCAGCGAACTGATGCTGCTCAGCGACAAGACGGTCAGCACCTACAAGACCCGTTTGATCGACAAGCTCAATCTGAAGTCGGTGGTGGCGCTGGCAGAGTTCGCCAAACGCAACCAGTTGATCTAGTGATTTGCCGTCAATCCCACTGCGGCGCCAGGCCCGCCGGGCTGGTCAGGCGGTGGGCGCGTTCGAGGCCGGCGATCTTCGCCATCTCTTCATCACTCAAACGCAGGTCCCGGGCCTTGAGGTTGCTCGCCAGGTTCTCGCGCCTGGTCGACGACGGAATCACCGCATAACCCAACTGCATGGCCCAGGCCAGGGTCACCTGTGCCGGGGTCGCCTGATGCTGCTCGGCGATCTGGCGGATGACCGGGTCCTTCAACACTTCCCCATAGGCCAGGGTCATGTAGGAAGTGATCTGGATGCCCTGGTCCTGGGCCGCTGCCACCACCTTGCGGTTCTGCAGGTAGGGGTGCAATTCGATCTGGTGGGTGGCGATCTGATCGGCGCCGACGGCGGCAATCGCCTGCTGCATCAGCTCGACGGTGAAGTTGGACACGCCGATCTGCCGGGTCAGGCCCAGTTGCTTGGCCTCCAGCAACGCGCCCATGAATTCGGCGACCGGTACCTGGTCTTCTGGCGATGGCCAGTGGATCAGGGTCAGGTCCAGGTAGTCGGTCTGCAGTTTGCGCAGGCTTTCCTTGAGGCTGGGGATCAAGGCGTCCTTGCCGAGGTTGGCGATCCAGATCTTGCTGGTAATGAACAGCTCGTCACGGGGGATGCCGCTGGCGGCAATGGCCTGGCCGACCTCGGCCTCGTTTTCGTAGATCTGCGCGGTATCGACGGTCCGGTAGCCCAGCTCGAGGCCAGTGCTGACCGAGTCGATGACAACCTGGCCTTGCAGGCGGAAGGTACCAAGGCCGAAGGCGGGAACAGACATGGGTGACTCCTGAAGTGACAGTGGGAATGAGCAGGAGTATCCCCATCCCGATCTTTGAGAAAAAGTAGGGGTGGGGAAAAGGACTCTTTACCAATGCGCACGAATGGGCGGAGTGTCAGGTCAGTCCTCGATGGCCTCCAGCAACGTCGCGATGCCCTGGCCGCCAGCGATGCATTGCGTGGCAATGGCGTAGCGCCCGCCGGTGCGTTGCAGCAGGGCGGCGGCCTTGCCGGTGATGCGCGCGCCGGTGGCTCCCAGGGGATGACCGATGGCCAGGGCGCCGCCGTCGAGGTTGATCCGGCCGCGATCCAGGTCAAGTTCCCGCAGGCAGGCCAGGGACTGGCTGGCAAAGGCTTCGTTGATTTCCACCAGGTCGATATCGCCGATCTGCAAACCGGCTCGTTGCAGCACCTTGCGGGTCGCGTGGACCGGGCCCATGCCCATGATTTCCGGCGGGCAGCCGGCCACCGCGACTGCCCTGATTCGCGCCAGGATCGACAAGCCGCGCTCGCGGGCGAAGGTTTCGCTGCACACCAGCACGGCGGCGCTACCGTCGGTCAGGGGCGAGGCGGTGCCGGCGGTGACGCTGCCGTCGAACGCCGGTTTCAACCCGCCCAGACCTTCCAGGCTGGTGCCCGGGCGAATGCAACCATCCTCCCTGACCCAGCCGTTCTCGGTCTGGATGGCAATGATTTCGTCTGCCAGGCGCCCCAGCTCGCGAGCCTTGCTGGCCTTGGCATGGGACTCGACGGCCAGGCTTTCCTGCTCGGCACGACCGATATCGTAGCGCCGTGCGACTTCTTCGGCGGTGTAGCCCATGGGCATGTACACCTCGGGGTGGTCGCGCATCAGCGTCGGGTTCGGCGAGATATTGAAACCGCCCATGGGCACCCGGGTCATGGATTCCACCCCGGCGCAGAGGAAGGCGTCGCCGGCCCCCAGGAGGATCTGCCCGGCGGCGTAGTGCACGGCGCTCATGGACGAGCCGCAGAAGCGGTTGATCGTCGCGCCGCCGAGGCTGTTGGGGAAACCGGCGCGGAAACTGGCGATGCGGGCGATATTCATGCCTTGCTCGGCTTCCGGGTAGGCGCAGCCCATGACCAGGTCTTCGAGTTCGGCGGGATCGAGGCCGAGCTTGTCCACCAGGCCGCGCAGCACCTGGGCGGCGAGGTCGTCGGGACGGATATCGATCAGCGCGCCTTTTTTCGCGAAATGAAAGGGGGAACGGGCGTAACCGGCGATCACGATGGAGGTCATGGCGAAACTCCTGGGGCTGGGAACAAGGGACGCGGCGGTTGCTCAGCCGCGGGGTTGGAGAATCATGCAAGTGGTGGAACCGGTGGCATAAAGCCGGCCGTCGACGTCATAGATCCGCCCTTCGGCCAGGGCAGTGGAGCGCCCGAGGTGGACGATCTTGCCCTCGGCACGGATCGGCCCGCTGCTGCCGGTCAGGGCACGTACATAGCTGATGCGCAGGTCCAGGGTGGTGTAGCCCTGGCCCTTTTGCAGGCGGGTGTGAATGGCGCAGCCCATGCACGAGTCGAGCAGGGTCGCGGCATAACCGCCATGGACGCTGCCCAGCGGGTTGTAATGACGGGTGTCCGGGGTGCCCTGGAACACGAAGTGGCCCTCGGACCATTCGATGGGAATAAAGTCCAGCAAGCTGCCGATGGGAGGCGAGGGCAGTTCGCCGTTGCCGATGCCATTGAAGAATTCGGCCGGCGTCAGTTGGCTGACCTCGGCCAGGGTCAGGCTGCCGGGGCCTTGCAGGCGTTCGCGCATGGCCTGTTCCTCGGCGATCCATTGGGCGAGCGTGACGTCGCGGTTCGGGGTCTGCATGGGCGGCTCCTGATCAATACAAAAAATTACGTGTGTAATATTTTGTTCCATATTATGTCCGAAATATAAATTAATCCAGCACCCTCCGACCCCGTGAATGATCGTTCCAATGGTGGAACGATGAAGCTGTTTTTTACCGTCTAGCGCCAAAAAACAGTTGAATCTAAGCTGTGCCCCATATTGATGGAGGTACCCATGAAAAAGATTCTTGGTCTCTACACCAGCCCCAGGGGCCATTGGGTCGGCGACGGCTTCCCGGTGCGCACGCTGTTTTCCTATGACAACCTGGGCCAGCACATCAGCCCGTTCCTGATGCTGGACCACGCCGGCCCTGCCGATTTCACCCCGACCACCCAGCGTCGCGGCGTCGGCCAGCATCCCCATCGCGGTTTTGAAACCGTGACCATCGTCTATGACGGTGAAGTGGAGCACCGCGACTCCACCGGTGCCGGCGGCGTGATCGGCCCGGGCGACGTGCAATGGATGACCGCCGCCGCGGGGATCATCCACGAGGAGTTTCATTCCGAAGCCTTCGCCAAACGTGGCGGCCGGCTGGAAATGGTCCAGCTGTGGGTCAACCTGCCGGCCCGGGACAAGTCGGCTCCGGCCGGTTACCAGGGCATTCTCGACAACGATATTCCGAGGATTGCCCTCAAGGACCAGGCCGGCAGCCTGCGCCTGATCGCCGGTGAGTTCGATGGCCAGCGCGGGCCGGCGCGGACCTTCACGCCGATGGATGTCTGGGATATCCGCCTGAACGGCGGGAAAACCCTGGCGCTGGACCTGCATGAAGGTCGCAGCACGGTGCTGGTGGTCCTGCGTGGCAGCGTGCAGGTCAATGGCGAGCAACTGGCGCAACCGGGGCAGTTGGTGATCTTCGAGCGGGCCGGTCGCGAAGTGTCGTTGCACGCCGATAGCGGTGCCGTGGTGCTGTTGCTCAGCGGCGAGCCGATCGACGAGCCGATTGTCGGCCACGGCCCCTTTGTGATGAACAGCGAAGCCGAGATCCACCAGGCCTTTGCCGACTTCCAGGCCGGGCGCTTCGGGCAGATGCACGACTGACGACGCCAGGCGGTCCTCGTTCGCCGAGGGCCGCCCGCCACCGCGAATATAAAGCTATAACTCCATGAAGCCGTTCTGTGCGATCTTCGCGTCGCCGACGGTTTCTTTTCATGGAGTGGCTCGATGCTTGACCTGTTGTCTGAACATCCCCTGTCCTGCGCTTTTCTGCTGATCGTGATCGATCTGGTGTTGTGGCACCTGATGGGCAGCAAGAGCGATACCTGGAAACTGGCGGTGCGCTTGACGGTGTTCTCGCTGTTCAGCCTGCTGCTGTTCAACGAAGGCATGAACCCGTTGCAGACCGCGCCCTGGCCGGATGACATTCCCCGGCACCTGGCGGCCACCGGCCTGCAGATCGGCTGGTGGCTGTTCGGCGCGCGGACCCTGACGGTGCTGCTCGGCACGGTGATGATGCAGCGGGTCGGGCATGCCGGACGGCTGGTCCAGGATGTGCTCGGGGCGATCATTTTCCTGATCGCCATTGTCGCGGCGGCGGCCTATGTCCTCGACCTGCCGGTCAAGGGCGTGCTGGCGACGTCCGGGGCCCTGGCGATCATTGTCGGCCTGGCCTTGCAGAGCACCCTCAGCGACGTGTTTTCCGGGATTGTCCTGAACGCCACCAAGCCTTATCAGGTCGACGACTGGGTGGCCATCGACGGTACCGAAGGCCGGGTCGTCGATATCGACTGGCGTGCCACGCGCTTGCAGACCTCCCAGGGCAGCATGGCGGTGGTGCCCAACTCCCTGGCGGCCAGGGCCAAGATCGTCAACTTCAGCCGGCCCAGCGATATGCATGGCCTGTCCATCAGTGTCCAGGTCAGCCCGCATTCCCGGCCCCAGGTGGTGATCGATGCCCTGGAGCGCGCGATGCTCGGCTGTCGCGCCTTGCTGGCGACCCCGGCGCCCTGCGTGACGTTGAAAAGCTCCAGCGCCGAGGGCGCCGAATACGAAATCAACGGTTTTGTGGTGTCCATGGGCGAGAAGCGCGAGGTGCGCAATCAGCTCTACGACCTGGCGTTCCGACACTTGCGCGCTTCGGGGGTGAGCCTGCTGTCGAGTGGCGAGAGTGCCGCGCCGGTGAATTTATCGCGGCCGCGAAGGTTGTTGGAAAGCTCTTCGATTTTCTCCACCTTGCGTTCGGAGGAGAAGGACACGTTCAGCGAGAACATGCAGGCGCAGATGTTCCGTGCCGGCAGCGAGATCATGGCCCGCGGCGAGGTCAGCGATCACCTGTTCATCATCGAGTCCGGTGTGGTCTCGGTGACGCTGTTGCGCGGCGGGGTGCCGCTGGAGGCCGGGCGCATGGGGCCGGGCGAGGTGATCGGCGAGGCCGGGGTGCTGGCCGACATGGCGGTGGTGGCGGACTTCACCGCCAAGACCGACTGCGTGCTGTATCGCATTGAAAACGAGTACCTCAAGCCGTGCCTGGAAGCCCGGCACGATATCGGCGAGGCGATGAAAAGCCTGCTCGACCGACGCTTGAGCGCGGTGCAGAACTTCACCCGCGAAGTGCCCAAACCGGCGGAGAAGCGCGGGTTTATGCAGTGGTTGCGTAGTCGGACTTGAGGGGGTGATCAGTCGCGGAGTTTGAGGTGTCCTTCAGGATGCCTTCGCGGCGATCCGACAAGCCCTGCTCCTACAGGTTTGTGTCGTAGGCAAAATATATGGCGCGAGCCCGGGCCGGTCGGTTCAGGCCATCTGTTTGAGCAGTTCCCGTAGCCGGTCCAGCGATGGCTGGATATCCAGGGTCTCGATGCAGCCGTAGCCCATCAGCAGGCCGTTGCGGGGCGCGGCGGTGTAGTAGAAGGGGGCCAGCGGGTACAGGCCGATTTCGGCCTGTTTCGCCAGTTCGATCAGCAGCGGGATGTCCTGCGGGCCCTTGGCGAGGATCGCCAGATGGAAGCCGGCGGTGGAGTGAACGCGTTCGAACCAGGGCGCCAGGTCGCCGTCCAGGCGTTCGATCAGTTGCTCGCGGCGGCTGGCGTAGGCGGCATGGCAGCGGCGGATATGCTTGAGCAGGTAGCCGTCGAGGATGAACTTGGCCAGGGCCCACTGGATCAGGGTCGCGGTGTGCCAGTCGGTCAGTTGCTTGGCGCAGATCAGCGCCTTGAGCAGGCTGGGCGGGGCCACCAAGTAGCCCAGGCGCAACTCCGGCAGCAGGCTCTTGGAGAAGGTCCCGACATAGGCCACCAGGCCATGGCGGTCGAGACTTTGCAGGCAGTCGGTGGGACGGCCTTCGTAGCGGAACTCGCAGTCGTAGTCGTCCTCGATGATGATCGCCCCGAGTTCCCGCGCCCGTTCCAGCAGGGCCAGACGGCGCGCCGGGCTCATGGGCATGCCGAGGGGGAACTGGTGCGCCGGGGTGACATAGATCAGTCGTGTGCCTTCGGGAATCAGGTCCACCCGCAGGCCCTGGTCGTCCACCGCAACCCCCACCACCCGTGCGCCCTGGGCGGCAAACAGCAGGCGCGCCGGCGGGTAGCCGGGGTCTTCCACCACCACCGTGCAACCCGGTTCCACCAGCACCCGGGCGATCAGGTCGAGGGCCTGTTGCGCGCCATTGGTCACCAGCAGGTCGTCACTGTTGCAGCGCACGCCACGGGAGAAACCGATATGCCGGGCAATGGCTTCACGGAGCATCGGCAAGCCTTCCGGCTGGCCGTACAAACCTCGGGACTGCGCGCCCTGGCGCAAGGCGAACAGCATGCAGCGGCGCCATTCTTCCTCGGGAAACTGATGCTTGCCGGTGGCTCCGCCGAGGTAGTCGTAGCGCAGGGTATGGGTCGGGTGATGCATCGGCATGGCTGCGTCGCGCCAATGCTGGATCACCGCGGCCCCGGCCAGTTCATTGGCCTGGATCGGCTGTGTGGCGTGGGGCACGTGGCGGTTGACGAAGGTGCCGGCGCCGACCCGTCCGACCAGCAGGTTGTCGTAGGTGAGGTGGCTGTAGGCATCGGCGACGGTCTTGCGCGACACCCCCAGCTGTTCGGCGAGCAGCCGGGTCGGCGGCAGGCGTGTGCCGGCGGCCAGGGTGCCCAGGGTAATGGCCTCGCGCAGTTGTTCGGTGATCTGTTTGGCCAGATCGCGGCTGCCGCTGAGGGTGATGTGCAATTCCATGTCGCGGCTCGGCTGGAGAGGGCGGGGCGGATTCGCGCCGATGGGCGCAGTCTAGCCTGCCGGCGGGGGCTTCGACACGTCGGGATTGGCATCCCGATCTTTGCCGGAATTGGCTATTTGTCCTGCGGCCGACGGGGCTTACCTTAGCGTCATTCCCCACTTGCCAGGAGCAACACCATGCAACCTCGTGTCGATTTCTACAGCGCTTCGCCCGATGCCATCAAAGCCATGCTGGCCCTTGAAAGCGCGGTGAGCAAACTGCCTTTGGAGCCGTCGCTGGTCGAACTGGTCAAACTGCGTTCTTCGCAGATCAATGGCTGTGCCTTTTGCGTCGACATGCACACCACCGATGCGCGCAAGCTGGGTGAGACCGAACGGCGCTTGCACTGTCTGTCGGTCTGGCGTGAAACGCCGTTCTTCACCGCGCGTGAACGGGCTGCGATCGCCTGGACCGAGGCGCTGACGCAGATTTCCCAGACCCATGCGCCGGATGAGGATTATGCGTTGCTGAGCGCCGAGTTCAGTCCGAAGGAAATGGTCGATTTGACCCTGGCGATCAACACTATCAACAGCTGGAACCGTTTGGCGGTGGGGTTCCGCAAGTTGCCGGCGGAATAAAAATACCGTTTGTGTTGACCCTGGAGGTTGTCTGCTCAGAACGAAAGACCCAGTGCCCCCACTGCCAGCAGCGCCGCCGCGATCACCCCGACCAGCGCGAACAGTTGCTGCAATCGGGGTCCGGCCAGATGCCCGGCAACCTGGCGCCCCAGCACCAACCCGAGCACCGCCCCCGCCGCAAACGGTCCGCCCAGCGACCAGTGCATTACCCCGGACAACGTGGCCGTGACCACACTGCCCAGCGACACCAGCGCAATCACCGCCAGGGACGTGGCGACGATGCTCTTGCTGTCCAGATTGGTATAACGGGTCAACGCCGGAATGATGACAAAACCGCCACCGACCCCGAGCAGCCCCGACAGCAATCCCGAGAGCATCCCGGTAACGGTCAGCGCCCGGGCGCAGGGCAGGGTCCAGCGTAACCGGCCTTGCAACGGATTCAGCACGCACGGCTGGAAGCCCGGTCGCGGCGCCGGATGCCCGTGCTGCAATTCCTTGCGCGCCTTGAGAAAGATCCGCCCGCAGGCATAGACCATCACCACGGCAAACCCCAGTGCCAGCGGCTCGTTGGGCAGATGATGGGCGAGCCACAAGCCCAGGGGCGTCAGCAGCACGCCGACTCCGGCGATATAGGCCGCTGCCCGATAACGCACGATACCCTGGCGCAAACCGAGCAAGGCACCGACGCCCGCCGCCAGACCCACTGCGAGCAAGCCGATGGGCGCTGCCTCGACCATCGACAAACCCAGCCCGAATACCAGCAACGGCACCGCGAGAATGCCGCCGCCGGCCCCGGTCAGGGCCAGGATCGCGCCAATCAGCGTACCCAGTCCCGCCCCCAGAAAAAGATGTTCGTTCATGGTTGGGTTTTGGCCGCCATCAATGTCGGCCGCGCCAGCCATTCACGGCCCTTGAGCATGCCGCGCCAGTACAGCGGCGGCAGGATCCGCTCCTTCAACCACCAGGCCAGCCGCGTCGGTTTGCGCCCATCGAGCAACCAGGGCGCGAAGGTCGGCGCCAGCTTGCCGCCGTAGGTGAATTCGGCAAGAACGATCTTGCCGCGCTCCACCGTCAGCGGGCACGAACCATAACCGTCGTAGCTGGCCTGCCGGGTCAGTCGGCCGAGGGCCACCAGCACGTTGTTGGCCACCACCGGCGCCTGCTTGCGAGCGGCGGCGGCGGTCTTGGCATTGCTGGTATTGGTCACGTCGCCCAGGCCGTGGATATTGGCGAACTGGCGGTGTTGCAGGGTGGCCGGATCGACATCGACCCAACCGGCGGCATCGGCCAAGGGGCTTGAGCGGATAAAGTCCGGGGCCACTTGCGGCGGCACCACATGCAGCATGTCGAACGAGCGGACCAGGGTTTCCCGAGTGCCATCGGCCAGGGTGCGGGCAAAGGTCGCCTGCTTCGCCGGGCCGTTGACCGCCACCAGGCTGTGGCCGAATTGCAGGTCAATGGCGTACTTGTGGATGTATTCCATCAGCGCCGGCACATAGTCGGCGACGCCGAACAGCACGGCGCCGGCGTTGAAGAAGCGGGCGTTGATTCGCTCCAGTTGTCCGCTCTTGAGCCAGTGATCGCAGGACAGGTACAGGGCCTTCTGCGGCGCGCCGGCACATTTGATCGGCATCGGCGGCTGGCTGAACAGGGCTTCACCCTCGTTGAGTTCCTGCACCAGTTTCCAGGTGTAGGGCGCGAGGTCGTAGCGATAGTTGGAGGTCACGCCATTGCGCCCGAGGGTCTCTTCGAGCCCGTCGATGGCCGCCCAGTCGAGTTTCAGGCCGGGGCAGACGATCAACTGTTCGTAGCCGACCCGGCTCTGGTCGGTGAGCACCACTTCGTGGCCGTGGGGGCCGAAGGCGCTGACCGCCGCCTTGATCCAGCGTACGCCACGGGGAATCAGCGAGGCCATGGGCCGGGCGGTCGACTCGGGACGAAACACCCCGGCGCCGACCAGGGTCCAGCCGGGTTGGTAATAGTGGGTGTCGGCCGGGTCGATGATCGCGATATCCAGGTCCGGCGCCCGGGCCAGCAGGCTGGCGGCCACGGCAATGCCGGCCGCGCCGGCGCCGACGATCAGGATCTGGTGATGGGAAACGGCAGTCGAAGACATGGTGTCGGGTCCTGGTTCAGAGGGCATTGAGCGGGATCTTCAGGTAGCGCACGCCGTTGGCTTCCGGCTCGGGCAGTTGGCCGCTGCGCATGTTCACCTGCACCGCCGGCAGCATCAGCACCGGCATGTCGAGGGTGGCGTCGCGGGCCTCGCGCATACTGACGAAAGCGTCCTCGTCGATGCCCTCATGGATATGGATATTGTTCGCGCGCTGTTCGGCGACGGTGGTCATGTAGCGCAGTTCGCGGCCGCCCGGCAGGTAGTCGTGGCACATGAACAGCCGGGTCTGCGGTGGCAGCGCCAGCAGTTGGCGGATCGAGCGATAGAGGGTGCGCGCATCGGCGCCGGGGAAGTCGCAGCGGGCGGTGCCGTAGTCGGGCATGAACAGGGTGTCGCCGATAAAGGCGACGAGTTCGCCGCCGGATTCGATCAGGTAACTCATGCACGCCGGGGTATGTCCCGGGGTGTGCAGGGCGCGAGCTTTCAGGGTGCCGATGCTGAATTCGGCGTTGTCCCCCAGCAGCACGTCGAACTGGCTGCCGTCGCGCTGGAAGTCGCTGCCGGCGTGGAAGAGTTCGCCGAACACCTGCTGGACCACGGTGATATGACTGCCGATGGCGACCTTGGCGCCGAGTTGTTCCTTCAGGTAGGCCGCCGCCGAGAGGTGGTCGGCGTGCACGTGGGTTTCCAGGATCCACTCCACCCGGGCATCCAGTTCCTGGACCCTGGCGACCAGGCGGTCGGCCGACGCGGTGCGGGTCCGTCCGGACTTGGGGTCGTAGTCGAGCACGCTGTCGATCAGCGCGCAGCGGCGGGTGCTGGTGTCCAGCACCAGGTAGCTGATGGTCCAGGTGTCAGGGTCGAAAAAGGCTTCTACGGCTAGCTTGTCGCCAAAGGTCATTGCGTACTCCGGATGTCGTCGGCGGGTATGGGGTTCACGCGGTCCCTGCAGGAGCAGAGCTTGCTCGCGAAGGGGTCCTTGAGAACGCCAAAAGCTTCGCGGGCAAGCCCTGCTCCTGCAGGTTAGGCGGTGTCTTCAATATCCCGCTCCTGTCTGTCAGAGAGTTCAATAAGCATGCCAAGCTTGATTTTTGATTTTAGGTCGTGACTACTGATTTATATCAACTCGTTCGCCGACGTTTTCTGATTTACAGGGCACTGCCAGATAAAATGGCAGTCATTTTGGCAGTCGGTGGCAGCGAATGGCAGAAAGCCCGGGCATGCATTAAGCTCCTGCCTCCACCCGGGAGTTGCCATGACCATCCTTGCCACCGACCTTGCCCGACCCGATATGCGAGCCCTGGTGTCCTACCTGGAGCACGACCTCCAGCCCACCATCGTCCTTGACACCGACTACAACATCGTCGCGGCCAACACCGCCTACCAGCGCCAGTTCGGGGTAGAGGGGCGTCCCCATGTCGGCGCGAAATGCTTTCGGGTCTCCCATCAGTTCGCGGTGCCCTGCGACCAGGCCGGCGAACACTGCCCCATGCGCAAGGCCCACGAAAGCCGCTTGCCCGAGCGGGTCCTGCATATTCACCACACGCCACGTGGCCCCGAGCACGTCGATGTGGAACTGCGCCCCTTGCTGGACGAGCAGGGCGAGGTGGTCGGTTATGTCGAACGCTTGAATACCGTCACCGTGGCGTCGGCCCAGCCGCAGCACCAGGGCCTGGTGGGGCGCTCGGCACCGTTCAAGGAGGCCTTGAGTGCCTTGCAACGGGCGGCGCCGTCGCCGATTCCGGTGTTGCTGCAAGGTGAGTCGGGCACCGGCAAGGAACTCTTTGCCCGCGCCCTGCACGAGGGCAGTCCACGGGCCGGCGGGCCGCTGGTGGTGGTCGACTGCACCGGCCTGACCGAAACCCTGCTGGAGAGCGAACTCTTCGGTTACGAAAAGGGCGCCTTCACCGGCGCCTTGCAGCGCAAGATCGGCCTGGCCGAGGCGGCCCATGGCGGCACGTTGTTTCTCGACGAGATCGGCGAGGTGCCGCTGGCCATGCAGGTCAAGCTGCTGCGCCTGATCGAGTCCGGCAGCTTTCGGCCGGTGGGCAGCCTGCGCACCGTGCACTCGGACTTCCGCCTGGTGTGCGCGACCCACAAGCCGCTCAAGGACATGGTCAGCGCCGGGAGTTTTCGCCAGGACCTGTTCTACCGCATCAGCGCCTTTCCGATTCGCCTGCCGGCCCTGCGCGAACGCAGCGACGACCTGCCGTTGCTGATCGACAGCCTGTTGCAACGCCTGGCCCCGACTGCGGTGCCGCGTATCGATCCGCTGGCGATGAAGGCCCTGGGGCTGCATGACTGGCCGGGCAATATCCGCGAACTGCGCAATGTGCTGGAGCGGGCCCGACTGTTTACCGACGATGGGGTGATCCGGGTGGTCGACCTGCCCGCCGAGCTGCGTCGTGAAACGGCGGCGACGACACCACAGCGGCGGCGTGGGCGCAACGAGTTGGAGCAATTGGCCCACGCCCTGGCGATGTTCGACGGCTCGCGCAGCGAACTGGCGAAAACCCTGGGGATGAGCGAACGCACGCTGTACCGGCGCTTGCAGGCACTGGAAGGGAAGGCCTGACGAATCCCGTCGGGTGCAGAAGCGTCACTTCTGCACCGCGTCGCTCAATCGTTCGTCAGCAGTGCGTTGGCGAACAGTGCCGGGTCGGCATTGCCCCCGGACAAGACGATCACCGCGCAACGGCCCTCCAGCGCGATACGTCCGGCCAGCAACGCCGCGAGGCCGACCACGCCCCCCGGTTCGACCACCAGCTTGAGGTTCTCGAATGCCCATCTCAGGGCGAAGCGGACCTCGGCATCGGTCACCGTCAGCGCGCCGCGCAGCAACTGGCGATTGATCTCGAAGGTCAATTCGCCAGGCGCCGGGGTCAGGATCGCATCGCAGATCGAATGGCCGCCCGGCGCGATACTTTGCCGGCTGCCCGCCACCAGGGAGCGCCCGGTGTCATCGAAGCCCTCCGGCTCCACCGCATACAGCGCGATCTCGGGAAACTGACTGTGCAGGGCCACGCTCACCCCGGCAATCAGGCCGCCACCGCCGCAGGGCACCAGGGCCATGTCGGGACGCAGGCCCAGCGCCTCGGCCTGGCGGGCGATCTCCAGTCCGAGGGTGCCCTGGCCGGCCATGACCCGCGGATCGTCGTAGGGCTTGACCAGCACCGCGCCGCTTTCGGCGGTCAGCGTCGCGGCGATGGCCTCGCGGTCTTCGGTCTCGCGATCGAACAGCACCACCTGGGCGCCATATTCGCGGGTGCGGCGGATCTTCAGTGCAGGGGCATCCTTGGGCATCAGGATCGTCGCCCGGATACCCAACAGCTTGGCCGCGCAGGCCACGCCCTGGGCGTGATTGCCGGAGGAGAAGGCCAGCACGCCACGGGCGCGTTCCTCGGGACTGAGGCTGGCCAGGGTGTTGTAGGCGCCGCGGAACTTGAACGAGCCGGTTCTTTGCAGCACTTCCGGCTTGACCAGCACCCGGCCCTGGCAGTGTTCATTCAGGCTGTGGAATTCCAGCAGTGGCGTTTCCACGGCGTGCCCCTGGATACGCAGGGCGGCCTGTTCGATATCGGCCAGTTGAAGGGGGTGTGAGGTCATGTCGCGCTCCTGAGTGTGCAAAGGGCTAATCTGCGGTTTTTCACGACCCTTGAAAAGCGCTTGTTCGCGCGATTGAACAACGTAAAATCCGTGGATGGACACACTATTTCTCGAAACCTTCCTGGCGGTGATCGACTGCGGCTCCATCGCCGCGGCGGCGCGTCAGCTGGACCTGGCGCCGACCACCGTGGCCCAGCAGATCAAGGCCCTGGAAAAACAGCTCGACAATGCCTTGCTCAGACGCAGCGGGCATACCGTGAAACCGACCGCGGCGGCCCATCGGATTATCGAGCGGGCGCGGCTGATTGTCCGCGAAGCCCGCGACCTGCGGGCCAGTGCCTCCAGCGGCGTGCTGCCGGTCGGGCCCTTGCGGCTGGGGGCGACCCAATATGCCTTGATGCAATTGCTGCCGCCGGCGCTGCATGAGTGGCGTCGGCGTTATCCCGAGATCGAAATCTATATCGAGCCCGGCAACTCCCAGGAGTTGATGGAGCAGGTGGTGAGTGGCGACCTGGATGCGGCGTTGATCGTGCATCCGTTGTTCGCCTTGCCCAAGAGCTGCGAGTGGATCGCGCTGGTGGAGGAGCCGCTGGTGCTGATTACCCCGACGGCGATGCTGGTCGAGGATGTGCTGGCGACCATTGTTGAAGAGCCGTTTATCCGCTTCAGCCGCAAGGTGGTCGGCGGCAAGTTGGTGGAGGCTTATCTGCAGGGGCATGGCCTCAAGCCCAAGTCCCAGTTCGAGCTGGATGGCATCGACATCATCGTCAAGTTCGTCGCCGAGGGACTGGGGGTGGCGCTGGTGCCGGATCGGCCGGAAGCCAATCACGAGGCGCAGGGCGTGCGCCGTTGGGAAGTGCCGGGCCCGAGGTTGTTTCGGACCCTGGGGATTGTCTGGCAACGGGCGTCGGTGCGGGCGCCGTTGGTGGTGGCGTTGAATGAGTTGATGGCCGAGCAGGCGATATAGCGGGCCACGGCCCGAACGCGGTCCCTGTAGGAGTCGGCTTGCTGGCGATGCGATCTGGTAGCCGACATCGCCGGTGCCTGGAAAATCGCTATCGCCAGCAAGCCGGCTCCTACAGGGTTATGCAGCGTTCACACGTATGGATCAGACCAACGGCGCGATATTCAGCCGGGTCGAACACGCCAGCAGCGAACGCCGCTGCGTCGCGGCATACAGCTGCAACTCATCGATGGTTTCGCGCCCCAGTGCCTGGTGGAACTGCTCGCGGTTGGAGCTGCCGGTGTAATGCGCCTGCGCGTCATCCCCCAGGTTCGACTGGAAGATCCCGGCCGCACTGACCGGCAAAAAGTCCTCATACACCAGCGGCTCGAAACTCACCTGGCCGGCTTCGATCAGCGCTTCCAGCTCCCGCAGCGGCAGCTCGCTGCTGCGCGCGGCGATGCCTTTCTCGGTCGGGAAGTAACGGAAGTACGCCAACCCCTGCCTGCGCATCTCGCTGTAGTTGTCGGGGAAGGCCTTGAAGGCGTTCGCCATGATCTGGTCATAACGCGCGGCATTGGCCTCGCTGGGGAAATCACCGAGTTCCTCCCGTGCGGCGTTCAGCAAGCGGTCGTAGAGCAGGCGGCCCTTGGGCGTCAGCGCTGCGCCGCGTTGTTCGATTTCGCCGAAACGCGCCGAGTGGCTGCCGGTTTCGCTGGCGTCCTGGCCGATAAAGGTGATGGCCTCCTCCAGCGCCTTGAAGCTGGTCTGGCGCAACAGGATCGGGCACTCGCGGCGCGGCGGGCCTTCGATCACCGCCTTGGGGGTGATGCCCTTGGCCGGCATGGCCACCTGCACCGCATCGATGTCCAGGGTGCGCGGGGTCAGGTGGTTGATATGCGGACCCTTGAACGCCACCACGTCGGCGATCAGCCGATGCTGGGCATTGAGCTTGCGGTACTCGTCCAGGGACACCGTGGCGCTGTTGTGCCAGCGGAAGGTTTCCAGCGCCTGCTGGACGAACTCGGCGGCATCGGCGCTATCGAGGCCGCCATTCATCTCGGCCTTTTCGATCAGCTCGATGGTGCGTGGGGTGAAGATATTCCGCCGGCTGAGGATCCACTCGGCGAACTCCCGCAGCCCGTCTTCCTCGATCAGTTCCAGGCGCAGCAGCGAAGTGAAGACGCGGAACGGGCTGACCTGCAAGGCCGTTTCATGCACCGCGCGAAAGGCCGTGGAATGCACCGGCACGCCGGCCGGGGTGAGGTCGTAATAACCCACCGGTTCCATGCCCATCACCGCGAACAGTCGAGCCAGGGTCGCCAGTTCCGCCGCCGTGCCGACGCGAATGGCGCCGTGGCGCTCCATGTCCAGGCGACGGATCTCGCCGGTCTGGCGCAGGCTCTCGGCGACCTGGGCATTCTCGCCCAGCACCTGCTCATTGATTTGTCCGACCAACTCCAACAGCGCGCCGTAGAGCGGCACTTCGGTCTTGTACATCTGCGACATGGCACGGGAAAAATTCGCGCGGATTTCGTCGGGGTGGGCGAAGACAGCGGTGCTCATGGGATGGGTACTCCGCAAAATCGGGATGACTGGACTTGGGCTGAATTCTGCGGGTGGTGGGGGGAGGGTTCAAACGAATTAAGGTCCAGGGATCATTCCAAAAAGGACTGACCTGGGCTCAAACGGCCGGCGCAGTGCACTTAACCCTTCACATAACGGCTCGGGACTTCCCCCAGTACCCGCTTGAACATGGCGCCGAAGGCATTGCCATTGGCGTAACCCAGCTCGCGGGCGATCTGCCCCAGCGGATGGCCCTGGGCCAACTGACACACCGCTTCGGCAATGCGCAGTTGCTGGCGCCACTGGTTGAAGCTCAAGCCGGTTTCATCACGAAAGCGCCGGCGCAAGGTGCGCACACTGGCCCCGATGCGTTCGCTCCAGTCCTCGAGGGTGGCGGGGTTGGCCGGGTTGTCGAGCAGCAATTCACAGACCTTGAGCAGACGTTTGTCGCGAGGCAGCGGCAGGCTGCAACCTTCGGTGGGCGGGGCCAGGGTCAGGCGTTGCAGCAGCAGGGGCGTGACCAGCGCGGTATCGGCCTCGGGCTCGAGCAGCACGAGGATCAGTTCGCGCAGCAACGGCTCGACCTTGATCAGGCGGCAGCTCAGCCAACTGGCGGGCAGTTGGTCGCTCTCGACATACAAGGCGCGCATGGCGACAGCGCCGACCATATGCAATTCGTGATCGACCCCCGGCGCAATCCAGAAACCGTAGCCAGGCGGGACGGTCCAGGCCCCCAGGCGGGTGAGGACGCGGATAACCCCGGCGGTCGCGTGCACCAGCTGCCCGTATTCATGGCTGTGCCAGATCTCCCGCGCGCCGTGCACATAGTCATAGGCCCTGGCCTGCAGCGGCTCGGTGAAACGACCGTGCTGCGCGGCAAAGCGTTTGCGCCAGATATTGTCCATTACCAATGGATTTCCTGAAAGATGGCTTGAACGGCCACTAGTTGACCCCTTTGCACAGAAGAATGACCGACTGGCGAATGAGATTCAATATTAAATAAGACGCATTATCAAAATTAGTGCTTCTGCAAAGGAATCAGTCATGCCGCTCGCTTTGTCTTCGTCCGGGTTCTGCCTCTCTGGATTGGCCTCGGTCCTGCTGCTGTTGAATGCCCCGGCCTGGGCCGCCGAGGGGCCGCTGACCCTGGGCACCACGGCGGTCACCGCCAGCGAAGATGAACCGGCGGACGGCCCGGTGCAGGGTTATGTGGCGCGCAAGACCGTGGTCGGGACCAAGACCGCGGCCACCTTGCTGGAAACCCCGCAGTCGATCTCGGTGGTGACCCGCCAGCAGATGGATGACCAGGCCGCGCAGACCCTCGACCAGGCCCTGCGCTACACCCCGGGGGTGTATTCCCAGGACAACGACCTGCGCTTCGATCAGCTGTCGATTCGTGGGTTCGATGCCGATTCCTATCTGGACGGGCTCAAGCTCAACCGCACCACCTGGTTCGCCAACCCACGCATCGATCCCTGGTTCCTCGAGCGCGTCGATGTCCTGCGCGGACCGGCTTCGGTGCTCTACGGGCAAAGCGGGCCGGGCGGGCTGGTGGACATGCAGAGCAAGCAGCCGACCGACACGCCGTTGCACGTGATCCAGGTCGGGGTCGGCAATGACGATCGTTACCAGGCCGGCTTCGATTTCGGCGGGCCGCTGGATGACCAGGGCAAGTTCAGCTATCGCCTGACGGGCCTGGGGCGGATGGCCGATACCCAGACCGATCATATCCAGGAGCAACGTTTTGCCATTGCCCCGGCGGTGAGCTGGCAGATCGACGACGACACCCGCCTGACGGTCCTGGCCAACTATCAATACGACCCGCAAGGCGGTCTGTTCAACCCGGTGCCGGTGTACGGCAGCGTGTTGCGCAATCCCAACGGCAACCTGCACCCGAACGACTACCTGGGCGACCCGGATCGCGACCGCTTCAAGCGCACCCAGTTTTCCCTCGGCTACCAGTTCAGCCACCGCTTCAACGACACCTGGACCTTCCGCCAGAACACCCGCTATCTGCATGACGATGTCGACTACTACCAGACCTCGCTGACCGGTCCCCTGGATGCCGATCTGCAGACCGCGCCGTTGTGGGCCAACGTCAACGACGAGCACCTGGGCCAGTTCGCCATGGATAACCAGTTGCAGGCCGATTTCGCCACGGGGGCGATCAAGCACTCGGTGCTGATGGGCGCCGACCTCCAGCGCCTGCAGCAGCAGATCAACCGCGGCGGCCAGTATTTCCCGAACGCGATCAATATCTACAACCCGAATTTCAGTGCCTTGCCGACGGTGCCGGTGACCACCTCGCAATACACCACCCAGAGCCAGTTCGGCGCCTATGTGCAGGATCAGCTCAGCCTCGACCACTGGCGCTGGCTGATCGGCGCCCGCCAGGACTGGGCGAGCACCTATGACAACCAGGACGCCAAGCTGACCGGGGCGACCCTGAGCAACACCCGCCAGCGCGACAGCAAGCTCACCTGGCGCTCGGGCCTGAGCTATGTCTTCGACAATGGCCTGGCACCCTATGCCAGCTACAGCGAGTCGTTCCAGCCGCAGGTCGGCACGGATCGCGAGGGCAAGACCTTTGTGCCGACCACCGGCAAGCAGTATGAAGTCGGTATCAAGTACCAGCCGGTCGGGTCGCGCAGCCTCTACAGCGCGGCGGTGTTCGACCTGCGCCAGCAGAACGTCCTGACCACCGATGACGTGGACCCGAACTACGAGACCCAGAAAGGTGAAATCCGCTCCCGCGGCCTCGAGCTGGAAGCCCATAGCGAACTGACCGACAACCTCAGCCTGATCGGTTTCTACACCTGGATGGACCAGCGCATCGTGCATTCCAACGACGGCGACCAGGGTGAGCACCCCACCGGCATTCCCGGCGAAAGCGCGTCGTTGTGGGCCGACTACACCTTCCATGACGGGGCCCTCAAGGGTATCGGCTTCGGGGGCGGCGCGCGTTACTTCGGAGCGAGCTACGGCAGTTCCGACAACCAGCTGAAGGTCCCGGCGCGCACCTTGTTTGATGCCTCGGCGCACTACGACGTCGAACATTGGCGCCTGGCCCTGAATGCCAGCAACCTGTTCAACAAGGAATACCTGGCCTATTGCAGCAACGGTTTCCTCTGCTACTGGGGCGCGACCCGTACGCTACAGGCCAGCGCGACCTATAAGTGGTAAGTCTGGCGGGACGCTGAGGGGAGCGGTTTGTATCGCACTGTGTATGGCCCGCCCCTGGAAACACTGGCTTAACGTCGAGGGCAATCGGGACACAGAGGCGATACAGGCTGGCGTTTAACTACGTCCAGTCGATTCCCTCAACACCCAGGAGCAGCCCATGTCCCTCGAAAGCGTTTTTTATGCAGGCCAGACTTCCGTGACCGGCGGCCGTGAAGGTCGCGCCCTCTCTACCGATGGCGCGCTGGATCTGCCGTTGTCCACGCCCCGCGAGTTGGGTGGTGCCGGCGGCCCCGGGACCAACCCCGAGCAACTGTTCGCCGCCGGCCACTCGGCCTGCTTCCTGGGGGCCATGAAGCTGGCGGCGGCCCAGGACAAGGGGGTCTTGCCGGCCACCACCCGGGTCACCAGCAAGGTCGGCCTGGGCAAGGACGCCGCTGGCAACTACGGCCTTGAGGTCGAGTTGCGTATCGCCATCCCGGGCTTCTCCCGCGAGCAGGTACAGAGCCTGGTGGATCGCGCCCACCAGACGTGCCCGTACTCACGGGCCATTCGCGGCAATGTCGATGTCACGCTGATCGTCGAGGATTGACGGATGGCCGGGTGGCGACGCGTGGCGGGTGCTACCGCCGTATTGGCGGCGGTGCTGATTGCCGGGGGGGCCAGCTGCACTTCCCCGGCAGGCGGCCAGATCCAGCAAGGGGTTCTGCGAACGGTCTCGGTGGTGACCGACTACATCGTTGCCAGGGTCAGCGCGCAATCCGCCAGCGAGCGCCCGATGCCGTCCCTCGCCGGGGCGGTCGAATGGCTCAATTCCGAACCCCTGAGCCGCGAGTCACTGCGCGGCAAGGTGGTGCTGGTGGACTTCTGGACTTACGAGTGCATCAACTGCCTGCACACGCTGCCTTATGTGAATCAATGGGCGAAAAAATATGCCCGGGACGGGCTGGTGGTGATCGGGGTGCACAGCCCTGAATATGCCGAGGAAAAAATCCCGGCCAATGTCCGCCAGCAGGTCAGGCGACTCGGCATCGGCTACCCGGTGGCCATCGACAGCGACTACAGGATCTGGCACGCCTTCGATAATCAGTTCTGGCCGGCGCATTACCTGATCGACGCCAAGGGCCAGGTGCGCTACAGCCATTTTGGCGAAGGCGCTTATGCCGAGCAGGAACGGGTGATCCAGGCTTTGCTGGAGGAAGCGAAGGGCACTGAGCCGGCCGGTAACCCGGGTTGAACGGCTGAGGCAGGTCGCGACGCCTTGGGGTTGATGTATTAATCTGGCTGCCTTCATTGGCAAGCAGTACAAACCGGATGAATATCAACAGTACCGATCTCAACCTGCTCAAGGTCTTCGAAGCCCTGCATGACGAGGGCAGCGCCAGTCGCGCGGCGTTGCAGCTCGGGCTGACCCAATCCGCGGTCAGCGCCGCCTTGAATCGCCTGCGCGCGATGTATGGCGATCAACTCTTTGTCCGCACCGGCCGGGGCTTGTCGCCGACCCTGATCGCCAACCAGCTCAAGCCGGTGATCTCCGATGCCTTGAACAAATGTCGCCAGAGCTTTTCCCTGGTCCAGCCGTCCCTGGCCGGTTATGAAGGGCGCTCGGTGACCATCGGCCTGTCCGACGACTTTGAAATTGCCCTCGGTCGCCAGTTGATCGAAACCGTGGCGCAACGGGCGAAAAACCTGCGGCTGATTTTTCGCCAGACCCACAGCCAGATCGCGGTCGATGCCCTGATGGAGCGCCAGTTCGATCTGACCATCACCGCCGGCGGCATCCCCAATCGGCTGCTGGGTCGGCATCTGCTCGGGGAGGGCGGTTATGCCTGCCTGGTGGATCGCGCCAGCCTGGGGGACAGGACCGCCCTCGATCTGCAGGACTATGTGACCCGCGAGCACATCCTGATCTCCTCGGGAGGTTTTATCGGCATCGTCGACGAGGGGCTGGCGGCCAGGGGCTTGAGCCGCAAGGTCGTCACCGCCACCACGCATTTCGCGGCCTTGCCCTTCCTGCTGAAGGGCTCGTCGGCGGTGGCGACCTTGCCCACCCATGCCGCCCGGGCAATCGCCGGGTTATGCGATATCCAGATGCTCCCCTGTCCCATCGACCTGCCGCACTATCCCATCGAGCTGGGCTGGCGCACCCATGCGCAGACGGATGGCGCGGTGCTGCTGGTCAAGCAGGCGATTATCGACAGCTTCGCTCTTTGACGTGTACGGGCGCGTCGGTGTAACCAGGGGTGTAGGTTCACAAAATAGATGATTCGGAAGCCCCAGCAAACACAGGCGAAAAATCATTTTTTTTGTGAGGCCGCCTGTTGGGACTCACAAAAAAGATGAGAAAAGCCTACTGGATTCACAGAATAGATGCATCACCCTCACCAGCAGCGCTCCGGGCCCCTCCGTTCATCAACGAGGATTGTGCATATAAAGGAAGGGATCGTAAAATCCGGCAGTGGAGCGCGCATGCCGGTGATGCCGTAAAGGTGAGTGCCCATGCCGCCAAGCTTTCGAGCTTGGTTCCGCCAAAACCTTTGGTGGCGGAATAGGGTCGCTAAGACCCAAGAGGCCCGGCCTATTCCTGAGTTTTGGGCTTTCACAAAGCCCAAACTTTAAACCCTTCTTTTATATAGATCCCATCGGCCTGAGGCGGCACCTATTGTTGCCACCGACGCGGAATTGACCCAGTTGCCGGGTCAGTGGAATTTCGGTAACGGGGTCAATTCCGCGCTGATGACAACACCTGCCAGCTTGGCCGATGAATTCGCTGTCAGGGCCAGCTCTGAACGGGGGCAGAGGAATGATCGGGGGTGAATCTAGGTGATCCAAGAGGTGACAGCATGATTGACCTAGTGATAATGGATTGACTACTATTCATCTGCGCCTAGGCGTGAATCACAGGGTGGTTACAGGGATCTTCGGATCGCACCCCGCTTCTGATGAAAGTCAGATGGCCCAGTGCCAAGTAACAGCGTCCTGCCCCGTCGAACGCATGCAATCGACGGCTGAGAATCCTGCCTAGAGCGGGATTCGCCGTTTCTGGCCCTTCACTTTTGCGGCTTCGGCCGATTCCGTACTTCCTTGGGGCATTGGCCCTTGGGCTTTCTTTGCGTATCTAACAGCATCGGCATCCCGGATTCCTGATTACGCGGCTCAATGGCTGGCCCATCGGTTTCCCCTGTCAACGCTTCACCCTGCACCTCACGGTGCAACATGCATGACTCGGGGTCTGGTTGATTCGCCATTTCTTACCAGTATCGAACTTTCATCGACTATCCTCCGCCAGCTTTAACTGGCGCACTAAGCGTCCGGCCAACTCACCTTGCGTAAATCCAGCCCTATGGCAGACACCGCCCGCGTTAATGATCTTTGTCGAAACGGGCTTACCTGAAAGGAGGCTGCTGAGTCAGCTTGAGCAACGCTAATACTCTTTGAGCGGTCTCATCTGCGATATCGGGAACGACGACTGAAATACCCAAATAGTGCTCAAGGTTCAGGGTAATGACGTGCTCGGAGAACTTAGATGAGCCGGCCTCCATCAGAGTTCAGAACAGTATCACTTCAATCCGGCTCCGCTCCGCTCGCCACGGACAAACAACAGTCAATGGCATCCACCGCTCGCATCAAATCCGTCCTCAATGATGGAAGCGTCGCGCGCATTACAACGCTGTTGCGCTCGGCCATCTCGAGGAAGCTTGCCAAGACGGCGTCGGAGTGTTGAATAAGACGAGCCAAATGTTCTCCACGAGGGCCACAGGTCCCTTTTAACCAGTTCTTGGCAGTCCGTTCGTTTGCATTTGTCCACCTCATCAGCGTCTTCACGGCTTGGTGCGTCGAGCCCAATTCACCTCGTAACGCCATGGCCAACCCCGATGCGTACTCCTGTCTGTTCGGAAAAGTATTGCCCTTTTTAGGAAACATTTTTCCCCCTTTGATCCTCTATCGTTGGTAAGACACACCGCTCGCTTGAGTAGCCAGCAGAATGGGTACGCCCCAACGGCGCACATCCAGTGTGGATGCACGCAGGGGCTATTGCGTATGCGCAGTCGTAGAAGTGCTCAATCAGAAGACACTCGCCAAGACCCATATTTGGCAGCTGCCTACGTCCGGATGTCCACAGAGCATCAGCAGTACTCGACTGAAAACCAGCTCGACACAATCAAGCTCTACGCGGCGGCGCACTCCCTCGAAATCGTCAAAATTTATACGGACGCCGGTAAAAGTGGTCTTCGCTTGGAAGGGCGTGATGCTTTGATTCAACTGTTCACCGACGTTGAGGGTGGCCAAGTCCGTTTCTCCACCATTCTCGTATACGACGTCAGCCGCTGGGGCCGATTCCAAGATCCTGATTTGGCCGCCAGCTTCGAGGTACGGTGCCGGCAGGCAGGTGTTTCAGTTCACTATTGCGCAGAGCAATTTGCGAATGATGGCTCTCCACTTTCGAACGTCGTCAAGAATCTGAAACGAATGATGGCCGGTGAATACAGCCGTGAATTATCGGTGAAAGTCTTTGCAGGGCAGGCACGTCTGATCCAAATGGGCTACCGACAAGGGGGGATGGCAGGCTATGGGCTTAGACGGCAACTCGTGGATGCATCCGGCGCCCCAAAAGCTGAACTGGTCTTAGGTCAACACAAGAGTATCCAGACCGACCGTATCAAGCTGATTCCTGGGCCGCTGGAGGAGGTCGCGACGGTCCAATGGATCTATGAGCAATTTGTTGAGGCGGGCTACACCGAAAATGAGATTGCCGAGCAGTTAAATAATCGCGGGCTCCAAAGCGACTTGGCCAGGCCATGGACCAAGGGTGCAGTCCACCAGGTGCTGACCAATGAAAAATACATAGGAAATAATGTCTGGAACCGCTCATCTTTCAAGCTCAAAGATGAACACGTGCGTAACCCTCCGGACCAATGGATTCGGGCAGACGGTGCATTTCCGGCTTTAGTCGACCCGGTACTGTTCGCCGCAGCCAGGGAGATCATCCAATCACGCAGCTATCGCATGCCCGATGCCGAAATGCTGGAGAGACTCAAAAAGCTCTATGAGAAAGCGGGCTATCTGTCTGGCCTGATCATCAATGAATCTGACAGTTGTCCCTCCAGTACAGCCTATCAGTATCGATTCGGCAGCCTCCTGCGTACGTACTCACTGATCGGCTACACGCCTGTACGCGATTACGACTACGTCGCGGCCAACCACCAACTTCGGATGATGCATCCGCTTCTGCTGGCCAGGACCGTGGAAAATATTCAGCAAGTCGGTGGCAGAGTGGCTATTGACCCTATCAGCGACCTGCTGCAAGTGAACGAAGAATTGTTGATTTCCCTGGTCCTTTGCCGCTGCCAGGCCAGAGGCTCAGGGGGCGCTCGCTGGAAAATACGCTTCGATCTTGGCTTGTCACCGGATATCACCGTCGCCGTACGGATGGAGCCCGGCGAAGAGATCGCCCGCGATTACTACATCCTGCCGACACTTGATATTCAACAGCCCAACATCCGTCTGAGTGAGTCCAACGCATCCAATTTGGAAATCTATCGCTACGACAGCCTCGAAGCACTCGCGCAACTTTCTCGTCGCACTGTCGTTGGGAGAGCCGCATGAATATGCCGCAACACCCTCGAAGCCCGCACCATGTCGGGGAAGCCACTACGATCCAAATGGTGAGCCTGGATCGTATCCGCGTCCTCAATCCCCGAGCCCGCAATAAACAGGTGTTCGCCAAGCTGGTCGAGAACATTTCGAACTTGGGTTTAAAGCGACCGATTACGGTCACTCCCAGCAGTGACCAGGAGAGCAAAGGCTCATTCGAATTGGTCTGCGGGCAAGGCCGATACGAAGCCTTTTGTGCGCTCGGTGAACGAGAAATACCGTGTGTAGTCGTCAGTGCCAGTGAAGCCGACCGGTTTCTCATCAGCCTGGTAGAAAACCTTGCCCGCCGTAAACACTCAAACAAGGACTTGCTCTACTCCATTCAAATTCTGTCCGAGCGCGGCTACACAACCAAACAGATCAGCATCAAAACCAGCCTGGATCCCACCTACATCAACGCCATCCTCGTGCTGTTACGTCAAGGAGAGGAACGGCTCATCGCCGCTGTCGAGAAGGGCTGGTTACCCATTACCGTCGCAACCGAGGTGGCTAGATCCAGTGATACCGAAGTGCAAGTGGCCATGGTGAAGGCCTACGAGACAGGTGTCTTAAAAGGCGAGCAATTGATTAAAGTCAGACGCTTGATCGATAGACGCCGGGCCTTGGGAAAACACTACGGTCAACGGCGATTAGCCGCCGAACATCTCACGACGCCTCAAAAGCTCCTCAGTGCCTACCAGACCGAGGTCAGACGCCAGCGAGTCATGATTAAAAAATCAGACATCAATGAGCAACGTCTACTGATCATGGTAACCGCCATGCGTCGACTGCTGGCCGACGACTACTTCTGTACGCTGCTTCGCAGCGAAAAAATCCAGGACATGCCTAAGTCGTTGGCAGACCGTATCCAAGGCGAGGGGTGATCATGGGCCAGGTTAAACAAGCTTTTGAGCGGCAGATCATCCCGGTTCCACTCGACCGAATTCTGCCCACCCGAACCCTGGATAAGGATATCGAGCAGAGCAAAAAATACGCCACGATCCTGACATCCATTCGGGAACTGGGTGTCATTGAGCCGCTCGCGGTCCATCGACAACAAACCAATGTGGAGGGTGCAGCAGCATTCGTGTTGCTCGACGGCCATCTTCGCTTACACGCACTTAAAGCACTGGGTGCCAGTGAGGCGCTCTGCCTGCTATCGACCGATGACGAAGGGTTCACCTACAACCGGCAGATCAACCGCCTGACGCCCGTGCAAGAGCACAAGATGATTCTCACCGCCATCCATAAGGGCATTTCTCCTACCCTGATTGCGAAGGTATTGGGTATCAATGTGGAGCGCATCCATGAGCGGCAACACTTACTCGATGGCATAGCGCCCGAAGTAGTGGAAATGCTCAAAGTCAAAATGGTCAGCCAAGACGTGTTCCGAACGTTAAGAAAAATGAAACCCATGCGCCAGATTGAAGCGGTGGAGCTGATGGTTTCCGCCAACTGCTTTACCCAGACCTATGCAAGCATGGTGCTCGCCGCTACGCGTCCGGAAATGTTGATCGAAAAAAAATCCAAGCTCTCCGTCGAGGTCAGCGTCGAAGAAATTGCAAGGATGGAACGCGAGATGGAGAAGCTGTATCACGATTACAAAGTCGTTGAAGACACGCTGGGGGAGACGATGCTGATCCTGGTAGTCGCGAAGGGTTATCTCGCCCGACTGCTACTGTGGTGGTTTAATTTCCCCGGACACCCCGATAGGTGGAAAATGCATCTATCGAGGAGTTTTTCATGACCGACAAGCGCAGGACATTCGACGACAGCTTCAAGCTGCAAGTCGTGAAAATGATCACAGATCAGGGGTTGGCCGTTTCACAAGTCTGCCGGGATCTCAATCTGGTCGATTCAGCGGTTCGACGCTGGGTCCAGCAGTATGAATCGGAGCAGTTGGGACAAGCCGGGATCGGCAAGCCGCTGACACCTGAGCAACAGCGTATTCGGCAGTTGGAGCAAGAAAACCGGCAGCTCAAGATGGACAACGATGTCCTAAAAAAAGCTACAGCCTTCTTTGCCCGCGAGCTGAAGTGACCTACCGCCTGGTTCGGCAGTTGCAACAGAAGGCTTATTCGGTGGCTCATGTTTGTCGGCTGCTGGGCATCAGCCGCTCCGGCTTTTACGAGGCCAACAAACGCGCCCAAGCGCCGGCACCGATTTGCCCGATCACGGTACAGCTCAAGGCTTCGTATAGCGAAAGTGGCGGTTGCTACGGCAGTCGTCCGTTGCGTAAAGCCCTGCACGCCAAGGGGATCGAGATAGGCCTTTATAAAATCCGCCGCTTGATGCGGGCCAACGGACTTCGCTCGGCCTGGAAGCGCAAATTTGTGCACACGACGGATAGCAATCATGATCTGCCGATCGCCGAGAATGTGCTGAGTCGTCAGTTCGATCCCGAGGCGGTGAACAAGGCGTGGGTGGCGGATGTGACCTACATCCGGACCCGCAGTGGCTGGCTGTACTTGGCCGTGGTGCTGGACTTGTTCTCACGCAAGATCGTGGGCTGGTCCATGGCCCCAAACATGCCTGCCGAGCTGGTATGCAACGCTATGCAACTGGCTATTGCCCAGCGCCAGCCGGCACCGGGACTGATCGCCCATTCGGATAGGGGGAGTCAGTATGCAAGCGCGAGCTACAGAGCGTTGCTGGAACGAAATGGCATGCAGCAAAGCATGAGTCGCAAAGGAAATTGCTGGGACAACTCCGTGATGGAACGTTTCTTCCTGAGCCTGAAAATGGAACGTGTATGGCGCCGTGACTACGCCAACCATGGCGAGGCAATACGTGACATCACCGAGTACATCGTTGGGTTTTACAACAACGAGCGACTGCACTCGAAACTGGGGTATCTGCCACCGACCGTTTACGAGCGGGCGATGGTGTAGAAATTACCTATCGAGGTGTCCGGAATTAGTTGACCACTACATAGGTCACATTCACCTTAAGCGACAAGCCAGGCTTGGCATCCTTGGGAGGAATGGTTACTTCCCACAGATGAGGGGCCAGATGGCTCAGGTCATAGACCACCCCACCTATGGTTGCTGCCTTCCAGGCAATACCGCTTATTGGTTTTCCCATTTTGCCGTTCGTTCAGGATCCGATCATCGCCATTATGAAATGCACAGACTGAGTCATCTGTGATTCACCAATGACGGGAGCAACGTCAAAGACCAGACTGCCAAAGCCTCATGGGTCATCCGAAAGTACTCTTCCTCGCACTTCCAAGTGGGCAAAGGCTGAGTTGTAACAGATCGGCTCTTCTCGGCAGATACCATCAAGGCGACTCCGTGTTGTGAAATTCAGCAGCCACCAACGGCGGTGACTGCTGATATGGATTGCACTTCATGCTTGCGGCGAGCCTTCCAGCCTCCCGGTTGAATGGCAAACAACGCGGGATTGAACGGATCCTCGGGAATAACCGGTTTGGAGTACGTGAACGCGAGAGGATCAAGCAAGCGGGGCGTGATTGCCGGCTCCAGCTCAGTTGGGTTTAAGAGATCAGAAGAGACTTTACGCCGGTAGATCTTTTTGTCGGTAGTGCTAGGGGCTTTGCGAGTGGGCTGCAGATCAGGGTTAATTTGATTTGTCATGGTGACGCTCCTTATAACCGCTCTCGCGGTGCGGTGCGCCTGTTTTGCACCGGGTGTCCAGCCCGTATCACTGAACTGACAGTGGCTTCTGAACACTAGCCCTGGCGTCTGACGCTCGCAATACTCTTCAACACCTGAAACTCGTGGGAAATACGAGTTTTTTCGGAAGGCCATTTCTCGTCCTAACGGAGCTGCGCGAAAGGTACAAAACCTGAGCCAGATCACCCAGAACGACCCGGTCCTCAGCGGCTGCAAGGCACACATCGACGCGACACATCAGGATGTCCAATCACCGCTGCCGAATGAGCCTGGAGAGCTGACAGCGTTGCAAGCCCAGCCCGTCATAGGGGCGCCCATTGACGCGTTTTCACTCCTTTTCCCCTGTTTCAGCAAACGCTGAAACAGGCACAAACGGTGAAATTCTTTAATCGCGCCACCGTCCAAGGAAGGCACTAAACCCTCCGCTCAGGTACAATCAATTTTCCTGTACAAAATATATAACCGGGTGAATTGATGTCCGAAAACACACGTGACCGCATTGTCTTCCTCGACTACATGAGGGTATTTGCTTTCATCAGTGTGCTGATCGGTCATAAATTCGAGCCCGAAATGGCTGCGATGCTTTCGGCCTCTGCCGATCATGCCTTACTCAACACAATCGCCACTTTCCTCTACAACATCTGTTATGGCGGTGCGGCGGGCGTCATTGTCTTCTTTATCACCTCAGGCTACATAATCACCCACGTCCTACAGACCGAATCTTCACCTGACTTTCTAATCAAACGTCTCTTTAGAATATACCCTTTATACATCGCTGCAGTTATCATAGAAGCCCTCACTTACTACCCGTTTACCGGCACCATCGAGACATCGCTAAAAATATTGATCCCCAGAATGCTACTGATCGGTGATTTTTTCGAAACCCCTTATGCACTGGGCGGCGTCGAGTGGACGCTGAGAGTCGAGCTGGTGTTTTATTTATTCATGGCCCTTTTAAAGGCGACGGGCATCCTTGGGAGAACGACATGGCTGCCACTGGCCTTGCTCGCGGTCACCGCGACCCTGTACGCACTGCCTGAATTTCCAGCGGCGGACCAATGGCTTCATGGCTACTTCACTTTATATTCACCGTTCTTGTTTATTGGCATATGCCTATATTTGCTACAAACAAAAAAATCCCCCGCCTACCTCTGCCTGCCGGTCATCATAACAATTACTGCACTTTTCATTAAGAACCTGGCTATCCTTCATCCCGCATGGTCAGTGTTCAATTTCGCAATACCCGCAGTCCTGATATTCATCAGTGCATGGCTTGGCCGAAAGCACTTGCCCGACAGTAGAGTGCTAAGGCTCTTGTCGAACATGACCTACTCCATCTACTTATTTCACAATTGGCTGTGGAAGATCATCACGAAGAATCTCAAAATACATGAGATAGACTATCTACCCGTAAAAACCCAAGCGTTGATCGTTCTATTTTTTGTGTGTTATATAGCCCATAAGACAATAGAACTTAAGGCCATCAAAGCCGGTAGATACTTGACCGTTTATTTCAAAAAGAAAAAGGCCTACCCAGTAGAAACGTCACAAACAACCTGACCGGATGATACGGTTCCCCTCACCGAGCCGTGAGGAGAACCGGTATCCACTATCACTCCTCTTCCCCTCCGCGATAAAACCCACGTAAAAAACTCTCCAGCGCCTGCTCTTCAACCGTCCATTGCCCATGCCCCAGATTGGCAATCAGATCCCGCTTGCGCATCCGCTCCAATCCGGCCTGTACCTGCTGCGTAGTCGGCACCAGCCCACTCGGCAGCTCATCGGCCAAGGAACGTCGATACTCATCGGCATACAGCGATGCCCCGGTAACAATCCCCCTGAGCAGCAATTGATCCAGCGGTGGCAGGTCTTGCAGCAATGTCGTGAATTGCCCCTCATCCACCATCCCCGCCCAGACAATCTTGTCGGCTTCCTTGACCGGAATCCCTTGGGTCAGGCTCGTGGTAAACAACGTACGCAGATAATGCGGCGTCATGCCCCGGGCGACGTACAAGCGATAGGCCTGCTCCACCTCCCAGGCGTTGCCCGTGGTTTCCCGGTAAAGCCGGCCAAAATGCTCCGAGAACTCTCTTCCCAGATCAGGGAAATTCAGCTGCGAGCCAAACTGATAGAACGGCGCTTTGCTACGCCGGAACATGTTCGTCAGGCCGTCCTGGGAAGAACCGGTGAATACCGCGAAAACGCTCCCTTGGCTGGTCGTCAGCAAGGAGCGGAGTGTGGCGGTGAAGTTCTCAAAGGCCGGGCGGGTGGCCAGATGCTGCACCTCGTCAACGATCAGCAGCGCCTTGCCCTTGCCTGCGACGTTGAAGCGTTCGAATAACTCATGGATGGAAGGAATCCCCGCCTCTGCCAGTTCGGCTTCGGCAGACGCAGAGTCCATTCCCAACCCCACCTTCAAGCCCTTGAGCGAACGCTTTGGCCTGGCCCACCAGGTTTCAATCCGGGTCAGCAGACTGGTTTCATGCAGCGCCTTGGCGAGCGCCGCACAGATCACTCGTTCAGGATCGTCCTTGTTGGACCAAAGGTCCGCATAGGCCACTACAAAACCTTGCGCCTCCGCCATAGGTACCAGATCACGCAGCAGGAACTGCGTTTTACCTTTACGGCGCGGGGCGAACAGCGTCGTGGCCTGTTGGAGTTGGTTCTCGAAGCCCATCAATACCTGCTGGGCAAGGACCGCGCGGGGGAAGTAGAGACGGTCAGGTGTCATGGTTATGCCAAATTATGTGAAAAAACATAATTATGATTATTGGCATAATTCCACATATTGCAAGCCCGGAAATGACACAGCCCTCCTCACGCAACCATGAGAAGGGCCGATATCAAAACCTCAGCCATCACAAAAAACTGACCCCCCCCGCAGTGATGCGCCCCCATCGTAGTCCCCCCCACCCCATCCGGCAGCTCGATACTCACGTTCTGCATCATCCCCTGATCCTCATGATCAAGAATGTGGCAGTGCAGCACAAACTCACCGATATAACGCTGGTACCGGGTCCGCACATACAAGGTGTACATCCCGCTGCCATCGGTCTTGCCTTTGACGAACAGCGTGTCTTTCCACACCCCTTTCATACCGGCATATTGCGCGTCGTTCTTGTCCGTCTTGTCCACCGCACCCGGTTCGCTGAGGTCCACGCCATCCGGGCCGATGATCTTGTCGATCTGGAACGGGTTCACATGAATATGGAACGGATGACTGGCATACGCCGATTGCAGGATCCAGGTTTGCGCATCCCCCAGCTTCAGATGACGATCGATCACCCCCGGCTGATAAGGCACGGCATTTTCAGCGGTAGTGCCCACGGCGAACTTGGTGTGGTCCGGGTCTTTGGTATCGATCAGGAACACCAGTTTCTGCTCACCCTTGATCTCACTGGCGACGATAGTCGGGTGCGGGATGAACTTGTCAAAGCGCAGGTCCCTTTTCAGATCCGCCACCACGGTGGCCTTGATGTCCGCCGGCATGTTGCGTTCCGCCGCCGCCAGCAGTTCCTCAGTCAGGCGCGCCTTGGTGTTCGCCACTTTCGGCCCAGGGCCCACATCGACAAAACCGAGCAATTGGCGACCGTTGGCCTGCTGGCTGACCCCGCCTGAAGCCGTGGAAGGTTCATCCGTCACGCAGTAACGCCCCGGCTCGGGGAAAACGATCAGCAAATCGTTGCGATACCCCGGCTGCAGGGTGATGACCTGGCGGCTCTGGGCCTGTTCCATGGTCAGGCCGTCGGAAGCGATCACCTGGTACTCGACCGGCTGGCCGGTGCATTGCTCCTCGATGAAGTTGGCCGACGCCAGGGCCGCGATGCCCTTGTCGCTGGCCGGCTTGGCGCTGTCCTTGAGTTTGCGGAACAGCGGCCGGATGGTGTCGCGAATCCCCGCGTGAACCAGGCGCCAGCGTTCAACCTCACCGGGCCGTGCATCGTCGAAGATCGGCTGCACCAGGCCGTTGACGCTGGTGTAGCGCCCCGAGTCGGACCAGCTGGAAGGCTGCAGTTGGTCGAACGACTCGACAACCCCCACCTCGCCCGGTTTGCAGGTCCAGTCCAGGGTCATCTTGTCCTTGCCGTCCTTATCCTTCACCGTCTTGTAGCGGAACTTGTCGGCAGTGTCCCGGCACGCATAGGGAATTTGCTGGAACACCAGCAAGCGTTCCTTGAAAGACTTGCCATCAGCGCCCTTGAGCAGGGTGTCGATATCGCCATTGGTGTCGGCGGTCGGCTTGCGATCGCCGTGGATGATCAGCGCGCCGGCCATGCCGCTGGCGACCTGGATCGCGGTGGAACCATGGCGATGCGGGTGGTACCAGAAGGTGCCCGCCGGGTGGTCGGCCGGGATGTTGTATTCGTACTGGAAACTGACCCCGGGGTTGATCGACAGCAGCACGTTGTCGCTGTTGCCCGTGGGGCTGACCCATAACCCATGGGAATGCAGGTTGGTGCCGTTGAAGCAGTGCGGCACGTCCGGCCTGCTGTCGTGGGCGGTGCAGCTGGGGTCGGGTGGTAACTGGTTGTTGAGGCTGATGCGGACGGTGTCACCCGGCGTCACGTCGATGGTGGGTGCGATAAAGGGCGCCTTGGGGTCGACACCGGTGCCGACGTAGCTACGCAACATCACCGGCACTTGCGCTCCGGTGGCCGGATCGAATATCTCGTTCCTGGTGTACTTGATGATCAGGTCCAACTGCCGCTCACGCCCGACATGGGGCTGGGGTGCCAGGGGCGTGGGGGTGGACTTGAGCAACAGCGTACCTTCCGCCGCCTTGGCCGTCGGTGCCTGCTGTTCCAAAGGCGGCGGGTTGTTGAACAGCCGGGAGGCTTCCACTGCCTGTGCCGTAGTGGCGGCCCCCATCACCGCCAGGGCCAGCAGCCCCAGAGAGTACGGATAACGGAGCCTGTCCTTGCGCATTCCTGTCATGGTGTTTCTCCTGTGGAGCAACCGTGGACATCGTGGTTTGGGCACAGGAAAGAGAGGGGAGGCAGGCGCAATGGCATGGGTATCCAACAGCTGCAATCCGTGCAGGCATAAAGCTAGTACGTTATCCACGGAACGCAATGTCTATTGGGGTTTGCGCGCTTTTTTTGCCCAAAAAGTCATCGCGCCACGGGCGACGCAAAACCTTCGAACGCCTGCCGCAAGGCCTTGGCATATTCGCGGCTGCCGAGGGTCATGCTGTTGATATGGTTACCGCCTTTTATCAGCAGCAATTGCTTGGGCTGCGCGGCCGCTTCATACAGGGCCTTGCTGAAACGCGAGGGGACATAGGGGTCGTCGGTGCCATGGACGATCAGCACCGGGATGTCGATCTGGTTGATCTTGTCGATGGAGTCGAATTTCTCCGAGAGAATCCAGCTGACCGGCAGCGAGGTCGGGATCGCCGCTCGCGCCGCATCGCCCAAGTCGGTAAAGGTCGACTCGATGATCAACCCCGTGGCTTTAGGCGCCGCCTTGTCGCCGGCCAGGCGCTCGGCAAGGTCCACCGCCACCGCACCACCCAGGGAATGGCCGTAGATATAGCGTTTGTGGACGTCTGGTTGCAGTTGCACCAGGCGCTTCCAGGCATTGTCCGCGTCCTGGTAGACGCTGCGCTCGGAAGGCAGGCTGCCGGGGCTGTCGCCGAAACCGCGATAGTCGATGGCCAGCACCGAGAAGCCCAGGTCGCGCAGTTGGGTGATCCGTCCGACCTGCGCCGTCAGGTTCCAACGGGTGCCGTGCAGGTAGAGGATCGCCGGCGCATTTGCCCCGCTCGACGGCCACCACCAGGCATGCAGGTAGTCGGAACCGGCCAGCCCGTCGCGGATGGGAATCCGCAGT
>Ga0302201_10000155_pt1 | contig 59170 bp, 51 predicted proteins | sample II_Bog_N3_2_FD_194586 | JGI IMG/M metagenome (GOLD analysis project Ga0302201, IMG submission 194586) | Peat permafrost microbial communities from Stordalen Mire near Abisko, Sweden - II_Bog_N3_2 | ecosystem: Environmental > Terrestrial > Soil > Wetlands > Peat | place: Sweden: Abisko... | reverse complement strand
GACGGGGCATCCAGGGATAGGGCTGCTGTGGCTGCTGGCGACCTGTGTCAACCGCTGGGTGATGGCGGCGGTGGTGTTATGGGCGCTGGAGGATGAGCAGGCAGGCAAGCCGACTCTGATCTATCCGCTGCGCGACCTGCTGGGCTTTACGGTATGGCTGGCGAGCTACATGGGCGACACCATGCAGTACCACGGCGGGGCCTACTCACTGGGCGTGGGCGGCCGGTTTGAGCCGGTGGACCGCAAGACGAAGCCGAACCTGCCTGGTGGAAAGCTGCCGGAAGCGCCGGTGCGGGGGAAATAGGGCAGACCATCGAGTCAGCCGTCAGCCAGTCCATGCAACGGGACACACGCCAGCCTTTCAGGGCTGGTTGGTGAGAATGGACTTGCCGCCGGCGGCAGCGAGAACGCGGACGTGCCCATAGCGGGCCAGGTCCGGGATGCGGGTGTCCGGGTGGTATGTCAGCAGGAAGATGCGGCCGGAGCCGGACCAGAGGTGGCGGAGGGAGTCGTCGGTCTCGAAGAGGGCGGGTGCATCCGGCCAGAAGCTGCCGTACCAGGGGCCGTTGATGCGTCCATTCACCAGATGCACCGGCTGGTGGGTGTAGAACAGCAGGGTGGAGCCCGCGGTGAGTTCGCCATCGATGACGATGAGGCCGGGGGAGCTGCAGGTTGCGGGTTGCAGCGTGCAGGTGTGCTGTTGCTCGGCGTTGATGGCGAGCGCTAGTCCCTTGGAGCCGAGGGTGGGATAGAAGCGGACCAGGCCCGCGTGCATGCAGAGCAGCAGACCGGTGGCGGCCGCCGCCAGCGCCAGGTTGGCGGCGAAGGTGCGCCCGCTGCGCCGCAGCAGGTAGGTGAGCGGGCCGATGGTGAGCATGCTCAGGCCGAAGGCTGTGAGCGGTCCGCGGAACAGTCCCATGGCCGCGCCGGTAAGGTCGAAGAGGTGGCCGAGGGAGAGATCGTAGTTGCTGCCCTGGGCGAGCAGGGTGGCGATGTCGGTGTTGGGGTCGGTGTGGGGCGCCGTGATGGCAAAGAAGAACGCGATGGCCGCGCACAGGCTGCCGATGGGGACGAGCAGCCACTTGTGCCACGCCAGGGCGCTGCGGTCGGCTGCAGGGTGCGTTGCGCTGTCGGAGCCATGGTCGGCGCGGGCGAGCAAGCCGCCGGCCATCAGGGCGAGCGCGGGCAGGGCGGGCAGCGAGTAGTACTCCTGGCGGGCGGAGAGGGTGAAGAAGCCGAGGACGAGGCCAGTCCAAAGAAGCAGGGTGAGGGCGGCCTGGTGGTTGCGGAAAGACAAAGGCGAAATGCGGGGATTCTTCGCCGCGCTCAAAATGACAGACTCGGGGCGTCCGGTGCGCAGATCGCGAAGGTGCTGGCGGATGGCGCCGGGGAGGAAGGCGACCCAAGGGAAGATCCATATGGCGGCGAGCAGCCAGAAGAGCGGGATGGGAACCTGGCCGTAGTCGTGCGGGATGCGGCGGGAGAGGAAGCGCGCGATGTGCTCGTTGTAGAGATAGAACCACGCCCACCCGCCATGCGCAGGCAGGCCCAGGCCGCCGGGCAGTGCGATGGGCGGATTGCGCAGCGCGGCAAGGATATGCCACGGCGCGGCGATGGCGAGGAAGACGAGCGCGGACGCGATGAGGTGGAGTTTGAAGAGCAGGCGAAGCTGGCGGGTGATCAGCAGATAGAAGACCACGAAGCCTATGGGGAAGACGAGACCGATGAAGCCCTTGGTCAGCAGGTTGAGCGCGGTGACTGCGGCGAAGGCGAGGCACGGGAGCAGTGCCCGGTTGACCGTTGTTCTCTTCCCGTTGCTCGTTGACTGGAGGCGCTCCAGAGCGATGAGGAAGGTGTGGATGGAGAGTGTCATCCACAGCCCGACGACGATGTCCGGGATGTAGAAGCGGGTGTAGAGATAGGGGCCGATGCAGGTGGCGAGGGCCAGGGCGGAGTAGAGGGCGGCGCGGTCGGGGTGTTCGGCGGGCGAGATGCCGGCGAACAGTCGCAGGCCCAGCGCGTAGGTGGCCAGCAGCAGGGCCAGGGTCAGCAGCGTGAGCGGCAGGCGACCGGCCCAGTCCGATTGTCCAAATACGGCCATCGACCCGGAAGCGAGCCAGTACATCAGCGGCGGCTTGTCGAAGAATCGGATGCCGTCGATATACGGGGTGACGAAATCGTGGCGTACCAGCATCTGGCGTGCGATCTCAAGGTATACGGAGTCGACATCGTCCAGCAGGCCGGGGGTGAAGATGCAGCCAATGTGGAGGACGAGCCAGGCAAGAACGATCAGGCCGATGGAGCGCGGGTTCCATTGGCGGGCAGGTGCCGCGTCGACACGGGCGGTTTGGGGTTCAATCTGGATCACGTTTCTCGGGTCGGTATGGATTCTGCTACTTCGACGGAAGGCTGGCAAGCAGCAACGGCGAAATACGGTGTATCTTTCACTCTGTTCAGGGTCGGACAAGCGGTTAGGGGTCGAGCGGGCGGTCGGAGACGAGGGCTTTGCCGGAGGTCTCTTCCAGGATGATCTGGCGCTGGCCGAGCAGGCGGTCGACATCGTCGCGCCGCTCCAGCGGTACGAAGAGGATTTTGCGTGGGCCGCTGCCCCACTGGGCGGAAAGTTCGGCCGGAGTCAGGAACAGAGGCTGCGCATCGGGAAAGGTTGAGCCGAAGAGCATGGAGGAGGAGCGGCCGTCGACGAGCAGGGCGGGTCGCGAGAGGGAGCGGTTGAGGTAGAAGGGGATCGACGAGCCGTAGGCCTGGTCGCCGTAGAGCAGCAGTGTGTTGTCGCGGGAGATTCGGCCAGAGGCTTCGAGCTGCTGGATGCGCGCGGCAAAGTTCTGCGAAGAGAGCATGGGGGCGAAGCGGACGAGCGCGATGTGGGCCGCGACAAGGAAGACGGTGGAGGTGAGTGCGACGGCGGTGATGGCGGCCAGATGGCGGTGGCGGGCGCGGAGAATCCAGGCGACGGCGGGGCCGATCGCGAAGGCGGCGAGCGCTAATGCGGCGGGCAAACGCAGCGCGGCGAAGCTGGGCCCTGTGAGGTCGAAGAGGCTGGACATGGAGAGGGTGTAGTTGCCGATGCCGCGATGGGCGAGCAGGTCGTCGACGTTGGGCAGGGCTGCGAGGTGGCGCGAGGTCCACAGGCCAAAGGCGAGCGCGGCGGCGATGAGCAGGCCGAGGGTGGTGAAGGCGGCATGAGCGAAAGAGACAGCTCTCAGTTGCAACTTGTCCGTCGTCAGCGAGGCTTGCTCGGCGCGGGTAAGGGAGGCGGCAATCAGCATCAGCAGCGGAAGGTACGCGGGGAAGGTGTAGTACTCCTGGTTGGTGGAGAGGGAGAAAAAGAAAAGCACGAGGGCAGAGAAGATAGCGAGCAGGGCGGTGGTGCGTTGGGACGCATCCAGACGCCGATAACGCCCCTTCGACCGGAGGCTCTTCCTGGCGAAGCGCGGCAGCTCCCGCTCGGCGGTGAGCTCTGTGTCCGAATGGCGGCGCCAGTTGCGATAGCCGGATACGACGCAGAGTGGGACAAAGAGGCTCCAGGGGAAGAGCCAGACGAGGTGGAGCGACCAGTAGAGGGAGCCGGGGAGCTTGTTGTAGTCGCGGGGGATGCGCTGGCCCAGGAAGCGGAGCACATGCTCGTTGACGAAGTAGAACCAGAAGAAGCCGTGGCCGTCCATGCCGCCGGTGTTGCGCAGGCCGGCGAGGATGTGCCAGGGAGCGGCGATGGCCAGGAAGAGCAGCAGTCCGGTGCTGGGCTTGAGGCGGCGCCATTGGCGGTACTCACCGGTCAGGGCGAGGTATATGGCGGCGGTGCCCACGAGGAAGACGAGGGCGACCAGACCCTTGGTGAGCACGGCGAGGGCGAGCGCGGTCCACATCAGGTAGGGATAGAAGGCGTTCGGAAGAAAGGTGCGAGTGGCAGGTGAGGGGTGGAGTCCGGCGGAATCCTTCGATTGTGCGCTGCGCGCTTCACCCAGGATGACGGATTGAGGGGAGGGGTTGAGTGACCGCAGGAAGCAGTAGAGGGCAGCGGCGAGCAGCAGCGAGAGCAGGGAGTCCGGGATAAAGACGCGAGTGAAGAGGAAGACGCCGGCGGAGGTGAGCACGCCGAAGCCGGTATAGAGGGCAGCGCGCTCGCCAAAAGCCTGGCCCGCCCAGCAGTAGCCGAGCAGCATCAGGAGCAGCACGGCTACAGCCTGGGGGAGATGCGCGGCGAAGGCGTTGCAGCCGAAGGCGCGAAGGCTGGCGGCAACGATCCAGTAGGGGAGCGGCGCCTTCTCCAGGTAACGGACGTTGTTGACGTGCAGGGTCACCCAGTCGCCGGAGAGTACCATCTGGCGGGCGGCATTGGCGTGGGTGCCGTCGGCATCATCCAGCACGGGCGGAGAGAACAGCGAGCCGACGAAGAGCAGCAACCACAGTGCGCCAAGGAAAGTGAGCGCACCGGCGCGCCGGAAGTGTACGGCACCGCGAGGGATGGTTGCGGGTTCTGGGGAGGCGATGATGGTCATTGAACTGACTGCATTAACAGCATACGTGGAAGGATGTTGCGGGGCGATGTGCCGCTCCGGGTTCGCGACGGAATGCTCCGATGCGCGCGCCCAGTCTGTTGGGCGTTGTATTGTGACTTGTGCCGGTGGATTTTTTACATTTCGCTGCCCGCGGCGAGGATTGCGGGCAGGAATGCCCAAGGGAGACGGAACAATGCCTACGTTTGCTGCGATTGATATCGGCTCAAACTCCGTCCGGGTAAAGATTGCCACGGTGCATCAGCACCGCCTGAAGACGCTGCACGAGGACCGCGAGGTGGTGCGGCTGGGCGAGAGCGTCTTCCAGACGGGGGTGATCTCCCCGGAGGCAATGGCGAACACGATCAAGGCGCTGAAGCGGTTCCAGAAGGCCGTGCAGCTGCATGTGGCTGACAAGGTGCGCGTGGTGGCCACGAGTGCCATGCGCGACGCGCGCAATGCGGCCGCATTCAATGCATGGGTGAAGTCGGCGACGGGCTGGGATGTGGAGGTGATCTCCGGACTGGAGGAGGGCCGGCTGATCCACCTGGGCATCGTGACGCACGAGCCCGGCGCGAAGGGGCGGTGCCTGATGATCGACCTGGGCGGCGGTAGCTGTGAGGTGATTCTCTCGGACCGCGGCCGGATCAAGGAGATGGTGAGCTTGCCGCTGGGCGCGGTGCGGCTGCAGCAGGAGTTTCTGCACGGCGATCCGCCGGCCAAGCAGGACGTTGCGCGGCTCAAACAGTTCATCGACCGCGAACTGCACCGGGCTGAGCGGAAGCTCGGCACGCCACGGGTGGCATTGGTGATTGCGACCTCGGGTACGGCGGCGGCGCTGGCGGAGGCGAGCCTGGCGATTATGACCAAGGTGCCGGTGCGGAAGACGATGCCCAAGGGATTTGTCCGCCTGAAGCCAAACATTGCGAGGACGGAGATTCTGCGTCCGCTGGCGGACCGGCTGGCAAAGATGAGCAATGTGCAGCGCGCGTCGATTCCGGGCATCGGGCCCAAGCGCTCGGAGATCGTCATCAGCGGCGCGCTGGTGTACGCACGCCTGTTGGAGCGGCTGGGGCTGAAGGGTTTTCGCTACTCGCCGCTCGGCCTGCGCGATGGGATGCTGGCGCAGATGCTGGCGGAGGTCGACCTGCGGGCATCCGTGCATCGCAAGATCGAGTCGGAACGCTGGGCCGGGGTGCTGGAGGTGTGCCGGCGGTATGGCGTGGACCAGCGCAAGGCCGAGCCGGTGCGCGAACATGTGGCACAGCTCTTTGACGAGCTGCTCCGCGTGCACGAGCTGCCGACAGAGTACCGGCTGTGGCTACAGTCTGCGGCGATGATGCAGGACGTGGGCAAGTACATGAACCACCAGGGACACCATCGGCATACGCAGTACATTCTGGCGAACTCGGAGATCTTCGGCTTCTCGCCGGAGCAGCGGGCGGTGGTGAGTGCGATTGCGCGCTACCTGGGCAAGAGCCGCCCGGACGCCATGGAGCGGCCCATGCGGGCGGTGCCCGTGCAGGAGCACAGCAACGTGGTGCGGGCGATCGTGCTGCTGCGGCTTGCGGTGGCATTGAATCAGGACCGCGCCAGCGCCGTGGTGCGAATCCGCACGTATGTCTACCCCAAGCGGGTGGTGCTGGAACTGGTGCCGGGGCGCGGCGGAGCGGAACTGGAGGCGTGGGGGCTGAAGAAAGAAGCGGCCTACTTCCGCGAGGTGTTTGACCGCGACCTGGTGGTGGAGGTGGCGTAGTCGCGCGCGGGAGCGAATTACTTGCGCGAGGGCTTTGTCTTGGAGCGGGACTTGGGATTGGAGCGTGACTTAGAGGAGGAGATGGCATAGAGCCCGCGGACGGTGCGGGGGTCGAGCAGCCACTGTAACGTAGCCGGGCCCCGCACAAAGTTGAGCCGGGCGAGGGAGCCTTTGCGCAGGCGGACCGGTGCGAGGCCGTTGCAGCCGTCGGCGTCCATGGAGGGGCAGTTAGCGGCGGGGATCAGCAGCGATGCGACAAAGGTGGTCAGGTTGGGATTGTGGCCCACCATCAGCACGTTCTCGTATCCGGCGCACTCGTTCAGCAGCTTGCGGAACTGGGCGAAGGTGGCGTCCGGAGCCAGCGCCGCGGAGGGCATTATCTGGGCCTCGTAACCGGTCTCCGTGCCGACCAGAGAGGCGGTCTGCATGCAGCGCTTGAGCGGGCTGGAGGCGATCAGGTCGAAGCCGAGCTTCATGGAGTTGAGCACGTCCGCCAGTTGCAGGCAGTGCCGCTTGCCGTCCTTATCGAGCGGGCGCTTGCGGTCGAGCAACGGATTGGGGCGCCGGAGTCCAGCGCTTGCGTGTCGCAGAATATAGAGATTCATCGTCCAACCCTATTGTAAGGGCGGACTCCCGTCGATGGGTCCATTTCGCTGCTGACTGGCTAATATGGCGGGAAGCACTATTTCTGTGGCGGCGCCGCGTCTTCCGGGCAAGCCGGGGCGGGATCGGGGTGGAACACGCCGGGATCGGGCCCAGGCAGCGACGGGCTGGCCGGCTCGGGGTCGGGAACCGGGTCGGAGATTTGAGGCGTTTTAGGACGCTGCGGCGGCAGTTGCATGGCAGGAGTGTACTCCCAAAGCTCGGCTGTGAGCACTCCGGCGAGGGCGTAATGCTGGGCCGCGCGGACGAAGCCGGCTGTGGCCAGCACCGCCCGATGGTCCGGCAGATGCGTCACGCGCAATCCGGTGAGGATGCGGAACGCGAGATAGAGCCAGCGGACCAGGATGCGCGCGGGCCAGCGCATGGGACCGGAGGGGATGTGGAAGTCCGAGATCACCCAGCGGGCGTTCGATGCAAGGTGCGGTGTGATGCGCACGCAGAGCGCTGCGATCTCGGCTGTGGTGAGGCAATCGAGGAAGAAGTGGGTGGCGACGAGGTCGTAGGTGCGGTTGGGCGTAAAGTCGAGTGCACCTGCGAGATGGGTGCGGAGACGGGTGGATGCGTGGGCGCGCCGCTCAAGCAGGCGCAGCATGGCGGCGCTGGAGTCGACGGCGTCGGCGTGCAGCGCCGGATTGGCGGCAAGGAGCGCCGCGAGGAAGCGGCCGTCGCCGTCGCCGAAGACGAGAGCGCTGCCGCTCCCCATGAGTTGGGGGAGGAAGTGAGTGCGGCAGCGCTGGAGCGAGCCGCCAAAGCTGAGGTACTCCATCCAGCGATAAGCGCGGGCGATGGCATCGAAGTTGGGCGACTTGGGCGCGCTCATCGGAGGATCGGAAGCAGCAGGAGGGGAGTGAGCAACACCATGTCCGCGGCGGCACGGAGATGCGTGCGGGAGAAGCGGCCGCGGATGCGGTGGAGGACCAACAGCAGAACCGCAGCCAGGGCGCAGGCGGCGGGGATGGGTGTGGAAGCCAGAAACGCGACGACGGTGCTGACGATGGCGAACGTGGCGGCAATTGCGGGAAGGCGTGCAAGGGCGAACCGCGTGGTGGCATGGGCCGCCTGCGCGCCGGCCGGCCCGCTGTGCTCCCATGCATAGATGAAGAGGCAGTTCAGGCTGCAAAGTGTGGCGAAGAGGATCGCAGGCGGCAGCAACGCGAGGCGTAGCGCGGGTTCGCGTGCGATCGAGGGGATGCAGCAGGCGGCAGCGAAGAAGATGCCGACAGCGATCTCCTTGGGCAGCAGGTGGGCGATGCGCGTGGCGTGCAGGATGACGAACCATGCGGCGAGCAGCGTACCTTCAACCAGATAAGGCCGCAGCGCGGCAGGATTGAGGGAAGGCTGCAGCCAGACCATGGCGATCGTTGCGAGGGCGATAGCGGCAAGGAAGGCGCGGCGGTGGTGGTGGTGGAAGAGGTGGCGGGCCTCCAGGTCGCTGCCCGGATGACGTGCATCCAGCAGGCGGTCGGCAGCGTAGAGTATCCATACCGCAAGTGCCATGGCCACTGGCACGGCAGGCGGCAGTGCGATGCGGCAGGAGCGGGCGATGAACCAGGTCCACAACGCGGCAACCGTGGGCGCGTCCAGTGAGAGCAAATGCCAAAGAGCGAGCGGGTCGGCGGCGCTGGCAGGCAGGGCGATTTGGGTGGTAGCGGCCACAGACTAATCTTATCGATATGAGTGCTTCCAGTTCTCCGACGATGACCGCGCAGGCAGCCGGCTACTTTCATGTGCTGGCCAAGCCGACGGGCGCGGTGTGCAACCTGGACTGTACCTACTGCTTCTTCCTGTCCAAGGAGGCGCTGTATCCGGAGAGCGATTTCCGGATGAAGGAAGACCTGCTGGAGTTGTACGTCCGGCAACTGCTGGAGTCGCAGCCGGAGATGGTAATGGTGGCATGGCAGGGCGGCGAGCCGACCCTGATGGGGCTGGAGTTCTTTGAGCGGATGATGGTGCTGGTGGAGCGTTACCACCGGCCGGGGCAGAAGGTGGAGCACAGCATCCAGACCAATGGCACGCGGCTGGACGATGCGTGGTGCGCCTTCTTCAAGGAGCACCACGTGCTGGTGGGCCTCAGCGTCGACGGACCGCGCGCCCTGCATGACGCCTATCGTGTGGACAAGGGTGGCAATGGGACCTTCGACCAGGTGATGCGCGGATGGGAATTACTGAAGAAGCATGGGGTGGAGTGCAACATCTTGTGCACGGTGCACCGGGCGAATGTAGAGCATGCCGTGGAGGTGTACCGATTCTTCCGCGACGGGCTGGGCGCGGGGTTCATGCAGTTCATCCCGATTGTCGAGCGGGTGAACGTGGATATGGTGCCTCTGGCAAATCTGGGCTGGGGGACTCGGGGCGCCGCCGCTGGATCTTCGGGAGCAAGACCGCTGTATGTGCAGGCGGGTGACCAGGTGACGGAGCGAACAGTGCGGCCGGAGCAGTTGGGGCGGTTCCTGATTGCCATTTTTGAGGAGTGGGTGCGGCGGGATGTGGGCAAGGCGTATGTGCAGCTCTTCGATGTGACGCTGGGCGCGCATGTGGGGCAGTACACGCTGTGCGTCCACTCACCAACATGCGGGGATGCGGTAGCGCTGGAGCATACGGGCGACCTGTACTCCTGCGACCACTTTGTGGAGCCGGACTACAAGCTGGGGAACATTCGCGAAGAGCACATGGCGAACCTGGTGAGGAGTGCGCGGCAGAGGGCATTCGGCTTGGCCAAGCGCGATACTCTGCCGAAGTATTGCCGCGAGTGCGATGTGCAGTTCGCATGCAACGGCGGATGTCCGAAGGACAGGTTTATTGCCACTCCCGATGGCGAGCCAGGGTTGAACTATCTGTGTGCTGGGTACAAGCGCTTCTTTACGCATGTGGATAAGCCGATGCGGCTGATGGCGCAACTGCTGGAGGCGCAACGCGGGCCAGTGGAGATTATGCACTGGTATGCAAAAGAAGATGAGCGCTGGCGCGCGGAGGCGGCAAAGACAGGGCGGAATGAGCCGTGTCCGTGCGGGAGCGGGCGCAAGGGCAAGCACTGTCACGGGGCGTGATTTTTTTGGGCAGCCTTGAAGTGGGCCGATGCGATATGCTTTCGCACTGTGAGCAAATTGATCAATCGCATGTTTGTAGTTCTTTTGATGGCGCTCCCGCTGAGCGCGCAGACTCCGGCCGTGACAACCGCTTCTGCGGGTGCGACGACAACAGTTCCCATGTCGAACTCGCCGGAGAAGCTGGCCGGGCGCGGACTGGCGCAGCATCCATTCTTGTATTGCGGTGAGTGGAACTTCAACGAGCCGGAGCAGACGATGTGGATCATCCGCGACGGCAAGGTAGCGTGGTCGTACTCGATTCCATTCCACATTCCGTTCAACGGCAAGGCGGATGACTTTCAGGAGCTAGGCGACTGCACGCAGCTCTCGAACGGCAACATCGTGTTTGCCACGCGGCGGGGAGCGTCAGAGGTGACCCCGGACAAGAAGATCGTCTGGCATCGCGATACTCCGCCGGATACGGAGCTGCACTCGATTGAGCCGCTGGGGCTGGACCGTGTATTGATTGCGCAGAACGGCAACCTGCCCGATGGCCCGGCGAAGATCATGATCATCAACACGAAGACGGGCGTGACGGAGAAGGAGTTCGGCATCCCCGTCGGCAATCCTAAAAATATTCATCCGCAGATACGGCGGGTGCGGATTACGCCTGCCGGAACATTTCTTGTCGCGCACATGGATTGGAACAAGGTGGCCGAGTACGACGATCACGGCAAAGAGCTGTGGAGTTGCGCGACGCCAGAGCCGTGGGCGGCGGTGCGGCTGCCGAACGGCAACACGCTGGTGACGGGAAACCATGCAGGCTATGTGCGCGAGCTGAGCTCGAAGTGCGAGACGGTGTGGAACTTCGACCGCAGCGATATGCCCGGCTACGTCATCGGCTACATCCAGGACGTGCAGCGGCTGGCCAATGGCAATACGGTCTTCTCCAACTGGACGGCCAGCCTGCTGAAACCGGAGGACTGGCACACCTCGGTGCAGCTGTTTGAGTTGACGCCTGAGAAGAAGATTGTGTGGGCGCTGCGCCAATGGGCCGACCCAAATCTTGGGCCAGCTTCAGGGCTACAGATGCTGGATCAGCCGGGCGTGCCGGAGAAACAGGGGCAGTTGAGGTGACGCGAAATTCTCGCGAAACGCTCTCGACTGACTTCAGTGTGTTTCTTCTGCTTATAGCTGAATGCTGGGTGGCATTAACGTGGCTTTATACGTGCCATGTGTGCGTTACGAAGAAATTTAGCCATCTCGCGGGCACCCTGCCGAATTTCAGACAGCTTCCCGGCGGGCCATTCTTCAGCAGAGGCTCTCTTTGCCGCAGCAAGGAACGCAGGATCGGCAGAGATTTGTTTCAAGGCTTCACATAACTTCGGATCTTGCATTGCAAGCTCCTCCGAACGCGCGAGCAATGCCTGGACTTCCTCGCTGTTCGGGTCCAGCCCGGACGCCGTATGTATTTCACGTCCGAGAGCCTTCCATTCTTCCTTAGGAAGCGCATTCAGTTTATCCCCGATTTCCCCAAATTGGGCCAATATTTCATCACCAAAGAACTGCTTCATGAAGGCAGAATCGTTATCTATCATCACCACCTCGATTAGTCGCTTAAGGATTGTCGAATCTATTGCTACTCCACACTGTGCTTCTTCCTCGATCCTTTTGATCGCGGCAATCGCCCGGGTCAGAAGCCGGTGTTTCTCTTCAAGAGCCGTGCGCTGCAGCCGCAACGACTGCGGAAAAAGTGGAACTGATCGTTCCAAGACATCCTTTATCTGGCGGAGGTTGAGGCCGATAAACTTGAGCGCCACAATTTGCTGCAATCGCTCCAGGTCTCGTTCGGCATAGACCCGATAACCTGCGCGCGATCTCTGGGCTTTCAGCAGCCCAATCCTGTCGTAATGATGCAGGGCCTTGACCGTGATTCCGGAAAGCTCTGCAAACTCATGGATTTTGTAAAGTTTGCTCATCTCAGCCTCCTAGCCATGATGCGGCCTGACCCAAGGGGAAGGTCAATCTCTTTTTGTCCATAAAGCGCGTTTCGGTGCGAAAGCAGGAAATTCACTGTGCTGCAAGATGCTGATGGCGCGGTCGCGATAAACTAGGAAGTGACTATGACAACCAAAAAAGAACTGCTCTCAACGCCGATTCGGCACATCGATCTCTCTGCTCACAACGTGGTTTCGCTGGTGGACGCGATGGCGTCGATGGCGTATACCTCCCGCGACACCGCGCGCGCCGCTTCGATCTACGAGATGATGCTCCGCGATACCGACTGCGGGGTGATCCTGTGCCTCGCGGGCTCACTGATCTCGGCCGGCCTGCAGAAGGTGTTTGTGGACATGATCCGCAACAACATGGTGGATGCGATTGTTTCGACCGGTGCGAACATTGTGGACCAGGACTTCTTTGAGGCGCTGGGCTTTCGCCACTACATTGCCGGCGACGAGTACAAGTATGGCAACGGCGACGCCAACCTGCGCGAGATGATGATCGACCGCATCTACGACACGTTCATCGACGAGGAAGAACTGCGCATCTGCGACGAGACCACGGAGAAGATTATCAACACGCTGGAGCCGCGGGCCTACAGTTCGCGTGAGATCATCCGTGAGATGGGCGCGTACCTGGAGCGCGAAGGGCGGACGCCGGCCAAGGGGAACAACGATTCCATCGTCTTCGCGGCGTATGAGAAGAACGTGCCCATCTTCTGTCCGGCGTTCTCGGACTGCTCGGCCGGGTTCGGGTTTGTGGCGCACCAGCACGCGCGGCGCGGGCAGGCGGTGGTGTCCATCGACTCTGCCAAGGACTTTTACGAGCTGACGCAGTTGAAGATCGCCAATCCGACCACCGGACTACTGATGATCGGCGGCGGCGTGCCCAAGAACTTTGCTCAGGACATCGTCGTCGCGGCCGAGATTCTGGGCGTCGATGCGCCGATGCACAAGTATGCGATCCAGGTGACGGTGGCCGACTCGCGGGACGGCGCTCTGTCGGGTTCCACCCTGAAGGAAGCGAGTTCGTGGGGCAAGGTCGACACGACCTACGAGCAGATGGTATATGCCGAGGCCACGCTGGCGTTGCCGTTGATTGCCGGCTATGCCTTGCAGAAGGACGCTGCCGCAGAGCGGCAAGGCAAGCAATGGACCCAGGTTCTGAGGCATGTTGCTGAGCCAGTTTCTGCCTAGTCTTTTTCCGCCAGTTTAGTGCCGGCGGAGTTATATTGAAACGTGACTCAACTGATTCATTTCCTTTCCCAGCGTCGAATTCCGCGGTACGATAGGGCAAATCGACGATGACCGCACTTTCTCCGATTGTTTTCGGCATGCTGCTGGTAACCGTGTTCCTGCTGGGAGTTGCAACTTTGCGGCTCGGCGCCAGGGCGAGGATGCAGCACCGCAACATCGATCAATTGAACGACGCGTTGCGCCGTAGCCAGGAGTACGCCGAGCAGCAGAAGACCAAACTGGCGATGCGCTCCGATCTGGACACGGTAAAGGATGAGTTCATCTCTACCGTGTCGCACGAGTTGCGGACCCCGCTGACGAGTATTCGCGGGGCGTTGGGGCTGCTCTCCTCCGGGATGTTGGGCAATGTGGATGCCCGTGCGCAGAACCTGCTGCGGATTGCCTCCAGCAACACGGAGCGGCTGATCCGGCTGATCAACGACATCCTGGATCTGGAGCGAATGGACTCCGGCCGGGCTCCGCTGAAGCTGCGCCGCTGCTCCATGCAGGATCTGTCGCGCGAGGCCGTGGATACCATGACGCCGATGGCGGATGGCGCGAGCGTCCACCTGGAGTTGAAGTGCCTGGCGCCCCGGGACTCGATCTACTTCGACGCCGATCCGGACCGTATTCTGCAGGTGCTTACAAACCTGCTATCGAATGCGATTAAATTCTCGCCCGTCAATGAGAAGGTCTCTGTCCAGATCGATTCGGATACCAACTCCGTGCTGCTGAAGGTGGTGGACCACGGGCGCGGGATTCCGGTGGATAAGTTGGAGTCGGTGTTCGACCGTTTCCAGCAGGTGGAGTCCTCCGACGCCAGCAAGAAGGGCGGCACAGGGCTGGGGCTGGCCATTTGCCGGAGCATTATCCAGCAGCACGGCGGCGCCATCTGGGCGCAAGCAAACCAGTCTGGCACCGGTACCACGCTGTGGGTTCAGCTCTCGCGGTCGGCGCGGGCCACAGACACCGCGCCTTCGGCAACTGCGATGCCGTTGGAACGCGGCGAGGGGCTGGTGCTGGTCTGCGACGACGATGCCGGGATCCGCGTGGTGGTGGCGGAGCAGCTTCGCCAGCACGGTTACGACATTGTGGAGGCGGGCAGCGGCGAAGAGGTGATTGCGATTGCCAAGGAGCAGGCGGCCAAGCATCGTAAGAATGCTCATGCGCCTGCCATCTCGGCGATCCTGCTGGACCTGTATATGCCTGGACTCAGCGGGTGGGAGACCCTGCAGCGGCTGAAGGAGTTTCCAGCCACGGCGGCGATTCCAGTGGTGATTCTGAGCGTCATCCCGTCGTCGGAGCGTCCGGCGCTGGCGGGCGAGGCCGAGGGATGGGTGCAGAAGCCATTCAATGAGAACTTGCTGCTGGCGGAGCTGGGACGAGTTCTGCGGACGAAGGGCAGTCCCGGCCAGATATTGCTGGTGGAACAGGACCAGGAGCTGGCGCAGACGATCCTGGCCGCATTCCAGGATGCAGGCATACGGATAGACCATGCCGCGTCGCTGCAGCAGGCAGTCGACCGCTGCCTGCTTGGGCCGCCGGACCTGATGATTCTGGAGCTTACATTACCGGATGGCGACGGCTTTACTCTGGTGGACTGGCTGCGGCGACAACCAGCGCTGCGGACGATGCCTCTTGTGGTCTACACAAATCGCGAGATGTCAGAAGTGGAGATGGCGAAGCTGCGCTTGGGCCCCACGCAGTTTTTCAACAAGGCGAAGGTAAAGCCGAGCGAGGTGGAAGAGCTCGTATTGGCGATGATAGCTCGTCTACGACGTTCGTCTACTGCGCCAGTGACCACAGCATGAGAGACTAGATACCGGAATGCGAAACATCCTGATTATTGACGACGAAGACGATATCCGAGAAGTAGCGGCATTGTCGTTGGAAGCGACCGCCGGCTGGGATATTCAAACGGCATGCTCGGGCGCGGCCGGGATACTGGCGGCGGCGAACCCCAAGAGCAGACCCAGCGCGATCCTGATGGACGTGATGATGCCGGGGATGGACGGTCCGACGACCTTCCGCAAGATGCAGCAGGACCCTCTGACGGCTGGGATTCCCGTGCTGCTGCTGACCGCGAAGGTGCAGGGCGTGGACCAGCGGCGTTTTGCCGACCTGGGCGTGGCGGGCGTTCTGTTCAAGCCATTCGATCCGATGACGCTGGCGTCACAGATCTCGCAAGCGCTGGGTTGGAAAGACTAGACCAGTTTTGTACTGCAATCGCGCTGCCGGCCGTTTTTCTATGAGTGAAATCGAAGACCAGACTGCCGCGCTGCTGGCTGCGCTTTGGGTAAAGAACCGGCCTCTGATTGAGGAACGGCTGGCGGCGCTGGATGCTGCGGCTGCAACCGATGGCGCGCTGGGGGAAGATGCGCGGCAGCAGGCGGAGAGCGCGGCGCACAAGCTGGCTGGCTCGCTGGGCATGTACGGCTACGACGACGGCACGCGGATTGCGCGGCTACTGGAGCAGTTGCTGGAGTCGTCGACGCCGGAGCCGGAGCGTCTTCGCCGGCTAACTGCGGAGCTGCGAGCCACAATTTTTCCTGACAGCTAGCCCTACTTCGCGGCGTGTATGGCCCAGGCGGCAACGTCCTTTGCGGCTTCAAATCCCTTGTACTGGCTCATCTTGCGACCGTCGGCGTATTCGTTGTAGAACCACGGATCGGTGACCGCCAGAACGACCCCTTTGCCCACGTGGGCGAGGGCGATCATCACATCACCGTGGTCGGTGACGAGGGCTTTCGCGGGGCCCGTGGGGGTGATGGTGCTGGTGTCTTTCATGTATGCGGTGAAGCCTGCGCCGAAGATGCCGGTGCCGGGAGGAATGACCACCTCGCCGGTGGAGTGGTCGGGATCCACGACGTGGTGGGAGAGCACTGGGTTGAAGTGGATGCCGAAGCGGTCGCTGAGCGTGTTGAAGTGCTCGAACTCGGTGTTGTCGCGGTCGTTGGAGAAGAGCAGCAGGACGCCGCCGGCGCGCACCCAGGCTTCGATGGCATCGCCACTGGCCTTGTCCATATAGTGCGGGTTCGGGTTCTTGGAGGGGATGTCGGGGCTGGCGATGATGTAGATCTGGGCCTGCTTGAGGTCGGCCAGGGTGGGCGTGGCGGTCTCCGTTGCCAGCGAGGCGCCGTAACGGCGGAAGGCGCGACCGAAGAAGGAGTAGCCGTTGTTGGAGTCATCGTCCCACTTGTAGTGGAAGAGCTCGGTCTGGCCGAGGGCATTCTTGCGGGTCTGGGAGTTGAACCAGGCGTCGACGAGCGCGGTGATGCGGTGGGGCGAGGAGCCTTCGCCGGCGTGGTAGGCCTTGGAGTTGAAGGTGTCGGAGGGCGTCGCGGCCGTGGTCGCAGGTGGGGCAGGCGCCTGCTCGATCTCGGAGCCGGCAAGCAGGTACGCGCCTACCCCCTTGGCGTCCTGATCGACGATCTTTTCGTGGATGTAATAGTCGAAGTCGCCGGCGCGGTAGGGCGAGCCACCCAGGCCGCCGACCTTCACGGTGCCATGCAGGATGACCGCGCCATCCGGAGAGGTGGTGATGAACTGCTTCTGGATCCCGTCCCAGGCGCGCTGCGCGTGCACCAGATCGGACGCGGGCAGATAGCCAAGGCGGGCGCCCTTGGCCAGAGCGTAGGTGAACATGCAACTCGCGGAGGCTTCAAGGTAGTTGCCGTTTTCTGCGTGCGCGACGCCCAGCCGGATGCTGCCGTCGGGTTGCTTCTGGAGCAGGGGGCCGTTGGTGGGCGGGCGGTCCATCACCTGCCACCACAGTCCCGATCTGGGGTCCTGGGCCTTCAGAACGGCAGCCATGTTGCGATTGAGGGCGGCGACGAGGGCGGCGCGCTGGGGATGATCTTTGGGGAACCAGTCGAGGACGTCGATCAGGGCCATCGTGTACCAGCCCATGGCACGGCCCCAGACCTCCGGACTGAGCCCGGTGGTCTTATCAGCCCAGGGCATGTGTTTGGACTCGTCCCAGCCGTGGCGCAGGAGACCAGTCCGCGGGTCGCGCATGTGTTCGTCCATCAGCAGAAGCTGCCTGGCGATGTCGTCGAAGTCTTTGGGCCGCTGGAAGGTCGCAGCATAGGCGGCGCGGAAGGGCTCGGCCATGTATGCCCCGTCGAGCCACATCTGGTTGGGGTAGATCTGCTTGTGCCAGTAGCCGCCGCTGGCGGTGCGGGGCTGCAGGTCGAGCTGGTCGTGCAGGAATTTGGCTGCCTTCGCGTACTTCTCCTGCTGGGTGACACGGTAGACGAGCAGGACAGCGCGGCCGAGCTCGATGTCGTCCAGGGTGTGGCCGTCTGCCTTGTAGCCGGCGACGGCGCCGTCGGCGGTGATGTACTTGTCGACCGCGGCTTTGATGTAGGGGAAGTCCGCGGGGTCGGCGGTGGCATGCCACTCGGCGGCGATGCCGTCCAGCAGGACGCCTTCCTCGTAGCCCCACTTGCCGGGCGCACCGGTGGTGGAGACGACGCCTGCGGGCCACTGCTGGATGACGGTCGCGGCCATCTGCTGAGTCGGGGTCTGCGGTGCGGTTTGAGCGGCAGCGGACGAGAGCAGAAGTGTGGCTACAAATATTCTTCCAAGGTGCACGATGTGTTCCTCACATATCTTCAGGTCGCCGTCCAGCATACCGCTTTGCGATTTGTTGGGGTGGAAGAGGCCGCTTTCCCTCTACCCCCCTGGGGGTATCTTTTGTGCATAATCGTCTCACCACGGAAGTTATCGTAGTGGTGGGGTAAAAATACTGAAAACAAAAAGGTTCATTTTGTAAGATCCTCGATAGATTGGACTTATGAAATCTAGTGGAGTGGAGCGAAACACAATCCGGAGGCAGGTGGATTCGGTTTGTCTCTGATTCCATTTTACAGGGCGTGTCAAGCGTTTGGCATGCGAGATCCCTTCCTCCAGAGGGTGGGGCGCGGTAGCTTTCAGTCTGGGGTGGGGCGGTCGATGGAGTCGATGACGAGGACCTCGATGGGGTCTTTGGCGGGGACGAGTTTGAGGCCGAGCTTTTCTTCGAGGGCCACGGTGAGCGAGGGAGCGTCGGGCGAGTTGGTGGCGCCGGCGTCGCCCAGCGGTGCCCAGGTAAGGTCGGTGACGTCGAAGTAGCCGGTGAAGCCGGCGTGGTCGACGATGGGGCGGTCGCCGGCGTCGCCGCTGAAGATGCGGGCGAACAGGCTCATCTGGATGGCGCGCCCGTTGTAGACGCGGAGGCCATTGCTATTCATCGTGGTCATTGAAGAGCCGGGAGGCAGCGGTGCGCCGGGACCGAAACTGGGTTGCGGATCGCCGGGTTTGTGCTCGGGTGGCGCGGGGACTTCGGTGATCTTGAGGCCGCCCTTGGCAGGCGTGAGCTCGTAGACGGACAGGACACGAGTTTCGAAGTGGGCCTTGAGATGGAAGCGGTCTGCGAGGAGCGACTGCTGCATTCTCCGGTTCTGCTCGATGCGGTCTTGGCGCTTCATCGACTGCTGCGCGGCTTCGATATCGTCGGGCACCTTTCCCTTGATGTTGTACGCGTCCTTGGTGAGCCAGTCCGGGCCCCCGACGATCTGCGCTGGATACATGGCACCGTAGGCGTCCATGATGTAACGGCGGACGCTGAGTGGGCTGGGCAGGTTGGACGGCAGCCTGACCGCGCGGGCGGCGGTGTCGGGGGCGATGGGCTTGATGGTGGCGACTTCGTAGGAGAGTGGCGGGCCGGAAGGGTGGAAGAGGAGTAGTTCGGGCTTGAGCTCGGCGGATTGCGCGGAGGCGGTGACGGAGAGCAGGGCGAGGGCTGCGGCGAGATGGCAAGTAACGCGCATAGGAACAAGCTTATTCCATAGGTGGGAGCCCATGCGGAGACGGGGAAGTTGAGGTCTGAGAACTTCCAAGCGTCTAGCCGATAAGGAATCGGAGTTGCCTGTCTACTGCTCTGCTTATGCCAATGCGCGGGGTGGTGAGGATTGAGGGCGGACGAAATCCGTCGTCGGCGACCTGCAGCGGTGAGTCGGGGCGGGTGACATCGAGGCCGTTGCTGTTGGCTCGGGTGATATCGAGCGCCTGGCAGAGGCGGCCGGGGCCGGAGGTGAGCAGACTGACCTTTGGGACTGTTTCATAGCCACGCAAACGGGCCATGGTCTCCAGACCTGCGATGGGGTCGAGGGCTCGTATGAGAACGCCTCCTGGGACGCCATCCGGCAGGCAGGAGAAGTTGAGGCAGTCGTGCATGCCGTAGATGAAGTAGACGTATGCGACGCCGGGCGGCCCGAAGAGCACGGCATTGCGCGGGGTCTTGCCGATGAAGGTGTGGGAGGCGGGGTCGTCTACGCCCATGTAGGCTTCGATCTCGGTGATGCGCCCGATGAGGCGCTTTCTGCCGAGACGGCGCACGATGAGCTTGCCGAGCAGGTTGCGGGCAACGATGTCGGGCGAGTCGAGATAGAAGCTGCGGGGCAGGATTTTGGGCGTGGGTCCAACGCGCTCATGCCTCATATGCAGGCTCCGGGCAGATCAGTCCAAGGGATAGAAGGACAACTCCGGCATGGGGAAGTCCTTGCGATTGTCCGTGACCAAGGTGAAGGCTGCGGCCAGATGACTGGTCAGACGCATGATTTCGTTCTCCGGTGGCCAGCATAGCATTCGTATGGAACGTACAGTGCTTACGTTTGACGTATAGCGTACAGAGAGGCTAGTCTTATCCCATGATTCAGTGTTGCCGCGATAAGCACACGCGTGATTTTGCTGCCGGCAAGCGGGTCAAGAAGTTTTCCGGTTTCGAGCATGCGGCGCGGATGAAGATGGATCGGATGGAAGCCGCGACGACGGTGAAAGACCTTTCGGCGTTGCCGGGAAATCGGTTTGAGGCGTTGAAGGGCGACCGCAAGGGACAGTACAGCATCCGTATCAACGACCAATGGCGAATTGTCTTCGAGTGGCCTGAGGGCGCAAAGGGACCGTCCAACGTGGAGATTGTGGACTATCACTAACAGGACGACGGCTAAAGAGGAGAGAGCGATGGAAGCGATACATCCGGGGGAGCATCTGGCGGAGGAACTGAGCGCGATGGGGATGAGTGCAGCGGAGTTTTCGCGTCAGATCGCGGTGCCGACTAACCGCATCACTCAAATACTGAACGGACGCCGCTCAATCACCGGCGACACGGCCCTGCGGTTGGCGCACTTCTTTGCTACCAGTGCCGAGTTCTGGCTGAATCTGCAGAGCCTCTACGAGATCAGGCTCGCAAAGCAGAAGCTGGGCAGCGCGATCAAATCCCTGCCCACCATCAAGACGTATATCCGGAGTGCAGACAAAGCTGCTTAGTGCTGGAGGGTAGAGGCGGTTTCGTGGCAGATCAGGCCAAGGGATAGAAGGATAAATCGGGCATGGGGAAGTCCTTGCGATTGTCCGTGACCAGGGCGAGGCCACACTCCAGCGCCGTTGCCGCGATCAGCATATCGGTCAGCGTGAGGGTGATCCCCTTGCGGGACCACTCGGCCCTGAGGTCTCCCGCTTTCGCCGCAATCGTTGCGGTTACGGGATAACACGGAATGGATGCGACGAGACCTTGAGTGCGGACCTCTTCCCCTGGCCGCATGCCGCTATGGACTTCCCCGACGCAGATTGCAGAGGTTGCGAGCTGGTGACCTGACTCTACCAATTGTCCGAGCCAGGCTGAACGGTCCTTGCGCCTGCGCAACACATCGATCAGGACAGTTGTATCCAGCAAAAGCATCAATCTATCCGCTCCTTGTGCTCTTCAAGCTTACGCAAGCGGGAGTCGCTCTCCTGCCGCAGGCTTCGCACCCAGGCGGCCGTGCCGTCCTTCAACTCGGGGTGGTCCTCGTCCTTCCATGCAGGCTCATCGCTGCTCAAGAACGCCAACTGCTTGCGCTTATTCAACTCGCGACGGGCTACCTCCGCCAAGAACGCGCTTCGCCCGCGAGGCCCGACCGCAGAGTCGATCTCCGCGATTAGCTCGGCGGGTAGGACGACGTGTGCTCTTTGTGTGCCCATTTACGTCTCCCATTTGCAGTGTGACATGAAAGTGGGCTTAAGGAAAGTGGGACCTGCAAGCGAGTCCACGAATTCTAGTGCTGGAGGGTGAGGGCGATTTCGTGGGTGGGGATGGCGCCTTCGCGGAGGATCATCCAGGAGTTGCCGCCGCCGGAGAGGTCGACGATGGTGGTAGGCAGGGCGCGGGGAGTGCTGCCGCCGTCGACGATGAGGGGGATCTGGTCGGCGAGCTGGGCGCGGACAAAGTGGGCGTCGGTACACTCCGGCATGCCGCGCAGGTTGGCGGAGGTGGCGGTAATGGGCAGGCCGAGCAGGTCGACGATGGCGCGGGCGATGGGGGCCTCCGGCACGCGCAGCGCGACGTTGCCGGTGTTGGCGGTGACGCGCAGGGGCAGGCGGGCGCCGGCCTTGACGACGATGGTGAGCGGGCCGGGCCAGAAGCGCTCGGCGAGGCGGTCGAAGGCGGTGTCGATGTCGCGGGCGAGGCCGTAAGCCTGGGCGGTCTCCGAGATGAGCAGCGAGAGCGGCTTGTGGCGGGCGCGGGTCTTGATCTCGTAGATGCGGTCGACGGCGCGGAGATTGACGGGGTCGACGGCGAGTCCGTAGAAGGTGTCCGTGGGGATGGCCGCGACCTGACCGGCAAGGAGACTTTGCACGACACGGGCGATGAGGTCCGATTCAGGCTCGTTGGGGTGGATACAGAGGATCTCGGCCGTCAAGTGGTTCTCCTGGGGTGGGTGCTGATGCAACGGCGGACAACGCAAGTCCGCACCCTTAGCATACCTCCGATGGTGGCGAGGGGAAGTGTGTTGGCTGGTACCTGGATGGGCTGGTGTGGGAAAGGTTGCAGGAGGCATACTGGTAGTGCGCGGATATTTCGAACTCCACATGCACTTGGGCGCCGGATTGGAACCGCTGCAGCGTTGATCGATTGTTCTTTAGGGCTCCCTCTGCCATGACCGCAAAGCGATCCAGTTCGAAACGGCCCCGTAGGTCGATGGCGGGGACGCTGCTGTCGCGGCTGCTGGGACTGGTGCTGGTGGTGGCGGTGCTGTGGTTTGGCTGGCTGTACTTCCAGATCCGCTCGGTGGCGGGGCAGGACCAGGCGCGGACAGCGGATGCGATTGCGGTGTTTGGGGCGGCGGAGTATTCGGGGAGGCCCTCGCCGGTGCTGCATGCGCGGCTGGACCATGCGGTGGAGCTGTTCCGCGAGGACAGGGCGCCGCTGGTGATTACGCTGGGCGGCGGCAGCGATCGGGATTCCGGCATGACCGAGGGCGGCGTGGGGCGGGACTACCTGCTGGCGAACGGGATTCCCTATGACCAGATTGTTGCGGAGACACACTCGGTCGACACGGAGCAGCAGGTGGCGCGGCTGGCGGAGATTGCGCGGCAGCGGCACCTGAACTCGATTGTGGTGGTGAGCGATGGGACCCACCTGTTTCGTATCCGGAAGCTGTGCGAGGACGCAGGGCTGATGGTGTACACGTCGCCGCGGGCAGCGCTGGGGCATATCGATGGGTGGGACGAATCGCAGCGGTACTTCCACGAGATGCTGAGCTATACGCTGCTGCGGCTGCATTTGAACTTTGGGTGGCTGCATGGGAAGGATGCGTAAGGCAGGTCTCAGTTGTCAGGGATCAGTTGTCAGTTGAGGAGCCAGGACTGGGCGAAGCGGATGGCGAGCAGGGCGACGGCGGCGGCGAACGCTGTTGAGCTGAAATTGACGAGGTCGTTGCCGATCCAGCCGCGGCGCTCGAGGGTGGCTCCGAGCAGGGAATCGAAGAAGAGGCCGGCGATTCCCGCGGCGAAGGCGACGAAGCATTCGGTGAATGACATGCCGAGTGCGGGTGCGCCGGTGGCGGCGATCAGGGCGGCAGCGGCGATTCCGGCAAGGGTTCCGGTCAGGCTGATGGCGCCGTCGGTTCCCGGCGGGACGCGGCGGAGGGTGGTGAGCAGGAAGGGCGTGCCTCCGAAGGCCTGGCCGATCTCGGAAGAGAGGGTGTCGGCGGTGGCTTCGGCAAGGGCGGCAAGCATTGGCATAGAGAAAAGCGCTACGAAGAGGATGTGGCCTTGGCGACCGCTGAAGCCAATCTGGATGAACAAACTGGCTATCAACAAGCCCAAAGGGGAGCCAATTAGAGCTGCTGCGCCGAGATTCGCGATCACCTGCGCGGAATTTCTTCCTTTGCGGCTCTCAGTCAATCCAGCATCAGCTTTTCGCGGCTCGCCAAGCTTGGTGGCTGTAAATGTGAGAATGAAAAGCAGAAGCAGGGGCGTCAATCCTGAGTGGAAGGGCGAGACGCTATCGGGGATGCTGCTGAACGTTGTGATGACGAGGCAAATGTTCCCCCCCGTGATGGCCGCCATCGGCGTCGCGGCTCTTGTGCGCCATGCCAGGTATGCAAAGGCCGCGCTGATGACAATTACCTTCGTCAGGTAAGTGCGCGAGAGATGCCCTTGCTCGACGACATAGCTAGGCCCTAGGTAGGCGAGACAGCAGCAAGCGACTAAGGCAATGCCGACCAGCAGGCGGGATTGGAGGCGGTCGCGGGCGGGCGGGATGGCTTTGGCGGGCATGGGGCGGGTTTGGGGTGCGCGAGTGGGCGCGGGAATCGTTCCCAATCGTTATACTCGACTGTGCAGAGGTTCGGGTTGATTTACAATCAAGCCTTGAGCATAGTCGGCACGAGCTGTGACGTGGGAGAAGTTTTGCACCTAGTAGATGCGCAGTCGGAAGTGAGTGGGATCCGGAGCAGCAGCCGGAAGGCCATGCGGTTGGCGGCGGCAGCAGGGCTGACGGCATGCATGGGAGTGTTGGCCGGGTGCGGCAATTCGTATCGTCCGGTGCTGGCGACCATTGGCGTGGTTGGGCCGGCGGGACAGCCGACAAAATATGCAGTCGCGGTGTCGAGTTCCAGTCCGACGTCGAATGGGTTGATGACCCTGGTGGACTTCTCCGGCGACTCGGTGCTGGTGACGGCGACGGTGGGCGTGAATCCTTACTACCTGGTGCTGAACAGCTCGGGAACCACGGGATATACGCTGAACAGCGACAAGACGGTGACTTCGTTCGACATCAGCAACCAACTGATCTCCAGCGAAGTGCTGGAGTCGACGCTGCCTGCGGGATCGAACCCGGTGAGTCTGGCGTCGCTGACTTCGTCGACCTACATCTCGGACCCGGGAGTCAATGCGATCGACCAACTGGTCGGGTCGCCGGCGGCGTTGAAGCAGGAGCTGCCGGTTGCGACCGCGTACAGTCCGCTGTATGTCGTGGGAATCGCGAATGCGGCTCGGGCCTATGCGATTACACCGGCGGCGGGCGGATGTCCGACGACGGGCACGGTTGCGGCCGGGCAGGTACAGGCGATCGAGATTGGCGTCAACACGATCTCGGCAAGCCTGCCCGTAGGACGCTGCCCGGTGTATGGGGTGATGTCGGTGGATGGCCTGCGGGCGTTCATCCTGAACCAGCGGGACGGCACCGTCTCGGTGATCAACACGCAGCAGAACGCACTGGACGCCGTAGCGTCTCCGTATACAAATCCGATTCCGGTGGGAACGAACCCGGTGTGGGCGGACCTGGCGTCTGGGCTGGATGAGCTGGTGGTGGCCAATGCGGGCAGCGGCACCACGCCGGGGTCGGTGACCATTGTGAATATTCCGTTGTGCTCAGTGAGCGCGCTGCCGAACAACCCGAACTGCGACCCGAACAACCCGATCGATGCAGCGGCGTTTGGGCAGGTCGAGGCGAATGTTCCGGTAGGGATCAATCCGGTGATGGTGTCGGTGTTGAGCGACTTCACCCGCGCCTACGTGGCCAACGCCGGGCAGGCGAACCTGCCGTGCGCGGCCAACGGAGTTGCGGTGCCGGGCGTGTCGACCACATGCACCGTGTCGGTGGTGAACCTGCAGACGAATACAGTGACGGCGACGATTCCGATTGCGGGACATCCGGCGTACATCACCACCTCCGCGGCCACGCCTACGGGTAAGGTGTACGTGGTGTGCAAGGACTCGCAGGTAATGACCGTGATCAAGACGAATACGGACACCGTCGACACCACGATTCCGCTGCAGGGGTATGGAGTGAGCGTGCGGATGACACAGCCTTAAAGGCGGTTGTCAGTGCTCAGTTGTCAGTGGAAAGGCGAAGCCCACATCGGGAGATCTGGGCTTTCTTGTCTTCGGCCATCGATGCAACTGCTGTTAGCCGCGAAATGCCTGGCCCCGGGCGGGAAGCGGTTCCGGGGCTAAAAAGCCCGACGGGTCAATTTTGCCGTTTACCGCGGGCTGAAGCCCGCTGCTACTCCCTAAGTCGGACTAGCTGCCGGCCATGAGGATGGGCATGGTGGGGGTCTGGGAGCCGCCGTCGTCTTCAATGGTGACGCCGAAGGCCTTGGCGGCGACGCCTTTGGGCAGGTCGGGCATGATGAGGCTGGCGTTGCCTTGGTCGTCCGGATGGAAGGTCCCGGCGGGGACGGGCGCGCTACCGTCCTGGGGGATGACCCAGAGTTCGTAGGCCTTGGACGGTTGCAGCGGGTCCAGGTCGCTGGCGAGGAAGACCAGCGTACCCTTGGCCGGGTTGTAGGTTACGCCGCCGACGGGGCCGGATTTGGGTTCGGGCTTGGTGGCGAGGTTGACCCGGACGGCCTTGGGGTCGGTCAGGGCGTCGAGGAGTTCGCGGGAGGCGGCGGCGGCTGCGTCCAGCCGCAGAATCTGACCGTTCTCGAGACCGACGGTGGTGGTGAGGGCCTGGCGGTCTTTGTACTGCAGGCCGACTGCGACTGCGAGTGCAGCGGCGATGGGCCAGCCGGCCCAGGCCAGCACCGAGGTGCGGGCCGCGGGTCTGGGCTGGGGCTCGTCCGCGCCGAACATGGAACGGCTTCGGCCAAAGGCTGCGATGGGCTGCGGCTGCGGCTGGAGCTGTGGCTGCGGCTGGGTTTGGGGGATGGAGACGACCTTCTTCTCTCGCGCCACCTGCTGCAGCAGGCGCTTGCGCGCGCCTGCGGGCACCGCTTCCATGTCAACGGTCAGGGCAGTCGCGGCCAGATCGCTCAGGGTGCGGGCCAGTTCTTCGCGGCACTGGCCGCAGTGCTCCAGGTGATGCGCGATGGCGGCGGCCTCGTCGCCGGAGAGCAGCTGCATGGCGTAGAGGGCGATGTCGGACGGGTCGGGATGGCGCTCGCTGCCGGAGTTTGCATCCGCCAGGCGGATGGGCAGGTTAGGCTTGCGCGGGCTCTCGTGCGGGCGTTCGCTCATGGCTGAAAAGCCTTTCTCAGCGTGAGCAGCGCGCTGCGGATGCGGGTCTTGACGGTGCCGAGCGGGTCGCCGGTGATCTCGGCGATCTCGGCGTGGGTCAGGCCGTCGAAGAAGGCCATCTCCAGGGTCTTTCGTTGGACGGCCGGGAGCAGGTGGATGGCGCCGCGAGCTCGCTCCATCATGGAGTTGCGCTCGGCCTCGTCGGCGAGATTGTAGGAAGAGGCGAGCACAACATCGTCCACGCTGGTGGAGGGGCGCTTGCGGCGGAGAGCGTCGATGGAGCGGTTGCGCGAGACGACGGCGAGCCAGCCGCCGAGCGAGCCGCGGGCGGCGGTGAAGCTGTCGGGATTGCGCCAGATCTGCATAAAGACTTCCTGGAGGACATCCTCGGCCGACGACGGGTCGCGAAGCACACGCAGGGCCACGGAGTAGACAACCTTCGAGTATCGGTCGAAGAGAGAGGCCATGGCCCGCTCGTCGCCCGTCTGAACCAGCGCGAGGAGCGACGGATCGTCCTCGGTGGATGGCTGCGGCATGTTCGCGACCCCGGTATCTCTATACATCCAACGCGCTCATAGGTGGCCTGGATTGGCGCTGCCTGCAAATTCTGCACAATTGTCGAACGCAGGCAGGCGGCGGCGAGTTCAGTGTACTCGATTCTACGGTTGGCGCCCGAGGGGTTAGGCTGGAGAAGACGATGAAGACGCGTCTGGATAAAGCGCTGGTGGAACGTGGTTTGGCCGGGTCGCGGGAACGGGCACAGGCGCTGATCCTGGCCGGACGCGTGCTGGTGGCCGAGCAGAAGGTGGAGAAGCCGGGAGCGCCGGTGGCCGAGGGCGTAGCGCTGCGGGTGCTGGGTGAGGACCTGAAGTACGTGAGCCGGGGAGGGCTGAAGCTGGAAGGGGCGATCGAACACTGGGGCATCCAGCTTGCCGGGCGCGCTTGTGTGGATGTGGGCGCCTCGACCGGCGGCTTTACCGACTGTATGCTGCAGCACGGCGCGGCCAGCGTGCTGGCGGTGGATACAGGCTATGGACAGATCGCGCACGCGCTGCGGGTGGAATCCAGGGTGACGCTGCGGGAGCGGTGCAATGCGCGGCTGCTGCAGCGGGGCGAGTTGGTGGGGCAGGGAACAGAGAACAGGGAACAGACAGGCGAGATGGTGGGCGGGATTTCGTTTCTGGCGATGGATGTGTCGTTCATCTCCGCGACGCTGGTGCTGCCGGCGGTGGCGGGGGCGCTGGTGCCGGAGGGTGCGACATGGCGAGGCGAGGCGGTGATCCTGATCAAACCGCAGTTTGAAGCAGGCCGCGAGTACGTGGGCAAGGGCGGGATTGTGCGCGAGCAAGCGGGGCGGGATCTTGCAATAGCGCGGGTGCAACAGTGCGTAGCAGAGTTGGGCGCGACCGGGGTCGAGGTGATCGATTCGCCGATCCACGGGATGGAAGGGAACTGGGAGTATCTGCTGCATGGGTGGTTCGGGGATGCCATAAAGGCCTAACACCGATCAACACCGATATCACCGATCTTTTGAGATTAGGGGCAAATGCCTTTGATCGGTTGGATCGGTGGCGATTGGTGTTAAGGGGTTGAATGCGCTCGGGCGGTACACTGGATGGCGAGATGCCCTTAGCCGCGATTATTTCGAAGCCGCAGAAGGCGGAGCTGGAGACGATTCTGCCGGAGCTGCAGGCGTGGCTGAAGCAGCGCGGGTGGGGCAGCGTGCTGGACCCGGAGAGCGCAGCCTACCTGCCCGATGCGGGCCCGGGTGTGGCCCGGGCGGAGCTGGCAGAGCACAAGCCGGACCTGGTGGTGGTGCTGGGCGGCGATGGCACGCTGCTGGCGGCGGCGCGTGCTTTTGCGCATACCGGCACTCCGCTGCTGAGCGTGAACCTGGGGTCGCTGGGCTTTCTGACGGAGGTGCCGCTGGCGGACCTGTATTCGACGCTGCAGGCGTGGTGCGACGGCACGGCGCTGGTGGAGATTCGCAGCATGATGCGCGCGGAGCTGGTGTGCGCGGGCGGCATGCGGCGCACATGGGACGCGCTGAACGATGTGGTGGTGGCCAAGGGCACGATTGCGCGCATGGCGGACTTTTCGGTGACGATTGATGGGATGCCGGTGGCGGAGTTCCGCGCGGACGGCGTGATCCTGTCGACGCCGACGGGCTCGACCGGGTACAACCTGTCGGCCAACGGGCCGATTGTGATGCCGACGGTGAACGCGATGCTGGTGACGCCGATCTGCCCGCACCTGCTGACGATTCGGCCGATTGTGGTGCCGGGCGCGTCGGCCATCAGCGTGCGCGTGATTGGCGTGCCGAACGAGACCTACCTGACCGTGGATGGCCAGGAGGCCGTGCCGATGCATGCGGGCGACGAGGTGCACTGCTGCCGCAGCGAGCACAGCGTGAAGCTGCTGCGGCTGAAGGCCAACGGGCTGTTCAGCGTGCTGCGGTCGAAGCTGAAGTGGGGCGAGCGGTAGGTCTAGTTGCTCGTTGCGGGTTTGGAGACGGCGGAGACCAGATTTTTGCCCAGCGCGGCGGAGGCACTGAGGACGCCGCCGAAGAGAGCGCCTACGATGCCGAGCGAGGCGACGTCCGCGCCGGTGAGGTAGAGGCCGCGGATGGGCGTGCGCGCACCGAGCGCGCGGACGGCATAGCGCGCGGGCGTGGCGGCGACGCCGTAAATCTCGCCGTGGCCATAGTTCATAAAATGCTGCGTGGTGAGGGGCGTGGAGAGTTCGGCGTGGGCGACGTTGCCGGCGACGGCGGGGACCTGGCGCTGGAGTTCCGCAAGCAGGCGGGCGGAGAGGTGCTGCTTGATGGCGTCGTAGTCGGTGGGGCGCCGCTTCCAGCGTGTGCCGGCGTAGGCGGCGAAGGCGGCATAGGGCAACATGGCGATGGCCTCCACTGTGGCGTGCCCTGGGTGGCGCTGGGCGAAGCTGGGGTCCTTGGCCGAGGGGAAGGAGAGATAGACGCCGGGGAAGGGCGCGTCGGGATCGTGGTCGAAGTCGCGGGCGAAGCGGGCGACGTTGGCGTCGTGGTCGAACGAGGGGTAGACCCACATATTGGTGCCGGTCAGGCCGAGGGCGGCATCGGACTGCGAGAGGCCGGCGTAGAGCGTGATGTGCGCGGTGGAGGGATCGAGCGCGCGCAGTTGGGTGCGGAGCGAGGCGAGCGCGGGCAGATCGGGCGGGAGCAGACGGCCAAAGGTGTTGGCGGCGCCGGCGTCGGAGAAGACCAGCGGCGCGCGGAACTCGCGGCCGTCGGCCATGCGGACTCCGCAGGCGCGGCCGCGCGCGTCGAGCAGGATAGAGGCGACTTCGGCGGCGGTGACGCCGGTGCCGCCGGCCTGCTCGATCTGCGGCAGCATGGCTGTGGCGATGGTGCTGGCTCCGCCGGCGGGGTAGCTGGCGCCGGAGAAGTAGTGCTCGGCGATGGTGGCATGGACGGCAAAGCTGCTCTGTGCGGGCGGCAGGCCGTAGTCGCCCCACTGGGCGGTGAGGACGCCGATGAGTTCGGCGTTGGAGGTAAGTCCTTGCAACACTTCGAGCGTGGTGCGGCGGGCCCAGCGCATGGCCGGAGCGCGCATCATGCCGCCGGCGAGCATGGCGATGGGGCCAGGGAGGGCCTTCTCGGCGTAGTAGAGGGTGCTGGCGCGGTTCGAGGCCTGGACGGCGGCGATGTACTTGTCGATGGCCACCGGCTCGTTGGGGAAGGCTTCGAGGAGGCTCTCGCGGAAGCGGCCGGCAGCGAGCGACACGGTGCGGCCGGGGAAGAGGAAGCGGTCGTAGACCTCCGGCATCGGCTGCCAGTGGACCTGGCCGCCGGTGACGTGGTCGAAGGCGCGGCGGACGCGACCGTCGCGCTGCATCTCGCCGACGTAGTGCAGGCCAACGTCCCACTCGTAGCCGGGGCGGCGGAAGGTGTGGGTGAAGCCGCCGACTTCGTAGTGGCGTTCCAGGACGAGAACGCGCTTGTGTGCGTGGAGCGCGAGCAGGACGGCGGTGGTGAGTCCTCCGATGCCGGAGCCGATGACGATGGCGTCCCAGGCGTCGGCGAGCTGGGCTTGCTTGTAGGGAATGGCGGCCATGGCGCTCTGCTCCTTCGATCGGCTCGCGTGTCTCTGATGTTGACACTGACAACATCATGCTAAACTGCAATGTTGCGCTTGTCAACATGCCTCTGATACAAAGAGGTGTGAGCCCGGCAAAGACTTATCATCATGTGGATCTGCGGACGACGCTGCTGGAGGCTGCCGTGGCCTTGATTGGCGAGGTGGGGCCGCGGGCGTTTACGCTGCGCGAGGTGGCGCGGCGGGCCGGCGTTTCGCACAATGCGCCCTACCGGCACTTTGCCGGCAAGGACGAGTTGCTGGCAGCCGTCGCGGCGGAGGGGTTCGACCGGCTGACGGCCGCGATGGAGCGGGCGATGAAGCCGGGCAGGACTCCGCTGGAGCGGCTGCAGTTGTGCGGCTGCGGCTATGTGGACTTTGCGCTGCGCTGGCCGCAGCATCTGCTGGTGATGTTCGATCTGCCCGCGCCCGCGCGCAACGACTGCGAGACGGTGGGTGGCAATGCCTTCCATGTGCTGCTGGGGTGCATCACGGCGGCGCAGGCCTCGGGCGACCTTGCCCCCGGCGACCCGTTGCCGCAGGCGTGGACGGCGTGGTCGCTGGTGCATGGCATCGCGAAGCTGGCAACCAGCGGCAACCTGCCGCTCGGCCGGCGTGCGACGCTGGAGTTTACGCGTGCGGCGACGCAGGCGATGTATGTAGGCGTGGCGGTGAAGAAGAAGCCGCGTTAGAACAGCCGTGTGATGACCTGGTTGGTCAGCAGGGCGGCGGTGTAGGCGACCGCGGTCATGTAGAGGAATTGCATCACCGGGAACTTCCAGCTATTGGTCTCGCGGCGGACGACGGCGAGCGTGGAAGTACACTGCATGGCGAAGGCGAAGAAGACGACCAGGGCGATGGCTCCGCCGAGGGTCATGTCGTGGCGCAGCGCAGCCTGCAGGCCGAGCGAGTGCGTGGCCGGGTCGACTCCATAGAGTGTGCCGAGGGTGCCGACGATGACCTCGCGGGCGACGATGGAGCTCAGCAGTCCAATGCCGATCTTCCAGTTGAAGCCAAGCGGGCGGAGGACAGGCTCGATCCAGCGGCCGAGATGGCCGATGACGGAGTTGGCGAGGTCGGAGAAGTTGCCGCCGTGCACGGGAATGACGCTGAGCACCCACACCAGAAACGTGACGCCGAGGATAACGGTGCCGGCCTTCTTGAGGAAGAGCATGCCGCGGTCGTAGAGGCGCATGGCCAGGCCGCGCGGGGTGGGCCAGCGGTAGAGCGGCAGCTCCAGAATGAAGGGCGTGGGGCTGGCTTTCATCACGGAGGAGTTCAGAATCCTGGCGGTGAACAGGGCAGCCAGGAAGCCGAGCCCGTAGAGCCCAAGCATCACCAGCGCACGCAGCCCCATGACGCCACCCAGGAAGAGCCGGTTGGGGATGAACGCTGCGATGATGAGGGTGTAGATGGGCAGCCGCGCCGAGCAGGTCATGAACGGCGCGATCAGGATGGTGGCAATGCGCTCGCGGCGGTTCTCGATGGTGCGTGTGGCCATGATGGCGGGCACGGCGCAGGCGTAGGCGGAGAGCAGTGGAATGAAGGCCTTGCCGTTGAGCCCGATGGAGCGCATGACGCGGTCTGCGATGAGCGCGGCGCGGGCCAGGTAGCCGGAGTCCTCCAGCACGCCGATGAAGAGGAAGAGCAGCAGGATCTGCGGCAGGAACACCAGCACCGACTGCACGCCGTTCCACAGGCCATCGCGCAGCAGCAGGCGCAGCCAGTTGTCCGGCAGCAGCAGGGCGGCGTGGGCGCCGAGCCGGGTCAGCAGCGCGCCCAGCCCGTCAGAGAGTGGCTGGCCGATGGTGAAGACCACCTGGAAGACCGCAAACACCACCGCCAGGAAGATGAGCGGACCGGCGATGCGGTGCAGCAATACCTCGTCCAGCTTGCGCGACCAGAACGAGACGCGCGGCGACTGGTAGCCGGTGCGGGCGGTGACCTGGGTAGCCCAGTTGCGGCAGGAGGCAGCCGACTGTAGCACGGGCAACTGTACCGGGCGCGGACTCTTCTCGAAGACGTCGCCGGCATGGAGCAGGAACTCCGGGACGACGTCGAGCCCGGTGCCCTGGGCGGCGCTGATGAGCGCCACGGGATGGCCCAGTTCGCGGGCCAGGGCTAGCGTGTCGATCTTGCCGCCGCGCTCCTCCAACTGGTCGGCCATGTTGAGCAGCACCATGGTGGGCAGGCCGATGGAAAAGACCGGCGCGGCCAGCATCAGCTGCCGGTTCATGTGGGTGGAATCGAGCACCAGCAGCACGCAGTCGGGCTTGGGCACGCCGGGCATCTTGCCGGTCAGCACCTCGACGGCGACGCGCGCGTCCTCCGAGTACGTGGCCAGCGAGTAGATGCCGGGCAGGTCGATCAAGGTCAGGTCGGGGCGGCCGATCTTCTTCATGCGGCCGGAGTGATGCTCCACCGTGACGCCGGGGTAGTTCGCCACCTTCTGGCGCAGGCCGGTGAGCTGGTTGAAGAGGGTGGACTTGCCGGAATTGGGCGGCCCGATGAGCGCCACCGTCCTGAGCCGCGGCCGGGCGCCGGGGACGGGCGGCTGCGCAGGCACCTGTTCTGCGGGCGCCTGATCCTTTTCCAGGACCGATGCGTCGTGGCAGCTCATGCGCCTTCTCCGGGGGCCAGCTTCAGGTAGATGTGCCGGGATGTCTCGCTGCGCAAGCCCACCTCCACGCCGTCAATGCGGTAGACGGTGGGGTCGCCCGCGGGGGCGCGGCGCAGCACCTCCACCCGCGTTCCGGGCAGGAAGCCCAGGTGCGCCAGATAGTGGCTGACCTCGTCCGGGAGGTCGACAGATTCGACGATCCCAGTGTGGCCCACCTTCGCGTCGCTCAAAGCCGTGATTGCCGTGTCAACCATATAAGACCATCTTAGTCCTCTTTATAATACGACATTTCCGGCGCGGCTGTGTGTGAGATAGATCACAACGGATTCATGGGGTTAGGGCTGAATGCCTCGAGCAGGCTACGGCTCCGGCCCTGCAGGTGACGATGGCGGTGCGGATTTTACACGGCGTTCACACGGGAAGGGCCGGTGGTGCGAGAAGCTGGAACGATGCGCGCTCCTGTAAGTATGACTCGACGACATTGGATTCTGGCAATGGTGCCCCTGCTGTGCTGTGCTCTGGGTAGCGGACTGGGCGCGACGGCCCAGGCGCCGCAGCCGCCGGCGACTATCTTGCTGATCCGCCATGGGGAGAAGCCGGCCACCGGGATCGACCTGGCACCGGCCGGGGTGGAGCGGGCCAAGGCGATACCGCAGTTGTTTGGCGGGGCGGCCCCGCATAACCTGCCGCGACCGGATTTTCTGTTTGCCACGCATATCAGCAAGAGCTCCAACCGCGAGGTGGATACGCTGCTTCCGCTGAGTGAGGCCCTGAAGATGCCGATCAGCCACGAGGTGGACGACAAGGACTTTGCCACGCTGGCGACGGAGCTGCTGAGCGGGAAGTATGCCGGGAAGGTGGTGCTGGTCTGCTGGCACCATGGGGCGCTGCCGCAGTTTGCCAGGGCGCTGGGCGCGACTCCGCCGTACGACAAGTGGCCGGATACGCAGTTCGACCGGGTGTGGCGGATCGACTATGCGGGCGGCAAGGCCACGCTGACGGACCTGCCGCAAGCGCTCATGCCGGGCGATTCGAAGTAAGACAAAAGCGAATCACAGAGAACACAGAGCACAGGAGAGATCACAGAGGGATTGTGCCGGCGATGCTCTCTCTGTGTTCTCTCTTTTGCTCTGTGAACTCTGTGATTGGTTTTGGATGCCTGCCGCCCTAGCGGATCTTGGAGCCGAGGGCGATCTCGTCGCTAAATGTGGCGAGGATTGGCTTGCTGGCGTGGTCTTCTCCGGAGGCGGCCAGCAGCATGCCGTGGGATTCCAGGCCGCGCATCTTGCGCGGGGCCAGGTTGGCGATGATGGCGATGCGCCGGCCGATCAGCTCCTCGGGGGTGTACCACTCGGCGATGCCGGAGAGGATCTGGCGCTTCTCATACCCCAGGTCGACTTCGAGGCGGAGCAGCTTGTCGGCCTTGGGAATACGCTCGGCGACGACGATCTGCGCGACGCGGAGGTCGATCTTGGCGAAGTCGTCGATGGTAATTGTCGGCGCGATCGCAGGCGAGGTGCTGACGGGTGCCTGCTGTTCCGTGCCGGGGCTGACGGCGTTGAGCGCCTCGGCGGTGGGCTCGGAGGATTTGGCTTCGGGGGCCGGTTCAGGGACCGGTGGGGTGGTCGGGTTTTCCATGTCGATCATGATCTGGGCGAGTCCTTTGTCTGCTCGGGGGAAGATGGGGGCGAGCGGGCCGAGTTTCGTTCCGGGTTTCAGGCCGCCCCATTGGAGGTTCTTCAGTTCGCCGGTGTGCGCTGCCTCTTCGATGCTTCCCAGGCCAAGCTGGCGCCAGACGGAGGCGGTGGCGTAGGGCATCACGGGGTAGAGAAGCGCGGTGATGATGCGGATGGATTCGGCGGCGGTATAGAGGACAGTCCTCAATTGGCTCTGTGCTCTTGCAGAAGGGTCCTTCGCAAGCTTCCACGGAGCAGAATCACTGAGAAGACCATCCACATGCCTAATAGCTTCCCATACTTGTTCCAAACCGTTAGAGAAGCTGTAGTCGCCGAGGGCCTTGGCAAAAACACTTTCTATCGACGGAGAGCGCTTCCAGGCTTCGTCGGCCACGAGTCCATTGTCGACACCAAGGGTCCACGTATAAACGTGCGAAGTCGGCATGGGAGCTGATATGAAGCCGAAGTTGTGTATCCCCGGAATTTCGCCGCTCAAGGAGGTTTCGATCATTTTCAGTGTGCGGCTGACTAGGTTGCCGTAGCCGTTGGCGAGGTCGGCGTTGTAGCGGGTGATGAGGGCGTCGAAGCTGAAGCTGCCGTCCTGGCCGAAGGGGATTTCGCGCAGGAGGAAGTAGCGGAGGACGTCGGCGGCGAAGAGGTCTTGCTGGGCTTTGGTGGGCGCGACGAGCGGTGGTGGCGCTGCGGGCGAAATGCGGGGATTCTTCGCTTCGCTCAGAATGACAGCATCATTGGGTGGCGGGCACAGTGGGCCGAAGGCGTCGAGGATGGTTTCGGTGCGGACGACGTTGCCGCGCGACTTGCTCATCTTCGACTCTTCAAAGAGCAGCCAGCCGTTGGCGACGACGGACTTCGGCAGCCACTTAGCATTCCATTCGGCTTCGATAACTTCTGGAGGGCGCAGAGCCATCAGGAACGCGGGCCAGTAGACGCAGTGGAAGCGCGTGATCTCCTTGCCCACGAGGTGGAGATCCGCGGGCCAGTAGCGCGCGAACTTGGCCTGGTCGGCGGGGTCTTCCGAGCCGTAGCCGATGGCGGTCATATAGTTCGCCAGCGCATCCAGCCACACGTAGACGACGTGCTTCGGGTTGCCGGGCACGGGGATGCCCCAGTCGAACGTCGTGCGCGAGATAGACAGGTCCTTCAGGCCGCCGCGCACGAAGCTGAGCACTTCGTTCTTCGTCGTCTCCGGCTGAATGTGGAGCGTGCCGCTCTCAATCAGGTCGATGAGTTGCGCCTGGTAGTCGGATAGGCGGAAGAAGTAGTTTTCTTCGGTGACGGTCTCAGTGGGCTTGCCGTCGGGGCCGATGGTGCCGGGCGGCCCGTCGACGAACATCTCTTCGCCGACCGAGTATTGGCCGGTGTAGGAGCTCAGGTAGATGGCGCCGCGGGCTTCGAGGTCGCTCCAGAGCTTTTGCACGCCGCGCTTGTGGCGCTCGTCTGTGGTGCGGATGTAGTCGTCGTTGGTAATGCCCATGCGCTTCCACAGGTTCCGGAAGGTGGCGGAGACCTCATCCGCAAACTGCTGCGGCGGGATGCCGGCCTTCTCGGCAGAGCGCTGGACCTTCTGGCCGTGTTCGTCGGTGCCGGTCAGGAAGAAGGTGTCGTCGCCCAGCAGGCGATGGCGGCGGGCGATCACGTCCGCCGCAATCGTGGAGTAGGCGTGGCCGATGTGCGGGCGGGCGTTGACGTAGTAGATCGGCGTGGTGAGGTAGAACTTTTTGGGAGTCTCTGGCATCGGGTTCCGAAAGGACAGTCTACCAAGGTTCGAGCCAGGGAAGGTGTCCGCCATTCCGCGGACCATGGGTTCAGTCGGCCTTTGCGACTTCCTTCGCGCGGAATTTTGCGATGCGCTCGATCAGTTTCACGGGGACAGGCTCGGAGAGAGGGAAGCTGATGGTTCCCCTTTGGACCCTGTACGGAGCCAGTTCCTTGCCGAACGCCGCGACCATGGCGCCGCTGGCTGCGTAGAGCGAATAGTGCTGCTTCCATCCGGCGAGTTGGAGGAAGCGTTTGCCATTCACCGAGTAGGTGGGCATGTTGTAGGAAATCACTTCCTCGGCCTCCGGCACTGCCTTGCGGAGGGTAGCTCTGACACGGGCGAGCGCCGCGCGGACAGCCTCTGGTTGCGCGGCCATGTAGTCATCGACGGACTGGAAGACGATGTTGACCATGGATCAGGTTGGATGTTCAGCTGAAGGGGTTGGCTGCCTTCCAAGGTCAGTGGGCGGCCGCGGGATCGACCGGCGTTCGCGTGGCCGTCTGGGGAGGGTCCGGCTCCGCGGCCTGGGCGGTGCGGGCCAGGTTCAGGTGCTGCTCCATGGAGAGCTTGGCCTGCGTGGGATTGTGCGAGCGGATGGCGCGATAGATCTCGCGATGCATCTCGGCGGACTGCTTCAGATCCTGCGAGTTCTCCACCGTGAGCCGGCGGTTGTCGTACAGGTTGGCCGTGATGGTCTCCATCAGGGCGGCCAGAATGGGGTTGCCAGCGGCGCGCGCGATGGTGCGATGGAAGCGCACGTCGTGGATCAGGTACTCGTGGGGATCGCCGAGCGAGGCGTACATCTCCGCCACCTCCTCGGCCAACTCGGCAATATGCTCGTCGGTGGCTCGCTCGGCGGCGATGGAGGCGACGGATGCCTCAATCACCAGGCGGGCCTCGAACATCTGCCAGGGCAGAAACCCGTGCAGCGCTCCCAGCACGGAGAGCGAGCTGGAGTCCAGCGCGGGCGGACCGCTGGAGACGAAGGTGCCCGCTCCATGGCGGCTCTTGAGCACTCCCATGGCGGAAAGGAAGCCGATGCCGGCGCGCAGCGAGGAGCGGCTGATCTTGAGTTCGCGGGCGAGCTCACGCTCCGGCGGCAGACGATCGCCGGGGCGCAGAGCTCCGCTGGCGACGAGTGCGCGTACGTGGTCCACGACCTGCAGGGTGAGCTGGCTATGTCCGCCTTCGTCGTGTGGCCCCTGCTTTTTCGCGCGTCTTACCATACTCGGTCCGTGTCCTTTACGCCGCCGCCGCGATGCATCAATAATTTGTGAGGAAGCGTATCACGTTATTGGACGTTTGACCTTCAGGCAGTGTTGAGTTCGGCACGGTTGACTCCGAGGCGCGGCACGAGGAGTTGGAAGATCGCGAGCGAGACGACGTAGGCGAAACCCGCGAGAGTGAAGATGATCATCGGATGCAGCGAGAAGTAGTGGCCGACGATCCAGGTGAAGACCGCGCCACCTGCAGCGCCAGCCGCTCCTCCGATTCCGACGACCGTCGAAACCGAAGTGGATGGGAACATATCCGTCGGCGTGGAGAAGAGGTTTGCCGACCAACCCTGGTGGGCCGCGGTGGCCAGGCAAAAGAGCGCGATCGCGGGCCACGCGTTGCTTGGGAAGAGATCGTGCAGGTGCGGCACCAGCATCAGCGGCAGCACACACAGTGCGCAGATGAGCATGGCTATCTTGCGGCCAGCGTTGACACTGTAGCCGCGATTCATCAGGAAGCCGGAGAGCCAGCCGCCCCCGATCGACCCCACCGTGGAAGCACTGTAGATGATGATCAGCGGATACTTGGCGTGGTTGAGATCGAGGTTGTAGTTGTCGTGCAGAAACATCGGCAGATAGAAAAGATAGAACCACCAGATGGGGTCGGTGAATCCCTTGCCGACTGCGAAGGCGTAAAAGCCGCGCCGCCGGAGCAAAGCCGACCAGGGCAGAACTTCGCCCGAGGAGGCGTAGCTGGCGAAGTCGGCTTCGAGGTTGGCCTGGGTCTGCGTCGATGCACGGCGAAGCCGATTGTAGGGGAAGAGCAGCCAGAGGATGCACCAGCAGAGCCCCATGGAGCCGGTGCAGATGAATGCAGCGTTCCAGCCCCATTTGGTGGTGACGAAGGCGATCAGCAGCGGCGCGATGAAGAACGAGGCGCTGGAACCGGAGTTGAAGAGGCCGGTGGCGAGCGCACGCTCTTTTGTGGGGAACCACTCGGTGGTCGCCTTGATGGCGGCGGGGAAGTTGCCGCTCTCGCCGATGCCGAGGAAGACGCGAGCGATGCAGAAGCCGATGACGCTGGTGACCAGGGAGTGGCTGAGCGAGGCGCATGCCCAGATGAGGATGGCCAGTGCGTAGCCGGTTTTGGTGCCGAGCTTGTCGATGATGCGGCCCGCGAAGAGGAAGCCCACGCCGTACGCGATCTGGAAGCAGATGATGATGTTGCTGTAGTGCACGTGATAAGCCGACTGGTATGCAGGCGCGACGCCGGGGAGCCATCCCATGAAGGGCAAGTGCAGCAGAGGTTCCACCAGTGCCAGGGCCGAGCGGTCCATGTAGTTGATGGTGGTGGCAGCGAACAGCAGCGCGCAGACAAACCAGCGGATGTTGGTGGAGTCGGAACCGGTGGAGGTGTATCCCGGTGCTGCGACGCTGGCGGTGTTGCTGGACATGAAGAGTACTCCGGTGGATGTTCGGGCGCGGGCGGACGCCGGCTGGTTTTGCGCAGGTTGAGAAGACCGGCGATTGAGTTTTCCGCGCGGACTCCCCAAAAGCGCAGGATTTTGCGGCGGCCGTGAACGCGTGTAGTGCGCCCTCTGAATGGTATTCGTGTCGAGCCGAGAAGACAATTCCGGCGGCCTGGCGCGGCGATGGTCGTGCGCCGTCGGCAGATGGAATCGCAACGCGCGCCGATAAACGTGCTCTGAGGGCTTTCTGCCGGAAAGGAAGAGTATGCGGGTGCTGTTAGTGGAGAGCGATGCGGCGGCGGAGTGGCTGTGCCGGGGACTGGAGCTGGATGGCCACGAAGTAGAGCGCGTGGGCGGCGGTGCTGCGGTGCTGCGGTGCATGGCCGACGTGACGGCTGAGCTGGTGATTGTGGATCTTGGTGGTGCGCCATTTTCGCTGATGGAGCTGCGCGCCGGCGTGACTGCGCTGGACCGGCGCATGGCTGCCCGCGGCGTGGTGCTGCGGTTTGGCGATCTGGAGATGGACCGAGCAGCGCGGCAGGTGCGGCAGGCCGGGCGCGAGGTCAAGCTGACGGCGACGGAGTTTCTGCTGCTGGAGGCGCTGCTGCGCCGGCGCGGCGAGCGGACGTGCAGCCGGCCGGAGCTGCTGCGAGAGGTCTGGGGGGCATCGCAGCCGCAGGGGACAAACATTGTGGAGGTGTACATCAATTACCTGCGCCGCAAACTGAATCGCGGCCCGGTGCGGCTGGATCGCGGACGGGCGATGATCCGGACCGTGCGCGGCGAGGGCTATGTGCTGGAGGCGGTGGGCATGGCAGAGCGGCCGGAGCCGCAGCGCAGGGCGAGAGCGGCCTGGGAGCGTAGATTGAGAATCGCCTAATCCACGCCCTCCGGCGATGGCCATCGTGTTGCTTTGATCCAGGATGGACCGTTGCAAGGGAGGCAAGGATGACGGGCAATTGTGCGCTGGCAGGGCAATCGGCGGGGAGAAGGTCGGGCGCCGGGTTTGGCGATGGGGTGGAATCGTGCAGGGTCGCGTTTGGCGGGGCGGCGGATGCTGACAACGGCACGGCTCCGGACCGCGACCGCACGCTGTTGGAGCATCTGCCGATGGTGCGCTACCTGGCGCGGCGGATCCATGAACGTCTGCCGCAGCACGTGGAGCTGGAGGACCTGGTTTCCGCCGGTGTGGTGGGGCTGATTGACGCGTTCTCGAAGTTCGACCATGGCAAGCAGGTGCAGTTCAAGAGCTATGCGCAGTTCCGGATTCGCGGGGCGATTCTGGACTCGCTGCGAACGCTGGACTGGAGTCCGCGGGAGCTGCGGCGCAAGGGCAGGGCGGTCGAGGAGGCGATCCGCACGGTCACGCAGAAGCTGAGCCGGGTGCCGACCGAACAGGAGATTGCCAAGGAGATGGACCTGGGGCTGGCGGAGTATCAGCAGTTGCTGGGGGAGCTGAAGGGGCTGGAGATTGGCAGCCTGCACATGGAGCGGACGGAGGACTCTGGCGACGAGGAGCTGTCGTACGTGCCAGGCTCGCCGGAAGAAGACCCGCTGTTCCGCTGCCTGCAGGGCGAGATGAAGCAGCACCTGATCGACGCGATCGACGAATTGCCAGAAAAGGAGCGGATGGTGCTGACGCTCTACTACTACGAGGAGCTGACGATGAAGGAGATTGGGCTGACGCTGGGGGTGGTGGAGTCGCGTGTATCGCAGATCCACTCGTCGGCGGTGCTGCGACTGCGGGTGGCGCTGGCTGGCCTGCGAGCGGACAACACAGTGAAGATCGCCCGGAAGCGGGCGGGCGGGCGGCTGGTGGCGTGACCTGCGGTTTTGCGGTTCGAGGGCGGCAGGCACCGCGGAACTCCGTTCGACATGGGTGCCCCCCCCCTCCCCCCCTATATGGTCAAAGTCTAAGAAACAAACGAGATGGCGGAGGGGAGTCACCAATTCGACAACACCCTCCCGATCAATCGGCGACTGCAATAGGAAAGGCCCGGAGGGGTATCCGGGCCTTTGCTTTGTACTTCGCTACTTCCAGTATATCAAGTGGAGCATAACTCCTATGCCACCTATCTTTCCTGTGGAATGAGGGAGATGGGCGATTTGGGGGTTGACATGCGGATTTTGCGGAGGCTTTTGGCAGAGGAGGCGAAGATGGATTGTAGCTATGGAAAAACCGGCCGACCTCGTTGCAAAATGGGCCTTAATGGTAAGGCTTTATGTGTCGGGCTTTCAGCCCTCGGGAGCTTATTCCGCGCGCTAACCTAGGCCTGCGGCCTAGGCTGGTATGTTACGCGCTTTCAGCGCTTTGGGGAGGTCGGCTGAGCTAACGTGGTGAGCTGAGCGAACGGAGTGGTCGAGGTAGCTTGATCATCATCTGGGCGAATTTGAGGATGACGCGCTGGGGCGGGATGGCGCGCCGGGGCGGGGTATGGATGACGAGTGTTGGTGGGGGTTCGGACGCAGGAGCGAGGGGTTTGGTGGCTGTGAAAATGCGGGGATTCTTCGCTGCGCTCAGGATGACAAGCCCCTGGTTTCAGGATGACAAGCCCCTTGGTTTGAGGATGACGCGCTGGGGTGACAAGCCCTTGTTTTCAGGATGACAAGCCCCTGTTTGAGGATGACAAGCCCCCTGGTTTGAGGATGACAAGCCCTTGTTTTGAGGATGACGCGCTGGGGTGGGATGGTCGGAGGAGGAGGTCAGGACTGGGTGCTGACGCGCCCTATTGGTTCTGGGAGAGAGGCGCGGGTGAGGTGGCGGTGGCGACGGTGGGGCTGGGGCTGGCGAAGGATGCGGCCGAGGTGACGGGTCCGAGGCCAAGTTTGATGAGCGCGCGGGAGTCTGGCACGAGCTTGGTCTGCCAGCCGTTGTCGGCCTGGACCTTGGTCATGGCGGCGATGGAGTCCGCATCCCAGTGGCCGGAGGGTGTGCCGGTAAGGTAGCCGGCGCGGATCAGTGCTGCCTGGATCTGGGTGGCGCGATCATCGTCGATGGTGCGCTGGCCGGAGAGCTTGGTTTTGACAGCTGGACGCTTGCCGGACTTGTGCGACGCAGCCAGTACGTGGTGCGGACGGGTGGCGGCAAGGGCGGGCATCGCGGGGGAGGCGGCGAGGAGCGACAACAGAACGATGGAAGCAAACCGCATTCTCGATCAAACCTCTCCAGGCGCTGGTGTGCGCCTTGGCATTAGAGCAAATTGCCTGATGACGTGCAGGCGTTCGATGTGTCGGGCCTACAGCCCTTGCTCTTCCTGGGCCCCTGACCTAGGCCTTCGGCCTAGGCTGGTATGTGTCGGGCCTTCGGCCCTGTGAAGACGATCTGCACAGCTATCAGAACGTTGGTCTAGCGTATACCGTGCATTCATCGGGCTGCAATACATAAAAAGTTCGGGGTGCAACGAATCGCAGAGCGTGGGGCGGGAGAGATCCAGAGAAGTGTGGATCGGGCGCGCCCGGGGGCTGCCGGTGTGCCCCACATCTCCGAAGGCGAGATGTAGGGCACACGGGGTGGTTATGGCAGGGTTCCGCCGACGTAGGATGGGCCGGCGTTGGCGGGGGAACTGCTGCCGCGGACCTCGAACGCAACGTCGTCGCCGGACTTGAGGTTGGAGACGATGGAGCGGTAGGCGGCCTCGTCCGGGATGGGGCGGCGGTTGATGGCGGTGATGACGGTTCCCTTGGTGAGGTTGACCTCGTCTGCAAAGGAGCCGGGGCGGACGCTGGTGACGATGACTCCGCCCTTGACTCCGAGCTTGCTGGCGAGCGCGGAGGGGATGGGATCGACCTTGATGCCGAGCTTGCCCTCGCCCGCGTCGGACTCGGTGGGAGCGGAGCTGTCGTCGGCCTGGGCGCCGTTGTCGGCGAAGAGCTTGGCGCGGTCTGCGATGGCGACGGTCAGGTTCTCGCGCGAGCCGTTGCGCTGGACGCCGAGCGAGACGGTGGAGCCGACCTTGCGGGCGGAGATGTCGGCCACGAGCTGGTCGCCGTCCTTGATGGGCTTGCCGTCGATGGCTACGATGACGTCGCCGGGCTTGACGCCACCCTTGGCCGCGGGGCCGTTGGGGGTAACGGTATTGACCAGCACGCCGCCGTTGGCGAAGCCGTAGACGCGGCTGACGGCGGAGGACTCATTGCCCTGGAAGCTGATGCCGATGGAGCCGCGGACGACCTTGTGATCCGGGCTGATGAGCATGTTGTAGATGCTGGCGATGATGTTGGAGGGCATGGCGAAGCCGACGCCCTGCGAGCCCATGGACTGGGTGTAGATGGCGGTGTTCATGCCGATGACCTGGCCGGCCATGTCGACCAGCGGGCCGCCGGAGTTGCCGGGGTTGATGGCTGCGTCGGTCTGGATGAACTTCTGGAACTGGTTGGGCGCGCCGTTGGGGCCGGGCTCGTCGATGGAGCGGTTCTTGGCGGAGACGATGCCTGCGGTCACGGTCTCAGAGAGCGAGAAGGGGCTGCCGATGGCGAGGACCCAGTCGCCCACCTGCGCGCCCTCGGAGTTGCCGAGCTTGACGGTGGGGAGTGGATCGGGTGCGTCGATCTTGATGACGGCGATGTCGGTCTCGGGATCGACGCCGACGACGTGGGCGGGGCGACCGTGCTCGGTGGGGTTGTCGCCGTCGGTGGAGAGCTTGACGTAGATCTTGTCGGCCTTGTCAACGACGTGGTTGTTGGTGATGATGTAGCCGCGGGAGTCGACGATGAAGCCGGAGCCGAGAGCCTCGCGCTCGCCGCCGCCATCGGCACCGTCGGAGCCGTCGTCACCGCCCTGGCCGCCCTGGCCGCCAAAGAAGCGGTGCAGGAAGTCCTGCATGTCGCCGGGGGCCTGGTCGCTGTTGTTGTCGTCGCCGTTGGGGGCGGTTTGTCCGCGATGGCGCGGGAGGGCGGCGGACTGCTTGGGCAGCGTGACGGTGTTGATGTTGACAACCGCGGGGCCGACCTGCTTGGCGATCTTGGAGAACTCGTTGGACATCATCACCGGGCTGGGGATGGTGAGCGGGCGCGCATCGGAGGAGTCGACTGCCTGCTCCTTGCCGCTGACCGAACGGGTGAGCACGGTGCCTGCGAGGATGCCAATGGAGAGCGTGGCCAGCAGCGCGAAGGTGGCGGTAAGGCGATGGCTGCGCAGGCGGGTGAACAGATCGCGGGGGGCTTGGTTCTGTGTGTCCATGGGTGAGTCGATCCTCATAGGTGCTGCGCGGCTTCGCGGCGTGGATTGGGGCGCAGCACGGCTATTCCACTTGAGTATAGTCCGGCAGGTGCGGCAGGGGCCACTCACGCAGATGCATCGTTGCATTGGACGCTGGCGGAGGGGGAAAAGTCTTGGGAGTCTGGCTGCGCTAGTGTCGTGCCTCTGCAATTGTAAGCATCATTGGGGCCTGAAATTGAGCTTGGGCGGGATCGAAATACGGGGAGATGATTGTTCAGTTAGCTCAGGCGGGACCGGTGAAGCGCAATTATCCTTGGCGGTTTGTGGCCCCGCCTTATGCCGGGCCTTCAGCCCTTGGATTCTTGAGAGGTCGCCAACCTAGGCCTTCGGCCTAGGCTGGTATGTTGCGCGCTTTCAGCGCTTCCTTATTTCGGAGACAGGACACTATGGGGTTTGGGTGGCGAGGTGGGCGGTGTCGAGGAGGGTGAGGAGGACGCGGCGGAGGGCGGCGTTGCGGCTGGTGGGGTCGTACCACTCTCGCAGGGTGTGGATATCGCCGCCGAGGCCACCGGCACCGATGGCGATGGCGGGAATGCCGCGGGAGAGCGGGATATTGGCATCCGTGGAGCCAAGGCCGGGCTCGGTGCGGAGGTTGAGGTGGCGGTCCACGGCGCGGAGGGTGGCGAGCAGCGGCGAGTCGGTCGGCAAGGAGCCGCCGGGGCGGTCGCCGATGGTCTCGATGGCGAGATTCCGGTGGTCAACGGAGCTGCCGAGGACTTCGCGGATGGCGGTTTCTGCGGCGAGCAGTTGGGCGGGATCGGTGGAGCGCAGGTCGAGCCATGCCGTGGCGGACTCGGGGATGGAGTTGATGGAGGTACCGCCGGAGATCTGGCCGACGTTGAGGGTGGTGCGCGGGTCGGCGCTGGGCAGGTCGATGGATTCGAGCGCGAGCAGGGCGCGGCTGAGGATGAGGATGGGGTTGGCGGCACCGGCGTCCATCCAGGAGTGGCCGCCGGGGCCGGTGACGGTGACGCGGAAGCGGCGGCTGGCGAGCGCGCGGGTGACGACGGCGGCGGAGCCTCCGCCTTCGAGGGCGATGGCGGCGGCGATGCGAGCGGAGTAGGGGCTGGCTTCCGAGAAGAGGTGGCGCATCCCGCGGAGATCGCCCTCGCCCTCCTCGCCTACATTGGCGGCGAAGAGAATGGGCACGGCGGGGACGAGGCCGGCGTGGCGCATGGAGGCAGCGATGCCGAGCAGCGCGGAGAGTCCGGCGGCGTTGTCGCAGGCTCCGGGGGCGACGATGCGGGACTCTTCCTCGATGGGGTCGGTGGGCGTGCCCGCGGGGAAGACCGTGTCGAGGTGGGCGGAGAGGAGGATGACGGGAGAGGTTCCGTGAACCCACATCTCAGAATCGAGATGTGGGGCACCCAGTTCGGCGAGGGCGTTGCCGGCGGCGTCGAGGTGGGGGTTGGCGAGGCCGAGCTGGGTGAAGCGCTCCAGGAACCACGCGGCGCGGGCCTGTTCGCCAAAGGGCGGGGCGGGGATGCGCAGCATTTCGAGTTGCCAGCGACGGAGCTGGGGCTGGTGCAGATGCAGCCAGTGGAAGGCGCGATGGACCGCAGGGTCTGCGGCGAGGCGTGCGATGCGGAGCTGGGCGGAGGCGGTCATTCGGCGGGGTCGAGGATCGGGGGGTGAGGTTCAAGGGGTGGGTAGTCGACGGTGACGAGGAAGATGCCGGTGGCCGGCGCAGTGGGGCCGGCGGCGGAGCGGTTGCGGGCCGCGAGGATGTTCGGGATTGCGTCGGGCGGGAGCCGGCGTGCTCCGGCCTGGACGAAGGTGCCGACCAGGTTCCGCACCATGTGATGAAGAAAGCCGGTGGCGCGGACGCGGTAGACGATGAGGCCGTCCGAGGCGTGCCAGGCCGAGTGGGTAATGGTGCGGACGGGCGAGGTTTCGTCCAGCGTGGTGCGGGCGGTGAGATCTGGGTCGGAGGCGGCGAACGAGGTGAAGTCGTGGGCGCCCACGACGTGGCGGGCGGCATCGTTGAGGGCCGCCAGATCGAGCGGCCAGGGGCAGGGCCACACATAGGGGGCGAGAATTGGGGGGCAAATGTTTGTTCCCAACTCGTCGAGTTCGATCTGGGGCTCGCGGTGCCCGGTTCGCGGGTTCAGGCAAGGCGACCGCAGGGGGAAGATGCGGTACTCGTAGGTTTTGCCGATGGCGCTGTGGCGGGCGTGGAAGCTGGGCGGGACGGCCTGCAGCGAGAGGACGCGGACGGCGGGCGGCAGGCAGCGGTTGAGCGCGCGGTGCAGGTTGGCTGGCGGGATGGCGGCCTGGACGGCAAAGGATGCGACCTGGCCAAGGGCGTGAACGCCGGCGTCCGTGCGGCCGGAGCCCTGGGGGAGAACGCGCTCGCCCACGGTGCGGTGGATGGCGTCGCTGAGCAGGCCCTGGACGGTGGCCTGGCCGGGCTGGACCTGCCAGCCATGGAACGGCGTGCCGTCGTAGGCGAGGATGAGCATGAAGTGATTCATGTGGAGGTACTCAATACAAGGTACTAGGTGCGCGGGGAGAGGCAAGGTCCGGTTGATATACTTGGGCTTCGAAGAGCGGCAGCGGGCGATTTCAGTCCCGGCAACTGGAACCAAGCTGGGTTTTGCTTCGTAGCAGTGTATGCGGCGGCATATGGCCTGGCACCGAGTGGTCTCAGGTGCTCTCCGCAGCGCGTTTAAGAATCGCCTGACCCGTGATCCACGTCTTATCGGGATACCCCTGAGTGAAACCGGGCGGCCCCCTACCAAGGCGCAGCATCTGCGAGGGTAAAGCGAGTTTGCAGAGAACTTTGCAGAGAACAACGGTGCGGGTTTAGGCCGCCCACGAAGAACGAGAGTTGGAGAGTACAACGGTGATCATAAAGAACTTGCAGGCGACGGCAGTAGTGGTGCTGGTTTTGATGAGCGGGAACATGCAGCCGGCGCTGGCGCAGGCAGGGGCGGGGACAGCAGCGGCACCCCAGAGTACGCTGCCGACGATCCCGGCTCCGAAGCTGACGGAGCCGTTGTATCTCCGCGACACGGGCCGGGACTATACGCACCTGAACGGGCTGCTCCCCAACCCGATTCACCTGTACAAAGGGACTGACGTACCGGAGCCGCGGCTGGTGAATACTCCGCAGTTGGACCAACTGCTGCGCGATGGCAAGATTTATCTGAGCCTGTCCGATGCGGTGATGCTGGCGCTGGAGAACAACTTTGACATTGCAATTGCGCGCATCAACCTGGACATTGCGGACACGGATATTCTGCGGGCCAGGGCCGGGTCGGGGCTGCGGGGCGTCTCCACCGGGCTGGTGGCGGATACGCTGGGCGGGTCAGGATCGACGGTGACGGGCGGCGGTGGGCCGGGCGGGACCTCCAGCGGAGCAGGCGGAGGCGGCACGGGTGCGAACGGACTGGTGCTGAGCACGAACGGTGGCGGCCCTGCGCCGGAGAACCTGGACCCCACGCTGACCAGCAACCTGGAGTATGAGTCGACGACAACTCCGTCCACGAGCTTGTTTACCGGCACCACGCCGTTGAAGTCCACCACCGCGACCTTTAATTTTGGGTACACGCAGGGGTTCCTGACCGGGACGAATCTGGGCGTGACGTTCAACAACTCGCGAGGCACGAATACCAACCCATTCGATACCTACAGCCCGCTGATCAACAGCTCATTTCGGTTTACGGCGACGCAGCATCTGCTGCAGGGGTTTGGCTGGGGCATCAACGGACGCTTTATCGTCCAGGCGAAGAATAACCGGCGGATTACGGACTCGGCGTTCCGGCAGCAACTGCTGTACACGGTGAACCAGATCGAGAATATCTACTGGGGGCTGGTGAGCGCGTACGAAGATGAGCAGGCGAAGGAGCGCGCACTGGCGCAGTCGACGCAGTTGACCAATGACAACCGCAGGCAGTTGCAGATTGGGACGCTGGCACCGCTGGATGTGGTGAACTCGGACTCCGCCGTAGCGACGGACAAGCAGGCGCTGGTGGCCTCGCAGTCGAACCTGGAGTATCAGCAGCTCATTATGAAGCAGGCGATTGCGCGGAACCTGGAAGACCCGGCGCTGACCAACGCTCCGGTGATTCCGACCGACCGCGTGGCGCTGGACCGGCTGCCGGAAGAGGATATGAAGCAGGACGACCTGGTGCAGCAGGCGTACGTGAACAATCCGCAGATCGAGCAGGCTGCGCTGAGCATGAAGAACAACCAGATCACCATCAAGGCGGAGAAGAACGGGCTGCTGCCGACCGTGGACGCGTACGCGTTCTATGGTGCGAACTCGGTGAGCGGCGAGCAGAGCCCGTATGCGACGAACTTTGCGACGGGGCAACTTTACCCCGCGGGCACCGACCCGACGATTGGATACAGTAGCGGGCTGAAGAACCTGTTCAACAACAGTGCTCCGGACGAGGGCGTTGGGGTGAACATCAACATCCCGCTGCGCAACCGCGTGGCGCAGGCCGATCAGGCGCGGTCGCAGATGGAGTACCGGCAGGCGCAGATGCGGCTGCAGCAGCTCTACACGCAGATCCGCATCCAGGTGATCAATGCGCAGTACGCGTTGACCAACGACCGGGCACAGGTGAGCGCGGCACAGGCGGGGCGCGAGTATGCGGCGCAGTCACTGGACGCGGAGCAGAAGAAGTACAAGCTGGGCGCATCCACCTCCGCGCTGGTGCTGCAACAGCAGCGCAACCTGGCGGGTTCGGAGAACACGGTGATCTCTGCGACGGCGGCGTATGCGAAGGACCGCGCGGCGCTGCTGCAGTTGCTGTCGAACACGCTGGACCGGTACGGCATCAGCATCCAGGATGCGGCGACGGGCACGCTGGCGACGGCGCCGGTGATTCCGGGGCTGACGGCGCCGAAGCCTCCCGCGCCGGTGAAGCCGATCTCGGTGGGGCCTGCGCAGTAGAGACGAAAAGCGAATCACAAAGAGCACAGAGCAGAAGAGAGACACAGAGTCGGGCGCGTTGTATCCGGTTTTGCGCCGCGATGTGGGCAGGGTGACCCGCGCAGGTGGATGGATGGAACTTGTGTGCTATTGGCCAGCCCTTGGCTGCGACTAGAATCTGGCATAGGTCGAACTATTTGCAGATGTTAGGCCGTTGAGAAGAGCACGAGACCCCGGGGTTAGCGGACCAAATGGACGAGACGAGCAGTGAGCGTACAACGCATGTGGAGCAGGCAAGCAGTGCGGACGATATGCGCGAGCAGCGGACAAACGGTCTGAAAGGGGCGGCGTCGGCCTATCTGCGCTCAGCGGTGCATCAGCCGGTGGACTGGATGGAGTGGGGCGAGGCGGCGTTTGCACGGGCGGCCAGGGAAGACAAGGCGATCCTGCTGGACATTGGAGCCGTGTGGTGCCACTGGTGCCATGTGATGGATCGCGAGTCCTACGAGGACGCGGCGACGGCGCAGATTATCAACCGTCATTTCATCGCCGTGAAGGTGGACCGCGACGAGCGGCCGGATGTGGACACGCGCTACCAGGCAGCGGTATCGGCCATCAGTGGCCAGGGCGGATGGCCGTTGACGGCGTTTCTGACTCCGCAGGGCAAGCCGTATTTTGGCGGGACATATTTTCCACCGGAGGACCGTCATGGGCGACCGAGCTTCCAGCGCGTGCTGCTGACCATGGCGGATGCGTTTGAGAACCGGCGCTCGGAGGTGGACGAGTCGGCCAGCAGCGTGATGCAGGCGATCGAGCAGAACGAGGCGTTCTCCGGGCATGCAGGCGATCCGGGGCCGGAGTTGGTGGAGAAGATGGTGCTGGTCGCGCTGAAGAGCGTGGACATGCGGCATGGCGGATTCGGTGCGCAGCCAAAGTTTCCGCACTCGAGCGCGCTGGACCTGCTGATCGATGTGGCCCAGCGCGGCGGAACGACGCCGGTGAAGATGGCGGGGCTGGGCACAGTGCCCATCGTCGAAGCTGCAAAGCGCGCGGTGCTGCTGACACTGGACAAGATGGCAAAGGGTGGAATCTACGACCATCTGGCGGGCGGATTCCATCGCTACTCCGTGGACGAGCACTGGATTGTTCCCCACTTTGAAAAGATGGCGTACGACAACTCCGAGCTGCTGAAGAACTATCTGCATGCGTACCAGGCGTTTGGCGGGGAGGAGTTTGCGCGAGTGGCGCGGGACATTCTGCGCTGGATGGATGCGTGGCTCAGCGACCGCGAACTGGGCGGCTTCTACGCATCGCAGGACGCGGACTATTCGCTGGACGATGACGGCGACTACTTTACCTGGACGCGGGATGAGATGGCCGAGGTATTGGCGCCGGAAGAGCTGGCGGTGGTGGCCGCGTACTACAACATTGGCGAGATCGGCGACATGCAGCACAACGTGGCGAAGAATGTGCTGAAGGTGAAGCAGTCGCTGGAGGTGGCTGCGCGCAAGGCCGGCGTGGGCGTGGAGTCTGCGCGAACGCTGCTGCAGGCGGCGAAGGGAAAGCTGCATGCGGCGCGACTGGCGCGTCCCACACCCTATGTGGACAAGACGATGTACGTGGCATGGAATGCGATGTGCATCTCCGCATATCTGGAGGCGGGGCGCGTGCTCGGGTTGCCGGAGGCAAAGGCGTTTGCGCTAAAGTCGCTGGAGCGCGTGCTGGGCGTGGCATGGCACGATGCAGGGCACGGCAAAGAGCACGGCCTGGCGCATGTGGTGGTCTACGGTGAGCAGGGAGAGTGGCGGCAGGATGGGGCCGGGCGCGTGACCGGCCTGTTGGATGACTATGTGTTTCTGGCACACGCGGCGCTGGACGCCTGGGAGGCGACCGGCGCGATGCGGTACTACGAGGCCGCGTCGGAGTTGACGGGATATGTGCTGGCGGGATTCTACGATGCGTCTGGCGGCGGATTCTTCGACACCGAGAAGCCGGCGCCGGGCGAGCACAGGCTGGGCGCGCTGGGGGCGCGGCGCAAGCCGTTGCAGGACTCTCCCACGCCCGCGGGCAACCCCATGGCGGCGAGGCTGCTGATGCGGATGAGCGAGTTGAATGGCCGGCTGGACTATGCAGAGAAGGCGCAGGCGACGCTGGAGACCTTTGCCGGCGTGGTGGAACACTTTGGTCTGTATGCCGCGACCTATGCGTTGACGCTGCAGCAGCAGGTGCGCGAGCCGGTGCAGGTATGCATCGTTGGCGAGGACGGGAACGCCCGGGCGTTGGAAGCAGCGGCGCTGGCACAGTATGCCGTCAACAAGCGCGTGGTGCGGCTGGCGAGGGTGGTACTGGGTGCACTGCCTCCAGTGCTGGACGAGACGCTGCCGCGGCTGGCGAAGATCAAGGGGAGTTTCGCGGTGATATGCAGCGGACACTCGTGCCAGCCTCCGGTGAAGACGGCGGAGGAACTGACGGCTGTGCTGCGGCGGAGCTTGTAAAGCAAGACAGGAGCGAATCCCGGCGAGCAAGGGCAAGGGCACGAGCAAATACGGAGATTCTGACTCTTCGAGTCAGAATGACGGGCTAGGGCTAGGGCTAGGGCTAGGGCAAGGGCAAGGGCAAGAGCAAGGGCAAGGGCAACAGCAAGGGCAACAGCAAATGCAACAGCAAATGCAAATGCGGGGATTCTTCGCTGCGCTCAGAATGACAAGCAAGAGTAGCCCTTTGGGACTCTGCGGTCTCTCTGTGTGTCTTTGTTCTCTGTGTTCTCTGTGATTCGCTTTTGCTTCAAGCGCTGGTCAGGGGCTGCTGCGCGGGCGGGGCTGTGGGATCGGCGTGGTGCATCAGCAGCATGTTGGCGGGGTCGGTGCCGAGGGGGATGGAATTTTCCTCGAAGGCCTGCAGGATGCGGCGGCGGAGCTCGCGGAGGATGGCGTCCTTCTGGTTGACACGGACGCGAATGGTGACGGGGTAGGTAACCACGCGGCCGGAGATGGCGTCGACGCCGGGAACGTCGGGGTCGGCGACGGCGATGTGTTGGAACGCGGGGTCTTGGCGCACGGCCAGGGCGGTGCTTCGCAGGACGCGCAGGACGGTGTCCGGGTCGGCGGACGCGTCGACGGCGAGGGAGAGCGTGGCCACGGCGAAGTCGCGCGAGAGATTGGAGACGGTAGCGATCTGGGAGTTGGGAATGTAGTAGACCGTGCCGTCGCCGTCGCGCAGCGTGGTCAGGCGCAGGGTCAGGTCTTCCACGGTGCCGGTCAGCGAGGCGAGTTTGACGGTGTCGCCCACGTTGTACTGGTTTTCGATCAGGATAAAGACGCCGTTGATGATGTCCTTGAAGAGGGACTGCGCGCCCAGGCCGATGCCGACGCCGACGACACCCGCGGAGGCGAGCAGCGGAGTGAGGTTGATGCCCAGCACGGACAGGATGTGGAGCAGCACAATGAAGCCGATGATGCTGTATGCAGTGGCGCGAATGATTGCGGCCAAAGTGCGGACCTCCGCCGCGCGCTGGGCGTATTCGCCGCTCTGCTGTTCGGCGATCTTCTCCATGCGACGGACGAAGAAACTGACCACCCGCATCAGGACGAATGCGATCACAAGAATGACAATCAGACGCGGCAGGTCGTGGATGAAGGCCAGGGCGTCGCGGTGCCAGTGCTTCAGGACATCGGCGAAGGTGCCGTCGTCCTGGGTGATGTCGTCTTGCAGGGAGGCGAGAAAAAGGGCCATGATGGTGACAACTCCATATTCCTGGTTCGGCTCTTAACTTGGCCGGTAGATCAAGTATCGCTCGTACCTAGGGTTGGATGCAGGTCGCTGGATGATATGGAGTAAGCAGAGGGCACGAATTTGCACACGGTGTGCTGGGTCGGCACGAGAGGGACGAAGGACGCAAGAGGGAATGCGGCGCCGGCCCGGAAGGAGTGGAGATGAAGATTCTTCGCAGCGTTGGCGTGTGGGCGGGTGGTATGGCGTTGTTGCTGGGGAGCCACGGATGGAGTCAGACGCCGCCGGGCTGCATCTCGCCGTCGTGCAATGCAGCGGCTTCAGGCCAGAAGTCGGGCACGGGGCAGGGGACCTCCATCCAGCCGACGCTGCCGACCATTCCCAGCGCGGCGGATACGCCACAGAACCCAGACATGGATCGGGACCAGTCGAAGATGCGCAATCTGGAGCGGCAGAAGCAACTGGTTTCCGATACGGAGAAACTGCTGGCACTGGCGAATGAGTTGAAGGCGGACATGGACAAGTCCACCAAAGACACCATGTCGCTGGACGTGATCAAGAAGGCCGATGAGATTGAAAAACTGGCGCACAGCGTGAAGGAAAAGATGAAGGGCAATTAGAGCAAATTTCCAGATGATGTGCAGAGGTTCGATGTATCGGGCCTTCAGCCCTCGTATTGTCGCAGGTTCGCCAACCTAGGCCTTCGGCCTAGGCTGGTATGTGTCGGGCCTTCGGCCCTGTGAAGACGACCTACACATCTATAGGAACTTTGCTCTAGGCGCGATGCACGAGTAGGAACTTTGCTCTAGGAACTTTGCTCTAGGCGCGAGGCACGAGCCCTCAAAAAAGCACGCCGGGATTGAGCACGGGCGCTGCAGGCAGCGACGCGGCGGGTGCGGCGGCGGCGCGGAGGGCCGCGACCACCTGTGCCGGGGTAGCTGCGGGGTTGGCGGCGCGGTAGAGCGCTGCAGCGCCGCTGACGAGTGCGGCCGAAGCGCTGGTTCCCATGGCCTGGACATACGCGGTATGGCCCAGGTTGAAGCAGCCGAAGCTGTGGGCGCTGTCCGTGGGTGGCCCGTCGCCGGTGTTGGCGATGCCATTGCTGCACGCACCGCGAATCCATCCGCTCACGCCGGAGTCCGGGCCATCGGGATAGCTGCCGCCGGGCGCTGCGAGGGCGTTGAGCGGCGCGCCGAAGTTGCTGTAGTAGGCCAGCGTGACGGGGCCAGGTGCGCACCGGGCGCCGGGCGCAAGGTTCTCCGCACAGGCGGGGTTGGTGGAGGCCACAACGGCAAGGACGCCGCGCGCCTGGGCGGGCAGCTCGATGTAGCGTGGGTTGGAGAGGTCGACGCCGTCGTTGCCCGCGGAGGCAATGACGACAGCGCCAGCCTGCGTGGCGGCATACGTGGCGCGGTCGAAGATGGCCTTCAGGCCGGCACCCTCGCCGGTGTCGAGGTCGACCAGGGTGCCGAGCGAGAGGTTGATGATGTCCACGTGCTGCGCGATGGCGTCGTCCATGCCCTGGATGATCCAGCTCAGCAGTCCGCTGGCCTGGCCGGTGGAGCATTGGGTGGCAATGTCCGGGACTGTGCTGGCGGGGTCGGGGAGCCGCTCGATCACCTTGATGTTGAGCAGCGTGGCGGCGGGGGCGACGCCGATGGTCAGGCCGGTGCCCGCGCCCGTGGCGGCCGCGGCCAGCGAGGCGGTCCACGTCCCGTGGCCCTGCTGGTCCTGCGGGCTGCCGTCGTCGCAGGGGCTGGGCAGGCCGGTGGCGGCGGACTGGTCGATCTCGGAGAGGTTGAAGCCGAGGTTGGGTGCGATGTCCGGGTGGTTCTGGTCCACGCCGCTGTCGAGAATCGCGATGCGGACGCCTGCACCGAGGGTCTTGTCCCAGGGGCCATGGACAGGACCGCCAGGAATGCCCGCGCCGTAGCCGCCCGCCTGCAGCACCGCCCAACCCTGCGGTGTTGCCGTGTAGTAGGTGTCGTACGGCAGCGTTGTGGGTGGAACTGCGGGGGGCTGCACCGGCGGTGGGATGGCGACGATGGCCGGCAGCACCGCTCGAATGGCCAGTGTGTGTGCGGAGACGATGCGGTCGTGCACGACGAACTCCACGCTGGGCAGGGCGCGCAGGGCAGCGATGGCGGCGGCTTCGTCCGCGCCTGTGGGGGTTTGGAAGACGGCAATGCCGAAGGGCTGGTGGACGCGCAGGATGCGTGCGCCGGCGGTGCGTGCGCGGGACTCTGCGTCCGGCGGGATTGCGCCATCGCGATAGGCGACCAGGTAGCGGTGCGGGATGGCGGCCCCAACCGGGCTTGGCTGCTGCGCGGTTGCGGGCAGCAAAGCCACAGACAACGCTGCCGCAGCGGCTAGCCTGGCCGGCAGCCGGAACTGACGGGACATCCACAGACTATGACTCCACAGACTGTCAGTCCACAGACGGGGTTGCGATGCGGGTTGGCGCGGAGAACGAATCGGAGGCCTCGGCAACTGCGGCGATGGCGCGCGGGCCATCCTGATGGTTGCATCGGCGTGCAGGCCCGCAGGCACGACCGCATGTGTGCCGGGGGACGGTACGAACGTCCCGTTACTCCGGAAACGCCCGCCACTGGCGCATGCCGGGATAAGGTGAGCGCCGACACGCAAATGCAGGTGGCTTTAGGGGTAAAATCTTGACGGCAGCATAGTACGGTTGCCGAAAGGATTGGCATGGCTCGTCGCAATGGTTCGGGCGTTGCAGTGCAGAGGCAGGCGGATAGCGCTGCGGCTGAGGTGACGGGGACGACGATGACCCGTGAGCAACTGGTCGAGTTCTACCGCCTGATGTATCTTTCGCGGCGGACGGACGACCGCGAAATCGTGCTGAAGCGCCAGCAGAAGATCTTTTTCCAGATATCGTGTGCCGGACACGAGGCGCTGCTGGTGGCGGCCGGCATGGCACTACGGCCCGGCTACGACTGGTTCTTTCCCTACTATCGCGACCGCGCCATCTGCCTGACGCTGGGCAATACCGTGGAGGACCAACTGCTGCAGGCCGTCGGGGCGGTGGACGATCCGGCGAGCGGAGGGCGGCAGATGCCGTCGCACTGGTCCAGCACGAAGCTGCATATTGTCACGCCCAGCTCCGCCACGGCAACGCAGTGTCTGCATGCGATTGGCTGCGCGGAGGCGGGCCGATACTTCTCCCGGCATCCCGAAGCCGTCGGCAATCGCCCCGAAGGCGGCTGGGGGGACTATCGCGACTTCAAGGACGTCACCTTCCACGGCGACGAGGTGACCTACGTCTCCATCGGCGAGGGTTCCACCAGCCAGGGCGAGTTCTGGGAGTCGCTGAACACCGCCAGCAACGGCAAACTGCCTGTCGTCTATGTGGTGGAGGACAACGAGTACGCGATCTCGACGCCGGTGGAGGCGAACACTCCCGGTGGCAATATCTCACGGCTGATTGCAAACTTCCCGAACTTCCATTTCGCGGAGATAGACGGTACCGACCCGCTGGCCTGCTACGCGGCCATGACCGAGGCGGTAGCCTACGCGCGTTCCGGCCGCGGCCCAGCGCTTGTCCACGGGCATGTGGTGCGGCCCTACTCGCACTCGCTCTCGGACGATGAGCGCCAGTACCGCAGTGAAGAAGAGGTGCAGGCGGAGAATGCGCGCGACCCCATCGCCAAGATGCAGCTATGGCTGCTGCGCGAGGGCATTTTAAGTGCAGAGGAGATCAACCTCCTGGAGCAGAAGGTGGACGACGAGGTCCAGCGCGCCGCCGACCGAGCCATGCAGGCCGTGCTCCCCAGCAACAAGCCGGAAGCGATCCTGCGCCACCAATACTCCGAGGACCTGAAGCCTACCGACGCTCGCTTTGCCACCCAGCCCCAGGCCACGGCGGACGCCAACGAGCGCACCATGGCCGAGCTCATCAACCTGTGCCTGAAGGACGAGATGCGCCGCGACGAGCGCATCGTCGTCTTTGGCGAGGACGTCGCCGACGCCAGCCGCGACCAGGCCCTGCGCGCCGGCAAGCTCAAGGGCAAGGGCGGCGTCTTCAAGCTGACAGCCGGCCTGCAAACGGAGTTCGGCTCCGACCGCTGCTGGAACTCGCCCCTGGCCGAGGCAAACATCGTTGGCCGCGCCATTGGCATGGCGGTGCGCGGAATGAAGCCGGTGGTGGAGATTCAGTTTTTCGACTACATCTGGCCCGCCGTCCACCAGATGCGCAACGAACTTTCTCTGATCCGCTGGCGCTCCAACGGCACCTGGTCCTGTCCCGTCGTCATCCGCGTGCCCATCGGCGGCTATCTCACCGGCGGCTCCATTTATCACTCGCAGTCGGGCGAGAGCATCTTCACCCACACGCCTGGCATCCGCGTGGTTATGCCGTCGAACGCGCTGGACGCAGCCGGCCTGCTGCGCACCGCAATCCGCTGCGATGATCCCGTGCTCTTCCTGGAACACAAGCGCCTCTACCGCGAGACCTTCGGCCGCGGCGTCTATCCCGGCCCGGAGTACTCGATTCCCTTTGGCAAGGCGAAGATTGTGCGCGCCGGCAAGGATGTCAGCGTTATCACCTATGGGGCTGTTGTCCCCAGGGCATTACAGGCGGCCGACAAGCTGCACCGCGAGACCGGTGTGGATGTGGAGCTCATCGACCTGCGCACCCTCAGCCCCTACGACTGGGACACTATCGCCGAATCCGTGCGCAAGACCAGCAAGGTCATCGTCGCGCACGAGGACATGCTCAGCTGGGGCTACGGCGCGGAGATCGCCGCACGCATCGGCGAAGAACTCTTCGACTCGCTCGACGCGCCGGTGCGCCGCGTCGCCTCTCTCGACACCTTCGTCGCCTACCAGCCCATCCTGGAAGAAGCCATCCTGCCGCAACCCGAAGACCTGTACCGCGCCATGCTGGAAATGGCGAAGTACTAGACATCTCCGCGGTCATTTTGGGGCGAACGACCGAGTTCCCTCAATCTTTTCAGGCACTCCAGGCAATCGGCGTAGGCGCGCCTTGCAGAGTCACGAACTTTTGAGGCTCACAGCAGGCCTTGCCCAACCGGACGAGGTCGGCTTGCATATTCCGGTCCGTCTCGAATGATTTAAGGGCGGCATCGAGAATCGAAGCTACTCTCGTATGAGTTGGCCGCTCAATTCGGTAGTGGTCCACTTGCCCTCCCGCCGCGTTTCAACAATCCCGGCGCGGCGCAGGTAGGCGAGGTGCCGGGAGATCTTCGGCTGCCCCTGCTTCAGAATCTCCACGAAGTAGCAGACGCAGACTTCACGCCCATTCATCAAATTCAGCAGGCGCAAGCGCGTTGGGTCGGCAAGCGCGGCGAACAGTTGCACCGTATCGAACGGCTTTGCAGTGCGGCTCATGAGAATAATATACGCCTTGACAAATGTGTTTGCGAATCATATATTCGTATTGGCGTATGTGAGGATGCCAACCAATGGACAATCAGACCGCCGTTCTTGAGAAGTATGGCTCCATTGCACGCAGCGTAACCCAGTCTCAAGCCAGCGCGTGCTGCGATCCAGCAATGCGTTGCTGCGATCCAATCACCAGGGATTTGTACAACGCCGATGAGACGGGCGTGCTCCCTGAAAATGCCGTCCTGGCTTCGCTTGGATGCGGCAATCCGACCGCGCTTATCGAACTCAAAGAAGGCGAGACGGTCTTAGACCTTGGCTCTGGCGGGGGGATCGACGTTCTGCTCTCTGCCAAGCGAGTCGGGCCGAGCGGCAAAGCCTACGGCCTCGATATGACGGACGACATGCTTGCTCTGGCGCGTGAGAACCAGCGGCAGGCGGGCGCGGTCAATGTCGAGTTCCTGAAGGGTGAGATCGAGAATATTCCGCTGCCGGACAACTCCGTCGATGTGGTCATCTCCAACTGCGTAATCAATCTTTCCGCGGACAAATCCCGCGTCCTCCGCGAGGCCTTCCGCGTCCTTCGGCCCGGTGGTCGCTTCGCCGTCTCCGACGTTGTAACCCGTGGCGAAGTTCCGG